>JGI12048J13642_10335359_pt1 | contig 11490 bp, 11 predicted proteins | sample ElkSlonscriptome_16_FD_13642 | JGI IMG/M metagenome (IMG submission 13642) | reverse complement strand
TTGGATCTCGGATTCGCGTTTCTCGCGAACCACGTTTGCCCTAGCCGACGCTGCCGAAAAGCCTTTGCCAAAGACACGTTTGCCAATCGCATCAAATTCCAATTCGGTCATGAATGATTTTAACGCTTCGGTGTCATAAGACGTCCAATTCAATGAGTCGATGTCAACGCTATGCGGCACATCCAACTGGATTGTCACCAAATGCTTGCTCATCAGAGCTTGATCTCGGTGTTCAGCGATATTCTGTTTTTGTTTGCCTTTTAAATCATCGAGGTTCTCATACAGGTTATCGATCGATCCATATTTCGCAATCAACTTTTGTGCGGTCTTGGGACCGATGCCTGGTACGCCTGGGATATTGTCGGAAGCATCGCCCATCAAACCGAGGATATCGATCACTTGGTCGACACGCTGGATATCCCATTTGTCCAAAACCTCTTGAACGCCAAAGACTTCTGCATCGCCTCCTTTACGTCCTGGTTTGAGAACATAGATAGCGTCGGTAACCAATTGGTCGTAATCTTTGTCGGGCGTTACCATCCAAGTTTTGTAGCCCAACTCAGCGGCTTGATGGGCCAGCGTGCCGATGACGTCGTCAGCTTCATAACCCGGCCTACGGATCGTTGCGATGTTCATCGCTTCGAACAGTCGATCGATTAGCGGCAATTGTTTCGCGATATCCTCGGGCATCTCGTCACGCTGGGCCTTGTATTCTGGAAACACCTCATGACGCGCGGTGGGGTCAGAGGTATCGAATGCGACGGCCAAGTGAGTCGGTCCTTCGCGTTTAATCAGATCGAGGACGGTGTTGAGAACACCGAACACGGCGGAAGTGCATACGCCACCGGAGGTAAAGCGGGGACTGCGAACGAGTGCAAAATGGGCACGATAGGTGAGCGCCATGCCGTCGAGTAAAAAGAGTCTTCTCTCGTTACTTGGAACGCCGTGACTTTGAGGGCGTGGGGTATCGTCCGTGTCGTCTTCGGGAAATAGATCGAGGGTCATTGAGTTAATTTTTGGGTAAGATCGTGAAACCGCGTGGGCAACGCCCCGCGACCCGGCCTGTTCGGTCAACCAACTTGCACTTCGATACGCCCATCACGCTCGCGAGCGGGAAACGTTTTTTGCAGCGGTTTTCGATTGATTGTTTGAATTCCGGTTGGAATTTCGTATTGCCATCCGTGCCATGGACAAGTCACACAGCCATGTTCAATTTTCCCTTGAGCGACTGGACCGCCCTGGTGAGCACAGACGCCATCGATCGCATAGAGTTCCCCATCGACTCGGAAGATGGCAATGATTTCCGCGCCCGCAACCACTTCGATACCCGCCTCGTCGGAGCAATCCTCCGATGCAGCAACATCGATCCAGTTTTCTGTCATTACAAGTTCGCAAATGGATACGGGGGGATGGGTAAAATTAGACGTATGGAGTGTACCCAAATCGAATCGATTGCTGCAATGGCTGGCATGGAATCGCTCGCTACCGTCTGGCGGCCTTTCACGATCGATCCTACACTGGTTCTCATTCCCGGCGAATGAAACAAGCACTCAGAGAGCACCAAATGATGACAAAAAAAATTCTTATGCTAGTCGGTGATTATGTTGAAGATTATGAGGCGATGGTTCCTCTGCAAATCTTGCAAACATTTGGCCATCATGTATCAGCCGTATGCCCTGGCAAGAAGGCAGGCGATAGCGTTGCGACGGCGATTCACGACTTCGAAGGTGACCAAACTTACTCGGAAAAGGTGGGCCATCGATTCGCGATCCATGCCGACTTTGACTCCGTCGAAGCGAAGGATTTTGATGCATTGGTCATTCCGGGTGGCCGGTCGCCCGAGTATTTACGGCTCGACCCAAAGGTGCTTGCTATTGTTCGCCATTTCTTCACGGAAAACAAACCGGTTGCCGCCGTGTGCCACGCGGCGCAGATTCTGGCAGCCGCAGGTGTCTTGACTGGCCGCCAATGTAGTTGTTATCCGGCCACCAGTCCTGAAGTAACGTTAGCGGGTGGGACGTTTATCGAGCCAGCGGCGACGATGGATTCGGCTCACGTCGACGGCAACTTGGTGACGGCGCCCGCGTGGCCGGCTCACCCTGCATGGATGCGAGCATTCTTGGATCTGTTGGATGCCTAGCCGAATGCGACATCAACGAGAATCGTCTTGGTTTCCAGTCACCACGCTATGCTTCGCTGGCTTACTGGTAATTGTTTTGTTGGCGTTGTTTTTCTTGTCCAATCAAACGCCATTTTGGAGAGCATTCTTGACGCTGCTAGCCGCAGCGGTTGCTACGGGAGTCTTGGTTCGAAAGTCGGATCAACATCATACTGAAACGCTAAGTCGTCAGCGACAAGATGCGATGGAGCAAACCGCGGCGGCCCTTGAAGAGTTGAAATTAGTGAAAGCATCCGCCAGTCAAGCGAAGATGGCGCTAACCAAGATGCGTGACGGTGTGGTCGTGTTGTCGCCGAAGTCCGAAATACTGCTTATCAATCCTTGGGCTCGTCGCTTGTTGACGTTATCGCCGGAAACGTCATTTCAGAATCGAACGTTTCGTGAAGTGGTCCGCGTTCCTGAATTGACCCAAGCGGTCAACGCCACTCTCGCCGGACAAACGCCGCAAAAAGTGTTAGTCGAAATCGTCGACGGGGTCGTCACTCGACCGGTGAAAGTGCGTGTGGATCGAATCACTTCGGACATCGATTCCAATGTGTTGATGATTTTGCGAGATGAAACGGAAGCACAACAAATTGAATCAATACGCCGCGATTTTATCGCGAACTTATCCCATGAAATCAAGACACCGTTGGCAGCCATCAAAGGCTACGCTGAGACCGCACAAATGGCGATCGAGGACGACCCAGGGGCGGCGGTCCATTTCATGGGACAAGTTCATGGTCAGTGTGTTCGCCTTGAACGGCTGATTGCCGACATGATGCAACTCGCTCGCGCCCAAGCGGGGCGAGAGCATCTCCATTTCAAAGTCGTTTCGCTGCCGACCGTGATCGCGGAATCACTACGTTCGAATCGCCCGATTGCCGAAGCGAATCAAATCACGCTGGCCATCGATTCCAATTTGGAAGAGACTTCCGACCCGCCCTCGGTCGTCGCTGACCATGAAGCGGTTCTAACGATCGTGAACAACCTTGTTAGCAATGCCATTCGCTACACTCCGCACGGCGGCAGCGTCCGATTGGCGTGTCGTGAAGAGGCCGAGCATTGGATCTTGAGCGTGTCCGATACCGGAGTCGGAATCGCTGCGAACGAACAAAAGCGGGTTTTTGAGCGGTTTTATCGAGGTGAAAAAACGCGAGAGTTGGCCGCCGGTGGAACCGGCATCGGATTATCCATCGTGCGAAACTTGACACTCGCACTCGGTGGCGAGGTCTCTCTGAAAAGTGTTCCAGGAAAAGGCTCTACCTTCGAGATAAAATTGCCCGCATCCACTACACTAATAGCCTGATACGATTCCCAACCCGATTTCTTTGCAAAGTTTGAAAGTCTAATGATTATGAAACGTCCCAACCGTTGCCTTGTTATCGCTGCCTTGTCCACCGCATTCTTGAGCGGCTGTTTCAATACAGTCACCGAAACGAATGATACCGCTTCGCCATCTGACGGTGTGACGGCCGAGGAAGCGACACCTCGGGAAACGATTGGAAAGAAAACGCAAAACGTTCTTGATCTCCAAAAAGCTTTAGAGGATGGAGCTGTCCTTGCATCCACAAAAATCGAAGCAACCAATCCACTTGGACAAAGTGCCGCTGCCTACCGAACGACCGTCGCAAAAGTCGGTGGAATGGCGGTATCGCAAGCCATTCAAATCCGCAATGCGCAAAGTATCAACGACCCCAAGCCGTTGACTTACGACGAGTTCATGGCTGAGATCATTCGAAAAGGTGAATCGAACGGCATCTCACTTCCGATGTTGCCGTACTATCAAGAGTATGCGTGGGATGATGACGCACAAGAATTAGTCGTCGTTGATTTTCCTGCGCGAAAAGAAGCCCGCGAGCAGCAACGCTAGCGAATTGGCAACGTCGCACTCGCTGGTAACACGGTTGATGAGGTTTGGCCGTTCCGCAGACCCGGCGACGGTGTCATCAGAATTTCCTGCGATGGCGTTGATTCCGTTGCCGCGATTTGCGTTGATCCACTACGTCCGAAACCGTTTGGAATTTGGATCGATGGGATGTTATCACGTTCGTCGGCTACGGTGCGACGACGCTTGATCGTTGTCGTCGTCAAACCGCTTTTGCGAGTGTTGATGCCGGTCGATGCTTGCTGGTACGCTTTGAATTGCGGCGACAAATAGTCGCGAGATTCAGCGATCTGACTCATCTCCGACTTGACGCCTGGTAGCATGACCATCGCGGGGATCCCCTGTACCAATTTGGGAGGCTCAGGCGTCTTGCCGTTCGCTTTCAACGTGCCCGCTTTCGGAGCGACGGGTTTGAACGATGCGACAAGCGATATCCGGCTTGGCTCGCCACCCACAGCATCCCAAGGAATCCAAACGCTATAGGAAGCACCTAGATCGGTTGTGCTGAAGTGGCGAGTGAATTGCTCGGGGGTAAACTCGTAGCGTTTGACCGCGGTCTCGGGGTTCGAGGTGTTCTCGTCAAAGCCATGAACGATCAGTGTTCCTTCGACCGGAACAGCCCGGGATTTTTCGTCATAGAAGAAGATGCGTCCACCGAAACCGCGAGTCGTGGTGCGTCCGGTTTGCATTAAGGTGTCAGGCGTCCACGTAACCGCCATCTTCACAGGGTTTGGATAAGGCTCAAGTACCTCGTCCTTCTTCTTGTTCCAAAACATTCGTTCGGAAAAGGACTTCGATGGCTTTTTATCCGTAACCGATGTGCAGCCGGTTGTCATAAAGACAAATGCAAACGAGAGAGTGATTGTCAGTAATTGAGTCGTGTATTTCATGATCGATTCCATGATCGAAGGACGCTGTCATGTAGAACGGAATTCATTCCGTTGTGTGCCTGGGCTAAGTAAAATGCCGGGGCTTTTCCCCAAGTGCTATCAACTTCGAACAACATTGTTGCAAATCCGATCATCGAAGAATCGTGGCTGACCCCGTCGTGGCCAATTCCAAATACTAAGTCTGGATCAACCTCGGATATCTACCTACGGATTGTTCCCCGATGTGCCTAGTCGCACCGGTGTGGACGACTTTGGTTTCTGAACGGTTTGCTGCCAAGCTGCTTGACTCAATGGAGATTGGCTCGTAGCGTTGGACTGATCGAACTGCGTTGGATTCTGGACCGGCGGCGGAGAAAACTCCCCTGAGTCGTACGGCGACGCACCATCAGACAACGGGTTGATTCGCGGTCCTGAACGTTCGGCAGGCCTTGGCATCCCCGGCGATGTTGGAGCCGTCTGAATGGGTGGATTGTACGGATTCGGTACAACGTGGGAGTGGTTGAAGCCTCCTGAGGCATCAAGTGAAACGCCTGTATCAAGTAGTCCTGGGGATGCGTTCATGTTCGGATCATTTAGGATGACCGACGGAGCGGATGGATCCGATAGATAAACATCGTCTACGCAGGCTGGTGCATCGAATAAATCAACGGTAGGTTGCAAGTCGGGATAGATGGTACCTCCCGTTGCTGGCCCCCAAAGTCCATATCCACCACTCAGTCCGACATCTCCATGCATTTCGACGACGTCGGCCAGACACCAGCTCATACGGCTCGATTCGACTGTCTTGACGTATTCTAAATCCTCTTCGCCCGTGATCAGCATCGGTGTCATCACCACTAGCAATTCGTTTCTTTCTTCGAATTCTTGATCGTACTTGAAAAAGTATCCGAGCAGCGGAATATCTGCCAGGTAAGGAACTCGGCGACTTTGGTTCGTCCGGGTCTTCTGAATCAATCCGCCAAAAATAACCGTTTGTCCGCTGTAGGCAGCAACGGTTGATTGGGCGGTTGTCCGCAGGATATCGTCGACGGTAACGAATTGACCGTCGCCAGTCGGAATCACCGTTCCGTTGTTGTCATCACGTGCTGATCGTGTCGCATCGATATCCATTACGATCAAACCATCCGCCCCGACTCGTGGTCGAACACGCATGATCAAACCCACTTCGATATCTTCGGTAACGACTTGCGACCCCGATATCCCATTGTTGATGACCCCTGTCACCCGAGCGATCTGGCGTCCGACTTGAACGAAGCCTTCCGTGTTGTCCATCGTCATGATTTGAGGACGACTAAGAATTTGCAGTCGTTCAGCGTTTTGCAAGGTTCGAAGGAGTAAACTTACCGATTCGCTGGCGGCACTCAGCACAAATCCGCCGTAGTTCAAATTCCCATTCGCCGCACCCACGCCGAAGCTGCTCAAGCCACGGCCTGCAACATTCTCTTGCCCAAACGAGTTGACATTGGGTGTTGCGTTATTGTTGAACTGAAAACCTGGGTTCGATTGTGGATTGGCTGCGGGGATTGCACCGGTTGCTACTCCTCGGTCGAACAGCAACGAATCCTGCAGCCCGACTTCGCCTCCGATCTCGAAAAAGTCTGCCAGGCGAACTTCGGCCAACAGGACTTTGATCAGAACCATGGGTGGCCGACGATCGAGCTTGTCGATCAAGCGACGGACATCTTCATACAGTCGCGGCGAAACGCTCAGTAGCAAGCTGTTGCTAATTGGCTCGGCGACGACGATCAAATCACGATCGGGAAGATCGAATGGACCGAGCCCGCCTTGTTGAAATTGTTGAATCGTGTTCAATCGAGTCGATCGTTGCGATACGTAATCCTGGATCGCCGCAGCAATGTTTTCAGCATTCTGATGCCGTAGCCAAATGACTTCCGTGATACGCTCGGAAAATCCTTCGGTATCGAGTCTGAGCAAAATACTTTCGACGACTTCCAAGTCATCCGCCGAACCGCTGGCGATAATACTGTTGGTACGCAAATCGGTGCTGAACCGCAGCGGAACGAGTGAACTATCGCCACCCGACGTGGTCGACGGCAAACCGCCTAAGTTTCCAGCTCCAACGCTGGTTCCGCTTGTCGCTGCTTCAGAGCCAAACAGTTGCTCTAGCGCCGTGGTTAGCTGAGTCGCATCACCATTTTCAATGGTAAATACTTTGACGAGGGAATCGATACCGGGTGCTCGGTCCAACTGACTAATCAGTTCACTGATCAACGGCATACTGGAGGACGGAGCACGGACAACAATCGAGTTTGCGCCAGTGTCTGCGGTCACAATCGCACCGGCTAAGATACCGGAATCCAAAATCCGGCTGCCCTCGGCATCAACCGCAACGATCGATAGCGTCGATGAAGGCGGAACAATGTTTCCATCGCCGTCAACGTCGCTTTCACCGCTAATCGCTTCTTGAATAACCGGTGCCAAATCTTCAGCGATCGCGTTGTTAAGCTTGAAGATCTTGATTTCACTCTTCGACGGAATATCCTTGACATCCAAATCGTTGATCAAGCGAATCACCTCACTCATATCGCGAGGAGCGGCGGCAATGACCAACGAATTGGTACGGTAGTCGGCAGAAATGCGAACGCGAGCCCCCAGTGCAGGTCGCAAATCATCGTCCTCGCCGGGCCGTGCGGTAAAGAAATCTCGGATGATTTCTTCTGCATCCGATGCCGATGCGTGCTGCAGCCTGAAAATCCTTAGACGACTCGACTCTTCGATCGGCTGATCGACTTTGGCAATCAAGTCGCGAACATTATTGATCGCTTCGGTACGCCCGATCAGAAGCAACGCATTAGGAGAATCAAGTGCGGTGATACTGACTTCCCCTTGGCGAGCTGATAACACGTCGCTGTAGAGCTGGGCCAACAACGTTGCGACCGCATTGGAATCGGCATGTTGGAGCTGGACGACTTCGACATCGGGCCGAGTGACTTCGCTTTGCTTTTCAATTTCCTTGATGACATCCATGACTCGCTGGACGTCTCGTTTGGCACCACGGATGATGATGGTACCGAGCTCAGGAACAAACTGGATCTGCGTATCCCCGATGACTCCGCTGCCACCGACAGTCACCTCTTCGGTGATTTCATCAGGATTGTTGGGATCGGCATCGGTTTGTGGAGTTGGTGTTGCGGTACCGTCTGCTGCATCCTGTTGAAACAGTGCATTTTTGAGAGCGTTATTGGCATCAACGGGTGTCAAACGGCGAGGGTTCGAGTCGTTTGCTTCGAGCTCACCTAAGAGGCGAATGGCTCGTTGGACCGGTGCCGCCTCGGCGTTTTCAAAACGAAATAGCTGCATCACGTCCGATTGGCGTGTTGCAGGGGAATCAATCGTTTTGATGATTTCTCGCCATCCAGCTTGAGAACTGTTCGGAGCCGTTACCGTAACTTGGTTGTTGCGGCGATCAACTTCGACGGTCGTACCTTGAAGCGGTGTGGCATGAAGTTGAAAGGAGGCTCGTTCGCCGTTGCGGCTGGTGGTGATCGGTAGTGGCGTGCCAGCGATCTGTTTGAGATCGTCTTCGAATTCGGCCCAAGAACGATGGTGTAGTTGGATTTTGACGGGGCCAAACGCGGAAGCTTGGCGAACGACGGAAGAAGACAATAGCGTCTGTACATCCGCAGCGATTTGCTGTTGTGCCGCCTCGGGTGCCATCACCACCAATTGATGATTGGTCGCATCGGGTGAGATGCTGATACCAGGTAGATCTCGATAGCGAAGACTCAACCTCGTTGCAATGGCTTGAATCTGGGAACCAGGAACATCGAGTTTTCGCAATTCGGGCGTTCCCGACGTTTCGGCCAACGAGTTTCTTGGCGCGAATACCAGCATGATCCCTACAGCGGCAACAGCAGTAAAATTGACATGTCGCATTCGCGAGCACCTTTTCTAGCTAAAGCGATTCAAAATCGTAGTCGCGTTTCGAAGTCTGGCTGGTCGAGTCTTTCTTCACTCGAAACGACGGCACTACCCATTCAATCGATTTCATCGTCGAAACCAATACAATCGCTACAGTCGAAATTACTGGAATGCAGCGGATAAAGATTCCTTTGTGATGGACCGTTGCATACGATCGCCTCGAACGGCACAATAGGAGCCGTACGTCGATCCATTCCCACCTCCTCGATCTCTTACGGAGACCAACGCCATGGCACGTCCTGTCACAATGTTTACTGGCCAATGGGCTGACCTTCCCATCTCTGAACTCGCTCCGATGCTTGCCGAGTTTGGCTATGACGGCATCGAACTGGCCTGTTGGGGGGACCACTTTGAGGTCGACCGAGCGATGGCAGAAGACGATTATTGCGAAAAAAAACGTCAATTTCTCGATGAGACGGGACTGCAGTGTCATGCGATTAGCGCTCACTTAGTCGGCCAAGCGGTCTTGGACAATGTTGACGCTCGGCATCAAGCGATTTTGCCCGATTATGTTTGGGGCGACGGAGATCCCGAGGGGATCAATGAGCGAGCATGCGAAGAATTAAAGCAAACCGCTCGAGCGGCACAGAAGTTCGGTGTCGGCGTAGTCAACGGGTTTACCGGCAGTAGTATTTGGCACCTACTGTATTCCTTCCCCCCCGTGCCGCCAAGCATGATCGACGACGGGTTTGCGTTGTTGGCGAGCCGATTTAATCCAATTTTGGACGTGTTTGGCGAATGCGGTGTGAATTTTGCTTTGGAAGTCCATCCTACCGAAATCGCTTTTGATATTTACACGGCTCAGAAAGCACTCGAAGCACTCGATCATCGACCCGAGTTCGGATTCAATTTTGACCCCAGTCACCTGATTTGGCAGGGAGTCGACCCGGTTGAGTTCATTCGGGCATTCCCCGATCGGATCTACCACGTTCACATCAAAGACGCGATCGTTACCTTGGACGGTCGCAGCGGGATCAATTGTAGCCACTTGAATTTCGGTGATTCGCGGCGAGGGTGGGATTTCCGCAGTCCCGGTCGCGGGGCAGTCAATTTTGAAGAAATCATTCGAGCTTTGAACGAGATCCAGTACGCCGGTCCCTTGTCGATCGAATGGGAAGACAGCGGAATGGAGCGATGTTTCGGAGCCAAAGAAGCATGTGAATTTACGAAAAAACTCGACTTTGCCCCCAGCAATATCGCCTTCGATGCGGCATTTGATGAAGGCAAAGCCTAGCTTACAGGACATCTAGCAATGATTAGAATTACGGTCAACGGCCAGCCGGTTGAGATTGCATCAAGGATGACTGTCCAGCAGATTCTTGACTCGGTCGATGTGCCCCCAAACTACTTGGCCGTTGAAGTCAACGCCAACGTCGTTGTCCGCGAAGACTATGCCACGACGATGGTAGATGACGGTGATGAAGTCGAACTCGTCACCCTGGTTGGGGGCGGCTAAAGGTGTATCGACCTTGACGGCCTACACTAGAATGCCTTAACACATCGCTTCCTGAATCGACCAATCAAAGTCTCTTCAAAACCAACGAATCTTCAAATCCAAATTCCCGAGGACTGTTCATGTTTCGTATTTTTTTATTGGCTGCCGCTTTTGGACTCGTGTCGTCCGGCCTAGCGTCTAGCCAAGCGATGGCCGACGAGACCGTTCGCTATCAATGTCCCGAGTGGAAAGCCAAGCACATTCATGACACCGCCAAGGCGGATTCGATCGAAGAGACGCTCAAGAAATTGAAGTGCGAAGTGGAACGATCCGACCACAACGGACACATCGATTTGAAGTATCGATGTAAAGAATGGCACGCATTGAAGCTCGACACGCATGAGGAAGCTCATAAGTGGGAAGCTTGGTTAAAGTCCTTCGGTTTCAAAACCGAACACAAACACTAGTAGTCCACTACGAACTTGTTGAGCAATCGAGTTACACTTGAATTCACCCATCACGTCCGCCCGTCTGGCGATGCAAGCCGCATCGTTAGGATCCCAGGTCGCCGGTCGCGTGGTCAACCAAGTCGCTGGCGGCGTCGAAAAGACCATCGGTCTTTTTGAAGAAATACTCGAAGACTCATCGCCTGTCAAAACGCAGCCGCTGAGTGCAGGCGAATTGCAGAGCCTGATTAACAGGGTCGGCGAGTCGGTCAAAAAATCACTCGAGTCGATCGGGATCGTCATGAACCCACCGATCGAGTTGGCAGTCCAGGTTGATGGCGAAGTGCGGGTTACCAACGACCACCCGGACGCCGCTCGGATTGAAACCGCCCTATCAGGAAACCGCGATATTTTGGATCAATTACAGCAAATTCGCAATGTTTCTGGAGTGAATCGGCTGATAGTATCCAAGTCGACCTATCTGTCCGCTTGACGAGATCAGCGAATGTTGTGAATAATAACGCAGTGAACGGAGGATAAGCGAATTGGCAAGCAGGTTGATTCGAAATCAATTGCCCCGCAAGGGGTTGCGGGTTCGAGTCCCGTGTCCTCCGCTTTTCTCAAAACACCCTCAAAAACACCCTGTTTTTGGGGGTGTTTTTTATTGGCCAGTCAACTGGGACAAAACTGGGACAAAATCGTAAGTCTTAGGTGTCTGGTTTGAACCACTG
>JGI12048J13642_10894837_pt1 | contig 11496 bp, 10 predicted proteins | sample ElkSlonscriptome_16_FD_13642 | JGI IMG/M metagenome (IMG submission 13642) | reverse complement strand
GTGAGGGGTGTCAGCGATCGGTGCGCCGGAAGGTCCAGTTACGATCACCTCCCCTGCCACCGGTGAATTCTATTCGCAGAATCGTGTCGCCATCCGGGTCGAGTTCGAGCAGGATTTCGGCGTTGCCGGGCAACGCGTAACGGCGCTCCGCGAGTTCGACCATCGGCTGGACGAACTGTCCGCCCCGGTTGAGGAAATGCAGGACGCCTCCCCGGATCTCGAGCTCGCCGTCCCAAGTGGAATCCCCCTCGGCCCGATAGTCGCCGAGCCAGGGCTCGACGGCGGCCGGATCGTCCACGACCAGCCCCTCGGGCACCATCGGGTGGTCGACGGCCTCGCCGAGCACGGTGGAGATCGCGACCCAGGCCGCGATCGAACTGAGCCGGGCCGCCGACGCGATCGTGCCCTCGACGAACGGGCTCTCGATCTGGTAGAGGGCAACCCAGCCCCGGTACCGTTCGGACTCGAGGTACCAGTCGATCATTTCGTCGGGTCGATCTTGCCGCTCCCACAGCAGTCGCCACCCCCAGGACATCTCGTCGACCATCCGATTCCGCCGGTCCAGCACCGCTTCCACGCTCCGCGCGGAGCGCTCATCGATCATGGCCGCCGGCCCTTCGTAGTGGCCGTCGAGGAGCGCGCGCACCTCCTCGTAGCGGATGGGGAAAGTCCCTTCCAGATTGGAGAGTCGGGACCGCGCGGTGCGCCGGGTCGCGTATTCCGAATCGAAGAACCCGAGGTAGCAAAGCCGCATGCAATTCCGGTAGTCCTCGCGGTCGACGTCCCGGTTCATCACCCTTTCCACTTCCTCCGCCTGCTCTGCACCCAGTTCCATCGATGAGGTCAGCTGGGCTACGTCGGCTTCCAGCTCGGAGCGGACGTCCAGCAGGATCTGCTCGACGCGCTCCTCCTGGCTGCGGATCTCGGCCCGCTCCCCGATCTCGAGCGCGATCAGAATCCCGATGACGACCAGGACGATCTCGCCGACGGCGTAGAGAAGAAAGGAACGTAATCGACGAGCCGGGTGGGCCGAGGCGGCCGAGGCGTCGGTTGTGAGGGAGCGCCGGAAAGAACTGAAGAGACGGAACATGGCGGCAATCTGCGGGGAGGCGACACGCGTGTAGTGTATCGGGAGTATAAGTGCCGCATTTCTTGATTTCCGAACATCAAGAAGTGGGTCACTACGTTGTCAGGCGCTGCATTCCGGCCGGAATGAGCCTCTTGTGTCGGTTTGCCAAGACACTCGGCCACTGCGCAGCTTTTCATCGCCGCTTAATCTGAATTGCGCAGATCTCAGAATCGGATTGGCCGCTCTCCACGGCAAAGAGAGCGCGGCTGACCAGAGTCCAGGCGGATGGTCGATTCTTTGCTGTCCGGCAACAATATTCTGGGTGTTCGGGTTTCCGGGTTCTCGCGCTGTACCCGTAGATCCCGCACGGATGCGCTTTCTGCTGGGCTTGCTGCTGCCAGCGGTGGCGTTCCTGCGCAGACAATATCGAGCCGCGCCATTGATGCGGCCAGAATCTGACTCCGCGAATCGCTCTATGTTGCGGGTGCTCGGATGCGCCGCCACGCAACGGCAAGGACCAACACAGCGAGAATCATGATCGTGATTCCCGACATGACCGGAACTGGCACAGCATGCATCGCTGCCCCTTCCGTCATGATCGTGCCAACCACGCTTCCGGCTCCGAAAATTGCAATGGTGAGTGACGCTGTCAACAACAACAGTGCGGCAATCGGTCCAACCTGGTTGATCGGAAAGCCGGAAATCTGCTGCACGGAAAGCGTCGCCAGCGCGACGGTCACGGCATTCGCCGGCCAGAAGGCGTAGAGGTTTTCGCCGGCCGGCCCCAGCACCAGACTCATGCTCGGGAATCCCGTCGCGAGGTTGACTAAGCCCAGCTGGACAATGGAAAGCGTGGCCACCGCCAACGGATCAGTCAGTACCGCCAACTCAGCCGAGCCGGAAGCCAGGAAGTACATGAAGTAGAAGGCGCCACCGTAGAACAGCGCACGGCTTTCGATGCTGTTGACAAAGCCTGCGGCCGAGCTCAGTGCAACCAGCGTCGTCAAGGTAGATGCGCTTGTGGAACCGGAGAAGCATCGAGCGACCAGATTGCCGAGGACGGCCGCCGATACAAGCTGCCGATAGATCATGCAGCGATTGTTTGTGGCTGGATCAATCGCAGTCGACACCTTGGTTCCGCCGTTGAACGGGCTGGCCACGCCAGTGATCGTATTCAGGATAGTAAAGCTCAGCGCCGCGATGGGCGGCGCGGGATCGCCCTGCATAAAGTGAACCGAATTGGGGGTATGCAATGTCAGCGCGAGCAGGGCCCCGAAGGGATTGAGCGTTACCGAATGGACTTCGGATCCGCCAAGCGCGGTGCCGGCAACATCGGCGTTCTTTTCCCACCCGGTCGGATTCGTCTGGTTGAGTCGATACACGCACGCGGAAAGGTCGCAGACCGCAGCCATGTAAAGAAATCCGGACGCGGAGACCAGCTGCGGCGATATCGAAAAGATGTTGCCGGCGTCGAACTGGGAATGCGTAAAGTTGCCTGCGGACAGATCGCTGCCCGGATTGATCTGAACCAGTGAGTGAAGTTGATTGGGCGGCCCCTGGTTAAGCGCCACGACCACGATGCGGCCGTCGGGCAGCTGACCCACACTCATTTCCAACGGCTCGCCGCCAAGCAACGTCATCAATATCGAAAAAATGATTCCTTGCGACATCGTCGTTTCCTCATGGTCTTGACCGGATGGCAAAAGCCGAACTCGGCCCGGCTTCTCTGACTGTGCCGGTTCTTCGGCTCTGGACAGTTCTCCTCTGGTAATGCGCAATTCGGGCTAAACACTGCCAAAAATTATTCGAGCCGAGCTGCCTTGCCCGAAATCCTTGTGACGACGAACAATGCCATCCGTACCAAAGGATGTGCAAACACAGACACCTGTTGAAGGCTTTGCACGATAGAGGTGTTCGGGCCTGGACCTTGACGCATACCCGGAGCGGCCAATTCGCACAGTTTTCGGTTTACACCGCTGGACGGCCAACCGTATAGTACATGGCGAGGTGTTGGCGACGATTAAGCCAGCGTGCGTCCCACAACCAGACTTCCGCAAGCGGATTGACCCCTTTGTGAAGAGTTGGTTTTTTACGCTTTTTATAATCCAGAAAGCGGCCAATGGGCCGCAGCCATTGGAGGCCATCTCAAGTGAGCGAGTCGAAGGGTTTTTTCAGGCAGTTGATGCGACGGCGGGTGCCCCAGATCGTCGGCGCCTACCTCGCCGGGCTTTGGCTGGCCGTAGAAATCGGCGGCTGGTTGACCGAGCAATTGGACCTGCCTTCGGTCTACTCGCTCTACCTGTTCGTCCTGCTTGTTGCCCTGCTCCCGAGCGTGATTCTTCTGGCGTGGCGGCATGGTCAGCCGGGCCCCGATGTCTGGGGGAGTGCTGAACGATTCGCGCTGCCGATCAACGCGATACTTGCGGTTGCCCTGCTGGTTTTTGTCGTTCAGATCCGCCCACCTGATCCGGCGCAGGACGCCGCCGACGCGCAGGTCGCCGTTGTCGAACGGACGCTGGTCGACGAAGACGGGCAGGAGCAGACTTTTCAGGTGGTGAGGGAAGGCTACGGCGTAGCCGTGTTAATCCTGTTCTGGCCCAGGGACGGCGAGCCCGCAGCCGAGCCGGCCTGGGAAAGTTATGGGGCACCCTTGTTGTTGAGCCTGGACCTCGCTCAGGATCCCCTGATCAGCGGCGGCGTCGCCCTGGATCGCTCGATCATCGAACGACTCAAAGCGGCGGGATTCGAGGGTGGGGTGGGTGAACCATTGTCGCTGAGCCTGGAACTCGCTTCGGAGAACGGCGCTGACTTTCTGATTCGAGGCGCGTTCGAGGAAATCCCCGAGGGCTATAGCCTCCGCGCCGATCTCCACGCGGTCGCAGATGGTGGCTTGATCGAGACCTTCCGGGCCCAGGGACCGACGCTGATCGCCGCAGCCGATCGGCTCGGAGACCAACTCGGTGAGCGCCTGGTCGGCGATCTGGATCGAGGGGACGCGCCGTTCCGGCCCGTCAGCCTGGAAGAGCGCACCACCAGCGAGCCGGCGGCGCTGGAACCCTTCATCGAGGGCATCAGGGCGCTGATGTTCCGTTCCGATTTCGACACCGCTATTGCGTCGCTGCAAACCGCTGTCGATCTTGATCCGACCTTTGCCCAGGGCTGGGCCTGGCTGCAGCAGGTGCATCGATCAGCCGGCGACTTGGCGGCGGCCAGCGCGGCGGCCGAACAGGCGCTGGCGCATGACTACAAGCTCGAGACCGAGCTGCGTTTCATTTTGCGCGCCAATCAATACGCCATCGGCGGCGACGTGGACCGCGCTATCCGCGTCATCCGAATGTGGACCGAGGTCGAGCCGCACAGCCTGCGCGCGTGGACCGTATTGACGCGGAATCTGCTGCTGGTCGGCGAAGTTGATGAAGCCCGGGCGGCCAACGATGCGGCCAAGGCGATCGATCCCGACCGTGCGTCGCTCGACCGGACACGCGCCAATATCGAAGAACTGGCGGGCAACTTCGAGCTCGCCTCAGAGATTCTGGAAGGCTACCTGGACGCTGAACCCCAGGACGCATCGGCGTGGATATCGCTGGGCAACATTCGCGAGCGCTCCGGAAACGCCGAGGGCGCCCGGCAGGCCTACGAGCGGGCAGGTTTCGTCGCCAGCAGCGACTTCCGATCGCGCGAGCGACTTCTGCGGCTGGAGGGTCGAGCGGGTGATCCGGACCAGGCCCTGCAAGGCTTTCGCCGGGCGCTACAGCAACCTCTGCAGCCGAGTGAGGAGGCGGCGCTGGTCACCGAATTGGTCTACCTGCTCAGCAATCTGGGCCAATTACAAGAGGTCCTGGATTTGATCGAAGCGCGCGAAGCCGCCTTCAGTCAGACCATGGCACCAATGGTGAAAACCCTGACAGTCACAGGAATGCGTGCCGGCGCGCTGACCGCGCTTGGCCGATACGACGAGGCCCTCGATTTACTTGATCGTGGCGAAGAGGGCATGATCGGGCCGTTCGGTGCCTTGTTCGCGCACGCGCGCATCCCGATCTTCGTCGAGACCGGTGATGTCGAGGCGGCCGAGCAGTCGCTCGAACGCCTGCGCATCGTGGTCGAGAGCGCCGGAATGGTGGGGCAGGATGCCCTGGCCGAATCCGTTGCGGCCCAGTTGCTGGCCGGTCAGGAGGATTACGAGGGTGCGCTCGAAAGACTGGACGAAGCCCGACGATTGCTGCATGCCACGTCGCTGAGCCTGGCGACGGAAATCACCGAGCCGATGCGGCTTCTGTACGCCGAGTATGAAATCGAGCTGGGGCGAGCCGAGTCGGCGCTCAGCCGGCTCGATGATTTGCTCGCCAGACATCCGAACTCGGCTCAGGCTCAATACCTGAGGACACGCGCACTCAAAGCCCTAGATCGCAGCGATCAGGCGCAAACCCAGCTCGACCAATTGTTGTCGCTGCTCGGGTCCGCCGATCCCGATTTTCAACTGCTCGTCGACGCACAGGCACTGGCCCGAAGCCTGGAAACGGGTTCCGTGATGAGTGGCGACTGACTCGAATCGGCAGCGCGCCGGACGCAATAGGGATGATCCAAACGCTCGGGGATCGAAATCGCCGACGCCCGGCCTTTCGTTTTGCAATACCGGACCTTGCCGGGTAGGCTCCGGCGATGGAACGACGATACGTCGTGCCGGAATGACTTGTAGCAGCAGGAAACGCGATGCCGACAATCCGACAATCTGAACTCGATGATCTCCCGGTCGTCAACGGCTTTCGCCAGCGGGGCGTGGAGATGACGCGTATCGAGACGTTTACCGACGCGGCGTTTGCTTTCTCTCTGACACTGCTGGTCATCTCTTTCGATCGTTTGCCGGCCACTTTCGACGAGTTCCTCATCGCGCTGCGCAGCGTGCCGGCGTTTGCCGGTGGTTTCGCGACGCTGGCGATGTTCTGGTATGCGCATCATGTCTGGAGCCGGCGCTACGGCCTTGATGACGGCCCTACGGCGCTGCTGTCGATGCTGTTTGTTTTCGTGATGCTTATTTACATTTATCCGCTTCGAATGGTGATGTCGGCGCTGTTTCACTGGATCAGCGGAGGCTGGATGCCGTTCATGCTCGACGCGATTCCGCTGTCCCAGCTTGCCGACATCTTCATCATCTACGGCATCGGTTTTGCGGCCATGAGCGGAATTATCGCGTTGCACTACCGGTACGCCCGGGCAAAGTCCGAAGCGCTTGCCCTCAATGAAGCGGAGCGCTTCGCGACCTCGGCGGGGTTCTATGCCTGGCTGATTCTCACCGCAGTCGGTCTGCTTTCCGTGGCCTGGGCCTCGCTGATGCCACCGCTGATCGCCCGCTGGGCCGGTTTCGCCTACATGTTGCTCGGAATCATCATGCCGCTTTACGGAATCGGGACCGCACGTGCCTGGCGGCGCCTGCAGAGAAAATCCTGAAGCAATCGAATTCACGGCGCCAGGCTGACTTGATCGCTCATGCAACTCGTCAGGCATCTGCGTAGATGCGCCAGCCAGAATCTCGGGGGATGCGACATCGTGCTCCGCCCGACGCTGATCTCGCAAACGGCGTTGCCGCATTCGTCCGTGGCTCGCGGCTTCGGCAGTACGATCACGTCGTGCTGCTCGGCGTAGTCGTCGATCGCCCGGATCAACCTGCTGCCGGCGACATTTACATGCAAATGAAACATCGCCGCCTGCGGCGTAGCGGGATTGGCATGAACGCCGGGTAGATCTGCCAGCAACGGGCCGAGCTTCCGTGCGTAATCGACCGCACCGGCAATGCCGGGCAGATTGTCCTCCAGGCCCTGTCGGGCCGCCAGGATGTAAGGATAGAAAGAAATAAGATTGCCGCCGGCGCGCCGAGTCCAGACTTTGGCTTTGGCGATGAAATCGGCTTCTCCCGCCAGCACGGCGCCGGCGATACCGCCGATGTCCTTGTACAGGCTGACGTATACCGAATCGGCCAGTGCGCCGATCTCGGCCAGGCTGCGCCGGTAGTAAGCGGGGCAATGCCAGAGGCGGGCGCCGTCGATATGAACGGCAATCTCAAGCCGATGAATGTGTTAGAAATGTCGAACCTGACACCGCGCTGGATTTAACAGACGCCACCATGACCCGACTGTCAATCTTCCTTGTCCTTTGCTGCTCAGCCGCAGCCGCGCCGGTTCTGGCCCACCCGGCAGCGGGTGAGGCGACCTATCTGGCCAATGAGGCGGTGATGGTGGTTTCGGGCGACCACAAGCTTCTGTTCGATCCCTTTTACGGCGAGACTTTCGATCTCTATCGCCAGGTGCCTGAGCCCTTGCGGTCGGACATGCTCGCAGGAAAAGGTGTGTTCGACGGCGTGGATGCAATTGTGGTCAGTCATGCCCATGCCGACCATTTTGCGGCTGACTTGATGCGGGCCTACATGGCAGCGCATCCTGAGGTGCGACTGTTTGCGCCGGTGCAGGCCGTGGCGATGATGAACGCGTTGGGTGATATTCCGGACTCGATCCGCGATCGGATCACTGGGATCGATCTGGAATACGGCGATGCCCCGATCCGTATCGACGAAGGCGGCCTGACCCTCGAAGTCGTTCGAATCCCGCATGCCGGCTGGCCGGCCGAAGAACGGGCCGTGGTCCAGAACTACGTATTCAGGGTTTCGGTGGGAGAAGATACCGTCATGCACATGGGCGATGCCGACCCGCGGATGCGGCACTTCCAGCCTTACGAAGATCACTGGAATGCGCGTCGGACGGACCTGGCCATGCCGCCGTACTGGTTTTATTTCGACCAGACGGGCCGTCGAATTCTGGACGATGTCATCAATTCCGAAAAGTCGGTCGGTGTTCATGTCCCGATCGACGTGCCGACGGCGCTGATTCGAACAGGTCGTGATTTTTTCGAGACGCCGGGTGAAACCCGCAAACTTGCACACGATCATGAGTAAGTGCGCGCAGATTCTGATCCTGATGAATCCAGTCATGCCGAGGAAAGTACGATGAATTACACACCGAATACACAAATGCTGTGGCGCACGCTTGTTATTTCCCTCCTGCTGGCCGCCGCTACCGCAGTTGCCGACGACGGCGAAAGCGAGGTACATGTTCAACCCGAAATGACATTTCCGGCCGACGGCCATTGGCACCATTACTTCGACACTACCGAGGGCGAGCCCGGCAAGCTCAATCCCGGCCTGGCTCGCGCGGCAGCGTTTCTGGAAACCATGCAGGAGGCCGGCGTATCGGCCGATCGGCTCAAGGTTGCCGTCGTCATCCACGGTCCGCCGGTTTACGACGTCAGCACTGCGGCGCGCTATGCCGAGCAATATGGTGATGTGATCAACCCGAACCAGCAAGTGATCGCAGGACTGATTTCCGCCGGCGCGGAAATCTGGGTTTGTGGCGTGAGTGCGCGCTACCGCAAGGTCGGTAACGACGATCTGCTCCCGGGCGTCAAGATGGCCTACTCGGCGATGACGGCGAACGCAGAGTTACAGCGTCGCGGGTATTCGCTAAATCCATACTGACTTTTCGACCAGACACACTACGAGGGGAGAAAGCGATGAACAGTTCAGCGCACTCGTCCTTCAAGGGCCAGCTCAAGTTTCTGGCCGACCTTTCGGTGCCGCCGGTCTACGTGCCTTCGAAGGGCGGCGGAGACAAGACCGAGCACCAGGGAAACTACCGTACCCACGAGATCGAGATTCATGATGCTCGTAAGCGATTGCCGGAAACGCACCTCGACCGCGAAGGCTTCAAGCTGGTGCCCCACAAGAGTGTCGTAAGCGATTTCTACGACGACAAGGCGCTGCGCTCGACCTACCATCGCGAGCTGGTTGATATGTTGAAGCGCGTTACGGGAGCGCAACGCATCGAGATCTTCGACGATACGCGCCGAAGCTCGTCCAGCAAGAAGCAGAGGGAACACGGCAGCCGCGATCCTGCCAACATCGTCCATAACGACTACACCGATGCGTCCGGTGTCCGGCGACTGGAAGACTTTTTGAGAGATTCTCCGGATGAGGCGCAAAGGCTTGAGGAAGTTCTGAACAACGCTGCGCGCAGCGCGTCCAAGTCGGAAAAGCCGCGCCCGTGCAGCGTTATTCAGAGCTTTCTCAAGCAGCAGCGCTTCGCGATCGTCAATGCTTGGCGTCCCATCGGCGCGCCAGTGGCCGATCATCCGCTGGTGATCTGCGATGCGCGCACGGTGAGAGAAAGCGATCTGGTGTCTGTCGAACGACGAGGTGAGGATCGGACCGGCGAGCTTCAGGTCGCGGTCCACGACCCGGGCCAACGCTGGTATTACTATCCGCGGATGACTCGCGACGAGGTCCTGTTGTTCAAGACCTTCGATTCAGCGCACGATGGCCGTACGCGCTTCACGCCGCATTCGTCCTGCAAGGATCCGAGCGCCCCCGGCGACGCGCCCCCTCGCGAAAGCCTCGAAACTCGCTGCCTCGTGTTCTTCTGAAGCAGCTACAGACTGCGGTCCCGCTGCAGTCATGGGCCAATCACGGCCGCCTGTACATCGAATGCGATACTGATCGCAGGTCAAGCGCTTCGGGAATCGCAATTGCGACAGTCGTGCGACTCCGACGCGTAGAATTTTTACCTGGAGAATCGAATGCATCGATGGTTTTCTCTAATAGTTTTCGTTGTCGCTGCGTCCGGTTGCGGCGCTGCGTACGACGAGGTCGGTGAGGACACGACAGGCAGCGCCGATCGCTACACCGAGAAACGTGCCTCGCGCGACGGGATCGGCAAGGTTTACATGGGACGCGAGATCTCGCACGTCATGGGCCATCTGGGTGCGGGTTGGCTGGAGCGGCCCGAGCGCGAACGGCAGGAGCGCACCGACCTGCTGATCTCCCGCCTGCCGTTGTCACCCGGTGATGTGGTTGCAGACGTCGGCGCGGGCACGGGTTACTTCAGTATTCCGATTGCAGCGAGGGTTCCGAAAGGCCGGGTGCTTGCAGTCGATATCCAGCAGGAAATGCTCGACATCATCGAGGCGCGCAAGCGCGACGGGGCACCGGCGAATATCGAGCCCGTACTCGGAACGATTACCGATCCGAAGCTGCCGTCCAACGGCGTCGACCTGATCCTGATCGTCGATGCCTACCACGAGTTTTCGCATCCTTACGAGATGGGCACGGCGATGGCCGATGCGCTGAAGCCGGGCGGACAGCTGATACTGATCGAATATCGTGCCGAAGACAGCCGCGTGCCGATCAAGCCGTTGCACAAGATGAGCGAACAGCAGGCCATCGAAGAAATGCGTGCGATTGGACTGAAGCATCTACGCACTGAAGATTTTTTGCCCCAACAGCACTTTCTGGTTTTTGAAAAGCCGTCGCAGGATAATCCCAGCTGACGTCGATCATTGGTTTTCGATGGGCGGTGCAGAGTTATTCAGAGGTCCCTTGAGCAATCGCTAGCTCAGGATACGACGGGAATCTCATGCGCCCACGCCCGCCGCGACGCCATGCGAAACTAAGCACCAGGAAACGAACGGTTACGCAGTGTCTGGAAACGTCAAAAACCGAGTGCTTTTTCAATCGAAACGCCTGAGCGTCTACCTGGTCCATTACTCGGCAGGCCACCGGATCATGCCGCACGTCGACATGGTCGCCGCCGGGCGACTTTACAAGCTCAACTGCGTACTGGTCAAGCCGAAGCGCGGCGGCGAATTTTCATGCGAAAGAACCATCGTCAACGTGTTTGATCGGGTGGTCGTGTTTCGACCCGACCTCTACCAGCACCGGGTTTCGAGGATAGAACGCGGCAATCGATGGCTCCTGAGTTTCGCGCTGATGCGAGATTAACGAGGCCTACTGGATTCTTGATTCTCTATCTTCGTGCTTCAGCGGTCTATCTGCAGCGGATAAACTGTTCAGCTTTCCTGTTCCGTCGACCCGGGCCGTGCCGCACGTCACTGTTCCGTACTGTGACTTCCGGCCCTTTCGATCCGAGAAGGCTATGGGCATACTCGTTGCTCGATTCCAGAACATGCCCTGCAGGGAGCCCGCATGCTTTCGATTTCCTCGATTTCCAAGACCTATCCGAACGGCGTACGCGCGCTGGACGATGTGACCATCGACATTCCGGTCGGCATGTTCGGCCTGCTCGGGCCAAACGGTGCCGGAAAATCGACGCTGATGCGTACGATCGCCACGCTACAGCAACCCGATACCGGGAAAATCGTGTTCGACGGCATCGACGTTCTCGGCGAACCGGACCGGCTGAGGCGCACGCTTGGCTACCTGCCGCAGGATTTCGGGGTCTATCCCCGAATTTCCGCCGAGGGCATGCTCGACCACCTGGCGGTACTAAAAGGGATCGTTTCGAAATCGGATCGCAAGCGGCTGGTCGATGCGTTGCTGCAGCAGGTCAATCTGCAGCAGGTCCGCAAGAAAGCACTGGCCGGTTTTT
>JGI12048J13642_10517243_pt1 | contig 11499 bp, 4 predicted proteins | sample ElkSlonscriptome_16_FD_13642 | JGI IMG/M metagenome (IMG submission 13642) | reverse complement strand
AAGGGCTGGAAGATCGTCGCACTTCGCCCGGCCCCCGATTTTTCCGGAGCGGTGGCGGCGGAAGGCGCCGGGGCGATCTTTCGCCGGTTTTCCTTCTGATTCGGGGTTTCACCTGTCTGTCTCCCTTCAGTTGTTCTCCGAATGAATTTCTGATAAGAGCTGACCCTGTGGATCGGTGAAGAAAACCAAGAAACGAAAAACAGGAAACGCAAACACATGGCGCCCGAACCCAACATCGTCCTGATCGGAATGCCCGCCGTGGGCAAGAGCACCGTCGGGGTACTTCTGGCCAAACGAGCCGGCTTCGCTTTTCTGGACACCGACATCCACATTCAGACCCGGGAAGGGCGAAGCCTTCAACAGATCATTCAGGAAGAAGGCATTGACCGGTTCAAGGCCATTGAAGAACACCATATCCGCTCGCTCACCTGCACATCCCATGTCATCGCCACCGGCGGCAGCGTGGTCTACAGCCCGGCGGCCATGGAACACCTCAAATCTTCGGGTATCGTGGTCTTTCTGGACCTTCCCCTGGGGCCCTTAAAATCCCGGTTGAAGGATATCGACGGCCGAGGCGTTCTGCGAATGCCGGGCCAGACCATCGAGATGCTCTATCAAGAACGCCTTCCCCTCTACCACCGTCACCGGAACATCACCATCGCCTGTGACGGGCTCACCCCGGACCGGGTGGTGAGACGAATTCTTGAATGCCCCCTTCCGACCTGATTTTTTTCTGCCTCTCCTCCAAAATTGTATAATTTGATTGCAAAATTGTAACGTTTCTTTATGATAGGCGAATGCGGAGGACAGGCAGTCACTCTGCGCTGGAAGAAACCATCATATGCGATAAGGATCAATTATGAAAAAAATAGAAGAAATTACCCTGCTCTACGAAATCAGCAAAGCCCTGAGCGAACACCTGGATCTGAAAAAATCGCTGTACAAGGTCCTCGGCAACCTATCCAACTCTCTGAACATGATCCGAGGAACGGTCACCCTGCTCCACCCGTTGCGGGATGAAATCGTCATCGAGGTGGCTCACGGGGTCCCCAAAACCGCCATCGAACGGGTCAAATACAAGCTCGGGGAAGGCATCACCGGCCGGGTCATCGAAACCGGCAAATCGGTGGCCATTCCCAAAATCAGCGAAGAACCGCTGTTTCTGGATCGTACCGACACCCGCAAGCTGAAGCAGGAATTGTCCTTTCTATGCGTGCCGATCACCAAAGGCAATCAGGTGATCGGGGCCCTGAGCGTCGACCGGCCCTATGACAAAGCCTACGACCTGAGCACCGGCACGGAAATCTTGACGGTGGTGGCCACCATGATCGCCCGCCACGTCATCAATCTGGAGACGATCCATCTCGAAAAACAGCAGCTTCGCGAAGAGAACCAGCGGCTGAAGGGCGAACTCGAAAACAAATATCGCATCAACAACATCATCGGCAACAGCAACAAGATGCGGGAGGTTTTTCAAATGATCTCCCAGGTTTCCAAAAGCAACGCCACCGTTCTGATTCGCGGGGAAAGCGGCACCGGAAAAGAGCTGGTGGCCAATTCGATCCATTACAACAGCCGGCGGGCGAAAAATCCCTTCGTCAAAATGAACTGTGCGGCCCTGCCCGCCAATCTCATCGAAAGCGAACTGTTCGGCCACGAAAAGGGGGCCTTCACCGGAGCGATCAAGCAGAAACTGGGCAAATTCGAACTGGCCCACAAGGGAACCATTTTTCTGGATGAAATCGGCTCCATCAGCCTCGACGTTCAAGTCAACCTGCTGCGGGTGCTTCAGGAAAAGGAATTCGAACGGGTCGGCGGCCACAAAACCATCAAAACCGACGTCCGAATCGTCGCCGCCACCAACAAGAATCTCGAACAGGCGGTGGAAGAGGGCACTTTTCGAGGGGACCTTTACTACCGGCTCAATGTCTTTCCCATCTACATGCCCCCCCTTCGGGAGCGAAAAACCGACATCCTGCTGCTGGCCGACCATTTTCTGGAAAAATACGTCACGGAAAACGGCAAGGACATTCGGCGGTTCTCGACGCCGGCCATCGATATGGTGGTGGATTACCACTGGCCGGGCAATGTGCGCGAGCTTGAAAACTGCATCGAACGGGCCGTGCTCCTGTGCGAAGAGGGGGTGATTCACAGCTATCACCTGCCCCCGACCCTTCAGACCGGCAAAGAATCCAATACCCTGCCGGATCAGTCCCTGGATGAGGCCATCGCCGGCCTGGAGCGGGAAATGATCATCGACGCCCTCAAAAACACCCGGGGCAATATCACCCAATCGGCCAAGCTCCTCAAGACCACGGTTCGGAAAGTCGCCTACAAGGCCAAAAAATACGGCGTGGAATATTACCACTATCGGTAAAAAAGAGATGAAGCGGGTTGATTTTCAGGAAAAATTCCCATAGACTTTCGCATTCAGGCCTCAAATGATATTTTTCTGATTTCGCCGGCGCCTCAGGTATATTCCGGGGAGACCTGCGGCGCTTAGATCCCTTCGTCCCATATTCAAGCCGTTTTTATGTAAAAAGTCATATTTTCTTTTACGGGCTACCGGTATAGAACGAATCGGCAACCAACAGTCCCCGCATTTATAAAGGGCGTCTTCCATGTTCAAGTCCTCGACAGAGGTCCGGAATGTTTTTCCGGATTATATCGACCTGCTTCAGTTCCGAAAAGCCCATCAGTCTGATCAAACCGCCTTTATCTTTCTTAAAGACGGAGAAACCGAAGACGGCATTTTCACCTATCAGACCCTGGACCGCCGGGCCCGGCAGATCGCCCTTCGCCTTCGCGGACGGGTGCATGCGGGTGAACGGGCCCTGCTTCTGTATCCCTCCGGTCTGGATTTTATCGCCGCCTTTTTCGGCTGCCTCTACGCCGGGGTGATCGCGGTTCCGGTCTATCCGCCACACCCGGCCCGTCCGGAACGGACCCTGCCCCGTCTCACGGCCATTGCCGTCGATTCCGGGGCCCGCTTCGCCCTCACCACCGCTTCCCGGCTGCCCCATTTTCACCGGGCTTTCGGCATGGTACCGGAGTTGGCGCCGATAGAATGGATCACCACCGATAATATCGCCGATGAACCGGCTGCCGACTGGCAAAAACCGGCTCTGACCCCCGACGATATCGCTTTTCTCCAATACACCTCCGGTTCCACCGGGGAGCCCAAGGGGGTGATGGTCTCCCATTCCAACCTGATGCGGAACGAAGAAGGGATGCACCGGGCCTACGGCGTGGAACCGCAAGACATCTGCATCGGCTGGCTGCCGCTTTACCACGACATGGGGCTGATCGGAAACGTCCTTCAATCGATGTATTCCGGCATTCCCTATATTTTCATGTCGCCCATGGCCTTTCTTCAGCGCCCGGTCCGCTGGCTGGAAGCCATATCCCGGTACCGGGCCACCTCCACCGGAGGCCCCAATTTCGCCTACGATCTTTGTACGCGACGGGTATCGGCCGGCCAGAAGGCCATGCTGGACCTGAGCTGCTGGAAGATCGCCTTCAACGGCGCCGAACCGATCTCCGCCGACACCCTGGATCGATTCACCGAAAGCTTTGCCGAGTGCGGATTTCGTCGGGAAACCCTTTTCCCCTGCTACGGTCTGGCCGAAGCCACCTTGATGGTCTCGGGCAGCGGAAAAGCCGACCCTCCGACTCAGGTGGCCGTCGAGGCGGACGCCCTGGCCCGCCATCAGGTGGTCCTCCTTTCCGCGCACGAGATTCGAAACCGAGACATCCTCTCCACCCGACTGGTGGGATGCGGCAGATCCCTTTCCGATCAGAAAATCTCCATTGTCGATCCGGACACCGGGAAACCGCTCAATCCCGGTGAAATCGGCGAAATCTGGACCGCCGGCCCCCATATCGCCCCGGGGTACTGGGGAAAACCGGAGTTATCCGAAAAAACCTTTCGGGCACGCCCCGTTCCGGAAAGCGGATCATCCTCCGATACCTGGCTGCGAACCGGCGACCTGGGATTTCTGTGGAACAAAGAGCTGTTCGTCACCGGCCGGATCAAAGACCTGATCATCATTCGCGGCCGCAACCACTATCCCCAGGATATTGAAAAGACAGTACAAACGGCCCACCCCCTGATCCGCCCCGAAAGCTGCGCCGCCTTTTCCGTGGATGTGGACGGAGAAGAACGGGTGGCGGTGATCACCGAGGTGGAACGTCGATTCCCCGGCCGGGGAAAACGCTACGAATCCCGCCGAAGATATACCGAACTGCCCGAATATGTGCCCGGGACGGACCGGCCTTTCAAGCCCGGAGAGGTGATCGACGCCGTCCGAACCGCGGTGTCTGAAGTTCATGAGCTTCAGACCTATGCGGTTTTGTTGCTGAAGGTGGGCTCCATTCCGCGTACCTCCAGCGGAAAAATCCGCCGCCATGCCTGCAAAGACGGCTTTCTCGACGGGTCCCTGGATGTGGTGGGCGGAAGCGTGGCCGGAGAATGGACCCAAGGGGAATCCGGCACCGATTTCACTCCGGAAGCCATACCGCCATCCGAAATCGATTCCGAGCCGGGTCGACTGGAACCCGCCATTCGCGCGGTGGCGGCCGGAGTGCTGAAGATCGCCCCCGCCCAGATCTCGCCGGAACGGCCCCTGACCGGGTTCGGCCTCGACTCTCTGATGGCGATCGAGTTGCAGCACCGGTTGGAACAGGAACTGGGGCTGGTCTGGCCCATGTCCAGGTTTCTTCAGGGGCCTTCCACTCAGGAACTGGCCCGGGAAGGAGGGGCGCACACCGCCGAGGCATCACCGCTTTCCACCGGCACAGCCGAAGAAGGGGACCCCGCCGACGGAGAAGCCCCCCTCTCCTACAATCAGCGGTCCCTCTGGTTTTTATACAAATTGGCGCCGGAAAGTGCCGCCTACCATGTCTTCTTTTCCGTTCGAATCACCAGCGGGCTCCATGTTCCCGCGCTGAAAGCGGCCTTTCAGGCCCTGATCGATCGCCACCCCGCCCTTCGAACCACCTACTCCGAATCAGAAGGCCGGCCGGTTCAGCGGGTGCATGAAACCATGCCGCTTCTGTTTAGCGACATCGATGCCGGTCCCTGGCCCGAGGACCGGCTGGATGCGGAACTCTTCGCGGACGCCCACCGTCCTTTCGACCTGGAGAAGGGTCCCCCCCTGCGGGTGAGCCTGTACCGGCGTTCCGGTGAAGACATCCTGCTCCTCAACATTCATCACATCGCCATCGACTTCTGGTCTTTTTCCATTCTATTGGATGAACTGAGGCAGGTCTACCAGGGCGCCCCTTTGAGTCCCCCACCCGAATTCTCCTATGTCGATTACGTGAATCGGCAGGAACGCCTGTTGAGCGGACCCGACGGGAATCGCCCCTGGCGGTATTGGCGGAATCAACTTGCCGGAGGGCTGCCGCCGCTGGACCTGCCGTTCGACCATCCCCGTCCGCCGATGCAACGCTTTACCGGCGCCTCTCACGGGTTTGAACTCGGCCGGGGGTTGACCCGCCGAATCAAGTCTTTGGCCAGGGAGCGGGAAGCCACCCCCTTCATGGTGCTTCTGGCCGCCTTTCAGACCCTTCTTTTTCGATACACCGGCCAGACCGATATCCCGGTGGGTTCCCCCAGCGCGGGGCGCAGTCGACCCGAATTCGCCGAGGTGATTGGCTATTTCGTCAATCCCCTGGTGTTCCGGGCCGATTTTTCCCAAGACCCCGTTTTTCTCGACTTCCTGTCGAACACCCGGCAGCGGGTCCTGGAAGGGTTGGAATACCAGGATTTTCCCTTCCCTCTTCTGGTGGAACGGCTCCAACCCGAACGGGACCCCAGCCGCTCCCCCCTGTTTCAGGTGATGTTCGTGCTGGAAAAACCCCACCGCATGGAAGCGGCGGCCCCTTTGGTGATTCGAGAAAAGGCCGCCGAACTGAACCTCGGCGGCCTGACCCTAACCGCCTATCCGCTGACCACACGGATCGCCCAGTTCGACCTGACCCTGATGATGGTGGAGGCGGAAGGCCGCCTGCTCGCCTCCTTTGAATACAATTCCGATCTCTTCGAGACGGCCACCGTCGTTCGAATGGCGGATCATTTTCAAACCCTGTTGACCGCCATTGCGGACCATCCCGCACAACCGGTGTCCCAACTGACCCTTCTCACGAATACGGAGGTAATCCGGCTTCAGGACTGGAACGACACCGAAGTCCCGTTATATCTGAAACAGAGTGTGGTGGACCTGATCGAGGAACAGGCGGCCCGAAATCCGGATGCCGTCGCGCTGGTCTTCGACAAAACCGAAATCCCGTTCGGGGAACTCAATATCCGGGCCAACCGAATCGCCCACTACCTTCGGGAGGTTCACCGCATCGGACCCAACGACCGGGTGGGCGTGCTGCTGGACCGGTCGGAATGGGGCGTGATCGCTTTGCTGGGAATTCTCAAGGCCGCCGGCGTCTACGTGCCGGTGGACCCGGCCTATCCCGCACAGCGGGCGGGCTTCATGCTCTCGGACAGCGCCTGCCGACTGATCCTGACCGAAGAAGCCCAGATGAAATTCCTGGCCGATTTTCAGGATCGAAGCCGGGTGGTGGACATCCGCGCCGTCGATCATGCGAATACCCGAAACCCCGGTTTATCCCTCTCTCAGGATCAGCTCTCCTATATGATCTACACCTCCGGATCCACCGGACAGCCCAAGGGGGTGATGCAGACCCACAGCTGTCTCAGCAACCTGATCCGTTGGCAGATCGACCGGACCGGTACCGGGCATCGAATTCTTCAGTACGCGGCCCTGGGGTTCGATGTTTCGCTTCAGGAAACCCTCTACAGCATGGCTTCGGGAAGCACCCTGTTCATAATACCGGCCGAGCTTCGATATGACATGCCGACCTTGAGCGACTATTTGCGGGACCACCGCATCCATATGTTCACCATGCCCTTTTCCGCGCTCAATCTCCTGTTTCGGGAGGGGATTCGGACCGAAACCCCGCTGCGCCACGTCATCACCTCGGGCGAGGCCCTGCAGGTCTTTCCCGAACTTCGAAACTATCTGGAGAGTCATCCCGAGGTTCGCCTGCACAACCAGTACGGCCCCACCGAAACCCATGTGGTAACCGCCCACACCCTGTCTGCGGAACAGGGAAACATCGAAGAATATCCCCCCATCGGCCGCCCGATTTCCAACACCCGCATCCGCATCCTGGACGCAGCCCTGCAGCCGGTGCCGGTGGGGGTCAACGGCGAAATCCTGGTGGGCGGCGCCAATCTGGCCTGGGGATACCTGAACCGGGAAGCCCTCACCTCGGAAAAATTCATCGATGATCCTTTTCTGCCCGGAGAACGGCTTTACCGGACCGGGGATGTCGGGCATCGGCTGGCGGACGGCGGCATCGTCTATTTAGGCCGAAACGACGATCAGGTGAAAATTCGAGGCCACCGGGTGGAACTGGGAGAAATCGAGAACCGGCTCTTGCAGCACCCCGAGATTACCGAAACCGTGGCTCTGGCCCAACCGGTGGACGGAACCACCGAGCTGATCGCCTACATCGCCGGAAAGGCCGATCTCAAGACAGACGAACTCCGCACCCATCTGTCCGAGGCGGTGCCCGCCTATATGATTCCTTCCCGCTTCATTCGGGTGGATCGCTTTTTTTATACCCCCAACGGCAAGGTGGATAAAAACCGCCTGCCCGATCCCTCGGAATCCGCTCTGGAAACCGGAGACGCCTATCTTCCGCCCCGAAACCCGGTGGAGGAGAAGCTGGCCGCCATCTGGCGGGAGGTACTGAACCTGGAACGGGTGGGAATTCGGGACGATTTTTTCCGGCTGGGCGGCCACAGCCTCAAGGCGACCCAACTGGTCAGCCGCATCCGCCGGGATATGAAGATCGATGTCCCGCTTCGGGAGGTCTTTGCCGAACCGACCATCGAGCACCTGGCAAAATTTATGGAGCGGGCCGATACCGCCGATTTCGAACCGATCACTCGGGAAGAAGCGGTCCGGCCCGCCAGCGAGGCGGAAATGGAAGCCCTGAAAAAGCTGCTCGATCCGCATTCCACCCGGCAATCCGGGGAAAATGACCCGGGGGAGAACTCATGACCCGAACCGACATCCAGGATCTCACCCGCAAGGCCCTTCAGGGCGATCTGGAGGCGCTTCAGGAGCTGCGAAATCGGGGCCTGCTTCAAACCGAATCCGAACCGAAATCTCCACCGGAATCGGTATATCCCGCCTCCCATGCCCAGAAGCGGCTCTGGATGCTGGAACAGATGGACAGCGGAAACATCGCCTACAACATGCCGGGGCTTCTGCGCCTGGACGGCCCTCTGAATCGTCGGGCATTGGAAACCGCTTTTTCCGAACTGGTGAACCGACATGAATCCCTGCGGACCGGCTTCATCCTGAAAAACGGCGAGCCGTATCAGAAAATTCTGAATGGGGATTCCGACACCTGCGATGTGGTTCGTTTTGAAGATTTGTCGAATCAACCCGATCCCGAGGCCGCGGTTCGGAATCGGGCCGAGGCGGATGCAAATACCCCCTTCGATCTGGAAAAGGGGCGGTTGATTCGTGTGACTCTGCTGAAGATTTCCGAAGACCGCCATTATCTGGTCTTCAACATGCACCATATCATCTCCGACGGGTGGTCGATCAATATCCTGATTCGGGAGTTCTGCCTTCTGTATGAAGCCTTTTGCGACGGAACCCCTTCTCCGCTCCCCCCCCTTCCCATTCAATACCGGGATTATGCGATCTGGCAGAATCGAAAACTGTCCCGGGGAGATCTGAACCCCCTTCGGGATTACTGGCGCCAAAAGCTATCCGGTGAGATTCCGGTTCTCGACCTTCCCACCGACCGACCGCGCCCCCCCATGCACACCTTCAATGGGGACCGCATTCCATTCAGCCTGGGGACTGAAACCACCGAATCCCTCAAAAAAATTGGGCTGGACCGTGGCGCCAGCCTGTTTATGGTCCTGACCGCCCTGGTGAAGGTCCTGTTCTTCCGGTACACCGGTTCCGAAGACATCATCGTGGGCAGCCCGGTGGCCGGTCGAGATCATCCCGACATCGAAAACCAGATCGGCTTTTTCGTCAACACTCTGGCCCTGCGGGATACCGTTCAAGGGGATATGCCTTTTGCCTCGGTGTTGACATCGGTCCGCGCCACCGCCACCGAAGCCTTTGAGCATCAGCTCTATCCTTTTGACCAGCTGGTGGATGAGCTTCCGCTGCGGCGCGATTTGAGTCGGTCTCCTCTGTTTGATGTCATGGTCGTCCTTCAAAACCCGGATTCGGCCCGCCTGGAGATGGGAGACGTCACCGTCACGCAGGTTCCGGTGGCATTTCAGGTCAGCAAATTCGACATCACCTTCAATTTCGCCGAAAACGAGGCGGGCCTGAGCGGCGAGATCGAATACAACACCGACCTCTTTGTGGAAGATCGAATCCGGCGCATGGCCGACCATTTTCAGACCCTGGCCGCGTCGGTGATCGAGGAGCCCGAACGGACGGTGGACAATCTCGACATCCTCCCTGAATGGGAGCGGAATCTCCTGCTTTACGGATTTAACGACACCGCTCGGCCGTTCCCCGGTGACCGAACCATCCACGGCATGTTCGAGGACCAGGCGGAACAGACCCCGGATCAGATAGCGGTCCTCTTCGAAAACATTGAAATCAACTACCGGGAGCTGAACCGTGCCGCCAACCGGGTGGCCCATTCCCTGTTGACACGATATGATATCCGGCCTGAGGAACGGGTTGCGGTGTTGCTGGATCGGTCTCAGTGGCCGATCATCGCCCTTTTGGGGATCATGAAGGCGGGGGGCGCCTATCTGCCGGTGGACCCGGGTTATCCGCCGGACCGCATTCGGTATATGCTCGAAGACAGCGAATGCCGCCTGGTTTTGACCGAGTCCGGAAAAGAAGCGATGCTGTCCGGGCTTTCCGTCTCTCCCGAGATCATCCGGATTCAAGAACTGGATTCTCCAGAGGACGACAACCCCTCCCTCCCCGTCACCGCCCGGAGCCTGGCGTACGTCATCTACACCTCGGGCAGCACCGGCCGCCCCAAGGGGGTGATGCTGGAACACCGGGGGTTTATTAATATGATCGGATCACAAATCGATCTTCTCGGGATTCTTTCGAAAGATCGTATCATGCAGTTTGCGTCTGTCTCTTTCGACGGTTCTATATACGAAATCTTTGCCGCGCTTCTTTCCGGGGCCAGCCTGATTTGCCTCAAAGAAGATCAGGCAAAGGATCCTGAAGGAATTATTCTGGCTATTACAGACAAAAAAATCACAATTGCGGCATTGCCTCCCACCTACATTCAATTTTTAGGATTTAAAAAACTCCGAAAGCTCAGGATTTTGATAACAGCAGGTGAAAAAGCGCTTCCGGACAGCCAATTTTTCTCTGATGCTCATCATGAATATTGGAACCTGTATGGCCCCACCGAAATATCGGTAACAGCAGCCGCCTTCCACATCCCTCCCGGCTGGCCCGAGAACAAGATAATTCCAATTGGAAAACCGCTTCAGAATCTGCGCCTTCATATTTTTCAGCCGGATACAGATCAATTGCTGCCGATCGGATGTCCAGGGGAACTCTGCATCGGCGGGGTCGGATTGGCCCGGGGGTACATGAACCGCCCCGAACTGAACGCGGAAAAATTCATACCCGATCCCTACAAGGAAGGCGAGCAGCTCTACCGAACAGGTGACTTAGCTCTCTGGCATCCGGACGGAAATCTCCGGTTTCTCGGCCGCATCGATCACCAGGTCAAATTGCGCGGCTTCCGGATTGAGCCGGGAGAGATCGAAAATCGGCTGACCGATCATCCTTCTGTTCGGGAATCGGTGGTGACCGTCCAGCGGATGGGGAATGCCGATGAACTGATCGCCTATGTCACCTGTGAAGTGGAATCACAGGCCCCGGACGGCGCCAAGCTTCGGGAACATCTCAAATCTTCTCTTCCCGAATACATGACCCCCGTCCGAATCATTTCTCTCACAGATATGCCCCGCCTCCCAAACGGTAAAGTGAACCGCCGTGCATTGCCACTCCCCCAGGGAGATCGACCCAGTCTTGCGGCCGTATATGTCCCCCCTCGAAAAGATATCGAGAAAAAGATTGCCAATATATGGATGGAGGTGCTCGGACTAGATCAGGTGGGCATCGACGACAATTTTTTCGAACTCGGAGGAAACTCCCTTCGGATTATTCGAGCACGGACCGCGTTGAAGGATAAGCTCGATCAAGAGCTATCCGTGGCCGAACTCTTTCAGTTTCCCACCATTCGAACCTTGGCAAACCGGTTGACCGGGGATACAGATCTCGATAGGCCCGCCGCCTCCGAACGAACCGCCCGATCCACCACGACGAAAAATCGGCGCCAATCCCGTCTTCGCCATCGAAGCGGAAAACGCACCTATTAACGATCCCCATGGAGCCCAATATGCCCATCTCCAATGAACTGATCGAATCCTCGATTGCGGTCGTCGGC
>JGI12048J13642_10218145_pt1 | contig 11500 bp, 9 predicted proteins | sample ElkSlonscriptome_16_FD_13642 | JGI IMG/M metagenome (IMG submission 13642) | reverse complement strand
CTGCAAATATAAGAATTAATTGGAGAAATACTCAAGAAAGAATTTTTCTTGAAATCACCAATTTTTGTATTTCACTCGTCCCCTCTCCAATTGTGCACAGTTTGCTGTCGCGATAGAACTTTTCAACGGGGAAATCCTTGGTATAACCATATCCACCAAAAATCTGTACGGCTTCAGTTGAAACCTTTACGGCAACTTCAGAAGCATAGTACTTGGCCATAGCCGACTCTTTCGTCATTTCTTCTTTTCGGTTTTTCATATCGGCAGCTTGAAGGGTCAGTAATTCGGCTGCTTCAATTTGGGTTGCCATATCGGCCAACTTGAAAGCGATGGCTTGAAAGTTCGAAATCGGCTTTCCAAATTGCTCACGTTCTTTGCTGTATTTCAAAGCAGCCTCATAAGCTCCTTTGGCAATTCCCAAAGACAAGGCCGCTATAGAAATTCGACCTCCGTCCAAAACTTTCATTGCTTGAATAAATCCTTCACCCGGATTTCCGAGAACATTCTCCTCAGGGACCCTACAATCTTCGAATATCATTTCCGCGGTTTCGGAAGCGCGCATACCAAGTTTGTTTTCCTTTTTGCCCGCTTTGAACCCGGGTGTTCCACGCTCTACAACGAAGGCTGTAATTCCACGGGAATCAAGTAAGTCTCCCGTCCGAACTAGAACAACCGCCACATCACCACTGATGCCATGGGTAATCCAGTTTTTCGTGCCGTTTAAAACCCATTCGTTTCCGTCCTTAACGGCGGTGGTTTTCATCCTCAACGCATCTGAGCCTGTATTACTCTCAGTCAAACCCCAAGCGCCAATCCATTCTCCGGAGGCCAGCTTAGGAAGCCATTTTTTCTTTTGCTCTTCGTTTCCGAAAGCCAAAATATGGCCCGTGCACAAAGAGTTATGCGCAGCTACCGAAAGACCGATAGAACCACAAATTTTAGCTATTTCAGAAACGGCCGTGTAATACTCATAATAGCCAAAACCGGACCCGCCATATTCTTCAGGAACAAAAACACCCAATAGTCCAAGTTCTCCCATTTTCTTCATTGTGTCGATAGGGAAATCTTGGCTCTCATCCCATTCCATAAAATGCGGTCTAATCTCGCGCTCACCAAAATCCTGCACCATCTGTGCAATCATCTTTTGGTTTTCAGTTAAGTGTGAATTCATCTATTTTTTTAGTTGGTGGTTCAATCATAATCGACAACGCTCAAAATAGGCTTGTCGATGGAAGCGAGCTTTTCTCTTCCGAGTAAACTCTTTAATTCAATGAGGAAGGAAAATCCGGCTATCGAGCCACCTTCCAAATGAATGAGCTCGCGGCTGGCTACGGCGGTACCGCCAGTTGCCAAAAGGTCATCGTGAATCAAAATATTCATCCCTGGCTGTACCACACCGCGATGCATTTCAATGGTGGCATTTCCATATTCCAAGTTATAGCTATACTCTACCGTTTCTGCAGGCAGCTTACCTTTTTTGCGAATGGCGATGAACGGTACATTCATTTCCATGGCCAGCGGTAGTCCAAACAAAAAGCCTCGGCTTTCTATTCCCGCAACGGCATCGATTTTCATTCCATCAAATTGATGCATTATTTCAGTTACAACAGCTCTGCTTACCGTAGGGTTTTCCAAAATAGGGGTAATATCTCTGAAAAGGATTCCGGGCTTTGGAAAATCAGGCACATCGCGAATTATAGTAAGGAGCTCTTCTCGAAGATTCATTCAGCAAAATTAAGGTAGGGCACAAGTTTACGGCATAATTCAGCATCTAACAAACCTGCGGAACAGAATGAATCCGAATCGACGAAGCTCCCGATTTCTTCCCTTTTCAAAACTATCTCACTCGACTGACCAAAACTCAAATAAGGATGTTGAGATAATTCATATGCCGAGGCGCGATTTATATTTATCTGACGGATTTCCTCAGCATTTATGATCACCTGTTCGGCAAATTTGTCAATTTTCTCCGGAGTCATGTTCCACAATTCCATGAGTTGAGCAAGCGTATGATATCCACCCAATGCCTCTCGGCGCTCTATTATTCTATTGGCATAAAACGAACCAATCCCTCTGAGTCTTTTCAATTCATTGGTGTCCGCGGTGTTGATATTGCAGGTATACGTGCTATAGGAATATCCTTTTGTATCTGCAGTGTCAGACCAGCTGATCTTTTGCTTCGGAGAATCTTTCCGAGTAGAGGTATATGCAAAACCCTCCTTTACTAGTGGTTTTTCTGCAGGCAGGTCGACGTATTCTTCGAGTGCCTCATACTCTTCTTCATCTACAAAGAACAACTTGGAAAAGTCGTCTTTAACCTCAAAGCTCCCACCTGCTTTTTGGTAATTTCTGAGGGTTTTAATCTCCTTTTCGGTAAAACCGAGTTTAGAATATCCCGAGTCGCTAAGCGTATTTGGATTAAACTTAAAGAACTCCTTAGCTTTAGCCTGTTGCCTGAAAGAAGCGGCGCTTGCTTCCATTGATTCTTCTCCATCATTAATTACCAGTACATCAATTCGCTCGATGTCCGGCGTGTAGAAAAATCGAAATAGTTCTACGCCAACGATACTCAGAAAAATAAGGATCAGAAGTACGATGATACCACGACGCTCTGAGCGGTAATGAATAAAATATGACTTTACTCGCTCGAACATCGTCTATCAATCCGTTTATTTAAACCGTTTAATCTCTCCTGATTTGATTCGTTTAAAATACGATTTTAAATCATTCCTAACCTCACCTGAAAGTAGCAGGAGCCCCAAAATATTAGGGAAAGCCATTCCGAGAATCATTAAATCAGAAAAAGTCAATACGCTGCCTAACCCTATTGAAGAACCGATCACGATGAAGATGAGAAAAATTAATTTGTACATGTATTCCGCCCTTTTGGTTCTGCCGAAGAGATAACTCCATGCTTTCAGTCCGTAGTACGACCATGAAATCATAGTGGAGAAGGCAAAGAGAAGTATAGCGACTAACAGAACCCAATCAAACCATGGGAAGACATTACTGAAGGCCGCAGATGTAAGCTCGGAGCCATTCAATCCGCCAGGATCTGTAGCATAACCCGTAAAAATCAGTACCAAGGCAGTCATCGTACATACCAAAACAGTATCTACAAAAGGTTCTAAAAGTGCGACTACTCCTTCGCTAACAGGATGTTTTGTCTTGGAGGCAGAGTGGGCGATAGAAGCCGAACCTACGCCTGCTTCGTTGGAGAAGGCAGCTCGTTGAAATCCCACTATCAAAACTCCTATTACCCCACCTTTCAGTGCGGTCGGCGAAAAGGCACCATCATAAATTGCTTGGAACGCTGCACCAATGTTGCCCGCATGAATTAAAATGATAATAATGGCGAACCCCACATAAACTCCTACCATTATAGGAACAATTTTGTCCGTCACTTTGGCAATACTTTTTATTCCACCGAGAATGACCAAGCCAACGAGAATGGCCAGAATCACTCCAAACAATGCTCCGTTTCCGGCAAACAGTTCCGGCATTTTAGCCGAGACCTGAGCAAATGCTTGATTGGCCTGAAACATGTTTCCACCACCGAAAGACCCTCCGATACAGAGAATGGCGAACAATACAGCCAAGACTTTCCCCAGCCCTTTCATGTTTCTCTTTTCGAGACCTTGACTCAGGTAGTACATCGGCCCACCCGAAACTTCGCCTTTGTCATTAATCAAGCGGTACTTCACACCCAAGGTGCATTCGGTAAATTTAGAAGCCATTCCCAACAGTCCTGCGATGATCATCCAAAAAGTGGCTCCCGGCCCACCGATGACAATAGCCACTGCTACCCCGGCGATATTTCCTAAACCAACTGTAGCCGACAAAGCCGTAGTGAGTGCCTGAAAATGTGACACCTCTCCTTGATCCTCAGGGTCGTCATACTTTCCTGCTACCAATTGAAATGCGTGCTTAACTCCTCTGAAGTTGATAAACTTCATTCTTACAGTAAAGAAAATAGCTCCTGCAACAAGCCAGACAACGATAAACGGAATATTCTTTTTCTGCACATCTCCGTTTGCCGTGAGCAAAGGTTTTGGTTCATCGTATCTGATCCGAGCCATTATCCCCGTTTCGATACTCGCCATAGCTTCTATGTCACTTCGATTAAAAACTATTTCACCCTCAGAATATTCATGTATCAGGGCGCCACTGTCTTTGGCGTAGATGCTCAAAGTATCATTTGAATTTCTGCGAATCAGAGCTATTCTATCACCTTTATTTACTTTTTCGCCTTCCTCAGCATACCACTTCATCAAAAATATGCGCTGCACGTTATCCTCCTTAAAACCCGCGGCAAAAACGGGAATTTGATCGGCGTAAACTACCGGATCATAAATTCCTATTGCTTCAAAAGGATCCCAAAAGAGTACGGATGACAGCCCACTTACCACCGGAAGAAAAAGTGAATTAATAACTTCTTCAGTAGATTCGGCGGGCACCTCTGATTCCAGCAAAAGCTCGCTTCCGCTGGCATCAACAACCGTTACAGAAAATGGAAGTCCCTCCACCAAGCCACTACTTGAGGAAGAGTTGAGTGGGGTATCCGGATTGGACCACTTGTAAATATAAGGTGGGCTTCCACTTTCAACGGTAACAACCGCCCTACCGTCATTTATTTCTTCGCTGTCGTTGGCAATTTCAAGAGATGCTTGAATCTGGGCATTCAAGGATAGAGCAGTGGCCAATACAGCTCCTGAGAGTGAGAGAATTTTCTTCATAATTTAAACTAAGCTCACACCACTGATGGCGGAACCCGCTAAAGAACTAAAATTCCGTGTTCTGACAAAATTGAAAAGAGGGCGAATTGATCCTAAAGATCCCAGATGGTCTTTTTATGGCGCAGTTTGAAGAAATCCTTGTGTTCAAGCCAAAAGGCCATGAACAAATACATAATCAGTGGGGAGCCCAGCGTGATAAAGGAAATATAGATGAAATACATCCTAACCTTTGAGGAGGAAATGCCCAATTTTCGACCCCACCAGTCGCACACTCCAAAGGCTTGTTTTTCAAAAAACGTGTAGATATGGTTAACCAACTTCTGCATAATTCTTCATTATATGAATACCAACTTTACATCTAAGACACCTTTTTGCATCACAAAATTTATTCTTCAATTGTATGACACCTTGGGAATCCAGTGATGATTCAAGATTAAAGCCAAGACTTTCAAAATTACGAATAATAGCATTGGATTCCGAGGGAATCTCTTCCAAAAGGCTTATCGCTCGCTCTCTATAGGTCTCGTCGCGGTTATAATCGGCCAACGAAAACACATAAGGTACCACGGCATTTATGACCAAGTGCTTGAGAAAATCATTGCCAAAAGATTTTTTTCGTGCAGCCGATTCAGCATCCAAAGTATAGTGATTCAACCAAAACCCGTGGTCAATATTCACCGCGAAAAAATCGAATATCTCCTTGGGTGTATCCATTTCTGAGATATCGGCAGCCACGGAAGAATGGCGATGATAGAAGACCGCGAGTTGTGCCAGCCTTACTTGGGGGAAATTTTGAGGTCTTAATCGAAAAAGCTTCCAAGCTGATTTCGGCATGGAGTTCAATTTGTATTTAGAAACCAAGAATTCATATTGCTCTTTCAGCTCTGTCACATAAGGATCTTGGGAGGTGGCTTCAGCTAAAAACCCGGCTTGACCGAGTAATAAAGATTCGAGCTGCTTCTTATCCTGCCTTACTTTTCGAAGAACTTCAATGGGAGTAATTTTTGCCAACTGCTCAAAAGGAAGTGCATTGACTTTCATTCCCAATGCTCTTAGGAATACTCTGTAGAATGCTCCTTCCATGTCCCCCTTGGTTTGCACCAAATGGTCACGCGAGATGGACGATTTTATTGAAAGTCGCTCAACCGCCGAACCTTGAACGGCAGATGTTTTTATGAGTTGGGGAACACCCTTAACTATCTTATCACAAGGAATAAACTTCCCTTCAGCCACCCAAGCCTTATATTTTCGATAGGATTGATAATCGATTCGATCCTTCAATACAAGTGAAGGAATGACCGTTCCTTTGGGTGCTTCCACTTCTTTGTTTTGATTAAAAACAACGTGGAGGATGACATTTTCGTAGGCAGGATCATGTTGATGTCCGTGCTTATACCAATCGGAAGAGGTTATGTGAATTTCGACATTCCCTGCCCAAAGTGTGCCGTTGATTCGAAGTCGGGCATCTAAAAAATCCGGGCCGGCATTCGGGTTGTGGTATCCGGAATGGATAATTTCAAGAGTTTCATCCCGTTCCGTTTGCAGATCGGAAAGATCAAATTGCCGATGTTTCCAGAGATAGTGAAGAAAATCCTCGTTCATCGCCATGAATTTTCCTCAAGATAAAAATTTTTCAGGTTAGGATCGCCTTCATTTCATCGGCAATCTTCTTAGCTTCAGCTCGGGCAGCTTGATCAAAATCTTTCTCGCTCGAAGCGTGTATGATTCCACGACTGGAATTTACCAAGAGGCCGACATCATCATTCAGGCCATATCTACAGACTTCTTGCAAACTGCCTCCCTGAGCGCCAACCCCCGGAACCAAGAGAAAATGATTCGGTATTAATTGTCGGATTTCTTCCAGTTTTTCCGGTCGGGTAGCGCCGACTACGTACATCATATTCTCATCATTACCCCAGTTCTGACTCACGCGCAATACTCTTTCAAAGAGCCTTTCACCATTATCGGAGCAGAAAAACTGAAAGTCATCTGCCCCTTTATTGGAAGTCAAGGCCAACAGGATCACCCACTTTTCTCCATGGTTCAGAAAGGGTTTAACTGAATCTATGCCCATGTAGGGGGCAACCGTAATGGAATCAAAATCTAATCCTTCAAAGAAAGCCTTGGCATACATACCCGAAGTATTACCTATATCCCCACGTTTTGCATCAGCTATTGTGAAATGCGAATTTCCGATGTAATCCCGCGTTTTACCCAGCGCTTCCCAGCCCGCAGCACCTTGAGATTCATAAAAAGCAGTATTCGGTTTATAAGCCACACAAAAATCGCGGGTAGCATCAATGATGCGCTTATTAAATTCGAAAAAGGGATTCTCCATCTCTAAAATATGCTTTGGCATTTTGTCGGGATTCGGATCCAATCCGACACAGAGAAAACTCTTCTTCTCCCTGATCAAGCTTACCAATTCTGCTTTTCTCATTGCTTTTACTCTATACTCGCTTGAAGTTTTTCAGCATTTTCAGCCACGCGCAGTGCTTCGATAATTTCATCAATATCACCATCCATCACCCCCGAAAGATTGTATAGTGTCAGGTTAATTCGATGATCGGTTACTCGACCTTGAGGATAGTTGTAGGTTCTGATCTTCGCCGAGCGGTCTCCGGAAGAAACCATAGATTTTCGTTTCTCTGCATCTTCGGCCAATTTCTTTTGGAGTTCTATCTCGTAGATTCGAGAACGCAAAACGCTCAAGGCTTTGTCGTAATTTTTCAATTTGGACTTCTGGTCCTGACATTGCGCCACCACACCGGTGGGAATATGCGTCAGGCGAATGGCAGAGTAAGTCGTATTTACCGACTGTCCTCCCGGCCCGGAACTGCAGTAACTATCAACCCGCAAGTCGGACTCTTTGATTTCAACATCAAATTCTTCTGCCTCCGGCAATACAATAACCGTTGCGGCACTAGTATGAACCCTGCCTTGAGTCTCGGTTTGCGGAACCCGTTGAACCCGGTGGACTCCGCCTTCATATTTCATAATTCCGTAGACGTTATCACCCGTTACGTTAAATATCACCTCTTTGAAACCACCCGATGAACCGTGGTTGGTATCAACCAGCTCGAGCTTCCAGCCTTTTGTTTCGATGTATTTGGAATACATTCTGAAAAGGTCTCCCGCAAAAATGGCTGCTTCATCGCCACCTGTTCCACCCCGTATTTCAACGACGGCATTTTTAGAATCTTCAGGATCTTTTGGAATCAGAAGAAATTTGATTTCCTCCTCCATTTTTTCTTTCTCTTCCAGCAATTCATTCAACTCTTCCTTCGCCATTTCCTTGAAGTCAGCGTCTTCCTCATTTTTGATGATGTCTCTGGCATTGGCAATATTATCGTTCAAAAGCTTATAGCTGTCATAGGCTTCGGCTACTGGTTCCAAATCTTTATACTCTTTGGAAAATTTCACATACCGCTTGGTATCTGATATCACATCAGGGTCAATGATCATTTTGCCTACCTCCAGGTAATGATCTTTGATGGCACCCAATTTTGATAATATTTCTTTCTCATTCATGGACTAGCTGTATTGGAATGTTCCGGTCGGGCCGGTAATGGTCAATGCTTTTTTACCCTCTTCTACCCTACCTACTATGCGTGCATCCACATCAAAGGAGTTTGAAATCTCGATAATAGAATTGGCATAATGCTCTTCACAGTATATTTCCATACGGTGCCCCATATTGAAAACCTTGTACATTTCTTTCCAATCCGTTCCTGATGTTTTTTGGATAATATCAAAAAGTGGCGGAACGGGAAAAAGATTATCCTTGATCACGTGGTGTTCTTCAATAAAATGGAGCACTTTGGTTTGAGCCCCTCCACTGCAGTGTACCATACCGCCTATTTGATTTCGGTCTTTTTCAAGAATCGCTTTGATCACAGGTGCATATGTGCGCGTGGGTGAAAGGACGGCTTTTCCCATGTCAATCGGCATGGAATCTACGCGATCTGTCAGGCCATAATTTCCGCTGTATACCAAATCTTTCGGAACAGCGGGATCAAATGTTTCGGGGTATTTTTTGCCTATTTCTGATTTAAAAACATCATGTCGGGCTGATGTTAGTCCGTTACTGCCCATTCCCGCATTGTAGGATTGTTCATATGTCGCTTGCCCTGTCGAAGATAATCCCACAATGACTTGTCCCGGGGCTATATTCGAATTATCAACCACCTCATCTCGACGCATTCGAGAAGTTACGGTACTATCTACGATGACCGTGCGAACCAGATCTCCAACATCGGCAGTTTCGCCGCCGGTACTTCTCACCTCTAGTCCGAGTGAACGAAGATTTTCCAAAACTTCTTCCGTTCCTTCAATCAATGCTTTGATTACTTCTCCGGGAATGAGGTTTTTGTTTCGGCCAATGGTCGAACTCACCAAGATCTTATCGGTACAACCCACACAAAGAAGGTCATCAATATTCATGATCAACGCGTCTTGAGCTATTCCTTTCCAAACGGAAAGATCTCCTGTTTCCTTCCAGTAGGCATAAGCCAAAGAAGATTTTGTACCTGCACCGTCGGCGTGCATTACCAAACAGTGCTCTTCACTTCCCGTTAAGTAATCGGGAATAATTTTGCAGAATGCCTTGGGAAAAAGTCCCTTGTCAACGTTCTTAATGGCAGCGTGAACATCTTCCTTGCCCGCGCTTACCCCTCTGGCTTGATATCTTTTCTCTTGACTCATTTTGAAATAAAAAAAGGCACCCCAACACTGATCGGGATGCCTTGAAATTATTTAAACGTATCTAGTTATCCGACTCTTCCATCGGTATGTAATCAAAACTCAAGACGGTAAATTCCGTACGCCTATTCTTTTGATGTGCCGCCTCTTTTTCTTCTTCCGTATTCATTTTGGCAATTTGACTATCCGTAATTCTCAACCGGCCTTCACCATAGCCTTTCGGAACCATTCTCTCCGAGGGTATTCCCTTAGACTTCAAATACTCAACACAGCTTTCCGCGCGTCTTTGCGATAGGTCAAGGTTGTAAGCATCACGACCACGTGAATCCGTGTGTGCCTGCAACTCGATGATAATCGTAGGATTGTCTACCAAAACATTGTAAAGGAAATCGAGTGAATCCAGAGAATTCACTTCATCATTTACCTGAAGTTCTGCTTTGTTGTATGCATAACGTACCTCGGGAAATTCGATGGCTTTATCAGGCGCAGTGAAAGTGATAAAGTACTCCTTTAAAAAGGTCGTTGATTCGGGAATACCAACCGTGCTGATTTGGTCTTTGGCTACCAGGTAATCGGGTTTTGAGACCTCGATGGAGTAATTTGTTTCGGGGTTGATGTATCTGTCTTCTCCTTTTTCTGCAAAAGAGAAAGCACCACCTGCATCTGTGGCTGCTTCGAAAGAAGCTCCATCGCTGCCAATAACCTTAATGACAGCTTCCGGAACAGGCTGTTGCGTATCTTTATCATAAACCACACCCTCTAGGGCAAAGAGAAGCGGCGGCAGATTGAAAGAGTAGATATCATCTTTACCTTTTCCTCCATTTCTGTCCGAAGAGAAGTATCCTCTTTCTGAATCACCTTCCCAAATAATTCCAAAATCGTGACCAACCGAATTCATAGGAGCTCCTACATTCACTACGTTCCCCCACTCATTATCACCGGTACTTTCGGCAACGAAGATGTCTAATCCACCCATTCCGATCAATCCATCGGAAGAGAAGTAAAGGGCTCCGTTCTTTCGAACGAATGGAAACATCTCATCACCTTTGGTATTGATGTTGGGCCCGAGGTTTACGGCTTGGCCTGTAGTCATTGAGGCTTTATCGAAAGGAGCAATCCAAAGATCTTTTCCTCCCATTCCTCCCGGCATATCGCTGGCAAAAATAATATGCGACTCATCAACGGTGAGAGCCGGGTGACCTGCTGTTGTGATGTCAGTACTCTGCTCATTCTTTACTTCAACCATTTGGGCAGTCGACCACTCGTCGGCTGTTTTACGAGTTATCATGACGTTACACCCCTTATTGTTATCCTTGGTGCTCTCGCATCGTGTAAACAGCATCATGTCAAAGGTGCTTGTGAGTCGAGGGGTAGCTTCATTGTGAATGGTATTGATACGATAAGTCAAACGTTCGGGCTCACTCCACTTTCCTTTCTGGTCTCGTGTGGTAAAGAAGATATCTTGAAAACTTTCACCCGTTCTCAGGTCAATTTCCATACCCTGAGCTCCTTGACGAGATGAACTGAAGTAGATGGTATTATAATTATCGCCTGCCCATCCCGGAGAGAAATCATACTCGGCTGAGTTCAATAAAATTTCATTTTGAACAATGTAGCGAGAGGGATTATCCCTGAATTCTTTGGCAATCTCCGCTTGCTCTAATCCAATTTCGCCCTTTAATGGATCAGGAGACGCATCGATGTATTTGTTGTAGTACTCGATGGCTTGGGTAAAATCTCCCTGTCTATGATACGCTTTGGCCAGGTACAAAAATGCATCAGGATTGTCATACTGAGCTTTTAAAGCCTTATTGTACCAAATGATCTGCTGGTCGTAATCCAAAATTTTGCGATAGGATTCGGCAATTTGAAAGAGCATTCGCCCTTTTTCGTCGGGGTCGGACTCCTTGGAATAGGCCTTTTTATAAAGGTCAATTGCTTCGAAATAAGCTTCATTTTCAAAAGCGTTATCAGCTTGTTTGGTAAACAGATCAGCTTGAGCCATAAGTGATATCGAAACCAAAGTTGCGAGACATAATGTAAACAAGCTTCTAATAGAAATC
>JGI12048J13642_10465451_pt1 | contig 11504 bp, 8 predicted proteins | sample ElkSlonscriptome_16_FD_13642 | JGI IMG/M metagenome (IMG submission 13642) | reverse complement strand
CGCGACGCGCTGGCTGGCCGACCGCGAACGAAAGGACCCATTCCTCTTGTACCTCGCGCACAAGGGGGTTCACGGTCTGTACGATCCAGCGCCAAGGCATCGAGATCGCTACAGGAACCAGGAATTTACACCGCCGTCCAGCACGGCAATCACCACGACGGATTCCGCCGGTAAGCCGATGTGGGTGCGTGACCAACGAAATAGCTGGCACGGTGTCGAATTCCCGTACCACGGACGTTCCCTTCAGACGCACAAAGAAATGTATCTGCACTACTGCGAGATGATCCTGTCAATTGACGATAGCGTGGGGCAACTGATGACGACCCTCAAGAATATCGGAGCCGACAGAAACACCCTGGTTCTGTTCACCAGCGATGGCGGACACTTGTGGGGCGAACATGGCCTAATCGATAAACGCTGTGCCTACGAAGAATCGATCCGAATTCCCTTGCTAGCCCATTGGCCTGCGAGGATCGCTCCGGCTTCCCACTGCGACGCAGTCGTCGCAAACATTGACCTCGCACCGACCTTGTTGGATCTCGCCGGCGTCGCAATTCCGAAGCAGATCGACGGTCGGAGTTTTCGCCCACTGCTATCGGATCCGAACGCTGACGCATCACGAAAAACCTTGCTTTACGAATACTACTGGGAACCGGCGTTTCCGCAGACGCCCACAACGTTTGCCCTGCGTGAGACACGTTACAAACTGATCCAGTACCACGGCATTTGGGATATGGATGAACTTTACGATCTGGCGACGGATCCAGAAGAAACCAACAACCTCATTTTGGATCCAGACCAGCAGGCTCGCGTTGAACGCATGCGACGGCAACTTCATCAGCGATTGCGGGCGTCGGACGGACTTGTGATCCCGCTCGGGTTCAAACGCAATCATGGTTCCAATTTGCGCAGCTCTGCTGGATCGAAGCGGGCGCGTTTCCCGGAGCACATGATTTCGCCGTGATGGGTCGACATTTCGAATTCAGGTCTCAGAGAAAGGTTCGATGGGCGACTTCGTACGCTCCCCGGAACGGCCGCGATCCATGCGGATTGGCGCGTAGGGGTGCCACGGCAATTCTCAAAACGGGTTGGGTAAAAGATCGCCCACCGCCAAACCGTCTCAAAGGATTGTCCTGGCTCGGTCGCATTGTGGTGACGGGCAACTGCGTTAGAATCTTGATCGTTTGGGGATCATAGGGTTTCAGGAGTAGTCATGTTCGACGCGGCGGAACTTGGGCAATGCGTTAGCCATCGCGAATTCAAGGAGCGGGAACTTGAACTGCGGACCAGGCTGCTGACCTTGCAGTATCGTACGCGTGAACTGGCACGATTTCCTGTGTTGATTGACTTTGCCGGCGTGGAAGGGGCTGGCAAGTCCACCGCGATCAACATGCTCAACATGTGGATGGATCCGCGCTGGATTCGGACGATCGGGTATCAGAAGCCGACACGGGCGGAGGCCGCGCGCCCACGGTTTTGGCGATACTGGCGTGACCTACCGCCGAAAGGTCGTATTGGCCTTTATTTGAGTGGGCGTTACTCCCGACCGTTACTCGGTAGGGTGTACGACGGTATTGACGAGCGACAGTTCGACAATCACCTTTCGGAAATCATCCGCTTTGAAGACACACTCGTCGACGACGGCGCCCTGATCCTGAAATTTTGGATGCACCTGGGCGCGACGCAGCAGGAAGAACGTCTCAGGGAACTCGAGGCAGATCCGCTGCTCAGCTACCAAGTCACCAAGGAAGATTGGAACAATCAGGAACACTACGACGATTTCATCGCGGCCGCCGAGCAACTGATCACACGCACCAATCGCGGTGCTGCGTCCTGGCACATCGTCGAGGGCGGCAATGAGAATTACCGGCATCTACGCGTTGGCGAAATCATCGCTGCCGAACTCTCTCGCCATCTCGAGACCCAACAGCGGAAAGCATCCGGTGAACTTGATCCTGTGCGGGTCGCCAGCCCCGACATCCCTCGGGTCAACACGGTATTTGATGCTTTGGACCTGTCTCTTTCGGTGCCGAAATCAGCGTACAAGGAGAAGATCAAAACCAGCCAAGCTCGACTTGGTGAGTTGGGCCGCAAGGCGCAGTCCGAAGGCCACTCAACCGTTCTCGTCTTCGAAGGTCCCGACGCCAGTGGCAAGGGCGGCGCGATCCGTCGCACAGTCTGGAGTCTGGATGCCCGCACCTATCGCGTCTACCAGTTCGCCGCACCCACCGAAGAAGAACGCGCGCACCACTACCAATGGCGGTTTTGGCGTCATCTACCGCAAGCCGGAAATGTCTCGGTGTTCGATCGAAGCTGGTACGGGCGGGTGCTCGTCGAACGCGCCGAGGGTTTCGCCACCGAAGACGAATGGCGACGCGCCTACAACGAGATCAATGAATTCGAGCGTCAGATCGTCGAGCACGGCATCCTGCTGCTGAAGTTTTGGCTGCATATTGACGAGGACGAACAACTGAAGCGGTTTAAGAAGCGTGAGAAATCGCCGTACAAGCACTGGAAGCTAACCGACGAGGACTGGCGCAACCGCGAACTCTGGGAGTCCTATGAGCAGTACGGACAAGACGTTATCCAGTACACGAGCACCAAGAAAGCCCCCTGGATACTTGTCGAAGCCAATCACAAGCAGTTCGCCCGGCTCAAGGTTTTGCAAACCGTTATCGATCACCTTCAAGAGAGGCTCGACTGACCCGATTGCAATGTCCGACACGTCGGAGTCGGACTACCTTATGTCGCTGGCAGTCACCGGCGAACCATCCTCTGTCAGACCCATCCTGCTTTCGGAGTTCACATCGTGCTGCGTTCTTTACTTCTGCTGTCCTGTTTAAGTTTCCTTCCGGGGGCTGACGGGTGTTTGGCCCAATCGGATAGCCAACCCGATCTCGGCTTACTAACCAAGCGACTTGGTACGTGGGACGAAGTGATGACAGTGGCCACTGCCAACAACCCCGACGGCGTGAAACTGTCATCGCTTCAGTCGGGCACAATACAACTCCGCGGATGCTTCCTTGAAGTGACGAACAAGGGTCCCGCACTTGAGTCGCGAATGCTTGCCACCTTCGACCCGCGCACGGGACGTTACGACCATTGGTTCTTTTCCTCCAATCGACAGGCCGACCACTGGATCGGTACGGCGAGTGAGGACGGAAAAGAGATTCGTTGGACCATGAAGGATGCAAACGGAGGTACGGCGGAATCGAAGTGGATCTTTTTGGACGCGAACTCGATCGAGTTGACAGCTAATCTATTCAACGCCGATGGAAAGCTGATCGCGAAGGTTCGTCGTAGGTTGACTAAAAAGGACGTCAAATAACGATTGCTGACCCGCGGGTGAGATGAGACGACGTGGGGTAGACTTTTCGCTGAATGATCGAGACCGGTCCCGCGGATGGCAGCTGCGAATTGCAGGTGAAAGGTCCAACCCATCTTCATGATTTCGCAATCCATGGGCTTGGGAAGGAGGGCGGACGTTGATTAAGCTGATCTGCTGAACACAACCGAGTCTTTACCCACAATAGAAGTCGACATGAAACGGTTTCAAACATCGATGCGGATCGGCCTTACCTTTGTTTTCGCCGTGACACTTCTCACGCTACCGAGCCGCTTGCTGGCCGATGAGGTGGCATCGAAATCGCAGAGCGGCGCAGAGGCTGATCGCGAGAATCTGGAGTTCCGCGCTGCGATTTGTGCTCACCACCTCAGTTCCGGATTGTGGGTGGTGGGGCGTGATTACCGGCGAACTCCGGAAGAAGTGATCGCCCAGGACATCGCACCATTCAAGTACTTCGGTTGGGAATCTGATTTCAAATTCGAGGTGGACGAGAAGCAGCGGTTGGTCACGGTAACTGCTCCCGGCGCTCCCTCTCGAAGTGCGCGTTACACCGGCGATCAGGGCAGTACGATTCTGCCGCGAGGAAAGAGCGACGTCTTGTTCAAACCCGTTCGCGTCCCTCCTCGGCTTCCCGATGCCGCGGGCCAGGCTTGGCCAATGGGCGACGTCGGTGCCACCGATCCCGTGTCCGGTGTGGACTCAAAAGCCGTCGCCGACGCGCTCGATTGGGCCATGCAACAGGACCAGCAAAACACGCGTGCGATTGCGGTCGCCTATCGAGGAAAAATCATTGGCGAACGCTACGCGCCAGGTTGGACAAAAGACACGCCGCAAATCAGTTGGTCACAAGGCAAAAGCATTACGGCCACACTGATCGGAATTTTGATTCAGCGAGGTCTCCTCGAACTCGATCAACCGGCTCCGATTAAAGAGTGGCAGAGCGAGGACGACCCGCGTCGTGAAATTCGTATCCGCGACCTTCTGCAGATGAGCAGCGGTCTCGACTTCACGAATCTCGGGTTCAAGGGGCCGGAGACATTGATCGCGAAGAACGAGCACATGCGAGTCTATTTTGATTCGCTGAACGTGCTGGAACACGCCGTCAATCAACCGTTGGCAGTGCCGCCCGGAACGCGCTACAGTTACCTCAACTGTGACCCGCTGAGTCTTGGCCGGATCATCCGTGACACGGTCGAGGCACAGGGCGAGGACTATCTTAGCTTTCCACAACGGGCGCTATTCGACCGGATTGGGGCTCGCAGCCCCGTGTTGGAAACCGACGCCTGGGGCAATTTTATTTTGTCGGGATATGACTACCTATCGGCCCGCGACTGGATCCGATTCGGACTGTTGTATCTGAATGATGGTGTCTGGGAGGGTGAGCGTCTGCTGCCCGAAGGTTGGACAGAATTCGTCTCGACTGCTGCACCAGCCGATCAGAAGAAGAATTACGGCGGCATGTTTTGGCTTAATCTGCCGCCGCGAATGGACCGCGTGCCGGAAGACACGTTCTGGTCGGCCGGATTTATGGGGCAGGTCACAATGGTGATCCCGTCTCGCGATCTGGTTGTCGTCCGAATGGGCCCCAGTCCGGGCGACATTTATCCCTATCTGAACGAAGTCATCGGCCGCGTCCTCGATGCATTACCGGAGGACTGATCGTCATCGTGCGTCGATCGCGAATTAAGGCGATCGATGGGTTATTCTTTAGGCCAATCCGCCAGTTGAAACTTTTTCTTGACGTTCGCGGTGTGCTCGTCAAAGTGCCTTTCCATCTGCAGCAAGAGTGCTTCGAGCGAAGGCCAGGAAGTTGCTGGCGGCTTTTCGTCCAGCTGGATGTCTTTCAGCAAGTACGCGTAACGACGACAAAAGTCGTCAACTCTTTGCATCGCACGCGCTTCATCCTTGCCGCTCCAATCTGGGGAACGAGCTTCGTAATCCGCGGGCATCTGCTGCGGATTGCGATCGACAACTGGAATATCGGAATCGAGTGCATGGTAGATCTGGGAAAAGAAAAGCAGTTGCCGACCCGCCATGTGTTCGGCGTTCCATCGCGGAGTGTGGGTGCCATCGGAGGGCTTGAAATTCATCTGTTCGACCGACAACTGCCGAAAGACGTCTTGTGATCGACGATTCGCCGCTTCCATTCGATCGAACAGTGGTCGCAAGTGTTCTGGCACAGGACGTGGTGCATCCAGAAGAAGCGATGTATCGCCACGCGGACGTTCGTTTTGGTCGACGTTCGACTGACCGAAGCAGCGTCCGGGGACGAGACCCAGCAACAAGGCAAAGACAACGGATAAACGTGACGACATTGAAGTCTCGTTCGAGTATCGAGTTCATAACGGTGTCGAAGAAGCATGCCGTCCCCCGGGGTTTGCCATCCATGTCGAGCGTATCGAATCGTCTCACGGGGTGACTTGCCGCGCAACCCAGCCGCGTCGATCCGACGGTACCGGGACGCAAATGATACCTGTTTTTATGCTTCGGCATTGCGGAATTGTCGTGATTTCGGTTTTCGGAGAGATCCCGGCCCCAATCGCCTGACGGTTTCCGGTCGGCACTGTTTTGAAAGGGCAACGACTCGGTCCGCGACTTGTAAGAAAAGCTCGGTCTTGGTGGCTTCATTTGGGTATGCGATCGCGACGTTCGACGGACCGAAAATGACCGTCAAGTGGAAGGCGGTTAACCATCAAGACGACTACCAGATGAACATCTTCGTTGCGGACGCGATCGCGGCCGACGAACTTATTGGCGAGAAAGGAGACGTTTTTGTCAACGTGTTTAACGGTTCGCACAACTCCCGCGTCAAAATTCGTGTCGTGAAACACAGCGACTGGGTGACAATGAAAACCAGCATCGACGGGACCCGCATTACATCCGTCAGCAAGCAATCGATGAAGCTACGCCGATGGAAGGCACAAAGCGGCTAAATGAGCCGTGGGAAAGCACGCATATCTGGGTCGGCAGGCTACCGGGTGATACACGTACCAGTGAGTGCGGGCGAGATCGTAATCGTTGAAGTGACCCTGAACGGTCGTCGCCGTGCCGTATCTTGCCGACGGCGTAATGCGATAGAAACCGGCAGCGTAACCGGCTGCGGCCCGGCGCGGAGTCGGCGCGGAGTCGGCGCAAGCGTCCAGACGTGCACTGTGTCCAAGTCCACCTACCCCAAGTCCACCGTTGGGTCGTGGGACAAAAAGAGACAAATTTGCACCTTGTCCGTTGCCCCCTGCCCTTTAATCACTAGACTGGAATTCCGTTCTGAACGTTGCTGTTTTCGTTTGATTTGAGGGAAGCTGTCTCAATGGAGCTCGCAACGATTGAAACGCAGCAAGGTTTTGACGATCTCATCACTCGGGTTTTGGCCCGTTTTGCCAGTGGCACCAATGCCGACGTAGACGCGAACATAAAATCCAGCCTGCGGGAGATCGCCGAGTTCGTCGGTGCAGACTACGCGCATGTTGTTCGGACGGCTGCCGATCAATCCACGTGGAGTGTTGCCTATGAATGGTGTTCACCCCGCGCTCCCAGTCAACTGGCGACCCACCAGGATGTTCCCATGGGGAGTTGGGACTGGACGGAACAACGGTTGCTTTCCGGGCAAGATTTACTGATGAATCGATTGGAGGATGTTCCGCCGGAGGCAGCGGAGCTGATGAAGTCGGTCGGTTTCAAGTCCACCCTTCATGTGCCGACCCGCGGACCGGAAGGAAAGGTCATCGGTTGCATTGCTCTGAGTACGATCGTTTACGAAATAACGTGGGCAGAGGACGACATTCGACGGCTCAGACTTGTCGGCGAGGCGATCGCTAATGCGTTGGAACGCGCTCGTGTGGAGAGGGAACTTCGGGAAAGCGAGTGTCGGTACCGAGCCACGTTTGAACAAGCCGCCGTCGGAATCCTGAACATCGCAAAAGACGGTCGGTTGTTGGTGGCCAATCAGCGATTTTGCAAGATGCTCGGCTACTCGCACGATGAGGTCATCGGCCGAAACTATTGGGACTTTATCCATCCCGATGACCTGCATCCAACAACCAATCTTTTCGAGCAACTAAGGGAGAATCGCGATGCCTACGATTCTCTCGAGAAACGCTACCTGCGTAAAGATGGAAACGTGATGTGGGGTAACTTAACCCTGTCGTTGCTACCGGAGGATGTCGGTGACTCTGCAATCTACGTCGCGGTAATCGAAGACGTTACGTATCACAAGCAAGCCGAAGAGACCTTTGGCCTGCTGACCGAACTGCGGCGGTCCGATGCCGCCTTACGGACAGCCCACGAAGAACTCAAGCTGCGACGTGCACTGGTGGTTGCCGCTTCCTTGGATGGCGTATGGGAGTGGCAGCCAAATTCTGGCGAGGTCCATTTCTCTGAGCGATTTGCTGAGTTGCTAGGGTATGAAATCGGCGAGATCGAGCACACCTTGGAATTTTTTCGCAGCAAGCTCCACCCGGATGATTCGCAGGCCTTGTGGACTGCCGTGGATCAACACCTCAGCAAAGCAACGCCCTGCGACGTCAAATGTCGGTTGCAGACGAAAACTGGGGTGTATCGTTGGTTTCGCACTCGCGGACAGGCTCAGCGAGATACGGATGGAAGGCCGACGTGGATGGCGGGGTCGCTTCAAGATATCCACGAACAGAAGATCGCGGAGGCCGAGTTGCGAACAGCCATACGTAACGTCGAACGCCTCACCGAACGCTTGCAGGCGGAGAACACTTATCTGCAATCGGAACTTGTCAGTTCCCAGGGGTTCGACGAAATCGTCGGCGAGAGCGAACCGCTGTGCAGCGTACTGATGCAGATTGAACATGTCGCCGCTACGGGGGCTAGCGTTCTGCTGTTGGGAGAAACGGGAACCGGAAAGGAACTGATGGCGCGTGCGATTCACGAGCGGAGTCAGCGTAAGCATCACGCCCTGGTGAAGGTGAACTTGGCCGCGCTGTCTTCTAGCCTGATCGAAAGCGAGCTGTTCGGCCACGTGAAAGGCGCATTCACGGGGGCCGTCGCCAATAAAGTCGGTCGTTTCCAATTGGCTGATGGCGGCACGCTGTTCTTGGATGAAGTCGGAGAACTCGATCCCGACTTGCAGACGAAATTGCTACGAGTGCTTCAGGAAGGTGAATTTGAGCGAATCGGTTCGTCAGAAACTTGTAAGGTTGATGTCCGCATCGTCGCCGCAACCAACCGTAATTTGGCACACGAGATGGAGACCAATCGCTTCCGCCCGGATCTTTACTATCGTTTGGCAGTTTTCCCGATCGAGATCCCGCCACTGCGCATGCGAACGGCCGACATCCCGCTGCTGGTCTGGCATTTCATTTCCAAGAAGCAGGGACGCTTGGGAAAAACCATCCAACGGGTCCCTGACAGCGTCATGCAGGCATTGATCCAATACGATTGGCCCGGCAATATTCGCGAGTTAGAGAACGTGATCGAACGGGCAATGATCTTGTCGACGGGGACAACATTGAGTCTGCATGAACCGTTGATGAATGTCTCTCGGCTGCCAAAAGCCAAGCAGGTGCCCGGTCGCAAGGACTCCGATCGGGCGTTGATACTTGCGACCCTTCAGGAAAGTTGTTGGAAGATCAAAGGGACCGGCAACGCCGCCGAGCGTTTAGGACTCAAGCCGAGCACGCTTCGATATCGCATGAAAACGTTGGGGATCAAGCGGCCCGACAAGGACGTGAATTAACCGTTCGATCACCGCACTGTTATCGACACAAAGCCTGTCGCAAGCACGACAAGAACAGTACTCGTAATATTGGTCGGTTGTTTCAGCATTTGAAAGCTTAGGTAAATCGGTGAGTGGAAGATGGTATGTCAGATACCTGTCAGCGACGTTCTGGGACTGGCTGAAGTCGTCATTCAGATTGTAGAGTTCAAGCACCTGATTGTTCAGCGGGTCCGTGCTGGCAACCATTTGATTTGTTCCTGTTCGAAGTGTCTCTAGAATTCGATGTTGTACTTCTCAGTCATCGTGCGCCGCATGTTCGCCATGGCGGTTGTGATCTGTTGCATTAAGTTGCCAGCTGTGCTGTAACCCGCGAGTTTTTGGTTTTCGGCGATCTTCATCATTTGTTCGCCGTCGGCCCGCATCGAAGCGCGGGGGTTGTATGCGTAGCGATATCCATAGCCTCCGTAGGGGCCGGTTGCGGCCGCATAGTCATAAACCTGTGGTTGTGCTGTATCACTGATTTGAGCGACGGTTTTGGCTCCGACGCCGCGCATCGCGGATTGTGATTGACGCAACGTTCCGGAGACCTTTGCGGCAAACGTCACCAGATCAGGGTCCACATGCAAAATCGGCAAGGCATCGATTTTCGCGGCGTACCTGGCGTACCATTGGGCAATCAGACCGGGCGTCGTCAGTTGATGGCGTTGGTCTTCGCTGGTGAGATCATTGAGCAACAGTCCGATCGAGTGAAAGTACTGTTGACTCGCCTTTGCCACCCTTTGCGGATTCGATTTTTGATTGCTGCCGGAGTCACTTGTGGTTTCGACGACCTGCATGTTTGGAGGCGTATGAAGCAGGCTGAAGATACGTTGCGTTCCGCTCGGTCCGAGTGATCCTTTCAACAAGATTTCTTTGGTGGATACTTGGATATCCCAGTTGTTGAATTCCTGGATCATGGTGCCATGGTTGCTCAAGCATTCCAATAACAACGGTTTCGCAAAGTCCTTCATCAGCGATATATCGTTAGCGAAATCAATTTTTAGTCCGCCCGAGATTCGGTCGGTCACATTGAGCCCTAACGTGGCACCACGGACACTCGACAACGCGGTTGCCAGCTTGTCTAAATCGACGTTGTGGTCCTTCAATGACTTCATGGAATCAAGTCGATGGCGGATCAGTTGCGGCGCCAGAAGGTTCTCAAGATCTATCGCCATGATGATCGGTGTCTTCTGGTGATCGGCATAGCCTACTGCTTCCGCCAGGTAGGTGGGCAACGGCTTACGTGCCGACATCGAAAAGACGTCGTCGACCCATCGGGCAGCTTTCTGGCGATCGGCGGGGTACATCGAGCCAACAATAAATTTTCCGAATTTGATCACATAGGTATTGTTGGGAAGGACGGCCGCGGACTGCCGACTGATTTCGTCTACGTTGCCACCGTAACGTTCGGTCACAGTCATCATCGACGGTTCCTCGCTGAGCTTCATCGCCGATGCGTGCCAATGACCCTGCATCAATTCGATGTCCATTTGTGAAGCCATCGCCAACTGCAGTGTCTGTGGGGGCACCATCAACAAGCCGGCGGAGAAATCGTTCTGTTCGCCTTCTCGCCACTTGCCGTGTGTCGCCATCGGCGTCGCAAGAATCGCTTCCATATCGAAAAGCACCAATGTGTTGGCATCTTCCGGAAGATGCTGCACCAGAATATCGAATTGTGCGCGGGTTGAGTAAGGCTGGCACAAAGCCAAAGCGGTGAAAATCACCAGAACGGATAATTTGCGAAACATTACAATTCTTCAGTAGATCAGGGAGTTAATGAGTTTTTTTTGACGTGGTGGTTTGGAACTGTGGGCGTATCACGCCGACATAGAGATCGCCGTCGGTCCGCCAGGGATCCCCACCCCCGTTTCGTCCGGAAAGCTGACGGTGAAATCCTTGCTCAATCGACTTTGATTCGAGTCGGTGCGTTTTTTCCAGGCAGACAAATAGGTAATCTCGCTCCGCATCAACATCAGCAGCGGTGACGTGTGTGATTTGCCCGGTCGTCCGGCTGAGGCCGACTCGCGCGTCATAGACGGCGGAGCCGATCCAAATCGGTCGGCCATCGTCGCTTAAGCCGTCGCTCTTCCAAAGCCGTACGTGGTGTCGGTGCCGGGGGTTGTCTCCGACCGCTTGTTCGAAGGCAAGGTCTTCTTTTCGCCCAAACAGATACAGGTTGCTGACCGGCGCGGCGTTGTCGGGGCGTGATAGAATGGTGTCCGCGGCGATCTTCAGATCGCTTGCTAATCCGAGAGTCGATGCGGTGTACCAATCCGCAGCTTGTAGGATCGACATCAGCTCAGCCTCGGTCCCGATCAAAGCAACGTTCAATGGATCGCCAGGATGATCGTCGCTCGTTTGCGTGACTCGTGGGTTGTCGTCGAGTTCGGGATGCGTTTTCGCGTAACGCTTCCATGCGAATGGAGCGACCACATA
>JGI12048J13642_10386556_pt1 | contig 11510 bp, 5 predicted proteins | sample ElkSlonscriptome_16_FD_13642 | JGI IMG/M metagenome (IMG submission 13642) | reverse complement strand
ATCATAGTCTCGGTGTTAATGGGATAGTCCAGACGGAAGCCAGACCCAAACGTGCCGTCCCCGCGCTGGAAGCTGACATAGATGTCCTGGTCACCGATTTCTCCGCTGTGCGGATCGTAATTTGATGAGTAAAAAAGGAAAGTCCCAAACCAGGTTTCGATCACCGAAGGAGAGAGTTCCGTTCCCGGGGTATTCGGTCCATTCGGGTGACACCCCAGGCTGGTCGGCGTGCTCCAGCCGGTCGTCGGATGGTTGCGCGTCTCGTACATGTCTACGCTATCCCCGCAATCTCCGCCTCGGTTCGAGACAAATAGCAGCTCTCCGTCGAGCAAAGGCGTCGGGCAGAAATCAGCGAAATCAAAGTCGTTGACTTGGTCCAGAACGTCCTCCTGATCGAAGGCTGATTCCAGCGAATCGCGCGCGTTTACCCAAATCTCGCGCACGTTAATGCCGCTTCCACCCCCCGAGCCCTTGACCGTGTAGAGGAAACGCCCGCCGGGCGACTCGATCGGGCACCCGCCGGGTACCTGGCTACCGTCCGATCGTTGAACTGGCCCGCTCTCCGTCCAGCCGAAGTCCCGGAACTGGGCCTCAACGGTTGCCGAAGCACCCGCGAGGAGGAAAGCAGCAGCCGGCAGAATGCCGAACCACGCTCTATTTCTGAGTTCTGACATCGTTCTTTCTCCTTCGTTTTCATTGGGAAATGCCGTTTAAGAACTTGGCCGGCTCTTAAGCGACGCTTCTTAAACCTAGAGAGAAGCCACAGTGAGTGCATGAAGGCGACCTGAAGAAGCATGAAGAATCGTGAAGTTGATTCCATAGCCGTCCTGATGGACACTTGTGAGATGACCCGGCCTGAGGAGCTCACGCATGGGACAACACGTTGGCAACGGCTACCGGATCGAGGATCTGAGTCTCGACCTAGAGGCCCGCACACTGCGGCGCGGGGATGCCCTGATCGAGCTGCCGCCTCTCTCTTTCGGCCTGCTGGCGCTGCTGGCCGAGCGGGCTCCTGCGGTGGTTGCGCACGACGAGATCGCCGAGCGGGTCTGGCCGGGGCGGGTCGTCAGCCCGGAAACGCTGACCCAGCGCGTCAAGTTGCTGCGCAAGGCGCTCGGGGACGACGCGCGCAAACCGCGCTACGTTGGCCTGGTCCGCAGTGAAGGCTACCGTCTGCTCTGCTCGGTCCGCCCGCTCCCACCGGGTGCAGACTTAAGCGGCCCCGAACGGCCGTCGCGCGCGCGACCGGGACGGTTTTTACTCGCGGCACTGATAGTGGTCGTGTTGGCAGGGGTGGCACTTGCTTTGCTGCCAAACCCGTTAAAACGCGATGAAAAGGATGGGCCCGGTCAGCCCGTCGTGCTGGCCCCAGACAAGTCGGTGGCCGTTTTACCTTTCGACGATATGACGGCGGCGGGCGACCACGCCTACCTCGCCGACGGCATCGCCGACGAGCTGCTGCACCGGCTGAGCCAGTCGGACGACCTCCGTGTGATTGCCCGAACGTCCTCTTTTGCGCTCAGGGATGCCGGGCTCGACATCCCCGAAATCGCGGCGCGGCTCGGCGTGCGCTACGTGCTGCAGGGTAGCTTGCGGGAATCCAACAACGCGCTTCGGATCACGGCGCAGCTCGTTGATGCACGCGAGAATACCCCGGTCTGGTCCGAGGCTTACGAGCGGTCGGCGGACGACGTGTTCACGGTGCAGCGGGCGATCGCAGCCGCCCTGGGCGATCTTCTGGAGGCCGAACTCGCTGCAGGCGAGCGGCCGTCCCCTTCACCACTTGCTTACCAACGATTTCTGCAAGGGCGATTTTTTTATAATCGGCGCTCCGAGGGCGATACGGCACGTGCTGAGCAGGCTTTTCTCGAGGCGCTCAACATCGATCCGAACCTGCCACGCGCCTGGACCAGCCTCGCCGGGGTTTATAACATTCAGCGCTGGGAGCTTGGCGAAATCGACGGGGCGACCGCCCTGCGCAAGCAGCGTGCGGCACTGGAGCGTGCCCTGTCACTTGATCCAAACTCTGCAGCGGCGCACGTGCGCCTTGGACGGGTCTTACGCATTGAGGGCAATCGGGAAGCCGCCGAGCATCACTTTCAACGTGCCAGAGACGTCGACACTCGCGATCCGATGGCGCTGGTGCTGCTTGCCGGCATGCTGCATAACCAAGGCCGGCTGGAAGAAGCCATCGAAACCCACCGTCGCGCCATCGTTCTCGATCCGCTGGCAGCGAGCTACCACTTCAACTTTGGGGAGATGCTCATGGCGGCTGGCCGGACACGCGAAGCGGAGGCAGCATTCGAGAAGGCGCTGGGCATTTCCGGTCGCCCTCGAACGGACTTTGCCTACAACTTCGCCGTCGCACGGATACTGCGTTCAGAGTTTGAAGCGGCGCTCGCGTTCGTTCCAGATATAGAAGCGTTGGAACTCCAAATTGCGATACGTGCCTTGGCGGCACACGGCTTAGGCCATTCAGCCACGGCAGACGGGCTGGCGAACGAACTGGCGGCTTTGGATGGCGTTTGGGCTATCGTTCGGCTCGCCGAGGTCCGCAGCTTTCGTGGCTTTCCAGAAGCAATATTCGATGCACTGGACCAACTTGAATCGATCCTTAAGGCTCGTGAAGTAGGACTGCCCGAGGCCGGTCAGGCGTTCTTGGCCCTGCAGTATTCTCCTTTCATCGGGGAGTTGCACGCCGATCCGAGGTTTATCCAGCGATTCAGCGAGGTATTCGAAATCTTTTACATGGCGGATTGATAACAACAAGAGAACGTGGGCCTAATCCTGCCACCTGCTGCATTGAGCGGCAGGTGGCAGCTTCTTGTCGCGAGAAAAGCGTAATTTATTCCAGGCCTTCGAAGCGATCAGTGAAAAGGGCATCACCCTGTGAAAACGTCGCGGTGACGGCCTGATCGCTGTCGGTGGGCAGGCTGCAGGTTGCCGTGCCGGTGCAGTCGCCGCTCCAGCCGTCGAAGCGCCAGCCTGGGGCCGGCGTAGCGCTCAGTTCTGTGCTGGCGCCATCGGACTCGAAGGTTTCGGCGCAGTCGCCCGGGCAGTCGATGCCTGCCGGGCTGGAGACGACCTGGCCCTGACCGTCGACGGTCACTTCAACAAACGAGCCGCGCTCGAATTCGGCCTGGACCACTTGGGGTCCGTCGATATCGAGCGTGCAGGGGCCGCTGCCGCCGCAGTCGCCGGTCCAGGCGCTGAACACATAGCCCTGACCGGGGCTGGCGGCCAGCTCGACCGTCTCGCCGATGGGAAAGGGGGCTTCGCACTCGGCCCCACAATCGATGCCGGCCGGCGTACTGGCAACGCTGCCGATGCCGGTCGTGCTGACGCTGACAAGGGCCACGCTGGGCAGTTCGAATGCGCCTGCGTCGCAGTTGGCCGGCGGCACGCCGTCACCGTCAAACGGCGTGCCGCTGCCGTCGCGGCGGTCGCCGATCAGGTCGGTGTCCAGCGCGTTTCCGAAGCGGTCACGACAGCTGCCGTCGGCCCACAGGTCGATCAGCGGGCTGCCGGCCGACGGCACGGCAGAAAGCGAATGCAGTTCCCCGGGCCGCTCGGTCTCGACCAGGCTCAAGCCCGCGTCCAGCACGCTGTTGGTGCCGAACGCGCAGTCGGCGCGATTGGAGGCATTGTTCTGGGCGGTGATCGTCACGAGTTCTTCTGCCCTGCACTGCGTAGCGCTCTGAGGCAAGTCATTGGACGCAATCAGGATATTCCCGGCCAGGGTGAATTGACTCCCAATTGAATCCCAGGATTCCAGAAAGAGCGTATCTGCCGGTTCATCAACATTCGAGACGTCATTCGTGCTGCCGTTGCGCAGAAAGGTATTCCCGACCAGATGCCCCTCCTTTGCTCGAAGAAAAGTACTCAATGCCCGCTGCATGGATCGATTGTCGGCGATCAGGCTGTTTCGCAGTTCTAGCTGAAACGCCTGGGCAAAGATTGCGGAATAGACTTGGCCTGAATTGTTACGGATCGTCAGCCTGTCCATCAATAGGGCATTATTCTCAAAGATTCGGACGTCCAGTCCGACACCCGCAGAGACGGCAGAATTTCCCTCGGCACGATAGTCTCTGATGACCAGATCGGGCGTTGCGGGCGTGCCGTCAGTTCGACTTTGCCGGATCGTGGTGTGGCCTAAAGCATCCAAAAAGGTAGACGTCGTACTGACACCGTTTAGCACCTGGACATTCTCCAAACGGGAATCAACGCTGGAGCTTCCCTGTGATGAATCGTTCGAGATGTATATAGTGCTTGGGACTGTATCGCTAACGTTGGCGTCAAACACGCTGTTCTCGATAACGACGGAATGCGGTACTCCGCTAACAAACGAAAGTAAGCCGCCCGCGCGCTCTGCTGTATTGTTGTCGAACCTGCAGTTTTGAATCCGAAGTACGCCGGGCTGAAGGGCGTTGGGTTCGTCGAGTTCTTCGAAAACACCAACGGCAGCACCATTTCCAACTGCTGTGTGGTCGAAGAACCGACAGTTTCGTAAGGTGACCTGCAGCCCCGCCTCGATCCGCAGCCCCCCACCCACGCCGTCGAGCACGTAGCCGTTCTGAAATTCCATGCGATCAATGAGCGTGGTGGTCTGGCGATCATCGGCGGGCCTGAGAATGCGCAGGATGCGAGCGTTGCCGTTGCCCACCACTCGGACCCGGCGCTGTTGAATGACACTGCGAGGGCGGATTTCTACGTTGCCGACCAGATCGGGCAGCCTGCCGATAAACGGGTTGAGGGTGATAAGGGCCGTATTCCCTAAAGTCCACAGCGAATCATCGAAGGTGATGATGTCAGTGGCCGGATCCGGCTCGCCGGCGTTGCCGCAGTCGCCGAATCGGTTGATGTTCGAGCTGGCTGAGATGATGGCCTCACTCAGTGAGCACAAGCCGTCGTTCTGTTCGAGATCTTCCAGGGTGGTCACGGTCAAGGTGGCCGCCTGGAGCGATGTTGCCATCAGCAGACCGGTGCCGATCAGGCAGGGCACCGCGTTCATGAAGGATGAAGCAGAGAAGCGAGAAAACCAGCCTATCGTAAGCATTGCGTCTGTCCGTTGTTTGAGGTTTGACTTCCATCTGCAAACCGCATGCCAGCTGCACGATTGCGAAGACTGCTACCGTTGTTAAAGCGGCGCAATCAGGGAATAATTAGCCAGCCAGTCAGAAGGAAATGATGATGTAGTTCTATGAAAACAAAGCGCTTTTCAGGATGAAGAAAACGCCGAGGGAAGCGATTCAAGTGCCTGATCGGAACAGCCTATCGTCTCGGCTCAGACGTTGAGACGGGCGGTTTGGACGGCCGTTTTTCTCAGTTATGAGACCGTCAGTCTCGCTAGAGAGAGTGGCCTGGGAGTGGTGTCGGCTCCGCCCGAACCTCGCGAGAAGAAGGCCAGGATAAAATCTGCCGCCACGGAGGGCGACGCGATCGTGTGGAATGAGGATTGGCTTGGGTCAGTCGTTAGATGACTCAAAGGAAACCCGGTTCCGGCCCTCACTCTTGGCGCGATACAGCGCCTGATCGGCGGCCTTGAACAAGCGTTCCCTTGATGTTGACCGATCGGCATTGGCAGTCGCGCCACCAATGCTCACGGTGACGGTGCCCGAAGCGCCGCCCTCGGCGTGCTCAATCGCCAGCTCAGCGACGGCCTGACGCAGCCGTTCGGCCGTCGCGATTGCGTCCGCGATTGTGGCTTCGGGCAAGATCACGCCAAACTCTTCACCGCCGATGCGCGCCAGAAGCTCGCTCTCACAGCGCAGGCTCTTGGACAGCGTCGTTGCGATGGTTCTCAGGCACGCATCACCGGCCTGGTGGCCGTAGTGATCGTTGTAGGCTTTGAAGCGATCGACGTCGATCAGCAGGACACTCATGGCTTGTCCGCTGCGCTGGAGGCGCGACCATTCTTTTTTCAGACACTGGTCAAAGGCGCGGCGATTCGGTACACCGGTCAGCCCGTCCAGCTTGGCCAGACGTTCCAGTTCGGCGGTGCGTTTCCTGACTTCAGTTTTGAGGTCGCTTTCTCGCCTGCGGAGCGTTCGCACCCGCGCCAGGGAGAGCAGCCCCACGAGTGCCGCAACCGAAATAATAAGTGTCGGCAGGAACCAGAACGACTGAGTGAAAGTGGGCCGCATTCGAATCGACAGCTCGGCCTCGCGTTCGCTCCAGTCGCTGTTGCCGTGGGCGGCACTGACCTGAAAACGGAGTTCGCCCGGGGGGACGATCGGGAAATAGGCCACTCGTCGATCGCCAGCCTCGGTCCAGCGCTCATCATAGCCGTCGAGACGATATCGGAACTGCACCCGCTCCGGGGCGCGGAAAGTGGGGGCGGTGTAGTGGATTTCCAGGTTGCGCGCTGTGGCAGGCAGATCGATCGCCTGGCCTGGGCTTGCATTCAGGGTCTGTCCGTCGAGAATAATCCGCTCCACTCGGGCCGCTGGCGGCGAGAGCATTCGGTCGGGCTTGCGCGTATCGAAGACCGCCAGCCCATGAATCGTGGGCAACCAGAATTCTCCGTTTTCCCGCAGCAGGCCGGCCGGCTGGCCACCGCCGTTGGTTTCGCTGATCGGCATGCCATCGCGGGAGTCGAAGAGCCGGGCATGAACCGCTTCGACTTCACCGCGGGCATAGGCCTCGAGCTGGTCTCGATCAACTCGCACCACTCCCAGGTTTCCCGTCATCCAGAAGCGTTGGTTTGCGTCTTCAACGATGCGCGAAACGATGGTGTCGGGTAATCCGCTGCCCGGTCCATAGTGGACGATTCGATCGTTCTCCAGCCGGTGCAGTCCGCCGCCATAAGTGCCCAGCCAGACCACCCCATCGGGGTCGATCTTGATGGCGCGAACGTAATCGTTGGCCAGTCCGCTGGACGTATCGAAGTGCGTTACAGAGTCGCTGATTCGAGTGGCGCCGCTTCGACTGCCGACCCAGACCGTGCCGTCATGGGTGGCGGTCACGAAGTGCACGTCCAGCGCCTGTGTTCCTTCGATCAGACGAAATTCTGAGGATGCGTGCTGGTAGCGAAAAACGCCTTGATCGCTGCCAACAAGAAGATCGCCTGTTGTCGGTTCTTTGAACAAAGCACGGACAATTTGTTCGTGAGTGATCGGCCCGTTCATCGACTGCAGCGTGCCATCGCGAGTTCGCAGCGCCAGCCCATTGCCGAAGGTCCCAATCCAGAGTCTGCCATCGTCTTCGGCCAACAGGGCCCAGATGCAGCCAGATCCGAGGGCGGCTTCAGTCTCTATGAGTTCCATGTCGGCCCCATCGACCTTTGCTAGTCCGGTACAGGGTGCTGCAACCCACACTCCGCCCGCCGGATTCTCGGCCACCGCCAGGACGTCAAGGCTTCTGGCTGCGTCGGGGACGTGCACCGGATAGGCCCTGCCGTCCGAAAGACGCTCCAGTCCGTCGCCGCTGTAGCCCACCCACAGGTTGTTTTCGCTGTCTTCGAATAGGACACGCGCTGCCTTGACCGTTTCGGTCGGCCCGAGACCCAGCTCCGGATTGGGTTCCAGGCGCCGTATTCCTACCCGCGATGTAGCGATCCACACGTTGCCCCGACTGTCCTCAAAAAGATCTCGGACCCCGCTGAGGTGCTCGGGCAGTTCGATGGCCTCAAGTCGATCGCCTTCAATCCGGAACAGCGCATCAGAACGACTGACCAGAATCTGACCGTTGCGCCGCGCCACCCCGGCCTCGAATCGACCCTCGTTGACTCCTTCGAGAGCCTTCGGAACGCGGCAATGCCCTTGCGTGAACCGGCACAGACCGTCGTCGCTTAGCACCCAGAGGGTTTCGGCATCCCCTTCGAAGATGCGTGTCAGCTCCAAGTCCGTCAGGCCGTCGGATTCACCATAGCGGGTGACCTGGCTACCATCGATCTCCAGCAGGCCCTGCGTGGTTGCCGCCCAGATGCCGCCACCGGCCCTCGGCAGCAAATCACGGACACCATTGATCTCAGCCGCGTGGGCAGGCTCGAAGGGCAGCAAGACGTGCTGACCTTCCCGAATCACCACACGGCACAGGCCCCCGCGAGAAATTCCGGCCCAGAGCCCGCCGTCGATATCCAAGGCCAGTGACCCGAACCGATTGCCGCAGCCGCCGCCGTCCTTGATTACTTCGAAGCGAATCCCGTCGAAGCGCACGAGGCCCCCGAAGGTTGCAATGTAAAGGTATTGATCGTGACCCTGCACGATGGCGGTCACCGTGGCCTGGGGCAGCCCGCTTTCAAGCGACCAGACCTGGCGCGTGTATTGATCGAGGCTACGTTCTGGATCCAGGCCCCAGGCTGGGTTCAGGGGGACGAGTGCCAGAAAAAGCACGAACATGCGATGGCCGATCGCGACCACTCGCAGGCAGGCACTTTTTGGCTGCATGAATCCCCCCTGGGTGCTGAATATTGTTCAATGAACTTAGGGTCAAACGCTGAAGTTGCTGGCGCTTGGTGTTTCTGGATAATTGGATGATAAAAACGCACCGGCCTCGGCCAGAGGCCGGGCCGGTGCGCGCTGTTACCTGAAGTGCTGGATCAACCGTCGCTTTCGGTGACGTCGTCCCAAGTGGCTTTCAGGTCGTCCATGGCATTTGACGTGCGCTCGCGCATTTCGTCCCAGGCGTCGCCGCCATATTCCTGCGCTTCAGCCAGGGCTTCCTCGGCCTGCTCGCGGGCTTCTGCGGCTTCCTCTCGCAGGTTGGCCCAGGCGTCGCTGCTGCGATCAAGTCCGGAATCGGCCAGTTCTTGGGCCTTTTCGCGCGCATTCATGGTCGCTTCGGTGGCGCGCTGCCAGGCCGCTGCGGCGCCTTCGCTGATTTGCTCGCCCATTTCGCGCATGGAATCGCCGGCATCGTCGGCCATGTCCTGCATGCTGTCGCCAGCATCTTCGGCCATATCGCGCATGTTGTCACCGGCTTCCTCCGCGCCGTCGCTCATCTCGTCCATGGCGCTCTCGGTACGGTCGCGGGCGTCTTCATAGGCGGCCTCTGCGGCTTCGCCGGTTTCTTCTGCGGCTTCTTCGATGGCCTGACCGGCTTCTTCCATGCTGTCTTCGGGTTCGTCCGATTGACAGCCGGCCAGCGCTAGGGCGGAACTGATGAACAGAATCGTCCAAATTTTCATGACTTCCTCACAACTTTAATTAGGGATCGGTAAGGCTAGCGAAACTGATTCTGAATTATGTGAGGGAATTGTTAAGGCGCCGGCGGGGGTTCGAAGCGATCGGTGAACAGTTTCGAGGGGCGCGGTGGCACCGCCGTTGATCTGCCAGCTTTTCTGATGCGAGCTCTCGGCGAGAATTTCGGTGGCGGTGATCTCGCGGTTGAAGATCGCGCCATCAATGATCATTGCAACCAAGTATGTAGTCAGCTGAAGTGTGGCCTACGCCTGCTGGTGGGCCAGGAAAGCCCGGACGGCCCGTAGGAAGTGCTCGGAGGCCGGTTCGCGGCCGAGCAGCAGGTGGTTGTCGCTATTGAGACCGACGAACTCCGCATCCGGGATACTGGCGGCCAGTTCGCGCCCGACGGTGACGGGAATACGGCGGTCGCCCAGCGAGTGGATGACGAGGGTGGGGACGCGCAGTTCGCCCAGTCGGTCGCGGACATCAATGTCACCGAAAGCCGACAGAAAGCGAACCGCATTGTCGGGCGACGTGGTCTGGCGCTGGAATTCATTGAACCAGTCCAGCTCTTCGTGCGTTGCACTCGGCATGAAAGTCGATGAGAAGATCTGACGGTAGGCCGGGTTATCGCGGCCCCAGCCGGTTGAGGTCAGGGTCATGATCGCTTCGCGTTCGGCGATTTCCGGCGCGCTGGCATTAATTTTCCAACCGGCCGGGTAGGCGCCGAAAAGGATTAGGCAGGTCACACGCTCAGGGTGCTGCACGGCGTATTCGATGGACACAGCCGCGCCCTGAGAGATGCCGAGCAGGGCGAAGCGGTCCGGGGCCGCAGTGTCGGCAACGGTGGCGAGATCAGTGACGAAGGAATCGAAATCGATGGACTCGACGTCCCAGTCAGAGAGGCCGTTGCCGCGCTCGTCGTAGCGGATCACATGGTGGTCCTGGGCCAAATCGCGCAGCAGCGGACTCCAGATTGGCGCGTCCCAGTCCAGCTCCAGATGACTGAGCCAGTTGGCCGCCTTGAGAATCGGAGGGCCCTGTCCCACGGTGGCATAGGCGATGTGGACCTGATCGGCCGCTTTGCAGAAGCGGACCTTCTGGCGCAGCTGCAGATCGCGGGCGCTCAGACCCACAGTTGGGGCAGGAGATCGAACGGCTGCGTCGCTTTTCGGAACGGCATCGGGTCTCCAGGCGACGCCGGCCTTGCGAAATCGCTCGATGAAATCGGTCTTCAGCCGGGCCGCTTCCGATGGGCGTCCGAGCTGATCCAGACGCGTGACAAGCAGGGTCGCCGCCTCGGTGTTGAAGGGTTCGAGCGTGCTTAGGTCCTGAACGATGGGAAGGACCCGATCGGGGGTCATCTCGGGGTGGGTCGCCAAGCGGAGCAGGGCGCGGCCGCGAAGCGTGGTCATCGCGGCGCGTTCGGCGGTCAGCCATGCCTGATAGGCGGGCTGATCGGAAAGATCGGTTCCGTCGAGCAGCATTGCACCCAGCGCCTCGATCATCTCTTCCAGCCTTGAAAAAGCGATGACCGATTCCTCGAGGCTTTCGGAAATCAATTTGCGGTCGATGATCAGGTCGTCGCTTTCCAGTACAACGCGTTCTCGATCGGCCTTCAGGCGTTGCTGGTGTTCTTCGTTGACGAGGGGGCGTAGCTTGCTTAAGGACCAGCGCAGCGCTCCTCTCGGGTCATCGGGTATCTCCCAGAGCAGTTCGCACAGGCGCTCGCGTCGATGCGGGCGGCCGGTCAGCAGAAGGTAGCCGAACAGGGCCCGGGTCCGCCTGGAGGCGGGAAGCTTGATGGCTTCGCCATCGTGTTGGATGGCCAGCTCCCCCAGGGTTCGAATCCTGATTTCGGGCATTTTTTCGTCTGTCTACAATCGGATGAGTCTACAGTACATAAAACCATGACGACGCGCGACGGTCGACCGGATCGTCCCAAAGCGCGTCTGCATTGTTGCGACTGTCCGGCCTGTTTGAGGGTGCCTTGTTACGCGCCATCCTGCACCGCGCTGGCGTCGAAAAAAACCGGTGCCGACGGCCTCACCAAGTTGTTGAATACCAGCGGACTCGGCCGCCGTGTGACCGGATGCTCAGGTCTCCGCGGCCGGTTGGCTGGCCAAAGAAGATGGGCTGACCGCCCCTACGGTACAGGGATCGTCACCGCCGCGCCGCTCAGGTTGATGCTGAATTCGACCAGCTCGGCTGGGTAGCCCGTGGGTGCGGTCGTGCGCAGGCGAGCGTAGCCATAGCGCAGCCGGCCGCTGATGGGGTCGACGTAGCGAAAGCCCAGGTAGCCGTCGGCGCCCGCGCGCCAGTTGGCGGTGTTGGCTGGATTCAGCGACTCGCTGAAATCGGAGCCTGGACCCACCGTGTCTCCGGGCT
>JGI12048J13642_10208734_pt1 | contig 11510 bp, 6 predicted proteins | sample ElkSlonscriptome_16_FD_13642 | JGI IMG/M metagenome (IMG submission 13642) | reverse complement strand
CGATCGCCTAAGCGATTGATTTTGCGAGCAAAGTAAAATCGACATTTTACTTTGCGACTCCGCGAAACGGCATGGAAGCCGTTTCAGGATGAAAACTAACTAGTAATGAACGTTTCCTACAAAGTCTGATTGATTCCAAAGACAACTATTCAAGCTCTGAACCCATGAGGAAATCAGGCATAAAGTGTATCAAATTAACGGGCGGGAATGGCAAGTCTGAGTCGGTAAGTTGGAGTATCTTAGGTAGTGCTCATCAAGAAACGCCAGTTTTTGATGGGCACTAACGCAGTACAAGGAAGTACTGCCAAAATCGATCGCCGAAGCGATTGATCTTGCGAGCAAAGTAAAATCGACATTTTACTTTGCGACTCCGCGAAACGGCATGGAAGCCGTTTCAGGATGAAAACCAAGTGGGACTGTTCATCTCTCTTTTCTGGGTGGTGAATGCCGCTGACAATAGCTTGCGGGTATAGGCTTGTTGGGGCTTGTTAAAAATATCTTCAGTTGGCCCTGCTTCGACCACTTCACCGGCTTGCATCACTATAATGCGATGGCTCATCGCTCTGATAACAGCCAGGTCATGGCTGATAAAGATGTAAGCCAGGCTGAATTTTTGCTGCAGTTGGCGCAGTAACTCTATCACTTGTTTTTGTACGGATCGATCGAGGGCGGAGGTGGGCTCATCCAGAACAATTAGTTCTGGCTTCAATACCAGTGCTCTGGCAATCGCAATGCGCTGACGCTGACCACCTGAAAATTCGTGGGGATAGCGATCTTTTGCTGCTGGTTCTATGTCAACCTCGCGTAAGACGTCGACGATCTGTTGTTGGCGTTGCTCAGGACTTAATTCCGGCGCATGCACTAACAAACCTTCTTCAATGATCTGGCTCACTGACATGCGAGGGCTGAGACTGCCATAGGGGTCCTGAAAAACAATTTGCAGATGGCGGCGCAGGGGGCGGAAATCCTGTTGGTCGAGGTCCTGAATGGCTTGACCATGAACAGACCACTCGCCACCGGCATTGATGAGTTTGAGCAAGCCCAGGCCGAGAGTCGTCTTGCCACTGCCGCTTTCACCTACGATGCCGAGGGTTTCTCCCTCCCGCAGTTGTAGGTCGATTTGATTCACTGCCAGAAATTCCTCTTTCACCCGGCCAAAAAAAGTTTTCTTGAGGGGAAAGCCAATACGCATTTGCCGGGCTTCCAGTAATACTGGTGTGTTGTCTGCTAGTGCCGGAGCCAATCCATCTGGTTCAGCCGCCAGTAACATGCGAGTGTAATCATGTTGAGGGCGCTGGAAAATATCATCACAGCGGCCTTGTTCGACGATATGGCCGTCCTTCATCACCACTACGTCCTGAGCGAAGTGGCGGACGATGCCGAGGTCGTGCGAGATCAGCAGCACTGCCATGGATAGCTTTTGTTGTAACTCGGCGATTAATTCCAAAATCTGTTTTTGGATGGTCACATCGAGAGCGGTGGTGGGTTCGTCCGCAATCAACAATTTGGGTTCGTTTGCCAGCGCCATGGCGATCATCACCCGCTGCTTTTGGCCTCCTGAGAGTTGGTGAGGATAACTCTTTAAACGGCTTTCGGGATCGGGAATGCCTACCAGCTCTAATAATTCCAAGGTGCGCTCACGTGCTTCGATGCCGGTCATACCCTTGTGTAGTAGCAGGGTTTCTCCGATCTGCTTTTCAATCACATGAAGCGGATTCAGTGAGGTCATCGGTTCCTGAAAAATAATGCCAATATCATCACCGCGAATGTGTCGTAACTCGTCATCTGGCAGGTTCAACAGATTGTGTTCCCCAAACCAGATTTCACCACTGGGATGGCTGGCCATGGGGTAGGGTAGCAGACGCAGGATGGACATGGCAGTGACTGATTTGCCGGAACCACTTTCACCTACCAGGGCCAGCATTTGCGAGGGGTTAATGGTGAACGACACCTGTTTCACCGCATCCACACGCTGGCCACCTTGGGCGAAGGTCACACTCAGGTCCTTCACTTTGAGAAGGGTTTGCTGACTCATCTGAATTGGCTCTTAAGGTTTGCTCGGCACTCTTGGTTTTCTTGGCTCGTTAGCATTGATTTATCCAAACTGCTTTCTGGGGTCGAAGGCGTCACGGAAGGCTTCGCCAATAAAAACCAACAGGGTTAGCATGACTGACAGCACCACGAAAGCAGAAATACCCAGCCAAGGTGCATGCAGATTGTCTTTACCCTGGGCAATCATTTCTCCCAGCGAAGGCGAGCCGGGGGGCAGTCCGAACCCCAAAAAATCCAACGAGGTGAGGGTGGTAATGGCACCGGTAAGAATAAAAGGCATAAACGTCAGAGTAGCCACCATGGCATTAGGCAGCATATGACGGAACATGATTTTACCGTTACTGAGTCCTAAGGCACGGGCCGCTCTCACGTACTCAAAATTGCGACAGCGTAAAAATTCGGCTCTGACCACATCCACCAGTGACATCCAGCTAAACATCAGCATAATGCCCAACAACCACCAGAAGTTAGGTTTGACGATACTGGACAAGATCAGTAGTAAATAAAGTACAGGCAGTCCCGACCAGATTTCCAGAAAGCGTTGCCCGATCAAGTCGATTTTACCCCCGTAAAAACCTTGTATGGCACCCACTAACACGCCGACGATGGAACTGAAAAAAGTGAGGGTGAGGCCGAACAAGACGGAGATACGGAATCCGTAGATCAGCCGCGCCACTACGTCCCGACCCTGATCGTCTGTACCCAGTAAATTCTCAGCCGATGGCCGCGCCGGGGCCGGTTCTGGCAGATCGTAATTAATGGTGCGGTAGTCATAACGGATGAGTGGCCACAGCATCCAGCCCTTCGCGTTAATCAGGTCGGCGACAAAGGGGTCGCGGTATTCTGTAGCGGTTTCAAAATCACCGCCGAAGGTGGTTTCTGGATAGGCTTTAAAAACCGGGAAGTAGAACTGGTCATCGAATTTCACCAGCAGTGGGTTGCTATTGGCTACCAGCTCAGCCCCCAGGCTGATAATAAACAGAACAAGGAAAATCCACAGAGAATAGAAGCCGCGTCGGTTCTTTTTAAAGTTGTGCCAACGGCGCTGGTTAATCGGGTTCCATTGAGATGGGTTAAGAGCTTTCACGCTATCCCTCGCGGCTTTCAAAATCAATGCGAGGGTCAACCCACACATAGGTCAGATCGCTCACTAATTTGAGGATCAGTCCTAACAGTGTGAACAAATAAAGACTACCAAACATCACGGGATAGTCACGATTCAGAGTGGACTCAAACGCCAGCAGGCCCAAACCGTCGAGAGAAAAAATAACCTCGATCAGTAGCGAACCAGTAAAAAAGAGAGTGACCAAGGCCGCCGGCATACCAGCAATCACGATCAGCATGGCATTTCTGAACACATGCTGGTAAAGAATACGGTTTTCTTCCAAGCCTTTGGCTCGTGCCGTAATCACATATTGTTTATTGATTTCGTCGAGAAAAGAATTTTTTGTCAACATAGTCAGGGTGGCAAAGCCACCAATAACGTTGGCAGTTATCGGTAATGCCAGATGCCAAAAATAGTCACCGATTTTTCCTAACCAACTAAGTTCGTCGAAATTGCTGGAAGTGAGCCCACGCAAGGGAAACCAGTCGAAGTAAGTACCACCGGCAAATAGCACGATCAGTAAAATAGCAAAAAGAAAGCCGGGAATGGCATAACCAATAATAATGGTGGCGCTGGTCCAGACATCAAAGCGGGAGCCGTCTCGCAGTGCCTTACGGATGCCAAGGGGAATAGATATCAGATAGATAATCAGGGTTGACCACAGGCCGAGTGAGATAGAAACCGGCATCTTTTCCAGCATCAGATCGATAACCGTGCGATCACGAAAGAAACTGGAGCCGAAATCAAAGGTGGCATAATTCTTCAGCATAATAAAGAAGCGTTCATGGGCTGGTTTATCAAAGCCATACATCTTTTTGATTTGCTCGATCAACTCTGGATCCAGCCCCTGGGCGCCCCGGTAACTGGAATCATCACTACTTCGCTGTATTTCGCCGGTGGAACCAATACGGTTTTCGACCTCAGAACCCAAGCCTTCTAACTGGGCGAGGGTTTGTTCAACCGGGCCACCGGGAGCCGCTTGTACAATAATAAAGTTAAGAAGGAGAATGCCTAGCAGTGTGGGAATGATAAGCAGCAATCGACGCAGAATGTACTGCCACATAGATTATTTCCTGACCCACCAGGTCATTAAATCGGCACCCGACTTGGTTTGTTTTTCGGGACGCGCAAGTTTTTTCCAGTAGGCTATGCGTTGATAGGGAATATGCCATTGGGGCACCACATAGTGATTCCATAACAACACCCGGTCGAGCGCGCGGGTGCGCTGTACCAGACTATCCCGGTCCGGCGCGTTGATGACTAGTTCAATTAATTCATCAATGACTGGATTACGAATACCGATTAGATTGCGGGAGCCTTTGGCATCGGCTTTACTGCTGTGCCAAAACTCGAATTGTTCATTGCCCGGAGAGTTGGATTGACCGTAAGTGAACACAATCATATCGAAGTCAAACTCCCGTACCCGGTTAATATATTGGGTGGTGTCGATTCTTCTGACATTGGCTTCCACACCCAGCCGTTTCAGATTTTGGGTATAAGGCAACACAATGCGCTCAAAGCCCTGGCTGACCAACAGTATCTCGAATTCAAAGGGTTGTTTACTTTCTTCGTTGACTAATTTACCGTCTACAATGTGCCATCCCGCTATGCTGAGCAGTCGGGCTGCTGAACGCAAATTAGCCCGGATATTGCCCGGTTTTGGATTAGTGGGTACCTTGAACTCTTCGATAAACACTTCCACCGGCAGCTGACTGCGGAATTTATCGAGGATTTCTAACTCTTCTCCCTCCGGCAGTCCTCTCGAAGCTAATTCGGAGTTGTCCCAGTAGCTTTTGGTGCGCGAATATTGTCCATAAAACAGGTTGGTATTGGCCCATTCGAAATCAAAGGCTAGGCCTAGCGCTTCGCGCACCTTTTTGTCTTTGAAAATATCTTTGCGGGTATTGAATACAAAGCCTTGCATACCCGAAGGTACATTCTGAGGCAACTGTTCTTTAATGATCTCTCCTCTGGTAAAGCGCGGACCCTGATATTGATTGGCCCAGAACTTTGCCGTGTTTTCGACCCTTACATCATATTCTCCGGCTTTAAAAGCCTCCAGCGCCACGGTTTGGTCTTTATAGTACTCGTAAACGATTTCATCAAAGTTGAAAAAACCCTGGTTTACGGGCAAGTCACTACCCCAGTAATCTTTGACTCGTTCGTAGGTCACCGAGCGTCCACTTTCAAACTTTTTTATGCGGTAGGGCCCACTGCCCAAGGGCGGGGTTAGATCAGCATTTTCAAACTTTCTTTTTTCATAAAAGTGTTTAGGCAGTACTGATAGTTGTCCCAGTATGAGCGGCAGTTCCCGGTTTTGGTCGTGTTTAAAGTTAAAACGAACCCGGTGCTCATCCAATGCAATCACCTCTTTTACATCCCCATAATAAGCTTTAAAAAAGGGTTGCGCCTGTTCGTTAGTGGTTAACTCATTAAAGGTGAAGATAACGTCTTCTGCTGTGACGGGGTGACCATCATGAAATTTGGCAGCAGGATTGAGGTGAAACGTCACCCAACTCCGATCCGCTGGCATTTCTATTTTTTGCGCTAATGCGCCGTATTCGGAAAAAGCTTCATCTCCAGCGGATTTGGTCAGAGTGTCATATATCAGACTGATACCTGAGGCGGCTACCCCTTTAATAACGAAGGGGTTGAAGCTGTCATAACTATTGCCTACTATGCCAGCTTTTAGCGAACCGCCTTTGGGAGCCTTCGGATTAGCGTAAGAAAAATGTTTAAAATCGGCGGGATAGCGAGGTTCTCCATGCATGGCAAAACCATGGGCGATCATGCCATTTTGTTGTTTGGCCTCTTTTGCCCCGGCTGAATGAATCGTTACAGCAACAGCGACCGTGGTTAGCCATATGACTTTGCATAAAGTAACCATGGAGAGCGAAAAAGCTGAAAGCTCCATTGATGGTGCGAGCGGTATCTTAGAAGCCATAGAAATAGTGTCCTGAATTGGTGGAAATGGATGCCATTGTGACCTCTATCTACTGATTGACTGAGACTTTTTTTATTAACAAATATATTGGCTTAGTTTGACTCGGCGTTACTTAACTAGTTTTCATCCTGAAACGGCTTCCTTGCCGTTTCGCGGCGGTGATTCCATGCACTGCGTAAGTTCTCATCCAAAAACCTGCGTTTCTGGATGAGAACTAACTTTGCACATGCTTAACGTGGGAGTCGGCTCGGTGTTCAACGATCAAACCACCAGTTTTCAAAACCAAAAATGAAGGGAGCCTGCTCGCTGGGGCGCATTAAAGGCTGCCAATAGGCGGTACGAAAGCTATTGATATGCCAGTTTGGAACCACATAGTGCTGCCAGAGCAATATCCGATCAAGGGCTTGCAGGGTTACGGTGAGTTCATTTTTAGTGGTTGCCTGGATTGCTTTTTCTACCAGTTGGTCGACCACTGGATGCTGGATGCCAGCATAATTCCGTTGGCCTTTGATCTTACTGGAGGCGGAATGGAACATTTCATAAAGCTCGTGTCCCGGCGCATGGGATTGGGGTAAAACAAAGGTCGTCATGTCAAAGTCAAAGGCATCCAGCCGGTTTTTATATTGCGCACTGTCAACCAGTCTGAGGCTGGCATCGATGCCCACTCTCTTGAGGTTTTTAGTATAAGGCAACAAGACCCGCTCGATTCCTTTTTGACGAAACAACAGCTCGAAGGTAACTGGTTTTCCTGTCTTACTGTTCACTAGTTTGCGATTCTTGAGTGTATAGCCAGCTTCTTTGAATAAAGCAAACGCTCGCTTCATTTGTGGCCTGATATTACCCGATGCATCGGTTTCAAAATGTTCGATGGGTTGCTTGAACAGGTCTTCTGGCAGTTGGTTTGCGAAAGTTTTCAGCAACTGGAGTTCCGCTCCGGTGGGTGGTGCCTGTGGAGCAGCGAAGGATGAATTGGGGAAAAAACTGCGGGTGCGGGTATAGGCATCATAAAACAGTTGCTTATTGGTCCATTCGAAATCAAACAGTAGCGCCAGCGCTTTTCTGAAGGCCAGTTGATCCAGTGGCGGCCGTCGGCTGTTAAGAAAAATGGCTTGTACATTGGAGGGGAGTTGATGAGGTATTTCGACCCGGGTCACCTGCCCATTGTTAACGGCGGGAAAATCGTAGCCGACGGCCCAATTCTTAGAGGTATATTCCATATAAATATCCACGTCTTTCGCCTTAAAAGCTTCGAAAGCCACGGTTTGGTCGCGATAGAAATCTACCCTGACCCGATCGAAATTGTATTTACCACGATTCACCGCCAGTTCTTTGCCCCAATAATCATCGACACGCTGGTAGACGATCTGTTGTCCCGCGGTTACCCGGTCAATTTTGTAGGGGCCACTTAACAGTGGAATATCAAGCGAACTCTTAGCGAAGTCCTTATCCCGCCAGTAATGCTCCGGCAACACCGGGAGCTCACCAAAGCGCAACACATCTTTGCGGGAGCCTGGGGTTTTGAGATGCACGATAACCGCATGGGAGGAGTCTGCTTCCACTCTTTCTATCCCCGCCAGTAATTGCCGGTAGCGGGGGTGGCCATCCCGCACCAGGGTCTCATAGCTAAACAGGACATCGGCTGCGGTGATCGGTTCACCGTCATGGAAGTGGGCCTGTGGGCGGAGGTTGAATCTGACCCATGCCAGATCCTCAGGGTAGCTGACTGATTCGGCGATCAGTCCGTAGGCGGCCTGGGCTTCGTCCCCGGAGCGGCCCCTTGGTGCTGTGCCCACTAGTAAGGTCTCATTCAGTTCATTGATACCAAACAGAAAAAATCCGGGTGAGTTATATGGACTGGTGCCTTTTAAGATATAGGGATTGAGGCTGTCAAAGGTGCCGTATCCTAATAGTCTGACCTCACCGCCTCCAGGGGCATTGGGATTCACATAATCGAAGTGGGAAAAATCGGCCGGGTATTTCAGATCGTCCCACAAGGCAAAACCATGTGAAGTGGTGGCTTTTGCTAAGTCTGGATCTGAATGCGCTGTTGCTAGCCTTAAGCCCGACGAGTTCTGAGCGACTGGCTGATTAACCAGAAGTTGAAGAAAAACCATTGCTAATGCGAGTAATAGTCGCGGAAAGTATTTTAACGATGAAAAGTGAAAAAGCGGTGAGTAGTAGCAATTCTGTGAGTAATAGCGAGATGAAGAAGTGTCGGACATCAGTTAGCCAGGGTCTCCCTTGGGGTTTTGGGTCTGCCCCGATATAAATCAGGACAGGTCGGTAACCAATGTGCGAAGGCTAACAGGAAATGTCCGGGAAATGAAATTTGTTTGAAAGGCTTAGTTTATGGTCAGGCCTGGCTTTGTTAACCACTAGCCAGATTTAGCAACCACAATCAGAGTAAAGAGGCATTTTTTATTCGACGACTTCTCTATATGTGAACCTATATCAGAACCTGTATTGGAATCTATAGAGTGCTCATCCAGAATCGCCAGTTTTTGATTGGCACTAACGCAGTACAAGGAAGTACTGCCAAAATCGATCGCCTAAGCGATTGATTTTGCGAGCAAAGTAAAATCGACATCTTACTTTGCGACTCCGCAAACGGCATGGAAGCCGTTTCAGGATGAAAACTATAGAGGAAACAGCTTTTATCGTTGACAACTTACCTTCTATTTGCCAACCGCGCATTAGAAATGCCAACTACAATGGTATCTGCGAAGTAAAATGATATTTACAAACTAAAATGAAAGTAATAAACCAGGTGAAAGAGCTAGCCGCTTTATTTTTATTTAAAAAACACTTTAAAACTAAGTAAGGTCAGGTGGAACCATTGGCAACAACTAAAGCTCCGTTTGGACTGGATGAATGGCTGGCGGAATTGAGTCATTTAGATGCAGTTGCCATGGGTGCTGTGATCAGCCAGCTCAATCGCTTAACTGCTTCTGACGAGTCGTCGGTGCAGCAGTTGGTGGCTGAAATCAGTAAAGATCCAGGACTCACGACCAAGGTCATGAAAGTGGCCAATAGTGTGTTGTTTAACCCTGCTAAGGTGCCTTGCCAAACTATCAGTCGGGCCATAATGCATGTGGGATTCGATACCATTCGAGCGATCTGCGTGTCGTCCCTGGTGATTGAAAATCTGCTTAAAAAGCATCCCCGTGAAGCTCTCATCAGGCAAATGGCGAGGTCCTTTCATGCCGCTGTGCAAGCGCGCAACTTAGTACCTAAAGCGCGAGCCGGGGTTAAAGAAGAAATTTTTGTCGCTACCTTGCTGCTGCATATTGGGGAACTGCTGATCTGGGCTTATCCTCATCCGGCAACCGATAAAGCCTACCATGCATTTCAACAGGGGGCAGATGATCAACAACTCGAGGCTATTCTTGGCGTGACCTTTGATCGTTTGACGCTGGAAGTGGCCAAGGAATGGAGTCTTGGCTCAACGTTGGCGGAGTCATTGGCCAAGCCCGATGAGCCCAATGATATGGCGCAAGCGGTGATGCTGGGAGATGAAATCGGATTTGCTATGGAGCAGGGGATGGATTCAGAGGCGATGCAAGTGGCTTTGGCGAAGGCGGAGATGTTCTCTAAGTTGAAAAAGTCGCAATTGCAAAAAACGCTGCGTGCCAGTTCCGATGAGGCGGCTAAGTTATCGAAAATGTACGGGGATCCAAAAATCACTTTGTTGATTAAAGAAGCCAGGGCCAATTATGAAGAGCCTGCTTCTGACGCATTTATGATTGAGCCGGACCCCCAGTTTCAGTTACAGGCTTTGCAGGCATTGATGCAGATGATGGGGCAGCCGATCAGACCCGGTCAATTATTCGAGCAGGTGCTGCAAGGATTACATCAGGGTGTGGGTCTGGAGCGGGTGGCGTTGGCTATATTCAATAGCTCCCGTAGCCAAATCTCTGCTAAATATATCCTGGGTGACCGCACGGTAGCGTGGCGGGATAAATTCCGCTTTGCCTATGAACGCCACAATGAAAATCTGTTTGCAGTCGTGATGAGTCAAAAACAGCCGGTGTGGGTGGGAGCCGAGGGTACAGCAGCATTGTCCGGTCTGCGCTCCATGGCCTTCGACGAAACCGTGGGTTTGGGTGATTTTCTACTGGGTCCTGTCATTGCCAGTGGTCGCCAGGTCGGTTTTTTGTACGCGGATATGCGAATTTCTGGTCGACCACTGAGCACCAGTTACTTTTCAGGCTTCAAACATTTTGTCCAGCAATTGTCTCTTTGTCTTGGTGTCCTTGCCCGCAACAAACTATAGTTTCAGCAGTGCGCTATGGAAACTGCGCCATGTTGACGTAGATATTAATTTGTTGTCCCGGCTTTAAATAAGCCCTTTTGCTAAGTGAATTCCAAATTACCAGATCATTGATAGAAACATTGTAGCGATTAGCAATTCGGTACAGCGAGTCGCCTTTTCTAACCCGGTAATCTATCCGCCGCAAATGCTCATTTTTACTGTACTGAGTGGGCAGTGAGAGTTGTCTGGAGCGGCGTGGCTGCCAGATCGTTAGCTTGCGGCCCGGTCGTAAAATGTCAGAGGGTGCCATGTTGTTCCAACTGGCTAGCTTGCGGATATTCACGTGATAGTCCCGCGAAATATCCCATAGAGTATCCCCTTTTCTCACTTTATAGGTCAGCCTGCGTGAGGCGTTATTATTTGATTTTTTACTGGCCTGGTTGAGCGCCAGTGTTCCCTGCGCGTTTTCACGGCTCAGCAGTTTACTGTTAGGGATAAGCAGTGCTTTGCCCGCTCTGATGCGAGACCCTTTGATGCGATTAAAATCCTGCAACACGCTGACCGTGGTATTGTGCTTTTGGGCGATTACCGACAGGCTGTCCCCTTTCTTGATAATGTAGCGTTGCCATGTTACCCGTTCGTCCTTTGGTATATTCGCCAGGCTGCGGGTGAAATTCTCCATCTTGCTGATGGGAATAGCCAGGCGGTGAGGGCCCATTGGATCGGTGGCCCATTGCTTAAAGCCAGGATTGAACAAGTATAAGTCATCCACTTCCATCCCGGCTAACGTGGCTGCTAGCTTCAGGTCAATTTGTGAACCAATCTCAACCACATCAAACAGGGGGGCGTTGGCCATCGGATGCAGGGTAACACCGTACTTTTTTGGGTCTGCCACGATCTTCGCAATCGCCAGCAGTCGTGGCACATAGGCTTTGGTTTCCCGTGGCAGCCTGAGATTCCAGTAATCCGTTGGTTTTCCAGCCCGCTTATTGCGCCGAATAGTTTTTGATACCGTGCCTGAGCCTGCATTGTAGGCAGCCAATGCCAATAGCCAGTCCTGATCAAAGCGACCATACAAGTAATTCAAGTAATTAAAGGCAGCTCTTGTTGATGCAATGACATCGCGCCTGCCGTCATACCACCAGGTCTGTTTTAAG
>JGI12048J13642_10303360_pt1 | contig 11519 bp, 7 predicted proteins | sample ElkSlonscriptome_16_FD_13642 | JGI IMG/M metagenome (IMG submission 13642) | reverse complement strand
GACGCTGAGATGCGGGAGCGGATGGAGCAGCTGGCGGAGTCGCTGGAAGAGGACCGCGTCCGGGACTCGCAGGAGGCCCTGGAGGAGATGGCCCAGGAGCAGGAGGACTTCCGCGAGCGGCTGGAGCAGTCCCTGGACCGGTTCCGCCGGGCGGCGGTGGAACAGGACTTCCGGGCGACGCAGAGCGAGGCGGAGGAGCTCGCCCGGGAGGAGGAGGCGCTGGCCGGCGCCATGGAGGAGGGTGACGATCCCGAGCTCCGGGCGAGCCAGCAGGACGAGCTGGGCGGACGCACCGACGAGCTGGAGGAGCGGATGGAGCGCCTCCAGGATCGGCTGGAGCAGCTCGGCGAACAAGACGCCGCCCAGGAGGTCCAGTCCGCACGGGAGCAGGCCGCGCAGGCTCGGAACCAGATGAGCCAGGCGGGAGAGCAGGCCCGGCAGGAGCAGGGTGGCGCCGAGGAGGCCCGGCAGGCCGCCGGCCAAATGCAGGAGGCTGGAGAGCGCCTCTCGGAGGCCCAGCAGCAGATGGCCGAGCAGCAGGCCCAGGCCGCGCAGGAGGCCCTCCGGGGCGTCGCCGACGAGGCGCTGGCGCTGGCCCGGAGCCAGAGCGCCCTCCAGGAAGGCATGGAGGGTGCCGGGAGGGAGGAGATGGTGGGGATGCGGGGCGACCAGGCCTCGCTCATCCAGGGGGTCGAGAACATGGCCCGGACGCTCCAGGCCGCCGGCGAGGGGCCCGGCGGGCAGAGCCAGGAGCTCTCCACGCAGATGGGGCGGGCCATGCAGGCGCTCCAGCGGACGGTGGAGGCCATGGGCGGAACGCGGGGGGCCCAGGCCTCGCCCCAGGGCGCCGCCGACCAGGCCGTCGCCTCCCTCAACCAGCTCGCCCTCATGGCGCTGGCCGGCGCGGAGCAGATGAGCCAGAGCCAGCAGGGTCAGGGGCAGTCCAGCCCCCAGCAGGTGGGGGAGCAGCTCCAGGAGCTGGCCCAGCAGCAGGGCCAGGTGAACAACCAGGCCAGTCAGCTCACCCCCATGCAGCTCGGTCAGCAGGCGCTGCAGCAGCAGATGGAGCGGCTGGCGCAGGAGCAGCAGTCGGTGGCGGAGCAGCTCGACGAGCTGGCCGATCGGCCCGGGACCGAGGAAGAGGCGCTGGGCGACGTGCAGGAGCTGGCGCGCGAAGCGGAGGAGCTGGCCCGGGAGATGGCCGGAGGGAGCAGCCCAGAGGACCTCCGGGAGCGCCAGGAGAACCTCTTCCGACGCCTCCTGGATTCAGGTCGCAGCCTGGAACAGGAGGAGTATTCGGACGAACGGGAGTCGGCTGCCGCCGGCGACTTCGATCGGGCGGAGGTGGAGTCCCTCGGGGACGCCGATCTGGGAGCCCTCCGCTACCGCATCCCGGGCTCGGAGGAGCTCCGTCGGCTGCCACCGGCCGTCCGGCAGCTCGTCCTGGACTACTTCGAGCGCCTGAACCGGGCGCCGTCGGCGCCGGGGGGCGGTCCATGAGGTGGCCGGGCGCGTTCGGCCGCTGGATCCTCGTCGCGCTGGCCGTGGGGACGGTGTCGGCGGTGGTGCCGGCGGTGGCGGAGGCTCAGCGGGCGGAGGAGAGCCGACTCCTGCGGCAGGCGGCCGCCCAGGAATCCCGGGGCGAGCTGGTGGAGGCCACAGCCACGCTACGGACCCTCCTGGAGCGGAATCCCGCCTCGTCCGGGGGCCTCTTCGCGCTGGAGCGGGTGCTGCGGGCCCAGGGGCAGGTGGCAGAGGTACTCCCGGCCACCGACGCCTTCCTCGGTCGATCCCCCGACGCCTCGGGCGTGCGATACATGAAGCTTCGGGTGCTCGCCGAGGTGGACTCCACGGACGCCCTCGAGGAAGAGGCGCTGGCCTGGTTCGCCCTGGATCCCGACGATCCCACCCCCTATCGGGAGGTGGCCGGGCTCTACGAGCGCGCACTGGGAGTCGAGGCCACCATGGAGCTCCTCCGTCGTGGTCGGGAGGCGGTGGGGGATCCTGCCTCCCTCTCCCTGGAGATGGGCGACCTCCACGCCCGGCAGGGGGCGCGGGACGGAGCGCTGGAGGAGTGGAGCCGGGCGCTGGCGGCGGACCCGGGCCGGAGCGGGGCGGTGGCGGACCGGCTGGAGGAGCTCCCCGATGCCGAGGAGGCGACGCGGGACCTCCTGGCGATGCTGGAGGACCGGGACCACCCGGATGTACAGCGAGCGGCGGCCCTGGTGGCCGTGACGCTGGGGCTGGAAGAGGAGGGGACCCAGGCGGCTCGTCGGGCGGCGGATCGGCTGGATGAGCGGCAGCGGGTGGCCTTCCTCTCGGACCTGGCCCGCCGGGCGGAGAACGCCTCCATGGACGACCTGGCGGCCTGGTCCTGGGAAGAGCTGGGCGCCGACGCCCGCAGCCCGGGCGAGCGGCGACAGTTCGACCAGCGCCTGGTCGAGGCCTCCCTGGCCTCGGGCGACACAGCCACTGCCCTGGAGGCCCAGGAGCGTGTTGTCGGGTCCTTCTCCCCGGGTTCGGCGGACCGTCGTCAGGCGACGGCGCGCCTCCTCCGGCTTGAAGCCACTCGGGCGTCCCCGGAACGACTCCGCGAGCTCTTCCACGCCTTCCGGAGGGCCTTCCCCGACGCGCCGGAGACCGACGAGCTGGCGGCGGAGGTGTCCGTCCGCTTCCTGGAGGCCGGCGACGTAGCCGGTGCGGCCCAGGTCCTGGAGGGCATCGACGGCCCTCGGAGCAACCTGGAGCGAGGCTACATCCTCATGGCCCGGGGTGAGGTGCCCCTGGGGCGCCAGGCGCTCCTCATGGCGGTGGATGGACTGACTCCGGTGGAGGCCACGCGGGTCATCCAGCTCGCCGGGCTCCTCGGGAGGGTATCGCCCGCCGGTGTCCAGCGGCTGTCGTCGGCGGCGGTGCAGGCCCATCGGAGGGACGCGACCCGGGCGGGCATGGAGTTGGCTCGCGGATTGGAGGATCTTCCTTCGGAGGATCGGGCGCCCCTCCTGGCCCAGGCGGCGCGGTTCGCTGACCAGGGCGGGGGCGTGGAGGAGGCGCGAGAGCTCCGTCGACAGCTTCTGGCCGACCACTCGGAGAGCCTCCAGGCCGCCGAGGCGGCCCTGGAGCTGGCGCGGAGTCTGGCTCGGGACTCGGCGGGGCGGGCGGAGGCTCGGGCCGTCCTGGAAGAGCTCATCACGACCCGGCCGGAGGCGGCGGTGGTACCGGCAGCCCGTCGGGAACTGGAACGACTGCGGGGGAGCGGATGATGGTCTGGACGAGGTGGACGGTGGCGCTGACCCTGGCCCTGGCGCTCCTGGCGGCACCCGCCCAGGTGGCGGCCCAGTGGCTCCTGGTTCCCATGGACCGCTCTCAGCCCAACCACCTGAAAGCCTACGGCCTCACCTACTGGTCCCTGGCGGAGGGCTTCGAGGCGGAGTGGCTCCTGAACTATCGGGGAGGCTCGTTCCTCCTGGCCGACCGACCGGAGATCCGTCGCGAGGCGGCCTTCCGGGGGGTGGGATGGGAGGAGGCGGACGCCGGTGCCGTGGCGAGCATCCGCGCCACCATCGCCGAGGCCAACATGGAGGCCGTCCCCCTGGAGACGGCCCCGAAGATCGCCATCTACACGCCGCCCAACACGACCCCCTGGGACGACGCGGTGACCATGGCGCTGACCTACGCCGGCATCGACTACGAGACCATCTGGGACGACGGCGTCCTGGGCGACGAGCTGGAGGAGTACGAGTGGGTGCACCTGCACCACGAGGACTTCACCGGACAGTACTCCAAGTTCTACCTGACCTACTCCGGCGCGCCCTGGCTCCAGGAGGAGGTGGCGAGGAACGAGGAGGTGGCGGCCAGCCACGGCCTCCCCCACGTGCCGGCGCTGAAGAAGGCCGTCGCCGGTCGGATCCGGGACTACGTGGACCAGGGCGGCTTCCTCTTCGCCATGTGCTCGGCCACGGAGACGCTGGAGTTGGCCCTGGCCGCCGAAGGCGTGGACATCGCCGCCTCCTTCGCCGACAACACCCCGGTGGATCCCGACGCCACGGCCCTCATGGACTGGTCCCGGGCCATGGCCTTCGAGGGCGCCACCCTGGAGCTGTCCCCGTCGGTGAACTCCTTTTCCGACATCGATGGGCACCAGGTCAACACGATCCAGCGCAGGGACTTGGGTGTGTTCACCTTATTTGATTTCTCGGCGAAGTTCGACCCGGTCCCGGCCATGCTCACCCAGAATCACGAGACGGTGCTGCGGGACTTCTACGGGCTCACCACCTCGTTCTGGACCGAGCGTCTGAAGCCCGGGACCATCGTCCTCGCCGAGGAAGCCGACCGGGCGAAGTACCTCCACGGCGCCCTGGGCGAGGGCAGCTGGACCTATTTCGGCGGGCACGACCCGGAGGACCCGGAGCACCAGATCGGCGACCCGCCCACCGATCTGTCGCTGCATCCGAACTCGCCGGGCTACCGCCTGATCCTGAACAACGTCCTCTTCCCGGCGGCGAAGAAGAAGACGCTCAAGACCCAGTGAGCGACCCCCCCGAGATCCCCGACGGCTTCCCTGCCGATCCGGGGCGGGCGGTGCTGGTGGGGTTGGATGGTCTGGAGGCGGGACCCCTCCCCGAGGAGGCGGCTCGCCCCGATCGCACGTCCCGGAAGAAGCGTCGTCCCCTGACCCTGCCCGATGACACCCGCGCCACCCTGCGGCGGGAGATCGAGCGCGCCGGAGGCCGGGAGGTCTGCTTCCTCGCGGCGGTGGACGAGGCGCGGGTGGTCCGCGACCCGAGGGCGGTGGCCCGCGGCAACTTCCAGGCGGTCCTGGTGGCCGCCCGGGACGCCGCCGAGGGGAGCGTCATGCTCCACAATCACCCCTCCGGGACGCTGGAGCCCTCCCCGGCGGACCTCCGGGTCGCGGCCGCGCTCTACGACCAGGGGATCGGCACCGGGATCATCGACAACGAGGCCCGGGAGCTCTACGTGGTGGTGGAGCCGCCGGAGCCCCGGGAGATCACCCTCCTGGAGCCCGACGACCTGGAGGCGGTCCTCGCCCCGGGCGGTCCCCTATCGCGGCAGTACCCGGGCTATGAGGACCGCCCGGGGCAGCGGGCCATGCTCCGCGCGGTGGTCCGCGCCTTCAACGAGGGGCACGTCTCGGTGGTGGAGGCCGGCACCGGCACCGGCAAGTCGCTGGCCTACCTGGTGCCGGCGGCCCGCTGGGCGGCGAGGAATCGGGAAAAAACCGTCCTCTCCACCAACACCATCAACCTCCAGGAGCAGCTCGCCGGGAAGGACCTTCCGCTCGTGTCGGGCCTGGTGGAGGAGAAGGTGAGCTGGGCGCTGGTGAAGGGGCGGGGGAACTACATCAGCATCCGCCGCGCCCTCCTGGCCGCCGGGAGCCAGGGCACCCTCTTCGAAGACGATCGGAGCCGCGAGATGGACGCCCTCCTGGAGTGGATGGACGCCACCGAAGACGGCTCCCTCACCGACCTGCCCTTCCGACCGGCGCCCGACACCTGGGAGGAGGTCCGGAGCGACCCGGACATCTGCCTGCGGGCCCGCTGCCCCCATTTCCAGCGCTGCTTCTACCAGCAATCCAGGCGGCGCGCCGCCTCCGCCGACCTCCTGGTGGTGAACCACCACCTCCTCTTCACCGACCTGGCGGTCCGGCGGGCCACGGGGAACTGGAGTCAGGCGGCGGTGCTGCCGGCGTACCGACGGCTCATCCTGGACGAGGCCCACAACGTGGAGGACGCCGCCACCCAGCACCTGGGGGTGGAGGTGACCCGTACCGCCATGTACCGGGCCCTCTCCCGCCTCGATCGGAGGGGCCGCGGCATCCTCTCGGCCGTCTACGAGGCCCTTCCGGCCTCGGGGGAGGGGGGCAACATGCGGGAACGGCTGGAGAACCGGATCCGACCGGCCCTCTCCCGGGCGAGGGCCCGGGTCGACGCCTTCGTGGAGACGATGGAGCGGGTGGTCGGAGGGGCTGGACGTACCGTCCGACTGGGCTCGGAGGAGATCGGGGAGCCGGCGGAGCGGGAGGACGTCCAGGAGCGTCTGGAGGGGCTCGTGGCGGCGCTGGGACGACTGGAGCGGGAGCTGGGCGAGCTCCGGGCCCGGATCCAGCTCGACGAGGAGCTGGCCGAACGCCTGGAGGCCCGCCTCCTGGACCTGCGGAGCGTGGAGCGCCGGGTCTCCGCCCACGCCCACGGCGCCCGTCTGGTCCTCCTCCCCGGGGACGACGCCGAGCGATACGTCCGCTGGCTGGAAACCCGGCGGTCCGGGCGGAAGACCAACCTGGTCCTGGCGGCGGCGCCCATCGAGCTGGGGCCCCTCCTGCGGGAGTCCCTCTTCGGGAAGGCCGAGACCACCGTCCTCACCTCGGCGACCCTCACCACCCGGAGCCGGTTCGACTTCCTCCGGGATCGGCTGGGGCTGGCCGAGGCGGAGCTCACCGCCTCCGACGCCGACGTCTCGGTGGAGGAGCGGGTCGTGCCCTCGCCCTTCGACTACGCCCGCCAGACCGTCTTCGCCGTCCCCACCGACCTCCCCGCGGCCGACGGCGGGGGCGGGGAGGAGTTCCAGCGGGCCACGGCGCGCATCACCCGGGAGCTCGCCGACATGACCGACGGGGGCCTCTTCGTCCTCTTCACCTCCCACGGCGCCCTCCAGCAGGTGGCCCAGGAGCTACGGGCCCAGGGGGTGGACGGCCGATGGCCCCTCTTCGTCCACGGGGAGGACGATCGCCATCGGCTCCTCGGCGACTTCGTGGAGGCGGAACGGGGCATCTTGTTGGGCACGGCCTCCTTCTGGGAGGGCGTGGATGTGCCGGGACATCCCCTTCGCGCCCTCATCATCCAGAAGATCCCCTTCCGGGTTCCCACCGAGCCCATCACCGCGGCGCGCATGGAACGATTGGAGCGGCAAGGCCGGTCCTCGTTCCACGAGTTCATGCTCCCCCACGCGGCCCTGCGACTCAAGCAGGGCTTCGGGCGCCTGGTGCGGGCCGCCACCGACCGTGGCGCCGTCCTCCTTCTGGACGATCGGGTGGTGAGTCGGCGCTACGGCCGCTACCTGCGGGATTCCCTCCCCGACGCTCCTCTGGTGAAGGGGCCCTGGCACGAGGTGGCCCACCGCCTCCGGGAGTTCTACGGCGCCTGAGGCCGTCGAAGACGACCTTGGAGAGCAGGACGGCGCGGGATAGATTCGGGCGTTCCCGGGGCCCTGCGCCTCCAGACCTCGTCTCCACCCCCAGACTCCATGAAGCGCTACGCCGGCCTCTTCATCGGGACCTTCTACCTCCTCATCGCCTTCGGCGCCTTCCGGAACGGGCTGCGTGGGTTCAGCATGGACCACACGGACCTCGGGGTCTGGTGGAGCGTCATCGGCGCGCTGCTGGGCATCGCGGCCCTCGGGGCCCTCATCGGCACCTGGATCCACGCCTGGGCGCCGGCCTCCGACGAGCATCACTGAGTGGCCACGTCCTCTGGGAAGGAGCCACCCGCCGCCTTCGCGCCGGCCGGCGTCCGACCCTCCAAGATCGTCTGCGTCGGAAAGAACTACGCCAAGCACGCTGCCGAGATGGGTGGTGAGGTTCCTGCGGAGCCCCTCCTCTTCCTGAAGGCGCCGTCGGCGCTCCTGGCGCCGGGTGAGGCCATCGTCCGGCCGCCGGATTCCCGTCGGGTGGACTTCGAAGGGGAGATCGCGGTGCGGGTGGGTCGGCGGGCGAAGGACGTCCCCCGGGAGGAGGCATGGGACGTCCTGGACGCGGTCCTCCCCCTGAACGACGTCACCGCCCGGGACCTCCAGCGCTCCGACAACCAGTGGAGCCGGGCCAAGGGCTTCGACACCTTCTGCCCAGTGGGGGACCCGGTGCGGCTGGACGGGGTGGACCGGACGGCGCTGGGTGTGGTGACCCGGGTGAACGGGGAGGTTCGGCAGGAGGCCTCCGCCGACGAGATGACCTTCGACATCCCGTTCCTGGTGGCCTACATCAGTCGGATCTTCACCCTGGAGCCCGGCGACCTCATCGCCACCGGGACCCCCGACGGCATCGGCCCGCTGGAGGCCGGAGACGTGGTGGAGGTGGAGGTCCTGGGCGTAGGCTCCGTCTCGAACCCCGTCCGGGACGCGTCCTGAGCACCGACGCCTCGGTGGATCCGCCGATCTTCTCGCCTGCCCGGCGCTTCCAGGCTCTCCCGCCCTACCCTCTGGCGGGGATGAAGGAGACCCGCCGGCTCCTGGAAGCCGAGGGCGTGCGGATCCTGGACCTGGGCGCCGGAGACGCCGAGTTGGCTCCGCCTCCCGCCGCGGTGGAGGCCCTGGCCCGGGCCGCCGAGGACCCGACCCAGTCCCGCTATCCTTTCCAGGTGGGATCCATGGGGTTCCGGAGGGCGGTGGCCGCCTTCATGGAGCGCCGCTTCGGGGTGACGCTGGACCCCGGGTCGGAGCTCCTTCCCCTCTTCGGGTCCAAGGACGGCATCGCCCACCTCCCGCTGGCCTACCTGGACCCCGGGGACGCCGTGGTCATGCCCGATCCGGGCTACCAGGCCTATCGGGGAGGCACGGTTCTGGCCGGCGGGGAGCCCTGCATGATGCCCCTCCGCCCGGAGAACGACTTCCTCCTGCAGTTCGACGACATCCCCGCGGACGTCCTGGCCCGCACCCGCATCCTCTTCCTGAACCACCCCAACAACCCCACCGCGGCCTCCGCCCCCGACGACTACCTGCAGCGAGCCGTGGACTTCTGCCGGGAGCACGGCATCCTCCTGGCCCACGACCACGCCTACTCCGAGATCGCCTTCGACGGATACCGGCCACCGAGCATCCTGGAGTTCGAAGGAGCCGGAGAGGTGGCGGTGGAATTCCACACCCTCTCCAAGACCTACAACATGACGGGGTGGCGGTTGGGATGGATGGCAGGCAGGGCGGAGGTGGTGGCGACGCTGACCCGCCTCAAGACCTTCGTGGACACCGGGGTCTTCCTGGCGGTGCAAGAGGCGGGTCGGGCGGCGCTGGAGTCCTGGGACGACTGGGTGCCGGGGAACGTCGCCGTCTTCCAGGAACGTCGGGACCGTGCGGTGGCGGCGCTCCGCCAGGTGGGCTTCGAGGTGGATCCCCCACGGGCGACCATGTACCTGTGGATCCCGGTGCCGGAAGGAGCGGACGGGTCGCCGTCGGCGGAGGACTTCGCACGTCGGGCGCTGGAGGAGGCCGGCGTCATCGTCCTGCCCGGGAGTGCGCTGGGGGACGCGGGTGAGGGGTTCTTCCGCATCGCGCTGACCCGGACCGTCGAGGAGCTGGAGGAGGCGGCACGCCGCCTGGGCCGCCTGGTCCCACCGGGCTGAGCCGCCTTCGAAGCACGGATCCGCCCAGGAACCGCGCTTCCGGGCGGGGTTAGGACGACCCATGACCCCGCCCTCCTCCCCCGACGACGCACCGTCCGCCGGGGAAGCCCGCCGGCAGCGACGGGACCGCATGCACCGTCGGGCGGTTCAGGTCGCCTTGGCCGTGTCCGCTGCCATCCACCTGATGGCGCTGGCCCTCTATCCGGGGCTGCGGGATCGCGATCGGACCACTCCTCGCCCCTTCGTGCCCCTGCAGGCCACCACCGCCCAGGGCATGACGGCCATCCAGCTCGTGGAGGTCACCACCGACGACCCCGAGGCTCCCCCCGAGCCCGACGAGGTGGAGGAGGTCGCCCCCCCGGACGAGGCGCCCGAGGGACCCGACCTCGATGAGGAGGCGGAGCAGGGTGGGCTGGTGGCACCCGGCCCCACCGTGGCGGAAGAGATGCGCCCCGATCTTCGCGACGCCCGTCTCTGGGCCCCGGTGGACCCGGCGCTCACGGAGCTGACGCTGGAGCAGCGGCTGGAGCTGGAGATGGCGGGGATGCTCGAGGCATGGCGCGATTCGGTGGTGGCCGCCGAGGCCGCTGAGCGGGCCCTCACCGACTGGACCTTCACCGACGACGACGGAGGCCGCTGGGGTGTCTCTCCGGGGGAGATCCACCTGGGAGACTTCTCCCTCCCTCTCCCCTTCGGCTTCGGGGTGAATCCCGGGCGGCGGGAAGAGGCGGCCTACCGGGCCTGGGAGTGGGAGGAGCTGCAGCGCGGCCAGATCACCGGCGAGGTCCGCGACTCCTGGAAGGCCCGGGCCGAAGCCATCCGGGCCCGCCGCGACCGGGCCCGCGCCGAGAGCCGCCCGGACAGCGCCGGGGGTGGGTAGACGCCCTCCGCCCCGATGGGAGGCGAGCGGTCGAACCCACCCCGGCGGTGCCCACGGTTCCGAAGCGCGGGGCGTCGTCCCATCTTTGGGGCTCCCCGCTCTCCACGAACCCGCTGCCGGCGCTTCCGCCGGCCAGCCCCGCATCCGGACGACCGCCGTGACCCAGGAACTGGCCTCGCGTTACGACCCCCGGGCCATCGAGCCCGCCCGATACCGCCGCTGGCAGGACGGTGGGTGGTTCCATGTCGGTGCGGAGGCGGTCCAGCAGGACGGGCGCGATCCGTACGTGGTGGTGATCCCGCCGCCGAACGTCACGGCGGTCCTGCACATGGGCCACGGCCTCAACAACACCATCCAGGACGTCCTGGTGCGGTGGCGGCGGATGCAGGGACGGGCGGCCCTCTGGGTTCCTGGGACGGACCACGCGGGCATCGCCACCCAGAACGTCGTCGAGCGCCAGCTCGCCGAGGAGGGCAAGCACCGCGACGACCTGGGCCGGGACGCCTTCGTGGAGCGCGTCTGGGGGTTCGTGGACGAGACCGGCGGCGCCATCCTCGACCAGCTCAAGGCCATCGGGTCGTCCTGTGACTGGGACCGGACCCGGTTCACCCTCGACGACGACCTCAGCACCGCGGTGCGGGAGGTCTTCGTCCACCTCCACGCGAAGGGGCTCATCTACCGGGGCGAGTACATCATCAACTGGTGTCCCCGCTGCCATACGGCCCTCTCCAACGAGGAGGCCGAGGGCGCCGAGACCCAGGGGAAGCTGTGGCACCTGCGCTACCCGCTGGACGAGTCGTCCTGGGGCGCGGCGGAGCAGGCCCGGGACGCCGGAGCGACGGCAGTGGGCCAGTCCGAGGACGGAGGCTGGTACCTCACCGTCTCCACCACCCGGCCGGAGACCATGCTGGGGGACACCGGCGTGGCCGTGCACCCCGACGACGACCGCTACCGGGCGCTGGTGGGAGCGGACGTCCACCTCCCCCTCGCCGGCCGGAGCATTCCGGTGGTGGCGGATACCTGGGTGGATCGGGACTTCGGCTCGGGGATGGTGAAGGTCACCCCGGCCCACGATCCCAACGACTTCGATCTCGCGGAGCGAACCGACCTCGAGGTCCTGGACGTCATGACCGACAACGCCCGGATGAACGAGGCGGTCCCGGAGGCCTTCCGGGGCCTGGACCGGTTTGCGGCCCGGGCGGCTGTGCTGGAGGCCCTCCAGGAGCTGGGCCTCCGCGCCGGAGAGGACGAGCACACCCACACCGTCCCCCACTGCTACCGCTGCGACACGG
>JGI12048J13642_11011582_pt1 | contig 11523 bp, 9 predicted proteins | sample ElkSlonscriptome_16_FD_13642 | JGI IMG/M metagenome (IMG submission 13642) | reverse complement strand
CCCCGTCGGCCGATGATTCGGTCATGGTGACGGTCGACATCGAAGGCTCGATCGAATCCCAAAGGCCGCTGGTCGACTGGTTCGTCGAATATGCACCGATCGATCAGGTCGACCTCAACAACGTTGCGTCCAATGCTCCGGAGTGGACCCGGATCGGCGAGGGCAGCGCCGTCGTGCCCGTCTCCACCATCCTGGCCAATTTCGACGGAACCATGCTGATCAACGGACAGTACGTGGTCCGGATCGTGGCTCGCAACGACATCGGTCTCGGGCGGGTCGAAGCGCTGACCCTCGACGTCACGGGCACCGCCAAACTCGGGCGAAACCGGCTGGAGTTCGACGACATCGAACTCCAGCTCGCCGGTTTCCCCCTCCGAATGACCCGGGTGTACGACTCGTTACGCGCCGACAAGGACGGCGAGCTCGGCTTCGGCTGGTCGCTGGGCCTGGTCGACGCGGACATCGGTGAGACCGTGCCCGATACGGGCACCCTCGGCCTGTTCGGATCGACCCCTTTCCGCGTCGGGACTCGTGTCTATCTCGACGCGCCCACCGGCGAGCGGCTGGCCTTCACCTTCGAACCCGAGCCCGGTCCGCCGAGCCCGTTGGGCCAGACGTATCGCGCCGTGTTCGTTCCCGACCCGGGCAACTATCATCGGCTTGAAGTGCCCCAGGGCAACCAGCCTTTCCTTCGTCTGAATGCCGACGGCACGGTCGGGCTGTTCTCGATCGGCTTGCCGTGGAACCCGGAGCAATACGTGCTGATCGCACCCGACGGCCGGCGCTATTTCGTCCACGAAGACCAGGGCCTGCTGGCCGCCGAAGATCTCAACGGCAACAGGATCAGCGTCAATCCCAACGGCATCGATCACTCCAACGGCCCGGGGCTGAGCTTCGTGCGCGACGGCCAGGGTCGGATCACGGAGGTTCGCGATCCCGACGGCAACGCCTGGTTGTACGGCTATGACGCGGCCGGCGATCTGGTCAGCTTTACCGATCCCGACGGCAACCAGACCAGCTACGTCTACCGAACCGATCCCGCGCACTATCTCGACACCATCATTGATCCTCAGGGCAGGATGCCGCGGCGCTACGAATACGATCCTGACACCGGACGTTTGACCGCGATCATCGACGAGAACGGCAACCGCCGCGAATCCCTGTACGACCCACAGGGCTTCATCGGCTTCGAGACCGACGCGCGGGGCAACGTCACCGAGATCCAGTACGACGAACGAGGCAACGTCACTCTACTCGAGGACCCGAAGGGCAACGTCACACTGTACGACTACGACGACCCGGACAACCCCGATCGCGAAACTCGACTGACCGATCCGAGCGGCGAGGAGTGGAACTACACCTACGACGAGATGGGCAGGCCGACCGACCTGACCTCGCCACTGGTCACGTTCGGCAATCAGCGCATTTCCGTCAGCTACGACGCGTTCGGCAACATCATCGATTATGACGGTTACGATGGCCGACTCAGCCGCTTCACCTACGACGCCAGCGGCAACCGGCTGAGCGAAGACCCATTCGATGGCATCAGCAGCGAGTTCGTCTACAACTCCGACGGCCGGATGATCCAGCGCTCGCGTGGTGACAACGACCTGACGAACTTCAGCTACGACGCGAATGGCTACCTGGCGCAACGTAGCGAAAGCGCCGGCGACGTCCGAGAGTATGAGCGCCTGGCCAATGGTCGAGTCACTCGATTCGAAGATACCGGTGGTCCACTGGACATCACATACACAGCTTCCGGGATACTGAATACGCAGGTCGACGTGCTCGGAAATATGGCCACGCTGGTCGAGAACTCCGACGGCTCCTTTACGCGCACCGATCGGCTGGGCAACCTGACTCGAATCGAATACGATGCCGACCAGCGGCCAACTCGACTCGAACTTCCGGGTGGCGGCATTGCAACGACCAGCTACGATGCGGACGGCAACCCGCTGATGGTCACCGACCCGCTCGGGAATACAACGACCTACGCCTGGGACAGCACCAATGTCCAGTCCGGCTTCACGGATGCTGCCGGCGCCTCGGAAGCGCGCAGCGTCGACGAGAACGGCAACGTGGTCGAGCTGATCGACCGGAACGGAAAGCGCCGCACCTTCGAGTGGGACGCCAACCGGCGCATCCGCTTCGAGCGCTGGCACGACGGCGGCGGTGCGGTCATCCGGGAAATCGAGTGGACGTATGATGCAGTGCGAGGACTGGAGCGCGTCGACGACACGTTCGGCGGACAGACCCACACGATCGAATTCACCGGCCGAATCCCGCGGCCGGGAGAGGTGAATTACACCCTGCCCGGCCAGGTGCCGTGGCAGGTCCTCTACAATTGGAACAAGCAAGCCGAGTTCCCGGTGCTGGTACAAGCCAAGGGCGGCGGCTCGGTCGCCAACCGGATCGTGATCGACGAATACCGTGGGCAGAACTGGGGCATGAGCTGGCAGCATCCGGAACAGAGCGGCAACAGCGTCCGGCTGGTTCGCCGACCCGACGGCTCGATTGGTCGCACCGAGCGCAAGACGGCGCTCGGCGGCGGATCCGCGCCGGACTCCATCACTTACCGCAGCTATGACGAACTCGGACGCCTTGCGGCGATTCGGCACGAGGATGCGAGCGGCATTCTGCTGCACCCGAATGCGGCACTACTCTACCAGCGCGATGCCGAAGGCAAGATCACGGTCGAGGAGCATGCGGCCAATGTCGTGACGTATGCCTACGACGCCGACAGTCAACTGACTGCCGCTCGTGCCACGACAATCCGGCCTACCCGGACGAAAGCTACTCCTACGATGCCGCCGGCAACCGGATCACCTCCCACCTGGCGCCGGGCACGGCCTCAATCGTTACGGGCAACCGCGTGACCGTGACTGGCGACTTCGATTACCTGTACGACGCGGCCGGCAATCTCGTCCGCCGCACCGATACGAGCTCGGGCGAAGTCACCGAGTTCGACTACGACCACCGCAATCGGCTCGAACTTGCCACGGTGCATCCGAGTCTCGGCGCCCCGGCGACAACCACGATCGAAATGGCCTACGACTACCGCGACCGCCTGCTGTACCGGATCGTCGACGGCCAGAAGACCTGGTTCATCCACGACCGCAACCACCTCATGGCGGAATTCGGCGACGGTGCCAGCCAACCCAGCGCCGTTTATATGTACGATCCCTCGGAGCTGGACCAGGTCTACGCCGCGTGGCGTGACGACGGCCTCGGCGAACGTTGGTATTTGCGCGACGCGATCGGCTCGATCCGGGGCATCACGGATCAGAACTTCATGGCCCTGAGCTGGGTCGATTACGACGGCTACGGCAATCTGCAGCCCGGGAGTGCCCCGGTCAACGACGATCCGCTGCGCTTCGCCGCGCGGCCCTACCTGCCCGAACTCAGGCTCTACGACAACCGCCGGCGGTTCCTCGACCCCAACCTGGGGCGCTTCACACAGGAAGACCCGATACGCCACGGCGGACGGGATTTCAACTTCTACCGTTACGCGTTGAATCAGCCGACGGGCTTCGTCGACCCACTCGGAGAGACTGCCTTGAGCACCACGATCAGGATCGTGCGACAAGTTCTGAAGGTCGTGAAACAAGCGAAGAAAAAAGCCGCGAGTCTCAAGGTGCCATGCCGGATTGCCGGTACGGCGGCAGCGGGATTTACCTGGTTCGACAATATCGCAGAAGTCGTCGCCGAGCCCATTGGGGCGGGCGTTCCGCCAAGCATCGATCCCAGTGAGCTGCTTGCCGAGACCGGCTGCAAAACCGGGGAAAACTAGGGCCACTAAATGAATATGAATTGCTCGCAACGAACGGTATGGTCACGCGGTTTCATGCTGCTCGGCGTGTGGCTGCTTGCTGCAGTCAGCATCAACGCTACTCCCGTAATGGCTCAGCCGCAATCGGCCTTCCTGTTCGAGCCGATGCTCGACATCTACTTCGACGACCAGAGCGGCCTGATCGCGTTTCACGGCAGCGGCTACAATCTGGCCTTCCCGCCCGCCGAACCGCTGAACGCGGTGATTGCGGTGGTCGACGACAGCGATACCGTGGTCGAAAGCTTTCCGTTCCGAAGAGAATACGTGAATAGAACGGAAAACGGCGCGATCGCTCGCGCGATGATGGAGGGCACCGCCGAGATCACGCTGTCCGAGCCTGGCGTCTACAACATCGTTTTCATGATCGACGGCAAACTGGTCAGCCGACTCCCGGTCGCGCTCGAGCGCGTGGAGATCGGCGACGATCCGTTCGACCGCGAAACACACTACCGCTACTTCGGCCTGTGGGAACGTTATGCCTATCTCTCGATGGACAACTGGCAGGGCGAGGACTGGCCGCACTTGACCTTCTGGGCGGGCCTGCGCGACTTCGAAAAACCCGGCCACGCGCTGCCCTTCCTGGTCGAGCTGCACCGAAACGGGGCGCTCGTTGCTCACTCCAAGCGCACTCAGGGAACGATTCCGTACGAACATTACGACCGTATCGAATCGCCGCTTTACCATCCGCACGATCGGAAATCCTCTGCCAACGCCCGACCCTTCCCGGCCGCCGAGTGGACACGCGAGGGCGACTACACCGTGACCGTAACCCGCCAATCCGACGGCCAGGCCATTCGCCGATTCGCCTACACCGCCCGGGACGGCGCCATCCAGCCCCGGCCGGAAACCCGCTTCGGGTATCAACCTGCCATCGACTATCGCCCACCGCGCGTGCGCGACAAGTCCAGCACGGGCTACGACTTCAAAGAGGCAATCTGGATCGGGCCGACCGACTGAGAACTGCACGCTGAATGGCTGCGGCTAAATGTCACCCAACCATTCCGGAGACCCGGTAGGCTCTTCGCGCGCCTGATAGCATGCGTTCTGATACAACGGCGTTCGAGCAATCCGCATCGTCGATATCTCGACGCGTCGCGCCGCATTCCGGATCACCCGCTGGAGTCCCCATGCGACATAACCGGCAGACTGCGATTCCATGACCAAAGCCCGGACTCTGGAACTGCTCTACCTTGACGAACGGCTGTGCGCGATCGCCAAACCACCCGGCATCATGGTTCATCGGACCGGCATTTCCACTGACCGGGTATTCCTGGCCGACGTTTTGCGCGAGCAACTCGGACAGCGCATCTGGACCGTGCATCGGCTGGACCGCGCCACGTCAGGCGTGCTGCTGTTCGCACTTGATGTGAAGATGGCGGCCTCCATGGGCCGGCTGTTCGAGGCCGGTGCGATCGCCAAGCGCTACCTGGCCGTAGTCCGGGGCTGGCTCGACGAACTCGGCGAAATCGACAAACCGTTGAGCGGTTCGCGCAACAAGACGCGCGACGCCCTGACTCGCTACCGCCGGCTGGCCACCGCCGAACTACCGGTGGCGGTACCGCCGCACGAAACCGCGCGCTACAGCCTGGCGGAGATCGAGCCGAAGACCGGCCGTACGCACCAGATCCGTCGCCATCTAAATCATATTTCTCATCCGATCATCGGGGACGTCAACCATGGTGACCGGCGGCACAACCGGCTGTTCCGTGCTCGTTTTGGCTGCCATCGCCTGCTGCTGCACGCCGTTTCGCTTGAATTCGAATATCCCGCGACGAACCGCCCCTTGAAAATTCAGTCGGCGCCGTCGGACGACTTTCTCACGGTCGGCGGCGCGCTGGGCTGGTCCGATATCATTGCAAGGGTATCGCCAGGCGATAGCGAACCGGGCTGAAGCCATGGAAGCCACGCTCCTCACCGTCACGATAGCTGCTGCAATCACCGCCATCATGACCGGCGTCGGCGCCCTGCCGTTCCTGTTCATACGCAGCATCAGCGACCGCGCCATCGGCTGGTCCTACGCCGCAGCCGCGGGGCTGATGCTGGCCGCCAGCCACAGTCTGCTGTCGGAAGGCGTCTCGCTGGCACCGGGCCTGACGCTTGCCGGCGTACTGATGGGGCTGACGGCAATCCTGGCTTCGGACAGATTGCTGGCCAGGGCCGGCGACTTCGAGATTGCCGACCTCGAGGGCACCAGCGCCGTGCGCGCACTGCTGATTCTCGGCATCATGACGGCGCATTCGTTTGCCGAGGGCATCGGCGTGGGCGTCTCGTTTGCCGGCGACGAAGGCCTCGGCGTCTTCATTACCAGCGCGATCGCCTTTCACAACATCCCCGAGGGCCTGGCCATCGCGCTCGTGCTGATACCGCGCGGCACACCGGTCTGGAAGGCCGCGCTCTGGGCCGTGTTCACCAGCCTGCCGCAGCCGCTGATGGCAGCCCCTGCGTTCGCCTTCGTCGAATGGTTTAGACCCCTGCTACCCGTTGGCCTGGGTCTGGCCGCCGGCGCGATGATCTGGATGGTGTTCGCCGAGCTCACGCCCGACGCGCTGAAAAAAAGCTCATCGAACTCCGTCGGTGCGATCATCGTGCTGGCCTTTGCAGCCATGATGCTGTTCCAGCTGTTCGTGCTGGGTTGAATAGCGGGGGGCGTAGCCAATCGATCCGGGCCCCACCGACCCTCGTGATAGGGTGATGTACAGGTAAAAAAAGAAAGGAAATTCGTCCGTGTCCAATACCAAGGAAGACAACGAGCAAAAAGTCCTGCTGATCACCGGCGCCTCGACCGGCATTGGCGCCGCCACCGCCCGGGCCGCGGCCGAGGAAGGTTTTCGGCTGGCCCTTTGTGCCCGATCCGAGGACAAGCTGGAAGCGCTGGTCCGGGAAATCGGCGCTGGCCGGGCATTCGCGCAGCGCTGCGACGTGACCGATTTCGACGACCAGCAGCGCATGGTGGCGTCTGTGATAGAACGCTTCGGTCGGATCGACGCGGTGTTCGCCAACGCCGGCACCGGCGGTGAACCGGGCGGCTTTTCCGGCGCGCCGGTCGACAGCTGGAAGAAAATGGTCGACGTCAACATTCTCGGCGTTGCCCATACCTTACGTGCCACGCTTGAAGAAGTGAAGAATCGCCGTGGCCACGTGGTGCTGACCGGTTCGGTGGCCGGCAGGCGCACGCTGGCCGGATCAATGTATTCGGCTACGAAGTGGGCGGTATCGGCCATCGGTTACGGCCTGCGCGAAGAAATCAAGGGATCCGGCGTCCGGGTTACGTTGATCGAACCCGGCATGGTGGACACGCCGTTCTTCGAGGAACCGAAGCCCGATGTACTGAAGCCCGAGGACATCGCACGGGCCGTCGTTTACGCGCTGACCCAGCCCGCGCACGTCGATGTCCACGAGTTGATGGTGCTGCCCACGCCGCCTGGCACGAACGCGGACGACTAATGTAAGTCTACGTTCGGTGCGGATACAAACCCGGCCCGGGAATTATCCGGAAAACAGCTGATTGAGATAAGCCGCGGTGCGTACCCCGGCTTTCTGCAGCCGGCTGTATAACGTATCAGTCCAGTTATAGCCGTAGGACCAGCGAATCTCCGGGTCTTCGGGGTAGATGCGGTCGCGAATCTCGGCGCTCTCGGCGATCCAGACCAGGGGGTCCGGTGTATTCCACGCTCGATACTCGTCGGGGCCGATTTTCGCTTTCAGCCAGGCAGTCAGCTCTGTGTAGCTCAACTGCTTGCTGTCAATGAGCTGCGAATCCCATAGCCGATGCAGATTTGACGGCTCGCCGAACCAGGTGATCTCGAAATCGTTGCCACCACGGTCCTCTCCGTTGCCCACGTGCAGCGGCTGGTGCAGGTCGCCGATGATGTGGACGATGAAGCGCAGCGCCAGCTGCCTGTCCTCGTGCGGCGTCTCGGCATCGCGCAGCATGTAGGTGAACTTCTGCAGTGCGCTGGCCGCATCGCCCTGCTCTGGCGCGCCGACGTCCTCGTAAGTTGTGCCTGGCGGTACGGTGACGTAATGCCAGGGACTGGCCGTCTCCTGCCAGAACTCGCTCGGGTCGGCGCGCATGAAGTCGACCCAGGTCGAGGCTTCGGCCAGTGATTCGGGCCCGAGAATCTCCTCGACCGCAATTTTCGCTTCTTGCGTCAGGTACCCGTCGGCAATCTGCGCCGCAACCCGGTGCCCCGTAACGCCCCAGCCAAGCGCCTGTCCGCTCAGCGCCAGGCCGACCACCAGCATCAAGATCTTGTTCATCGAATTTTCTTCCATCACAAAACAAGCTTCGAATGATAGGCGACCGGCAAGCAGTTTTGATTGCAATTGCGTGAAGCTGCGCTCACCCGGCGTCTTCGGATCCGACCACAGGCAGCACCAGACGGCTGGGGTAATCTGCCGAGTGATGAAGTCGAACCGTGGCGGTGCGGGCGTCTTCGGCGGTCTGTTCGTGCACCGGCTTCGCGGCGTTGTAGTGGCGCTGCTGCTGCAATCCATTCGCCGGGCGGATGAACAGGCGCAGGCGGCTGCCTTCTCCAACCAGTCGCGAGAACCAGTAGAAGCGCTCGAACACCAGCTTCTCGACCACACCGGGTTCCATCATCCGCACTTCACGCAGGCCGTCGCGGTGACGCGCGCGCAGTGTCTCTCCGGCCAGCGCAATGCTGGTGCCGTCGGCGCGGATTTCGTAGAGCGTGGCGTTGATGTCCGTATCGGGCACGTCCATTTCGACCCAGGCCTCGAGACGAACATAGCCGCTGATCTCGGTGGCCTCATCGAACGGCGCGCTGTGGAAGATCAAGCCGTCGCCGTCGACGTGCATCACCTCGCCCTGATCGACGATGTAATTTTCGGCAACCCCGCGCTCGGCCTTGCCCGTATCCAGAGGATCGTAGACGTATTGCGAATATCCCGAGCCGGTATCCGGCATCGCGGCCAGCACACCGGAGTGAAACACGTCGTGGCGCGGGCGATCGGCGCCCAGCTTCAGCACGGTCTGTGCGTCATTAACTTCATCCAGCGAAGGGGCGGACTTCCATTTGTTGGCGCCGGCGACGAAATAGGTCACGCGATCCCGGATGAACGCCGGACGATCGCCGTCGGCCATGGTCCAGCGATACCAGTCCCGGTCCAGCGCGAATGCGTCGAACATCATCTTGTCGCCGAATTCATGCCCCCCGAATTCCCGGCGCGGGAACCGGGTACCGCCGTGATCCCAGGGCCCGAGAATCAGGAAGTGATGCGCCTTCGCGCCTTCGCTGCCGTGCTGCATGTGGTCGCGGTAATACTGCATCGCGCCGGGCTGGTCGCCGTCGTAATACCCGGTGATGGTGAGAATCGGCAGATCCAGTTGGCGCATCTGTTCCGGCGACGGCACGCGTGCCGCCCAGTAATCGTCCATATACGGCCGCGAGACCCAGCGTTGAAATGTCTCGCTTGGATTGCCCACGAGTTGGTCGAGCTGCTCAAAGGCCATGCCGGAGGTATGGTATTCAAGAAACTTGCGGTTCCAGAACTCACCGTCACCGAAGATCCGGCCCTGCGGCGTCACCCCGCTGGTCAGCGTCAACCAGCGAATCGAATACGGATACTGGACGTTGTAGTTCATCGGGAAATCGACGCCGTGGTACGGCGATGCGATCGGCACGATGGTCGCCAGATTTTCCGGGAAATAGCGTGCCGTGGCCCACTGGTTGTAGCCCCCGTACGATCCGCCGCGCATCGCCACCTTGCCGTCGGACCACGGCTGCCCGGCCACCCACTGGACAACATCGTGACCGTCCTTGCCGTCCTCCAGGTCCAGCGGGCGAAATTCACCCCCGCTGTTGCCACGCCCGCGGGTGTCCACGACCAGGAAGGCAAAGCCGTGGCGTGCGAAATACTGCGCGTCGGGATGGTATCTGTCACTGATGTAGGGCGTGATCGTGACTACGGTCGACAGCCCTTCGCCGTCGGCTTCCGACCATGACTTGGGTCGGTACAGCGTACCGTTGAGCGCCGTGCCGTCGGCCATCGGGATCTTGACGCCCCAGCTGAAATCGACGTCGATCGGCTGACGGCCAATGTCGTCGGACGCATCTTGTGCAAAGCATGCGCCTGCGAGAACAGCCAAAACAAGCATCACGGGAAAAGGGCGTCGCGAAATCATTGCGGAATCTCTCGGAACCAGCGCCGAGAATAACAACATGCGGGATATCGAGCAGCAAACCGATATCGCCGGCGCAAGAAAACCCCGAATACCCCCGACCCTCGAATGCAATTCAGCGCGATGAACCGCTCAAGTCGATGCGGCCTGACTCTGTGATCCTGATATCACGCGAAAAACCGACCGGGTCGAGCCTGGCGCTGAATTCATAATCGAAGGTCTGTCGCGGGCGCTGAGTCAGGCTGCTGATCAACCGGATGCCGCCCAGCACGTTCACCGTCGCATTGAGCGTGACCGCGCCCTGGCCGTAGCCGTCGATGACAGGCAATTCGTTGCTGACGCCGTCCAGCAGCGGCTGTCCGTCGAGGCGAATCGAGTACGCAACGCCCTGCAGCCTCAAAGGTTCCGGGTTCGGGTTCAGCACGATCAGTCCGATCTCGAAGACCGGCAGCCCGGTGCCGGGTCCGGGCACCGCCCGAAACGATTGGACGCTGACAGTCGGGGGCTCGCGACCCGGTCCGAAGCCGGCGCAGCCGGCGGCAAACGCGGCCAGGGCGAAGAGCAGCAAGGCTCTCAGTGCGACGAACGAAGCTGCAACGGGCATTGCTGGATTCATTTGGCTTTCCCTGTGGACCAGGCGGTGGTTTCGGCCAAGTATAGGCGAGACGGGAAAGCTTTCAAAATTGCGTGTACCTGTCAACCGATCAGCCCTTCGCGCGTTATTCTTTCCCGAGTAGCACTGGAGCACGGCCCTGGATACGGCCTCGATCGAACTGGATGCGTCGGAAACACCAAAAGGCGTCGAGACCCTGGACGAGTTTCTCGCAGCGGTCCAGGCGCGCGCGCTGACCATGGCGCGCTACGCCACCGGCTCGACCGACGAAGGTCTGGATCTGGTGCAGGACGCGATGTTTGCTTTCGTCCGGCGCTATCGGCATCATTCGGCAGATCAGCGCCGGCCGATCTTCTATCGCTGCCTGAACAACCGGATACTGGACTGGCACCGCAAGCGCACCCGGAGAGGCCGCTGGATGCGCGCGCTCTGGTCCACCGCGGACGATTGCACCGACGGTCCCGACCCGGCCGCCGAAGCGCCGATCACCGAACGACCCGATCGCGCGCTCGGCGACACGCAGTTTGCCCGTGCGCTGGATAAAAGTCTGCAAAAGCTGCCGCTGCGCCAGCGCCAGGTGTTTTTGCTGCGGGCGTGGGAAGGTCTGGACGTCGCGCAGACGGCCGGAGCGCTGGGCATCAGCGGTGGAAGCGTAAAGACGCATTATTTTCGAGCATTGGGCGCGCTCAGAAGCGCGCTGGAGGAGTTCGATGACTGACCACGGCCTCGATCGCAAGGCGAAACTGGACGAATCTCTGGAAGCGCGCATTATTTCCACTCTGGAAGACGGTTGCGCCGAACTGCGTCCGGCGCTGCGCGGCCGGCTGGATCGGATGCGGGCCAACGCCCTGGATGCCGCCTCCGCCGCGCCTTCCGGGCATTCGTGGTTCGGATCGCCGCGCAAGCCCCTGGCGACCGGACTGGTCGCGGCATCCG
>JGI12048J13642_10897768_pt1 | contig 11530 bp, 10 predicted proteins | sample ElkSlonscriptome_16_FD_13642 | JGI IMG/M metagenome (IMG submission 13642) | reverse complement strand
GGGAAACAAGTGACATGTTGACTGGTTAGTTGGTTAGTTGGTTAGTTGGTTAGTTGGTTGGTTGGTTGGTTCGACAGCCCGGGTCTGGATCGAAACCCGATCGACCGGGCGAAGATGCTCGCACACCCGCGATTGAATGGCTTGCATCACCGCGGGCGCGACGCATAGTATTACAGTTCGCACTTGAATCGAGCGGCCGAGACGCCGACAAGTCCAGCCTGACATGAACCGAACAATGATGCGCTATGGCTTCATTCTGATCCTTCCGGCTCTTCTAACCGGGATCCTTGTGCCCTCGGCGGTGCTCTCGCTATACGGGCTTCGATCGCGCTGAGAGGCAAGGCACGAAGCCCGGCGTTCAGTCCTCGGGATCGAGGTCGGTGGCAAACAGCATATCGATATTGCGAAAAGTCTTGAACTCGAGATGATTGCCGCTGGGGTCGCGCATGAAGAACGTACCCTGCTCGCCGGCCTTGCCCTCGAACCTCAGGTAAGGTTCGATCACGAATTCCACGCCGCGCGTTCGCAGGCGATCGGCCAGTGCCTCCCAGTCGTCCCATTCCAGAATCGGCCCGAAATGGCCGGCAGGCACGTCTTGCCCGTCTACGGCATTGGTCGCCGCGGCCGGGTGATCTGCGGCATCGACCAGGTGTAGCACCAGCTGGTGACCGAAGAAGGCCAGGTCCAGCCACCGGCTGGATTCACGGCCGGGCGCGCAGCCCAGCACTTCCTCGTAGAAGACACGGGTCTCGACCAGGTCGGTGACCGGAAGGGCAAGATGAAAGCGGGGAATTGACATGGTTGGTTTACCGGTTCGCTGGTCGTATGCCGGACTGCATGCCGGGCATCGGCTCAGTCGAGTGTATCGCCCTTCGGGATCAGCTGGCCGAACAGCGTGAAATAAAGCATGCGATAGATATCGGTATTGGCCACGCCCGTCGACGGCACCAGCATTTGGGCGTTGAGCCCGGCGCCGCGTGCGACCACCCCGGAGCCGATGTCGTCGCCGGTTGCCCAGACAATCGCGAACGGGAAGGTCTTGCCGTTGCGGCCGGGTGCCGATATGAAGGGCATGGTTTTCGTACCGTCGATACCGTCCAGCACCGCGCCGCTTCCGGGTTCGAGCTCGGGCACCGGTTTGTTCGCGGAATCAAGGTCGCTGACCTGCATGCCGCCGGCGTTGCTGTCGCTGGCGGTCACCAGAAAGGTATCCGGCTCGGCATCGATGAAGTCCAGGATAGGGACGAAGGCGTCGTCGGCCCGCTTGAACGCTTCGAGACAGCCCGAGGCGTTCATCTTGTTGCAGAAGTTGTCGGTGCCCTCTTCCTCGATCACGGCGAGAAAGCCGTTTGAATTGTCACCGATGCGCGAAAGCGCGAATTCGGTCATCTCGGCGACGGTCGGGGCGCTGTCGAGGTAGTTCGGCAGGCCGGCTTCGCGCAGCTCCTCTTCGGGCCGGTCATGAAAGGTATCTTCCACGTTGAACACGCCCAGCACCTTGTCAACGTCCGGCGGCAAGGCCAGCAGCGCTTCGCGCGTATAGACCACGACATAGCCTCGGGCTTTTGATTCTTCGATCAAGTTACGCCCATCGCTTCGTATCCCGATGCCGAAAGTCCCTTGCACCCCTTCAGGCAACAGCAGTTCCTCACCGGCACCCAGCAGGATATCGACGCCAGATTCGACCACTTCCAGCGCAATTTCCTCGACGTCGGCGTAGCGATTCTCGGCATCCGCGACGAATACGGCAGTACCGGGCTCGATCAGCGATCCGGTCTGTACCAGCGCTGTCCCCAGGCCGCACGCCACCGCGTCTTCCATGATGGTATTGGTCGTGCCGTTGGCCGAAACAATCTCGCGTCCCTGGTTATCCAGTCCGAATGAGCCTCTCCATGCGCGGGTTCCGGTCGCGTGCGTGGATGCGCCGCCATTCGAAGAACTGGTCAGACTGTCCCGCAGGTGGCCGCGATAGGCCGCCATTTGCGGCAAGCGATCCCAGTTCAGCGAACCGTCCGGGCCGTAGTAAAGGATGCGCGCAGCGTCCCAATGCCCCATCGAGGTGCCGTCGGGATGGTAAAAGATGGCGCCGTTGCCAGTCGGCTCGGCAACACATTGTGCTTTGGCCAACGCAGGCACAACGACAGCGACTGTCGCCAACAGGAAAAAAAAGACGCCGCGACCGCGACTCGGCAGGTCAAGCATGGCAGGACTCCATTTCAAAACTCGATTCTGTACGACTGAGATGTAAAACCGGTTACGTCTTCCGGTGCGCCAACTCAAACAGATCGTCCGGACAACGCGCGATGTTAAACCGAATCGCAAAGCACGGGGTTTCCGGGTTGACGATGAAACACTTCAAGCAAACAACTTCAACAACCGGGTCTTGAGCCGGCTGTAGGGCGCGAAGCGAATCGTGACTTCCGGGAAACGCGCCCGCTTGATAACCGATTTCATGTGGCTGAAACGCTCGAATCCGGCCTGGCCGTGATACTGCCCCATACCGCTGTTGCCGACCCCCCCGAACGGCAGTTCCGGCACCGACATGAACATCATCACGTCGTTGATGCACATGCTTCCGCATGCCAGCTCACGCAGGAACATCTTTTCCGAGGCCGAGGATTTCGTGAACAGGTAGGCCGAAAGCGGCTTTTCGCCGCGCCTGACGAATTCGATCGAACGGGCCAGATCCGGGCTCTCGACAATGGGAAGAAGCGGCCCGAAGATCTCATCGCGCATCAAGCCGGATTCGGGCTTGACGTCGGTCAGTACCGTCGGCGCGATCTTGCGCGTGGCGGTCTCGGCCTGTCCGCCGATAACTGCCCGGCCCTGGCCGAGAAGCCCCGTGAGCCGCTCGAAGTGCTTGTCATTGACTATTGCCGCGTAATCCTCGCTGGCCAGCGGGTCTGGTCCCAGCATGGTCCGGAACTGTTCGCGCATTGCCTCGATCAGCGCATTTTTCTGCTGGGGCGAGACCAGCACGTAGTCCGGCGCGATGCAGGTCTGCCCGGCGTTCAGCGCCTTGCCCCAGGCCAGCCGCCGCGCCGCTGATTTGATGTCGGCACCGGCATCGATGATCGCCGGGCTCTTGCCGCCCAGCTCAAGCGTGACTGGGGTCAGGTGCTCAGCGGCCGCCTTCATCACAATTCTTCCCACGGCAGCGCCGCCGGTATAAAAGATGTGATCCCATTTCTGTTCCAGCAGCGCCGTGGTTTCCGGTATTGCGCCCTCTACAACGGCGAACGCGTTTCGGTCGAGATACTCGGGCACCAGCTCGGCCATCAGTCTTGACGCATTGGGCGTGACCTCGGACGGCTTGAGCACCGCGCAATTGCCTGCTGCAATGGCCGGCACCAGCGGGGCCAGGACAAGCTGGAAGGGGTAATTCCAGGCGCCAATGATCAGCGCCACACCGAGCGGATCAGGCTGTATGAAGCTGCGTCCCGGCTGCGCGACTGGCGGCGTCGGCACCTTGCGCGGCCGGGACCATCGCTCCATACGCGATCTGGCATGACGAATTTCGCTGAAGATCAACGAGGTTTCACCGAGCACCACCTCCTGGGCCGGCTTGGCCAGATCGTCATGCAGGGCTTTGGCAATCGCACCCTCATTCTCAGCGATCATCTTTTTCAATGCATCGAGCTGCGCACGCCGCCACGTCAGAGGCCGTGTGCGCCCCGAATCGAAAGCGGCGCGGAGACGATTGACGAGCTCGCGGAATTCGATGGTCATTTCGGTCATATCGTGGAAATCAGTTCTGAAGACTCTGGTGCTTGGCAACGATCAGCATCGAGAGTTCCAGCGCCTGTTCGTAGTTCAATCGTGGGTCGACCGTCGACTTGTAGGCCCTGGACAGGTCGTGTTCGTTCAGTTCGCGTGCGCCGCCGATGCACTCGGTAACGTTTTCGCCGGTGAGTTCCAGGTGCACGCCGCCCAGGCGCGAGCCGCAAGCGGCATGAATCTCGAACGACTGCTCGAGTTCGGCCTGAATATTGGAAAACCGCCGCGTCTTGACCCCGGTGGACGTCTTCTCGGTGTTGCCGTGCATCGGGTCACAGATCCACAACAACGGCGAGCCGGTCGATTTCGCGGCCTCGATCAGCCCCGGCAGCTTGTCGCCAATCCTGTCGGCGCCCATGCGGTGGATCAATACAAGCCGGCCCGGCTCGTCATCGGGGTTCAGCACACGAATCAGGCTCTTGAGCCAGTCCGGAGACATGCCCGGACCGACCTTGACCCCGACCGGATTACGGATACCGCGAAACATTTCCAGGTGTGCGCCGTCCATGCCCGCGGTTCGCATTCCGATCCAGGGAAAATGCGTGGCCAGGTTGAACCATCCCCACTGCCGCGGCACTTGTCGCGTCAGCGCCTGCTCGTAGTGCAGGTGCAGCGCCTCGTGCGACGTAAAGAAATCAACCCGGCGCACGCTACCCGGCATCTGGCCCGTAACGGTTTCCATGAACCGGACAGAGTGCCCGATGGAACTGGCGATTCGATGAAACTGACGCGCGAGAGGCGAATGCTCGACCCACCCCAGATCCCAGTATTCCGGGTGATGCAGGTCGGCAAAACCGCCGTCGACCAGCGCACGGACAAAATTCATGGTCATCGCAGAGCGGGAGTATGCGCGAATCATGCGCTCGGGGTCGGGCCGGCGCGATTCGGGCGTGAACTCCGGAGAATTGACCAGGTCGCCGCGATAACTCGGCAGCTCCAAGCCGTCGCGGGTCTCGAAATCATCCGACCGCGGCTTTGCGTACTGGCCGGCAAAGCGGCCGATACGAACGACCGGCGTTTCCATGCCGTGGACCAGCACCAGCGACATCTGCAGCAGGACCTTGAGCCGGTTGGCGATGATCTCGGGACGACATTCATCGAAAATCTCGGCGCAATCGCCGCCCTGCAGCAGGAAACGGTCGCCCGCCTGGGCCTCGGCCAGCTGCTTGCGGAGGTTCAAAATCTCCCACGAAGTCACAAGCGGCGGCAACTCGGAGAGGTGTTGCAGCGACCGATCCAGAGCCTCCTGATCGCCGTAACGCGCTTGCTGAAGCGCTTCCCTGCGCTTCCACGAATCCACGGCCCAATCCTCGGTCGCGGTGATCGATTTGAGTGTCTCGCTCATCTAGTGGTCCTTCAACCCGATAAATTTGGATTCAGTTGGTCTGTCAGCGTTCAGGGCAAGGCGCGGCTCGCAGTGAATACGCGACTAAAAGCATCAACGCAACATACCAGATCAGCGTCCAGGCCGGCATGGCCAGCCCGAGAAAGGTCCAGTCGACCTCAGCGCACTCGCCCGAGCCGGTGAACGCGGAGGTAATGGCCTCGCCCAGCGAAAAATACTGCAGCATGAAATCAAAGCCGGGCCCGCATTCCGGTACCTGGTCGGGCGGCAGGCTTTGCAGCCATAAATGGCGTCCCGCGGTGGCCAGGCCCCAGGCGCCGCCGGCGAAAACAACGCCGCCGTACAACCAGCGCATGCGGCCCCGGCTTCCGTGAACGGCACCGGCCAGCGCACCCAGAGCGATGATGATGAAGGCCCCGCGCTGAAGAATGCACAGCGGACAGGGCTCGAAGCCCAACGCAAATTGCGAATAATAGGCGTAGCCCAGCAATGCCAGACACAGCGCCAGCACGATCGAAAAACCGGTTCTCGGATACATGTTGATTTTCATTCGGTTATTCTGCCATGTTGTTGACGGCGGCTTGCAATGGCGCCGCATGAAATCGTGTCGTTCTTGCGACGCCGTGAAGCGGAAACCTCATGCCCAATCTCATCTCGCTGGACCGCCTGAACGCCGATCTCGATAAACGCATGCGCGAGCTGCGCGCCGACGCCGCGGCGGTTGCGAACTCACGCCGGCACGTCGAGCGCGCACTTTTGGATGATTTTCCGATCTACGGGATCAATACCGGGTTCGGCGCGCTGGCCGACAAGCGAATCGACGCGGCGAGGCTGGGCGAGCTTCAGCGCAATCTTCTGCTGTCGCACGCCTGCGGTACCGGCGACCCGCTTGCCCCGGAGATCAGCCGGCTGATGCTGCGGCTGAAAATTCATGCGCTGTCACTCGGCTATTCCGGGATATCAGAGCCGGTATTTCAGCAATTGCTGGCCCTCGACGAGTACGGCATTGTGCCGTGGATTCCGTCGCGCGGCAGCGTCGGGGCCTCGGGCGACCTTGCGCCACTGGCCCACATGAGCCTGCCGCTGATTGGCGCAGGCCAGTGCTGGAAGCCAGACTGCAGCGGTCTGGAACCTGCCGCCATCGCCCTGGAAAGAGCCGGATTGAAACCCGTAGCCCTTGCAGCGAAGGACGGCCTCGCGCTCATCAATGGTACCCAGCTGATGGCGGCCTGCGGCGCATTCGTGCTCAGCCGCTGCATCCGGCTGGTAGCGGCCGCCGACATTCTCGGCGCGATGAGCCTGGAGGCGCTGCAGGGCTCGGCCCGGCCCTTCGACGCGAGAATTCATGCGCTGCGGCCGCATCCGGGGCAGCTCGAGGCCGCCGCCAATGTCCGGCGCCTGCTGGAACACAGCGAGATCCTGGAATCTCACCGAAACTGCGGCAAGGTTCAGGACCCGTATTCACTGCGCTGCATTCCCCAGGTGCACGGGGCCAGCCGCGATGCGCTGGCACATTCATCCGAAGTGATCGAGCGTGAGCTCAATTCGGTCACCGACAACCCGCTGGTGTTCGGGCCCGATGCAGATGACCCGATTGCGACAGGGGACATCGTTTCGGGGGGCAATTTCCACGGCCAGCCGCTGGCGTTGGCGATGGATTACGCGGCAATCGCGCTGGCCGAGCTGGCCAGCATCTCCGAGCGCCGGACTTACCTGCTGCTGGCCGGCCACGACGGCTTGCCCAGGCTGCTGATGTCGGACACCGGCATCAACTCGGGATTCATGATTCCCCAGTACACAGCCGCGGCGCTGGTCAGCGAAAACAAGGTGCTGTGCCATCCGGCCAGCGTGGACTCCATTCCGACCAGCCTGGGCCAGGAAGATCATGTCTCGATGGGATCGATCAGCGCGCTGAAGCTGCTGTCGGTGTTGCGCAATACCGAGCAGGTGCTTGCCGTCGAGATGCTAACAGCGGCCCAGGCGCTGGACTTTCGCGCCCCGTTGAAGCCCGGCCGCGGCGTTGCCCTCGCGCACGCGGCGGTGCGCGAAGCAATCTCGCATGCCGATAAGGATTACGAGGTCGGCACCGACATCGACAACTGCGCGCGCCTGTTGCGCGAACAGCGACTGGTGGAAGCCGTGGAACGCGAACTCGGACCCCTCACCTGAGGCCGGAAACGCAAAACAGCAAGATCAGGACAGCTGTCTTGAATTTCTGCCTTCGGCCTTGCGCCGCTGACGGCGACGCGATCAGGCGTCGGTAACGATCCGGCTGGCAGTCATTTCAACGTAGAGCGGCGCGGTTTCCGGCCCGGAACCCTGATCACCTTCCTCGACCACCGTGATGACACCCGGCCGACCGAGCGGCGTGCCCAGCATGGTGTCGGTCAAGAACTGCCACTGGCCGTCGACTTGCTGCTCGATGCCAACCTTGAACCACAGCGCGTCCGGCGCGCCTTCTGATGCACCGGGAGGCTCGACTTCCACGCTGAGTCGCCACGACGAATCCGGGCTGTGGATCTCGAACACGCCGGGAACACCGGGCCGCAGCACCAGTTCGGGCTCGCCGCGAAGTTCCCCCGAACACCAGACCGCCGACTCGACGCGGTAGAGGGATTCTTCGACCGTAGCGGCGGGTGCAAGCTGGGCAGGCGCCAGCAACGGAACCGCAATCAGGAACGCGGCGATGACGACCCTCATCCGGGAATCAGGTATTTCTGAACCGCGCGGGCAGGTCTTCCTGGTCGGGCTGGTCGGCGCCCTCCTTGACCACCGGCATCAGATCCTGTTTCGACACGCCGAGGACGAGCGCGGCGGTGCTGGCAACGAAGATGGACGAGTACGTTCCGACGATCACGCCGACAATCAGCGTGTAGGCGAAGGCGTGGATGATCTCGCCGCCGAAATAAAACAGCGCAAACAACACCAGCAGCGTGGTCAGCGAGGTCATCACGGTGCGCGACAGCATCTGGTTGATCGACAGGTTGGTCAATTCCTCGGCGGTGCCCTTGCGTTTGACCCGGAAATTTTCGCGCAAGCGGTCGTAGACCACGATGGTGTCGTTAAGCGAGTAGCCGATCACCGCCAGCAGTGCGGCGACAACCGTCAGATCAAAGCTGATCTGGAACAATGAAATCAATCCGAGCACAATCAGTACGTCGTGTACCAGCGCCGCGACCGCGCCGACGGCAAAGCGCCACTGGAATCGGAACGAGACGTAAAGCAAGATGCCGGCCAGCGCGTACAGCAACGCCAGACCGCCCTGATTGGCCAATTCTTCGCCGATCTGCGGGCCGACGAATTCGACCCGGCGCACCTCGACACCTGCATCGACCGACGACAGTGCTTCCAGCGCCGCCGTGCTGACGTCTGCACCCTCTTCGGCGGCGACTTCCGGAGGCAGCCGAACCACGATGTCGCGCGATGTACCGAAAGTCTGTACCGAGAAATTTTCATACTCCGCATCGTCAAGGGCACCGCGAATATCGGCAAGATTCGGCGCTTCCGGATAGGAAATCTCGATCAGCGTGCCGCCGGTGAAGTCCAGACCGAAGTTCAATCCCCGGGCGACCAGCGAGCCGATGCTCGCCACGATCAGGATCGCCGAAAAAACCAGCGCAATCCTGCGCCGGGCCATGAAGTCGATATGCGTGTCGTTGCGAATGATGTCCATGCTATTTCCGTCGTTGACCCGGTCTCGTCATAGTTGGCGATTAAAGCGGGATTGAAGCGGGCTCAAAGCGCGAGCGATTTGACGCGCTTGCGTCCGCCGTAGATCAGGTTCACCACGCCTCGAGTGCCCAGGATTGCGGTGAACATCGAGGTCACGATACCCAGCGAAAGCGTAATCGCGAAGCCCTTGACCGGTCCGGTGCCGAACATGAACAGTACCAGTGCCGCGATCAGCGTGGTGACGTTGGCGTCGGCAATCGTCGAGAAAGCCTTGCCATAGCCGGCCCGTATCGCGGCCTGCGGCGTATTGCCCAATCGCAGTTCTTCCTTGATTCGCTCGAAGATCAGCACGTTGGCGTCCACCGCCATCCCGACCGTCAGCACGATTCCGGCAATACCGGGCAACGTAAGGGTCGCCCCCAACATCGAAAGCAGTGCGATGATCAGTACCAGATTGGCGGTCAACGCCAGGTTGGCCACAAGGCCGAAAACCTTGTAGTAAACCGCCATCAGCACGAGCACCAGGCAGAAACCGATGATGACCGAGTTGAATCCCTGCTCGATATTATCGGCGCCCAGGCTGGGGCCGACGGTGCGTTCCTCGATGATCTCCACCGGAGCCGCCAAAGCGCCCGAGCGCAGCAACAGGGCCAGCTGGCTGGCCTCGCGCGCCGAACCCAGGCCGGTGGTCTGGAACGTTCTTCCAAACGGCTCGCGAACCACGGCCACCGAGATGACTTCTTCGACGCGCCGGGTCTCGCGCACTTCCTCGCCGTCGACGATACTCGTCTCTGGCCGCTGCTCGATGAAAACAACCGCCATCCGATTGCCGACATTCTCGCTGGTGAACTCGAACATTCGGCGCGCGCCAACGGCGTCAAGCGTTACCTGCACGTTTGGCTGGCCGGTCTGCTGGTCGAAGCCGGCCGATGCGCTGGTCAGGTTGTCGCCCGATGCGATAAGCCGCCGCGAAAGCAGGACCGGATCGCCCTCGCGTGTCTGATAGAGACGCGCCTGGGGCGGCACCCGACCGGTTCGCTCGGCCTCGAACGGATCGTTCTGCTCGTCGACTGCACGGTACTCGAGCGTTGCGGTAGCACCGAGGATGCGCTTGGCTTCGGCGGTATCCTGCACACCCGGAAGCTGAACCACGATTCGCTCTGCGCCCTGCTGCTGGATAATGGGTTCGGCCACGCCAAGCTCGTTGACCCGGTTACGCAAGGTCGTGATGTTCTGCTGCAGCGCGGTCTGCTGCAGGTCGGTCAGCACTTCAGGACGAACCGAGGCCCGAATGTTGAAGGTCTCGCCGCCGTCAAAGGTTTCAAGCTCGAGTTCGGTCAGGTCGCGCGCAATCATCGTCATCGCGGTCTGACGGTCTGCATCGGTCCGCAGTTCGGCAATCACCGATTCACGATCGGCCCGAACCGAACGATAGCGAATGCTTTCGTCGCGCAGCAGGTTGCGAATGTCATCGACGAAGCGCTCCAGCTGTTGCGATTTGGCGGTATCCATGTCGACTTCCATCAGGAAGTGCACCCCGCCCTGCAGATCCAGCCCGAGAACCATGGGCGACGCGTTGAGCGCGCGCAACCAGCCCGGCGTGGCGGGGGCAAGATTGAGCGCGACCACGTAGGCTTCACCAAGATCATCGCGCAGCGCATCGGCCAGCGCCAGCTGTTGCTCCGAGCCGCTGACGCGTACCATCAGACGCTGGGGCGTGAAATCGGTCGACTTGGCCTCGATCTCCTCGGCTTGCATGATTTCTTCTATGACGTCCGGTAATGCGGGGTCGAGCTCGAAGCCCCGCGCTGACGAGACCTGTACGGCCGGATCGTCGCCGAAAAGATTCGGAAGCGCGTAGATGGTTCCGAACGCCACGACGGCGATCAGCATGATGTACTTCCAGGCGGGATAACGATTCATGTATTGACCGGTTGTTTTTCCGTGCGAATCTTTCTCGCGACGCTTTCTCTAAGGCAGCGGGCGATCGCGCATGCGATTGTTGTGTCGATTGCTATGACAATTGTTTTTCAAATCAGGCTGCCGAGTCGAACGTTCCCTTGGGCAGCACCTGTCCAACCGAGCTCTTCTGCATCTTGACCGTGACGTCATCAGCCAGCTTGACCTGAATGAAGTTGTCTCCCACCTCGATGACCTTGCCGAGCAGACCGCCGGCAGAAACAATCTCATCCCCGACATCGAGATTGGAGATCAGCTCGCGGTGCTGCTTGTTGCGCTTCATCTGCGGGCGGATGATGAGCAGCCAGAAAATTATCACGATGAACACCAGCGGCAGTATCGACGCCAGCATGCTCGGCTGCTCGCCGGCAGCCTGGGCCATCGCGGAGGGGATCAACAGTTCGGACAAAAACTCAAGCATGATTGAATCTCTCGTTGGGACAGCGTCGCGAGTGAAAATCCTTCAATCACGCGCTGAATCGGGGTCTTGGATCAGCGGCGGATTATCCCACATCGCAAGCGCCCGTGTCTGCCGGCCCTGCACACGAAAATTCGCCGGGGCGGCCTTCAGCGCTCTTCCTCTCTCGATATAGCGACGCTGCCGGGCGAATGCAACCGCTGGTCGGCCCGTTGACCCGTTGACCCGTTGACCCGTTGACCCGTTGACCCGTTGACCCGTTGACCCGTTGACCCGTTGACCCGTTGACCCGTTGACCCGTTGACCCGTTCGCCCATTAAACCGTTTCAGGCAGCCAACGAGGAAACCGTAAAAAAACG
>JGI12048J13642_10466280_pt1 | contig 11536 bp, 8 predicted proteins | sample ElkSlonscriptome_16_FD_13642 | JGI IMG/M metagenome (IMG submission 13642) | reverse complement strand
TCAAACCGAAGTTGATCGCCTTGGCCGCGCGTCGCTGGCCGTCTTCGACTTGATCAGGTTCACAGCCGAATACTTCAGCGGCCGTGGCGCGGTGAACGTCCAGGCCCTTGGAGAACGCCTCAAGCAAGCCTGAGTCTGACGACAAATGGGCCATGATGCGCAATTCAATCTGAGAATAGTCAGCGGCCAGCAAGACGTGGCCTTCTGGCGCCACAAAGGCTTTGCGGATGCGCCGACCCTCAGCGGTTCGGATCGGGATATTCTGCAAATTGGGATCAGCGGACGACAAGCGACCTGTGGCCGCTACAGCCTGATGATAGTGAGTGTGTATCCGACCCGTATCGGGATGAATTTTCTCGGGCAATCGGTCAGTGTAGGTACTTTTGAGCTTGGCCAAACTGCGGTGCTCAAGAATCAGTTTCGGCAGGGCATACTCAACGGAAAGCTCCTGTAGAACGTCTTCGGCGGTCGACGGCTGACCTTTCGGCGTTTTTCGAACGATCGGCAGCTCAAGCTCCTGAAACAGAATTTCCTGCAGTTGCTTTGGCGAGCCCAAATTAAAGCTGCGCCCGGCTGCTTCATATGCTTCTGATTCGAGTTTGTCCAGACGCGTTTCGAGTTCAGCGCTCTGTTTGGCCAATTGATCTGAATCGAGCGCAACGCCAATCCACTCCATCCGCGCGAGCACCGGAATGAGTGGTATTTCCAGTGATTCGTAGATGGACCTGGGGCCTGACGCTGATTTGAGTTTGGGCCAAAGCGTGTTGTGAAGCGCGAGCGTGACATCAGCGTCTTCAGCGGCGTAGTCAGCCGCCTGGGCGACCGGCACTTGATCGAAAGTAACCTGGGCCTTGCCTTTGCCGGCCACAGCTTCGTATTTGGTCGTCTGACGACCAAGGTAGCGATTGGCCAGGGAATCCATATCGTGGCGGGTTGCGGTCGAATTGAACACATAAGATTCAAGCATGGTGTCGTGCGCAATGCCATTGAGCTCGATCCCGGCGCGGCGCAATACGTTGAGATCATATTTAAGGTGCTGACCCACTTTCGGTCGATTCGCGTCAGCGAGTATTGGCGCAACCCGCTCCAGCACCTCATCTGCGCTGAACTCGGTTTGTTGATCAACATGTCGCAGCGGCACATACCAGGCCTGCCCCGCTTCGACCGCAAACGCCAGACCAACCAGCTCGGCATCCAGGGGCTCAAGGCTGGTGGTTTCGGTATCGAAGGCCATGAGGTCCGCGGCATCCAGCGCGTCGATCAAGTCATCTAGATCGCTGTATTTGGTCGCCAGACGCAGCGTGAGCTCGGTCTCGGTGGCCGCAATTGCTTGCTTGCCTTCCTCACTGCCACCGGCGTTTTCCTGGAAATCTCTGAGCCAGGTCGAAAAACCAAAGCGCTTGAGTAATTCAACCAATCGCGGCGCATCTGGCTGCGGCTGGCCGAAATCCATCGGTCCTTGATCCAGGCTCACTTGGTCGTCCAGCGCCACAAGCTTGCGGCTCAATGGCAGCTGGTCGAGCGCGGCGCGCAAGTTCTCGCCAATCTTTCCGCCGACCTCATCGGCCTGCGCCATCACCTCATTGAGACTGCCGTATTTTTTCAACCACTTGGCGGCTGTCTTCGGGCCGCATTTCTCCACCCCGGGAATGTTGTCGGAGGTATCCCCTGTCAATGCCAGAAAATCACCAATCAGTTCTGGCGCGACACCAAATTTTTCTTCCACGGCAGCCGGATCATAGCGTTTGTCCTGCATGCTGTCTTCAAGCACAACCTGGTCGCTGACCAACTGGGCCAGGTCTTTGTCACCTGAAGAAATCAGCACCTGCAGGCCTTCAGTCTCAGCCGCTCTGGACAGTGTGGCGATCACATCATCGGCTTCAACGCCCGGCACTTCGACTCGCTGGAAACCCATGGCATCGATTAAATCCTTAAGTGGTTCAAGCTGAGAGCGGAGCTCATCGGGCATCGGTGGGCGGTTGGCTTTGTAGTCCGCTGAGAGCTCGTGGCGGAAGTTTTTGCCCGGCGCATCAAAAATCATCGCAATATGATCTGGATTGTGGGCCTGCACCAAGCGGCGCAGCATGTTGGCGACGCCAAAAATCACGCTGGTCGGCTGGCCATCTGCATTGGTCAACGACGGCAGCGCATGAAAGGCGCGATAAACATAGGACGAACCGTCCACCAGGCACAGCATTTCAGACTTGGACATGAATTTCGCTTCTGCGAGAGGTTAATTGGCCATCATAGCGAAAGTAATGTAGATCAAGGGCAAGAGATAGCGGCTCTGATAAACTGCAGCAATCGATTGGACTTTATGAGGAATTGTGCAATGAAGAACTTTTGCGTTGGATTGACTGCTTTCGCCTTCTTGCTCGCTCTGGCGTCCCCGGCCGCTCTGTTCGCTCAGGATCAGGTCGCTCAAGACGAAGTCCCGCCCCCGCCGCCAATTCCCGAACCTGAACCGCTGCCGCCGAAGGTTCAAGACCCGGATGAGCAGATCCAGCCACAGGTGGTTATTCGCCAGAAAGACGGTAATCAGATTGAAGAGTATTCGACCAACGGCATGGTGTACATGATCAGAGTTGTGCCCGAAGTCGGCCCCGCTTACTTTTTGATTGACACCACTGGTGATGGTGATTTCGATTCGCGCTTCCAGCATGATCAGGCCAATCCGGTCCACCCCGCCCATTGGAAGCTGATCGAGTGGTAGTCGAGTTGGCTGCTACGAATGTCTTCTGGTCGTTGCCGAGTCTTAGCTAGACACACTAGCGGGCCACGCGGCAAGGGCGAGAAATTCGTCCAAACTCAACGTTTCAGGACGTGCCAATGGATTGACGCCGGCCCGTTCGATGGACTCAGCGTCCAACAGTTTTTTCAAACTATTGCGCAACGTTTTACGCTTCTGATTAAAGGCGGTCCGAACAACCACCTCCAGGCGTTGGTGCAGCGCTTTCTGATCGTCGCTCAACAGTTTGGGCCGCATATAGATAATGGACGAATCAACTTTCGGTGGCGGATCAAAAGCGCCAGGACCGACATCAAACAGACTTTGCATCTCGCAATAGAAGCTCGCCATCACTGACAGTCGCCCGTATTGGCGCGAGCCCGGCGCTGCAACCAAGCGATCCACGACCTCTTTCTGCAGCATAAAAATCATATCCTCGATCGATTCAGCATGATCGAAAAGATGGAACAACAGCGGTGTGGAGACGTTGTAGGGCAGGTTTCCAACCACCCGCAGGCGTTTGTTCTGGTCTTGCACCAAGCTGGAAAAATCAAACATCAAAGCATCACCTTGATGAATTTTCAAGCCTGATGGTTGCCCAAGACGCCGCGCCAGGGCGGCTGCCAGGTCGCGGTCCAGCTCGACCACCTGGAGCTTGCCGGCCGCTTCAAGCAGTGGCCGCGTCAAAACGCCTTCGCCGGGACCAATTTCAATCAGTTGTTGATCAGGCTGCGGGTTGATCGCTGCCACGATCTGATCGATGACCTGCTGATCGCGCAGAAAATGTTGCCCGAAACGCTTGCGCGGGCGGTGTGAACTCACGCTGAGCCGCGACCGCGATTCGTGATCGATGCTGCTGTATTGGCTGACTGATTCGCCGATCGATCGACCAAATCCACAGCCAGATCAATGGCCGCTTTGAGACTGCCTGTATCGGCTTTTGCTAATCCTTCTGGCCCGTTCAAGGCCAAATCCAGCGCGGTGCCGTGATCGACCGAGGTGCGGATAAACGGCAGGCCCAGCGTGATGTTGACCGATTCACCGAAACCGGCGTGCTTGAGCACCGGCAACCCCTGGTCGTGGTACATCGCCAGGACGGCGTCGAAGTCCTTGACCCGTTCGGGTAAAAAAGCCGTATCAGCCGGAAGCGGTCCAACCAAATTAAGCCCGTTAGCACGCAAGCGTGCAATTTCGGGTTCAATCACCTCTATTTCTTCGTGACCCAGATGCCCTGATTCACCTGCATGTGGATTCAGGCCAAGAACGGCGATGCGAGGCTGGTGAAGACCAAAGCGGTCGCGCAAATCGCGATCAAGAATGCGCAGTGTCTTGGCCAGACGGTCAGCGGTGAGGGCATCAGCGACCTCGCGCAGCGGCAAGTGCGTGGTGACCAGGGCAACACGCAGCTCACCGGCGGTCAGCATCATTACGACGCGCTCAACGCCGGCCTGCTCGGCCAGAAATTCGGTGTGGCCGCTGAATCTGATGCCCGCGTCGTTGATAACGCCTTTGTGAATCGGCCCGGTGACCATGGCACCGGCCTCACCATTCAGGCAGGCTTGAGCAGCCTGTTCCAAACAAGCAAGCACATAGGGTGCGTTGGCGGCAGAGAGGTGACCCGGGCTGACGTTGCTGCGCAATGCCACGGGCCAGCATTGCACACGTCCCGGCGACACGCGACTGACGGCCGCCTGTGCGGGATTCATACAATCGATCTCGACCTTTAAACCGAGAGCGGAGCAAGTGCGCTCAAGCAGTTCAGGGTCAGCGACCAGCAACAACACTGGTCGATTTTCAGTTGAATCAGACTCTGAATCATTCCCGGAAGCATGGCCAGAAGTAGTGTCGCTGCCGGCCGCAATCTGAGCGGCAATTCGACAGGCAATAGCCGGGCCGATGCCTGCCGGCTCCCCGGGAGTGAGCAGGATCGGTGGCCTTGATTCCCGCACGGGACCGTGCGATGTCGGCTGTGGCATCACTCGCTCATAAACGAACTTCGACGAATGATTCGCCACGCAGCTGGCGCAGAAAGCGATCCACTTCTTCTTCAGCCTGCTGGCTGAAAATCATATCTCGAGCACGCGAGCGCATCACTTCTTCAGTCCGATCAGCGTCGCGCTCGTCTTCCAGGCGCAGCAGGTGCCAGCCGACCGGGGTTTGAAAGGGTTCGCTAAGCTCACCGGGATCGAGCTGATCGATCACAGCCTGGAACTGATCGCCGTAGGCGCCGGCTTGAAACCAATTCAGCAGGCCACCGATATTGGCCGAGGTTTCATCCATTGACACCTCTCGGGCCAGTTCGGCAAACGCAGCGCCATCTTCCAGCTCGGCATGATAATCACGGATCATGGTTTCTGCCTCTTGCGCGCTGATGATCTCATCGGGACGCACCATCAGATGCCGGGCCTGATACTCGCGGACAATAATGTCCTGTTGCTCGCGCCGATCACGCACATTCAAAATCAAAAACCCAACCGGCGAGCGCAAAACGTCGGTGATACCACCTGGCCCCGCCTCCTCGATAGCTTCAGCCACCGACGGCGGCAGCGCGTTGATACTGCGCCAGCCGACTTCGCCACCTTCAAGCGCGTCCGGGCTTTGCGAAAAAGTCAGAGCGGCTGTTGTGAAATCCAGATCATCGCCAAGTCGGCGACGAATTTCGCTTGCTTGAGCGCTGGCTTCCTGGATCTGGGCTTGGGTAGCCGATTCGGGCACCTGGATGACGATTTGCGACAGTAGATACTCAGCGCCGCCGAACCGATCTGATTCCAGCACGATGTCGATTTCGGTGTCGCTGACCTCCTCCATGCTGTTGACAACGCGCTGGCGCAGACGGCTGGACATGATTTGCTCGCGCACCGTGCGTCTGAATTCAGCAAAATCGACGCCATCAGACTCAACCGCCTGTCGCAGTTGGGTCAGAGTAATGTTGTTTTGTTGCGCAACGCGCTGAACGGCCTCATCCACGTCCATATCCGAAACCCGAATTCCCGTAGCCTCTGCACGGAGCACCTCGAGTCGAGTCAAAATCAAGCGCTCAAGCATCTGCTCTTCAATCAAACTGCGCGCAGGCAAGCGCTCGCCAGCAGCAGCAGCTTCGCGCTGGATACGCTCAATGGCTTCATCAAGCTCGGACTGAAGGATCACATCGCTCTCAACCAGGGCAACAATGCTGTCGATCGGACGCGGCTCCTGGGCCTGCAGCGGCATTGGCAATACAAACAACGCAAAAAACAACGCGCCGATCATTGCACGTTTGGCACTTGGTGACCGAGAACCTGAGGCCTCGGAGATGGCTGTGATTTTTGAACGGAAACTATTCATATATTCATCTAATCCAAAAAATTTTAATCCATTGAATCGATCGCCAGCCCATCACCTAATTCGCAGGCTTTGAGCGGTGATCATCAAGAGCGCGATTGTTCACGACAGTTCCTGCTGACCAAATTCGACGATGATTCTTACTGATAACGCAAGTCGTTAAATAATGCATAGGGACGGCGCCCGAGGCTGCCCAAACCTTTGAGATGCAGCTCGACAAATAACGCCGTTCTGCGGTTCTCTTCACGCTTGCGCACGTACTCACGCCCAATCAAGCGAACGGCCCAGCAGCAGCTTTCGTATTCAATCCCGGCCAACAACTCCAGCGCCTCATCGTCTTCAAACGAGTAATTGGCCCGACCGATAAAGGCCAGATTATCGCCCACTGGCAGCCGGAAGCGCAGATCAGCCTGGTCAACCCGGTCGCGGCGAAATCGATACCCGAGCGCGATCTGGTGGCCACGCTCGGCACGGTAACTGAGACCGAATTGTGCGACCTGGGTTTCATTCTCTTGCGAATCCCACTCCAGGCCGGCACCGACCACGATGGCCTCGGCCGGTCGCCAGTTAAATTCAGCCACGGTGGCAGAGCGATTTTCGTTGTCGTCAGAATCCAGCGTTTGACGCAAACCGACTCGGCGGTCGCGAAAATAAAAGATTTGCCCAAGGCTGAAATCAATCAAGGAGCGCCCGTCTTGATTGTCCAGAACGCGGGTCGTCACCGCTGCGGTGAGCTGATTTGCATCGCCCTGACGGTCAGGGCCAGAAAAGCGGTTGTCATTGAACATCTGGCTCAAGCCAAAGGTCAAGTTGCGAGTATCAAAATTGGGCAGATCGGCCTGGTCACGAAACGGCACGTACAAATAATACAGTCTGGGCTCCAAGGTCTGAGTCCGATTATCTTGCAGCGCACGCTCAAAAATCAGGCCGCTGTCGATGCTCGCAATGGGCAGAGATCGCGACAGGCTGTTGTCATCCGCACCGCTGAGCTCGTAGGCAGTGCTTCTGAAACCCAGCGTTGGGCGTAGAAAGGTGCCCGGGGTAATCCAGTTGTAGCGCAGTCGTGGGTAGAGGTCCATGCGAGCCCCGGTGACGCCGTTGTCGCGATCGAAATAAACCAGCTCGCTGTCGATCATCAGATCGAAGCGCTGGCTAAGCGGCTGATCCAAATTAAATTGAAGCCGTGGTAGCCGCCGGTAAGGCTCGCGCGATTCAGAAACTCCCTCGTCAAGCACCTGGAAGACATCAGCAACCATACTCAGCGACCAGGTTCGACCACTGCCCCTCACGCCAGCCGATGAGCGCAAGAATTGCAGCGCCGACTCGGCTAAATCACCACCAAAATCAATAAAATAGTTTTCGTCACTGGCACGCTGAACATTGGCATTAAACCGCCAGCTCCGTGCCAGCTTGGCGCTATATCTGAGTTGACCGAAATAGCGGGTCTCGTTTTCTTCGCTATCATCCGGCAACACTTCAATATTGAGCTCGCCGCGCTGGCGTTCGGTTAAGAACCGATATTCAGCGCCCAACATGGCACCACGATCCTGAATCCAGCGCGGTGTCAGCGTGGCGTCCTGATTAGGCGCGATATTCCAATACCAAGGCACGCTGATATCGAAACCGTCGTCGCTGGAAAAACCAAATTGCGGGTATAAAAAGCCGGTTTTGCGGCGGTCATCCAGGGGGAAGCTGAGCCACGGTGAGTAGAAAATAGGCACGCCCTTGAAATCGAGACGCGCGTTTCGAGCCACACCGCGCCCCTGTTCAAGGTCGAGCGCAACGCTTGATGCTTTGAGCTCCCAGTCCGGATCATTTGGGTCACAGGTTGTGAAATCGAAGACCTCAACATCGGCCTGGGTTTCGCTGATCAGGTCAATAACGCCGGCTGAACCGCTGCCTTCGCCGCGCTGAAAGCGGTAGCGAACCTGCTCAAAACGGCCGCGATTGTCGCCGGTCACGACCCAGCCTGAGGTTGCCTGCAAATCGATCAAGGCGTCGGAGTAATCCAAAGCACCCGGCAAGTCAATTCGGCCGGTTTCCGGGTTGTAGACCAGCTCGCCGGTTGACAGCTGCTGATCGCCCTGCTCGACGCGCACGTTTTCATAAACGCGGATCGATTGCTCAGGCAGTGCTTCAAAATGCTCGGCGTCAATCTGAAGCGGCAAATCCCCTGTGCGCTGCAGCGCGCGCGGCGGGGTTGCTTCAGTTATTGGCGCACAGCTCAAGGCCGAACGCTGGCTGTCACCACCCGGACTTTGAGCCCATCCGGGCAGCGGCAGCGCAACACCCAAAGCCAGACAAACTGTGACGATGCGGATCAAATCAAATTCCGTAACAAGATCAGCCGCCAAAGGTCGCACAAGCAGCCAGCGAGTGCAATCACTGCGTGTCATTTTGAGCCAAAAAATCTGACCGCACTTGTGAGGATGCGCGGGCCAGTTCCCGAACTTCAGCATGGAAGCAGGCCATATTTTGCTGACAGCGGAGTAACACGGCATCGAAAGCTTCAACACCCAAACCATAGGTCGCGATCAAGGCAAGATTCGCGTTGTTTAGTGACTGCTCAGACCAGCGACGCAGGCCAGGTGCCAGATGCTGGTCTGCCAATGCAGCCAGCTCGTGTTGAAGCTGCCCGAAACGCTCGACCTTGAAGGTCGCCAGCGCCTGTTGATCCGTCGTGGCGGCATAGCCCTGCTGAAGATCAGCGCGGGCCGTCAACATGAGCTGGGTCCAATCTGTGCGTATTTCCTGACGCTGGCGCCACGCTTCAAGTTCGTCTTTTTCTGAATTATCTTCCGACGTCGCACGCAGCCAGCGCTCGACGCCGACCCGCTCGACTACACTGGCGTAGGCCTCATTGAAAGCCGTATCCCCGGCCACATACACCGCTTCATGGGCCAGCTCATGGAATAGAAAAGCAGCCAACTCAGTTTCACTCCAGGCCAGCATGGTGTTGAGTACAGGGTCGTCGAACCAGCCCAATGTCGAATAGGCGATCGCGGGCGAGACGATTGTATCCAGGCCTTCGTCCGAGAGCTTTCGTGCTTCAACGATCGCGTCTTGCTGGTCGAAATATCCGCGATAAGCCACACAGCCAGCAATTGGATAACACCAGGTCACCGGCGCGACCGAATAGCGCGGAGCGGCGATCACATTCCAGACTGCGGCCGAGCGCTCGAGATCGGCGTAGTGACGATACGAGCGGCTGGTCGGCAAGGCCAATTCCGCAACCGCAAACTGGCGAATCGCCAAAACCTGCGTCAACTGCGATGCCAGCAACGGATCAGTTGTCGGATCGGCCAGCAGTTCTGCGATATGCTCTCGCCTGGACAGTAAATCAAGCTGGCCGCTCACTGCCTGGCCGTACCAGCGCAAGCTTGCACAACCCACCACAGTCGACAACAACAGCATCGCAACAAGCAGGAGACGTATCACTTTGAAACCATCGACCGATCTGACCCACGACGAATCGGAGCCTGGCCTTGATGACTGGTACTTGAAAGACGATTTCTGGCGCAACTTCGGTTCGCTGATGTTCAATGAAGACACGTTTATTGAGGCGGCAGAACAAGTTGAAGCGTTGCTTGGCCAACTCGGTGGCAGCGGCGGGCGCATCCTGGATCTGGGCTGTGGACCCGGTCGTCACGCCCTGCCGCTGGCGGCTCAAGGGTACCCGGTGACCGCCGTCGACACCAGCCCCACGCTGCTCACCGAACTCGAATCACGACGCGACTTCATGCAGAAGGAAATGGGCACTGCCTTGGATATTGAAATCATTCACGGCGACATGCGCGAATTTCAGCGGCCCAATGCCTTCGATCTGGTGTTGGTCATGTGGACCAGCTTTGGCTACTTCAAGGATGAAGCGGATCACGACCGCGTGCTTGACCGGATTCATACCAGCCTGGCAAGCAATGGTCGCGTTCTGCTCGACTTGGTTGGCTTGGAATACTTGTCCCGTCACCTTCAGCCCGTGCACTTGAGCGACCTTGATGATGGCCGCGTACTCATTGAACGCCCGGTTCTGGTCGATGACCTGAGCCGCTTAGAAAATGATTGGATGCTCATTGATGGCGACCAAGTCCATCGCACGCAGATATCGCATCGGGTCTGGTCGGCTGCAGAAATCCGCGCCCAGCTCGCCCGCCATGGATTAGAGACCGAAATCATTCAGGGCGGTTATTACGGCGAAGACTATGACCTGGATGCCGAGCGGCTGATTGTTATTGCTCGAAAAATCGATTAATACAAGCTCGAATCTGGGCTTTGCTGAAACCTTTAAACGCCAAGGACGCTAAGACGCAAAGAAAGGCAAATCAGATAGTGGTGCATCATTGTTATCTTTTGCGTTCTTAGCGTTCTTAGCGTTCGCGCGCTTCGCGTTTAAGGGTTTTGTAGCTACATGTTCAAAGTGCGGCCACCATCTACAGCCAGAATTTGGCCGGTGATGTAGGGTGCATCCAGTGCCAGAAAACACACTGCGCCGGCAATGTCTTCGGGTCGTCCGAGATGGCCCAGGGGGACTTTTGCCAGCGTGGCTTCGGCGGCTTGGGCCGAATCTTCGTTTTCTGGCCACAGAATCGCGCCGGGTGCCACGGCATTGACCCGAATTGACGGTGCCAGGTCCTTGGCCATGGCCCGGGTCTGCATGATCAGCCCCGCTTTGGCCTGGCAGTAGATGGTGTGTTCGGCCAACGGCACCAGCGCGTGGATGTCGACCAGATTAACGATGGCTCCGCCCCGACGCGCCAAATGCGGTTGCGCTGCTTTTGACAAGAAGTAAGGCGCACGCAGGTTGCTGGCCATTAACTCATCCCACTGGTCCTGGGTGGCAGTCTCAACAGGCGTGGGGTAGAAGGCTGAGGCATTGTTGATCAACAGATCAATTCGTCCGAACCGATTCAGGGCCGCATCAACCAGCACCTTTGGGGCATTCGGGTTCGACAAGTCAGCCTGCTGGATATGGGCTGAATCGGCCCGCAGGGCATTAAGATGCGCGGCGAGTGCGTAAGCCTGATCGGCCGACCCGCGATAATGAATCAACACATCCATCCCGCGCGCGTGCAGCTGCGCCACAATGGTTGCACCGATTCGTTTTGCTGCACCCGTTACAATCGCGACCTTACCGGTTCGAGCTGATTTTTCTAACGGTCTTTCTGATGTCATCGCGTGATCCTGTATTGAGCCTTCCTGAACCACCTGCCCAGCTGCAGGCTTTGAGCGCGCAATTGTGCACCAGAATTGTCAACGAGATCGAAGCTCAGGGTCCGATGTCGTTCGAGCGCTACATGACCCTTGCCCTGTACGAGCCCGGACTGGGCTACTACGTTAATGGACTGCACAAGTTCGGCGCGGCTGGCGACTTTGTGACGGCGCCGGAGCAGGGCTCGCTGTTTGCTCAGTGCCTGGCCCGTCAAATCGATGCGCTGCCGACCGAGCTTGGCGGCGACACCATCCTCGAATTGGGCGCAGGCTCGGGCGCCC
>JGI12048J13642_10234116_pt1 | contig 11548 bp, 8 predicted proteins | sample ElkSlonscriptome_16_FD_13642 | JGI IMG/M metagenome (IMG submission 13642) | reverse complement strand
CCCAGGTTCATGCCTGGCTGGACATACGGCGCAACCCGGCCGCCACACGCGGGGACGGCGACATGCGCCTCGACGGCGAGCAGCTCGAGCTCGACTACCTAGCCATCGACGACCGCGCCCTCCCGCCGGCCGAGTACCGGGTGGAGCCGGAGTCGCTCATCCTGCGCCGAGTGCCCGACCGATTTCGCCTCGAGTCCCGCGTGCGCATCCATCCTGCGTTCAACACCGCGCTCGAGGGACTCTACCAATCCGGGCCCCTCCTCTGCACACAGTGCGAGGCCGAAGGCTTCCGCCGCATCACCTATTTTCTCGACCGCCCCGACGTCATGGCGCGCTACACCACGACGCTGGTCGCGGACAAGGAGCAGTACCCGATCCTGCTGGCCAACGGCAATCCGGCCGGCACCGAAGACCTCGACGACGGTCGCCACCTCGCCCGCTGGGAGGACCCCTTCCCCAAGCCCAGCTACTTGTTCGCCCTGGTCGCGGGCAAGCTCCACCAGGTCGAAGACCACTACACGACCGCTTCGGGCCGCTCCGTGGCGCTGCGCCTGTTCGTCGAGCCCGAAAACCACGACAAGTGCGAGCACGCGATGCGCTCGCTGAAGGAAGCGATGCGCTGGGACGAAGCGCGCTACGGTCGCGAGTACGACCTCGACGTCTACCTCGTCGTCGCCGTCAGCCACTTCAATATGGGTGCCATGGAAAACAAGGGCCTGAACGTCTTCAACGCCAAGTACGTGCTGGCTCGGCCGGACACCGCCACGGACCAGGATTTCCTCAACATCGAGGGAGTCATCGCCCACGAGTACTTCCACAACTGGACCGGCAACCGCATCACTTGCCGTGACTGGTTCCAGCTGAGCCTCAAGGAGGGCTTCACCGTCTTCCGCGACCAGGAGTTCTCGGCCGACATGGGCTCGCGCGGCGTCAAACGCATCGCCGACGTGCGCACCCTACGAGCGCGCCAGTTTCCCGAGGACGCCGGACCACTCGCCCACCCGGTGCAGCCGGCGTCCTACATCGAGATCAACAATTTCTACACCTCGACCGTCTACGAGAAGGGCGCCGAATTGGTGCGGATGCAGGCCGAGCTGCTCGGCCCCGAGCGCTTCCGGAAGGCCACCGACCTCTACTTCACGCGCCACGACGGCCAGGCCGTGACCATTGAGGACTTCGTGCGGTGCATGGAGGACGCCAGCGGTCGCGACCTGACCCAATTCAAGCGCTGGTATGCCCAGGCCGGCACACCCACCCTGCACGTCGCGAGCCACTGGGACGCCGCAATGGGCCTCTACGCGTTGCGGATTCGCCAGGAGATCCCCGCGACGCCCGGGGAGCCAAATCCGCAGCCGCTGCACATCCCGATCGCCATCGGCCTGCTCGACGCCAAGGGCGACGACGTGCCGCTGCGGCTCGCGGGCGAAGGCCGGGAGGCGGCGGTCAAGACGCGCGTGCTCGAACTGCGCGAGGCCGAGACCGAATACCGCTTCGTCGATCTCGAAGGAGAACCGCTGCCCTCGCTGCTGCGCGGCTTCTCGGCACCGGTCAAGGTCCGCTACGACTACAACGACGAAGACCTCATGTTCCTCATGGCGCACGACAGCGACGGCTTCAACCGCTGGGACGCCGCCCAATCGCTCGCCCAGCGGTTGCTGCTGCGCCTTGTCGCCGATCCTGCCATGGAGATTCCGAACGGCTTCGTCAACGCCTTCCGGCGCGCCCTGACCGACCCACAGACCGACCCGGCGCTGGTCGCCGAAGTCCTGACCCTGCCGAGCGAGGCCTATCTCGGCGACCAGATGGACGAGGTCGATGTCGAGGGCATCCACCGCGCCCGCCAGACGCTCAAGCGCCACGTCGCCGAGGCCCTCGACGAAGACCTCCTGGCCGTCTATCGCAGCTTCATCGGGACCGGCCGCGACGGCCTGACGCCCGCCGCCATCGGGCGCCGCGCGCTGAAGAACCTGGCGCTCGGCTACCTGATGCAGACCGAAGACGCGGACATCGTCAGTCTCTGCCAGGCCCAATTCGAGGCCCGCGAGAACATGACCGACGTGATCGCCGCGCTGAGCCTGCTGGTCGACGCCGGCGGCCACCGCGCCGACGAGGCCCTCGAAGACTTCTATCAGCGCTGGCGCACGGATGCCTTGGTGATCGACAAGTGGTTCGCCGTACAGGCCGTCAGCCGCCGGGAAGACACGCTCGAGCGCGTCGCGGCGTTGCTGGGCCATGAGGCCTTCAGCCTGACCAACCCCAATCGACTGCGCAGCCTGGTCGGGGCCTTTTGCTCGCTGAACCCGTTACGCTTCCACGCCGCGGACGGCGCTGGGTACCGCTTCCTGGTCGACCGCGTCCTTGAGCTCGACCCGCTCAACCCGCAGATGGCCGCGCGCCTGGTCCAGACCCTGGCGCGCTGGCGGCGCTACGACGCGGGTCGTCGCACGCTGATGCGCGAGTCGCTCGAGCGGATCCTGGCGACCGAGGAGCTCTCGAAGGACGTCTACGAGGTCGTCTCCAAGACCCTCGGCGGGCATCGCGGCTAACGATCGTGGGACGAGGCGAGCCACCCTAGACGATGAAATCTCGCCTCACCCCATCCCTCTCCCAGGGGGCGAAAGAGGGAACGCACTTCGCGAATTCGATTTTAGGGAACCAGCCAATGGCAGGGAACGCTCCAGACGACCCGTTCCTCGCGGCCTTCCGCGGCAGCTTCACCGCGGCGCTGCGCTGGCATCAGCTCGATGCGCTCTGGGAACGGATCCGCGCGCACGCCGACGCCGGCTGGTTCCTCTACGCGATCGGCGAGGCGCCGCCGACGGCCGCCGCCGAGGGCGCGCAAGTCCTGACCTTCATCACCGAGATCGACGCCCTCCTGCGCAGAGAGCACCGGGAAGACCTCTGCGGGATCGTCTATGCCGATGACCTGCGGGCACCGCGTTTCGTCAAGATCTACGACCCGAACCACTTGGGGGTCGTCTGCGGCTCGAGCGCCAACCCTCCATTGCCCGGCTGGACGATGAGCCTGATCCGCCCGCTCGACCTGCCGAGCACGCGGCCCTTACCGAAGAACCGCCGACGCTGGTGGCGACGATTGTTGCGATGAAAATTCTGACCTACCGCGGCCTGGATACCCAGGCCATCCCCGGCTACGACAAGTTCGCCGCCCGCCTCGCCGCCGACGACTTCCGCTCGGCAGAGGTGAAAAAGGTCGGCGACAACCTCTATCGCGCCCGGCTCGACCGCAGCAACCGGCTGCTCTTCGCCCTCTACCGCCACCAGGACGAGCGCTACGCGCTGATCCTCGAATACCTCCCGCAGCACGCCTACGAGAAGTCGCGCTTCCTCGCCCGCGGTTCGACCATCGATGAAGCGCACATCCCGTCGGTCGACGGGGAAGCTGCCGAGGAGGCCCCTGAGCTCTCCTACGTCAACCCGAAGCTGAACCGCTTTCACCTGCTCGACAAGATCCTTTCCTTCGACGACGACCAGGAGGCGATCTACCAGCAGCCGCCGCCGCTCATCGTCATCGGCTCGGCTGGCAGCGGCAAGACCGCGCTGACGCTCGAGAAGATGAAGGACGCCGTCGGCGACGTCCTCTATGTCACCCGCTCGCCGTTTCTGGTGCAGAACGCGCGCGACCTCTACTACGCCAACGGCTGGCAGAGCGATGACCAATCGCTCGATTTTCTGTCATTTCGCGAGTACCTCGAGAGCATCCGGGTGCCCGAAGGCAAGGAGGTGACGCCACGCGCCTTCGCCGCCTGGGCCGCCCGCCAGCGCCTGCCCAAGGGCCTCAAGGACAGCCACCAGCTGTTCGAAGAGATCCAGGGCGCCCTCACCGGGACCGATCCCGAGCGCGCCTACCTGAGCCGCGAGGAGTATCTGGCCCTCGGCGTCAAGCAATCGATCTATCCCCAGGCGCTACGCGACGCCGTCTACGACCTGTTCGAGAAGTACCTGCGGTTCCTCGATGAGGGGGGCTGGTTCGACCCGAACATCGTCAGTCAGGCCTGGCTCGCACGCGTCGCACCGCGCTACGACTTCATCGTCGTCGACGAGGTCCAGGACCTGACCAACGTCCAGCTGATGCTGATCCTGCGGGCCCTGAACGACCCGCGCGGCTTCCTGCTCTGCGGCGACTCGAACCAGATCGTCCACCCCAATTTCTTCTCCTGGTCCAAGGTCAAGACACTCTTCTGGCGCGAGCAGGGCGATGGGGCACCGGCAGACCTGATCCGCATCCTGAACGCCAACTTCCGCAACTCGCCCCAGGTCACCGAGATCGCCAACCGGCTGCTGCAGATCAAACACGCGCGCTTCGGCTCGGTCGATCGCGAGAGCAACTATCTCGTGCGCAGCCGCGGCCCGACGCAGGGCCGTGTCGGGCTGCTGCAGGACAGCGATCGCGTCAAGCACGACCTCGATCGGCGCACAGCGGCCTCGGCGCGCTTCGCGATCCTGGTCCTGCACCCCGAGCAAAAAGACGAGGTCCGCAAGCACTTCCGCACGCCGCTCGTCTTCTCGATCCACGAGGCCAAGGGGCTCGAGTACGAGAACGTCCTCCTCTACGGTTTCGTCTCCAGCGAGGCCAAGCGCTTCCGCGACATCGCCGGCGACCTCGGCGAGGCCGACCTGCAAGGCGAGCTGCGCTACGCGCGCGGCCGCGACAAGGGCGACAAGTCGCTCGAGATCTACAAGTTCTACATCAACGCACTCTACGTCGCCGTCACGCGAGCGGTCCGCAACCTCTACCTGATCGAGCCCGCACCCGCGCAGCACCTGCTCGCGCTGCTCGGGCTGACCGAGGTCCACACCGGCGTCGAAGACGTCGAGGAGCAGCGCTCGAGCCTCGATGAATGGCGCCACGAGGCCCACCGCCTGGCGCTCCAGGGCAAGGAGGAGCAAGCCGCCGAGATCCGCGAGCAGATCCTCAAGGAACGCGAGGTGCCCTGGACCGTACTGCGCGGCGAGGCCCTCGCCGAACTCGAGAACAAGGCGCTAGAGCGCGGCGAGAAAAAGGCGCGCATCGCCCTGATGGAGTATGCGCTCGTCTACCGCGACCAGCGCCTGCTGAACGCGCTCATCCAGGCCGGCTTCAAGCCCGCGAAGAACCCCGAGAAGTCCATGCCGGTGCTCGAGAGGCAGCACTACATGAGCTACGGGCTCAAGCACCCCCAGGGCGTGCTGCGCCAGGTCGAGCAGTACGGCGTCGACTTCCGCAACGTCTTCGGTCAGACACCGCTGATGATCGCCAGCCGCATGGGCAACGCCGAGCTGATCGAGCGCCTCCTCGACCGCGACGCCGACACCGCCTTGGTCGACGGCAACGGGCTCAACGCCTTTCAGATCGCCCTGGAGCGGGCCTGCGCCGACGAGCGCTTCGCCCGCACCAAGCTGCCGGCCGTCTTCGAGCGCCTTGCCCCGCCGAGCCTCGACATCCAGGTCGACGGGCGGCTGATCAAGCTCGATCGGCGCCTGATGGAGTACCTGATGCTCTGCATCGCGATGGTGCTCTTCTACCAGCGCCTCGGCGAGAATTGGGTCAAGGGCCGCAAGCTGCTCGCCGCCCCCGATTTCGCCGACGTGCTCGCCCACTTTCCGGATTCCATCGTCCCGGAGCGACGCAAGAAGCGCACCTACATTTCTTCGATCCTGTCGAAGAACGAGGTCCAGCGCGATGACCGCTACAACCGCAAGCTCTTCCAGCGGTGGGCCCACGGCCAGTACGTGATCAACCCGCAACTCGCCCTCCGAGTCGAAGGCGAATGGCGCCGCATCTACGAGGTGCTCCACCCCGAGCGCCTCGCCGCCGAACTCATGGAGACCTTCTCCTGGGGCGGCCACACCTGGGACCCCAACAGCTACGCCGAACGCATGATCACAGGGCTGCGCGAGCGCCTGCGCGAGGCAAGCGACGGCCCCCGCGAAGAACCATCCCAAAAACCCTGACGTCGCCGATTCCCGCGACCGAGTGAGCCAGTCCCAAGCCGCCTTCGGGCGGCCCGGGGTTGGTTGGTTGTGCGTCGTTAAAACTCGACTGCCAGCTGGGCCACGAAGGTGTCGGCGGACTCGCCAGTACCCCCTTTGGACTCGCTGTAGTCGTTGTCATGCGCCCACTCGAATGACAGCGCCGTGTTGTCAAAGACCGCCACCGACCAGCCGAGCATCCAGCGCTCCTCGGGTAGCTCGAGCGCCAACGCCTCGCTCGTACCCTGATAGGCGATCGCCGCGACCGATTCGCGGCCCATGACCGGGAAGGCGTAGCCCGCCTCGATGTTCCACGCCGATGGCCTGGCGCCGTCTCCGTCGAACTGCAGGCTGTCCATGTCGAACTCGCCGGTCGCAGCCAGGTATTCGCCGATCAACGTGAACGGACCCAAGGCCGCCGCCGCATTCAACGTCCAGCCACCGGTGCGCTCCGTGGGGTCTTCGCTGATGGCTGCGCCCTCTGCGATCGCCGCCACGCGGTTGTCACCGATGAGGTCCTGCAGACTATCGGAATCACCCAAGTCATTGAGGTAACCCACACCGAGCGTCACTGCGCGGTCCTCTTCCTCGTAGGCATAGCCAAGGTTGCCGCCCCATCCGCCGATCTGGCTTTCACCGTCGACGTCGTTCTCGCCGTTGAACGCGTAGACACTGCCCGTGAAGCTCCCCTGCACGAAGCCGAGCTGGAGCGCCGTCTCGCGCGTCTCGCCGATCTCCAGGGTCAGGGGATCCGACACCAGCTGGGTTTCGTAGGCACCGAAAGGCACATAGACCTGTCCGGCCGTGACAAAGAGCGGCGAGACGGCGTCGTTGAAGAGCGTCACGTAGGCGATGTCGACCTCGAGATCCGTCTCGTCCTCCTCGTAGAGCAGCGCGGCACCGGCTTCGACCCAATCGGTGATCTGGGAGCTGACACCGAGTTCGAAGGTGGCGAGGACGATGTCGCTCTCGTCGTCCCCCTCGAACGGTGAGGCATAGCCCGCTTCGACCTCGATCAGGCCGGCGATCTCGATATTGCGATACCAGGCATCCTCCCCGCCAGCCTCCGCAAGCCCCGCCTCGACGTCTTTGAGGCGCTCCGGTGTCCCCTCCAGCATCGCCTTCTGCTCGGCGATCGTCGCCTGCTGCTCCGCGACGGCATCCCGGTGTCTGCGGATCTCCGACTCGTGCCGATTGAGCGCGGCACGCAGCTCGCGGTTCTCGGCCTCCAAGCGATCGAGCCGCGAGACGATGCTCTCTTCGGCACCCGCCGGCGCCTGGCTCGCGAGCGCCAGGACGACCCCAGCGGTCAGATAGCGAGTTCTCATGACCTTCTTCTCCTTCTGTTGCGGATTAGGAACACGTCCGTTTCCCGACGTCCAGCCACCCCCGGCCTTCGATGCCTGCTCAGAGCGCGTTGGCGCGCTTCTTCCTTCTGGAAGCCCCCCGAGGACAGGGATTGCGGGAACCGTCGACGTAGGCACTTGATTAACGGCGACTTACGCTCCATCATATGCAAAGAAATCTAGCTGCACATGAAAAGCATAATCGTTTGTTTTTATACAACGAAACGTATTTCTTGTAAAGGAGCGCGTCATGCGATCGGCTGCCGAGATGGCAAACGCCGATCGGCGGGCTTCATGGGTCCTGGAAACGCCTGTTGAGCGCTCCGCAGTGGGTGCAAGGCCCCGAAACCGCGGGCGTGCTGGCGATTGCATGCATTCACGATCGGGTGAAGGCCGCGACGGCTCCCAACGCACTCTGTACGCCGTCCAACTGCCGCTTCTCGGTTCGATCGATTCTGAAGGCCTCGGAAAAGGGTACGAAGCCCTTCGGTGCTGGAGGGGTCGAGCCCGACCTGGGCTCGCTTACTCAAGGATTGCGATGATCCGATCCAGTGAGGCCAGGACACCGTCGATGTCGGTCGCGACCAAACCGCTTGGGGGAGGGGTCGTCATGGCGATAGGCTCCGTTTTCTGAGGCGGCCTCCAGCTCGCCCTCCACGGCCTCGCCGTCCGGCCGGACGGCCCTATTGACCTTAGCAACGCGGGCTGTAGTGGCGCTTGAGCCAGGCCGTCAGCCCCTCGAGCCCGGGGAAAAAGACCCGCTCGGTAACGTTGGATTGGTCGAGCTTATCGCGGATCTCCCACTTGAGCTCGGCCGGGATGATGATCCGCCGCCAGATCTCCGGGTAATCGGCCAGCCAACGGTCCAGGGCCAGCATCGGGTCGGAGCTCACCGAAAAGAAGGCGAATTGGTTGACGATGCGGTCGTCGATCGACGGCGGCTCGAAGAACAGGGTAAAGGGCTGGCTCGAAAGACGGTCCAGCTCCGTCAACGACTTGACCCCGTCTCGGCCAGCATCTCGACGGTGAAGACATTGGCCCCCTCCAGATCCAGGCGCTCGCGCAGCAGGTCGGGCGCCCGGCGGTGCGTCTCGATGTAGTTGACGCCCCAGATCACGCCGTCGCAATGGATCTTGTCGATGTGCGCCGTTGCGAAATGCAGGGCCGCAAACGGGGAATAGGTCCAGTCGAGGAGTCGCGTCGGCAGCCCGTAGTGCTGTGCAACGGAGAGCCAGTTCCAGACCGAGTCGCGCTCGACGACCCGCCGGTGGGCGTACTTGCGGAAGTTACGCAGCAGGTGGCGCTCCAGCAAGGCATAGTCCCCGCCGAGGCGCATCAGCGTCGTCTCGAGGGGATAGTCCACGTCGGACAGACCGCGAAAGGCATAACGTGAACGATAACGCCCGATTTCTGGGACCCAAGAATCGGCGAAGAGGACCTCCTGCAGGTCACTCCAGGATGAGACGGTCACGGTCTCCATCGAAACCTCCGCGCCGGTGCTTGACGCCGCCGGCGGCTGATTGCTGGGGCCGCTGCATTTTAGCCCTTCATGATAGACGCTCGTTTCGGCCGATCGTATTACGATCCCGGTCGCGGTGTAGGCGACCTGTGTTTGCAAGGGCTTGGGCCGACTGGCACAACTTGCTCAAGAGCCCCTCGCCCCAGCGGGGAGAGGGGTTGGGGTGAGGGGAGAAAGCTGCGCGAGCCTGTTGCGGTTGTTGCTGCACCGTTACTCAGTCCGACCGCAAGCACGGCGCGAACCTCTAGGCTTGTCCCGCCGGCGGCTTCTCCCGCCCCCACTATCGACTACTCGCCCGTGGCCGATCGCCAAGGCCGGGGATCGCATTGGGCCGAGTGCCGCCTGCCCGCCCCATCGCCACCGGCACCGGACAAAGGGCACAAGCCGGACGCAGCTCAGGAGCCGCAACATGCGAAAATACGAGATCATCGGCGATATTCACGCCCAGGCAGCCAAGCTCGAGCGCCTGCTCGCCCGCCTCGGCTATGCCCCCGTCGACGGGGACGATCTCCTCTACATCGACACCTCGGATGCTGCAGACCGCACGCTCGTGTTCCTCGGCGACCTGATCGACCGCGGCCCGGAAAACCGGCGCGTAGTCGAGATCGTGCGCGGCCTCGTCGAACGCGGCGACGCGTTGGCGATCATGGGCAATCACGAGTTCAACGCGATCTGCTACCACAGCCGCGACCCGCAGTCCGGCGAACCACTGCGCGCCCACTCCGAGAAACACCGCCGCCAGCACCAGAGCTTCCTCGACGAGTTCCCGCTCGGCAGCGCGGCGGCCCGGGATGTCATCGACTGGTTCAAAACCTTGCCGCTCTATCACGAGCTGGAGATGCCCGCCGGCAGTCGTCGGGAGACGAAGGTTCTCACGTCCGCGGCTGGGCCAGACTCAACGCGGGCAAGATGCATCCATGCCTGCTGGGACCCAGCGCAGATCGATTATCTGAGGACGCGGCTCGGGGCGCCCGCCCGCCTCGATGCGCAATTCTTGCGCGAGAGCGTACAGCCGGGGACACCGGCCTACGAGGCGATCGAGACGACACTGAAAGGCCCGGAGATCGCCCTCCCGGACGCAGCCGCCTTCGTCGACGAGGACGGGCAGCGACGGCGACGCATCCGCCGGAACTGGTGGAGCGGCGGAGAGACCTATCGCGAGACGGCCATGGTCCCAGCGCGCGAGCGTGCCCGGATCCCGGACCTCGCCATGCCCGATGACCGCAAATGGCCGCCCTATCCACCGGCAGCGCCGGCCGTCTTCTTTGGCCATTACTGGTTGAACGGCGAGATTGCCCCCCTGCGGCCCAACGTCGCCTGTCTGGACTACTCAGCCGGCCGGAATGGCCCGGTCGTCGCCTATCGCTGGCATGAAGGTCCCGATCAAGCGGGTCCCCACCGGCTGCGGAAGGATTGCTTCGTGAGCTCCGACGCCGATGTCGTGAAAGGCTGAGAGCGGTGTAGGCGACTCGATTTGCTCGGGCGTGGCGAAGCCCATCACCCGCTCGACGCCGGAGCGGTTGTACCAGGAGCGATCGAAGAGCACGATTTCGCCGCCGGAGGGCAGGTGGGGTACATGCCGCTGGGTGATGCGCTTGATGACCCCACCCTTACCGGCCGTAGCGCGGCCCTCGAAGATCACCGCCACCTTGGCGCCGGTGCGCTCCACCCAGTCCTGCAGTTTGATCAGCTCCCCCTGCAACCGCAGCAGCGCCTTGAACTAGGTCGCCCGGTCGAGGGCCGTTGGGTGTTTGTGCTTGTAGATCCGGGCCGAGGCACGAGGCCCAACGGGGAGAGCCCCTTGCAGCCTCGATTGTTGGGCCTCGCAAGCTCGGCCCAACAGCAGCGTCTCAGTTGTATTTGAATCGGCCCTCAGCCTCTGGTCGTCGCCGCTGGTGCGCAAACCCGTGGCGCCCAGCCCAACTCGGCCTCGGCCACCGCAAGGCAGCGGCTCATGCGCCAAGGATACGGCGAGCCCGGTGGGCTGCCCCGCTCATCGCAACGCGCACGCACGGATCCATTCTTGACCCAGGGGCACCGACGCCCATCGCCATGGCTTGCTAATATTCTTGCCGCAACTTCCCCGCCTGCAAGCCATTGAGTACTGATCCACGTGTTTGAGCAGACCTTCCGCAATATCGACGACGTCCTCTGGAAAGAGGCCGGCTGCGCCACCGAGCTGGACTACACCGAGCAGACCTCCTGGATGCTGTTCCTCAAGTACCTCGACGACCTGGAGCAAGAGCGGTCCATGGAGGCCGAGCTGGTCGGCAGGCCCTACCGCCCGATCATCGAGCCCGACTACCGCTGGTCGCGCTGGGCGGCGCCCAAGACGGCCGATGGGCGCTTCGACCACGACAACGCGCTCACCGGGGACGACCTGATCCTGTTCGTCAACGGCCGACTCTTTCCCTACCTCAAGGGCTTCAAAACGCGCGCCGCCGATACCGACACCATCGAGTACAAGATCGGCGAGATCTTCGGCGAGATCCCCAACCGCTTCCAGAGCGGCTACAGCCTGCGCGACGCGCTGGAGTTAGTGGACAAGCTCAGCTTCCGCTCCCAGCAGGAGAAACACGAGCTGTCCCACCTCTACGAGGCCAAGATCCGCAACATGGGCAACGCCGGGCGCAACGGCGGCGAGTACTACACGCCGCGCCCGCTGATCCGCGCCATGATCCGCGTCGTCAAGCCCAGGATCGGCGAGCGCATC
>JGI12048J13642_11549973_pt1 | contig 11549 bp, 11 predicted proteins | sample ElkSlonscriptome_16_FD_13642 | JGI IMG/M metagenome (IMG submission 13642) | reverse complement strand
CTGGACTACTTTCTCGCGGGCATCCTGGCCTGGTTCCTGATCATCGACGTGCTGCAACGCGCGCTCGGCATCTTTGCCGAGCAGGCGGCGCTGTATCAGCGCGGCGACTTTCCGCTGGTGCTGCTGCCGCTGCTGCCGCTGGTGATGGCGATGCTGATCCACGGCACGCTGTACCTCGTCGTCTGCACACTGTTGTTCGGTATCGCGGCGCTACCGGCGGCGGCGCTCGTGCTCGGGCTGTTGTTCCTGCTGCTGCTGCCGGCGACGTACCTGCTGGCGGTGCTTGGGCATTTCCTGCGCGACCTGCGCCAATTGCTGCCGTTCCTGCTGACCATGGGGCTCTATGTGACGCCGATCCTCTACACCCCCGACATGCTGCCCGCCGCGCTGCGGCCCTGGCTGGTACTCAACCCGGCCGCCGACGTCATGGCGGTCATCCATCACCTGCTGCAGGATCTGCCGGTGAGCGTCGGCAACTGGCTGCGCCCGCTCGCCCTGTGGCTGGCGCTGTTGGGGCCGGCCTGGCTCTTGTTCCGGCGCAGCGAGCCGCATCTGCGGGAGACACTGTGAACGCCCCCGCCGTGCAGGTCGACGCGACCTACCAAGACGCCGACCTAGTTGGTGTTTGCGGTGAGCCCGCGCTGCGCCTGCGCGGCGTCGGCAAGCGCTATCGTATGTACCGCAGCGACCTCGACCGGCTGCTGGAGATCGTCACCGGCAGGCCGCGCCACCAGGACGTGACCGCACTATCCGGCATCGATCTGACCGTCGGGCACGGCGAGGTGCTCGGCATCGTCGGGCGCAACGGCGCCGGCAAGAGCACCCTGCTCAAGCTCATCGCCGGCATGCTGCCGCCGAGCGAGGGCAGTATCGACATCCAAGGCCGCGTCGGCGCCATCCTGGAGCTCGGTGCCGCCTTCCACCCGGAGATGAGCGGGCGGGAGAATGTCTATCTCAAGGCCGCCATCGCCGGGCTGACGCGGGCCGAGATCGACGCGCTAATGCCTGAGATCGCCGCCTTCGCCGACATCGGCGCGTTCATCGAGCGCCCGGTCAAGACCTACTCCAGCGGCATGTCCGCGCGCCTGGCCTTTGCGGTGGCCACCGCCATCGACCCGGACATCCTGATCATCGACGAGGCCCTGTCGGTGGGCGACGGCGCCTTCGCGCGCAAGTCGTTCGACCGCATCATGGCCTTTCGCGATGCCGGTAAGACCATTTTGTTCTGCTCGCACTCGCTCTACCACGTCGAGTCCATTTGCAGCCGAGCTGTCTGGATCGATCAGGGTCGCATCCGGTGTGAGGGGACATCCGCCGCGGTGCTCGCGGACTACCGCGCCGAGCTGGAACGCGCCGATACCGCCTCTGCGCAAGAACCCACGGGCGTTGCGGCCGAGACCCGGCAGACGCCCGCGCGAATCCTGTCCGTTGTCCTCAGCGCCGACGGCGATGAGGGACGCCCACTGAGGCTCCGTACCGGTCGCTCGAACCTCTCGGTTCGTATTCGCTTCCGGATCGACCCGACACTGCCGCCGCCGAGCGTCGGCGTGGCCTTCCTCACCGCCGACCAGCGTCCGTTCGCCGGCACCACGTCGGTACGGGACGGCGTCCTCATGGCAACGGACAGCCAAGGCGAGGGCGAGGCGGAGGTCATCTTTCCGGCGCTGCCATTGCTGAAAGGGCATTACCGGATCGCGGTCTTCCTGCTCTGCGAACGGGGGCTGCACGTCTACGAGCAAGCGACCATCGCGGATGCGTTGCAGGTCGAGGACAGCGCAGCGGAGCGCGGCATTGGTCTCGTTAGCCTACCCAGGCAATGGCGACCATACGCCGGCCCGGGTTCGCCCGGAGAGGGGCCGGCCGCGTATCCTGAACAGGATGCCGTGGCGCCGAGCACAACGAGCGCCCGATGAGCTTTGGGATACGCGCGCAGCTGCAAGCATGGCAGCAACGCCGGGAGAGCAAAGGTCGGCTCGCCGCGGCCGCGGAACGCATCGGCGGCAGCGCGCTTTCACGCGTGATTGATCAATCGGATCGACTCTTCGATGCGGCCTTCAGACTCAACGCTTGGCAGGGCCGCGAATCGCGTTCGGGTCGCGGCTCGGATCTGGACAACACCGAGGCGCTGCGCGATGCGTTGCCGCCCATGATCGACGAGCGTTATCGCGGCGAGAACGCGCGCTGGCGGGATAAGCATCTGGGTCTTTGGTCGACCGATTCCCTGCCCGAGAGAAGCCGCCAAGGCGCGTGTTGCCGATGAAGTTGATGATGGTCACACGCGAGCGCGCCGGCGACGAGCGCTTCGGCATGCGCACCAGCCTGATGCCGCTGGTGCAGGCGCTGCGCGAACTCGGTCATCAGGTCGAGCTGCTGAGCTGGGCGAGCCTGGAGGCGGACGCCCCGCAGTTGCTGCACCGGGCGCGGGAAGCGATCGGGGCACGGCTCAACGTCCCCGAGATCGACTCCCAACCGGGTTTGCATGCGCTGCTGATGGACATCGCCGCGGTCGGCTGGGCCGCGGTCGAGATGGCGCTCGACCGGGGCATCGACCGTCTCCACGCCCATGATGTCGTCCTCTGTGCCGGCATCGACGCCGCACTGCGCCAGCATCGAGACGCGGCTGCGCCGCTGCGTTGGGGGCTGTCCCAGCACAGCTTCCGCAGCACCACCGATGCGATCGACGAGCAGCTCATGCGGCTGCCGCCCCGGCTGCGGGCGGCGCTGCATGACTGGGAACAGGCGCTGCTGGGGAAGGCGCGGTGCGTCTTGACGCCAACACGAAGCGGTCGGTGCCAGCTCGCACAGGACCTAGCGTTGTACCCGATCCCGGCCCATTGGCGGGTGCTGTCCCACCCGCGCCCGGCGCTGCGTGCGTACGGGCGCGCAACCGCGCGGGCCCGTCTGGGCTGGAGCGAGCAGAGCTTCCAGGTCATCGGCGTGGGCATGTACCTGCCCGTCAAGCGCTTCGATCGGTTGATCGCCGCCTGTGCCGCCTGCGCGCCGGACCTGCACCTGACCCTGATCGGTGACGGCGACGCCCGACCGCTGCGGGAACGCGCCGAGCGCTCGGGCTTGCGCCACAGGCTGACCCTGACCGCCAGCGACGACATCGGGCTGTACCTGTCCGCCGCGGACCTGTACATCAGCACCTCAGCCAGCGAGTCCTTCGGTATGGCCAATCTGGAGGCGCTCATGGCCGGCGTGCCCTGCATCTGCAGCCCCGTGGGCGCGGTGCCGGAGGTGGTCGGTGATGCGGCGCTGCTGGTGGAGCCGGACCCGGCCACGCTGGCACGGGCGATCACGCGATTGCGCACCGATGGTGCGCTGCGCGAGCGACTGCGACGGAATACGGCGGCGCGCACCGCGGCCTGGCCGGACGCCTTGCAGACGGCGGACCAGTTCTTGCGGATCATCGAAGAGGCAGCAACCGATGCACGCTGAGGCGCTCGACGAGATGCGGCGATTGATCGAGACCTATCTCGACCCCGACCGTCCCCTCGAGGTGCTGGACATCGGCAGCCTCGACGTGGGCGGCGCCTGCGGCGACGGCTCCTTTCGGCCTCTGTTCGCGCGCGCGGGCTGGCACTACACCGGGCTGGACATGCTCGCCGGTCCGAACGTCGACCGGGTTGTGCACCATGGCTGGCGCTGGCCCCTGCGCTCGCGCCGCTTCGATCTGGTGATCTCGGGTCAGGCGCTCGAACATGCGCCGCGCTTCTGGGAGACCTGGCGCGAGATGGTGCGGATGGTCCGGCCCGGCGGACTGCTGTTCCTGATCGTGCCTGCCAAGGGCCTGGAGCATCGCTACCCGGTGGACTGCTGGCGCTTCTACCCCGATTCCATGGGGGCACTGGCCGAGCTCGAGGGGTTGGAGCTGCTGCAGGCGGCGACTCGCTGGGCGAATGTCTGGGGGGACACCATCGGCGTGTTCCGGCGTCCGCACCGGCCACCGCGCCAGTCTTGGGCGTTTCTGCGTGAGCACCTGCGGGATGCCGTCGGCACCCTGCTCGGATATTGGCTCGGGCACGATCGCCGCGCACCGGTCGCGGCGACGGCTGCCCCCGACGAGCCGGTCGCCGAGACCCTGCTCGCCGACCAACGGGTCGCGCTGGCCGCGGCCCCCCATCGCGAGCGTTTCAACCGCTCGCTGGCCGAGTGGTTCAGCTATTTCCAGCGCGACATGGTCCTCGATCAAGTCCATTGGATGGGCGTCAAGGCCGTGAAGAACCCCATGGACTGCTGGGTCTACCAGCAACTTCTGGCCGAACTGCGACCGCGGGTCGTGGTCGAGCTGGGCAGCGCCCACGGCGGCAGCACGCTGTTCCTGCTGAACATGCTCGATCTGCTCGGCGACGGTGCCGTGGTGTCGGTCGACCGGGATCGCCGCACCTTCGCGCTGAATCATCCGCGGCTGCGGCGGGTCGACGGCGACCTTGCCGACCCGAAGGTCATCGAGCAGGTCTATGCGCTGTGCGCCGGCGACGGACCGGTGCTGGTGGTGCATGATGCCGACCATCAGCGCGATGCGGTGCTGCGCGATCTGCGGAACTTCGCGCCGCTGGTCACCGTTGGCAGCTGGTTCATCGTCGAGGACGGCATCGTCGACGTGCTGCCGGAGCTGCCCGGCGTTCCGCCGGGGGTCGCCGGTCCGCTTGCGGCGGTCGTGGCGTTCCTGGACGAAAATCCCGAGTTCGAAATGGATCGCTCGCACGAGGGCTGCGTCATCACCTACAACCCCGGCGGCTTCCTGCGTCGGGTGCGGCCCGCGGACGCCGGGGGCTGCGATGCCGCTTGAGGTCTGGATCGGTCGCGACCCCGCCCACGCGGGCAGCGCCGAGCACGCGCTGGCGGAACGCCTCGTCGCCGAGCACTGCGCGGCGCTGGACATGGACGTGCGCCTTGCGTTCTTCGCCGACGGCGTTCACACACTCGCGTCCGACGACGGCATCGACCGGCTCGTGCGCCATCGACTGCAACCGGTGGCGCCGTCCCTGGTGCTGCTGCTGCGTTCCGCCTGGATCGCACTGGGCACGGGCTGCATCGCCGAACTCATCGCGGCCCTGGATTCGGCGCCGCGGCTGGACTGCGTCGTGCCGCTGCTGCCGGTCGACCTCCCCCCGCACGCCAGCCCGGACTACCAAACGCTCTACGGGCTGGAACGCTTCAGCGCGGGATTGCGTGGGCAACCGGTCTTGTCGGACGAGGGCATAGCGCCGCCCGACGCGCCACTGTTCCTGATTCGAGGGGCCGTGTTGGCTGCAAGGCTTCGCGAGCACGCCCCGTTCGACGTCCCGGCGGCGCCCGGTGTGCGCTGCGGGCGCGCCAGTCGCGCCTACGCGCATCCGCTGCCGGACTACTTCGGCCAGCGGCGCGAAGACGTGCTGCCGCTGCTGCCGGATGCCATCGATACCCTGCTCGATATCGGTTGTGGCGCCGGCGGTTTCGCCGCGCTGGTGAAACAACGACGCGGGTGTCGGGTGGTCGGGCTGGAACAGTCCGAGCCGGTCGCCGCCCTCGCGCGCCGCCGCCTGGATCAGGTGTGGGTCGGGGATGCGCTGCGGGTCGACCCCGGTGCCAGGTTCGACTGCGTCACCTGTCTCGACGTGATCGAGCATGTCGCGGACCCCGATGCGCTGCTGGCTCGGATCGCCAGGCACTATCTGCGGCCCGAAGGCCGCCTGGTCGCGAGCGTACCGAACGTCGGTCACTGGTCGATCGTGCTCGACCTGTTGGCCGGACGCTGGGACTACGTGCCCGCCGGGCTGCTCTGCACGACCCACTTGCGGTTCTTCACCCGTCGCTCTCTGCTGCAGCTGCTGGATCGCCACGGATTTGTGCCGGAACACATCGAGCCCGTGCCGGCACCGGCGCCGGCGCATGTCCGCGAGCGTCTGGCAGCGCTTGTGGAGTCGGGCATTCAAGTCGATTCGGCATCGCTGGATTGCTGTACCTTCCATGTTGTCGCCCGCCTCGGCGCGCCAATGCCAATACCCCGACCCAACATCCCATGACCGACCAACCCCAGATCGATACCGCCTCCGCCCAAGCGGCCCGGCGCGCCGCCTTCCACGCCCGATGTGCGCAGCTCGGCATCGCTGTCGATCCGGCGCTCATCTGGTACCACAGCATCGACTTGGGCGATGGCCTGGTCACACCGGGCATCTTCGACCTGCGCCCGCACCTGGAGGCCTACCGGTTCCCGGACGACATGCGCGGTCTCACGGCACTCGATGTCGGTCCCGGGGATGGCTTCTTCAGCTTCGAGCTCTTGCGTCGCGGCGCCGAGTTGAGCGCCGTCGAGCTGCCCTCGCTCTCGGCGGTGGATCAGTTGCCGGGTCGCGATGTCGCCGACCTATTGCGCGCGGCGGAGCATTTCCTGCCGGCCCATTTCCCGGAGCTGCCGGCGCAACTGACCCTGGAGCGGCTCGACCACCTGTTGCTCGATGGACCGATGGCGTTCTGTTGCCGCCGGCTCGGCATCGATCTGGACCTGCGTCGCGGGACGATCTACCAACTGGCGGACGAGGCCCTCGGGATCGGTCGCCGTGACTGGGTATTCCTTGGCGACGTGCTGCTGCACGTCATCGACCCGGTGCGCGCGCTCGCCAGTGCAGCCGCGGTGTGTAAGGACACCCTGGTCATCGCGCAGCCCGTCCCGGAGGATCTCGGGGACGAACCCATGGCGCGTTGGCGCGGCGGCGATGACCCTGGCCTGGACTGCATGGAATGGTGGCTGCCGAATCTCGCCTGGTATCGACAGATGCTGAACAAGCTCGGCTTTCGCAGCGTCGAGGTGGTTGGGCGCTTCGGTGCGGCGATGCTGGCCACGGGGCAGTCCGCCCAGCGCACCATTATTCACGCACGGCGCTGAGCGAGGTTTCCGGCGATGTCGGAGCAGGCCGCAGAGACGACTGGATTACGCAGGGTTGAAGGCGTATCGCTGCCCCGTTCTGTCCAGACCTCGACCGACACGATGGCCTCGCCGACCTCGCCGCTGCCCTGCGTGCCTAGTCCCGGGCCTCACCGATCCGATCGCGCGGCCCGGATCACCGCGATCATCGTCAACTACAAGGTCGCCGACCAAGTGCTCGACGCGGTCGCGTCGATCGAGCGGCAGGCCGTACCCGTGGACCTGCATCTGGTGGACAACAGCGTCTGCGCGCGGCAGGCGAAGCGGCTGCGAGCGACCGGACTGCCTGTCTTGGAGAACCGCGAGAATGTCGGCTTCGGACGCGCATGCAATCAGGTCTACCGGGCCACGCAAAGCGACTATTTGCTCCTGCTGAACCCGGACGCCCGCCTCCTGCCGGGGGCCTTGGCCGCGATGCGGGCCCATCTGGACGCGCATCCGGAGGTTGCCGCGGTCGGCCCAAGGCCCTACTGGGACACCGCCCGTCAATTCCTGCTGCCTCCCATCCGCATGCCCTCCAACACCACGTTGCCGGTGCTCAGCCTGCCGGGACCCGCCGGAGCGGCGCTGCGACAACGACTGAGCCTCGCCTGGCGGGCACGCGCGTTGCGCTTTTGGTGCGCGCAGCAGCCGCTGCGCCAGGACTGCCTGTCTGGCGGCCACGTCCTGCTGCGGCGCAGCGCCGTGGACGCCGCCGGCGGTCTGTTCGACCCGAGTTTCTTTCTGTACTGGGAAGACGTCGACCTGTTCCGCAGGCTGCGCGCAATCGGCGCCCGCGCTGACCTGCTGCCGGCGGCAGGGGTCATCCATCCCTTCGGCGCCTCGAGCCGATCCGCAACGACGGCCACATCCGACCTGTCTCTGCAATCACGGGCGCTCTACATGAGAAAGCACCACCGCTGGTCGACCCGGCTCACCGACCTGCTGCGAAAGCTGCGGGGCGATGCGCCATCAGTGCCACGCCCGGTCGCTACCGCGGCGCTGTCGACCCCGATTCCGCAGGCATGGCAGCGTCACTGGTGCATCGAATTGTCCCCCGAACCGTTGTTCCTCTGGCCCTTGGGCTTGCTCGGACGCGGGCCAACCCTCCAGTGGCCGCAATCGCTTCCGGACTGGGTGACCAGCGGACAGGCCTATGCCCGGTTGGGGCCTGCGACGGGTGTTCGGACGGAGTTCATCGTTGTTCCAGTTGGTCAACGCCGGTCTTGACGCTCCACTGGAAACCTTGGGCTGAGAACGCTTTACGGTTCGAGCCGAGAAACGCCTTGTGTGCGAATCCAGTCCAGGATCGGCTCAACCGCAACCCTCTGCCCAATGTCATTCCAATGCGTGTCCGCTGCAAGATAGCCAAGCAGACCTTCCTGTGCTGCCTGTTCCATCGCAGGTGTCAGCGAGAGGTAGTCTATGCCTTCGCTTGCCGCAAATGCAGCAACAACCGCTTCTTGGCTGCCGTGGTTTTTCAACGTCGATTCCCACAGTTGATCAGGGGGCGTGATCAGCGGCTCTGCGAGATCGAACGAGGCCATGCGATGCAGCAATTGCGGGTCCCTTGCCACGTACGGCAGATACGCCTGGGCCTTTGATGGCATGTAGACCAAGAGCAGGCTAATACCTGCGCCATTCAGGGCTGCATGCGCGCTGGATAAGACTTCGCGCGTCGCGTGCCAGCCGATGTGCTGTTGCCAATAGTGTTGGTCCTGGCCCAAATTGCGCAAATAGGCCGGATGGAACCACAGTTGCTCGTGTGCCCCTCCCTGGTCATAGATGAACGGCGAAAGCGGTGCCGGTCCCGTTCTTTCGGCGTTCATGTTCTTCGGCGCCAGCGCCTTTCCCACGAGGTCGATAAAGTAGCTGTCGGGGTAGGAAAAGTCGCGAGTGAAATCGCCGTAGTAGCGGATGCCGTCGGCTTGGTGCCGAGCCAAGCTCGCGGCGTCGTCGATGTCGTTTCCACCGAAGAACAGCCAAATAACGCCCTTCGGCCGCAGTGGCAAGCCGATGTTCGTGAGCATGTAGAACTCGCGTTGCGGACCGATGGCAGGGACGCCCAGGTTATAGATGGTTTCCGGGATCTGCTGCTGGAGTCGCGCTATCAGTCCGAGGGGAACGCGCATACCGGCTGCGTAGGCAAAGGAGTCCCCGACGATGAGAATATCGGCGCGCTCCGGGACGGCGGAGTTAGCTAGACCGTATCGATCGGTGCTGAAGACAACCTTCGGGTAGCGCTCTTGGTCGGCGTTGTGGTTCCTAGCGACCAAGCCGCGGTCCTTCAGGTCCTGCGGAACGGGCAGGGTTTGGGTGATTGGATGGGATGTGTAGTAGGGCAGCGGGACGGCGTCGATCGGAGTTCGCTCAAGGATGCCGGGCTGCAAGAGCCCCAAGCCGTTCATGGGGAATGCGGCCCGGTAATCCGCTGGAAGGTAGTGGGGGAAAGAGCGCAGGAAGATCTCGACTATGAGTGCGCAAACCAGCAGGCTGGCCGCGAACAGGAGGCCCCGGAGGCCGTATTCTCGCAAGGACAAACGACCCATGATTTCCGATCGGACACGTTGGTGTTCGGTCTTGGCGCAATGAGCCAATCGACAGCGCCACGCTCGAGTTTGCTCACTCGCTCTGATTAATTTCTGAGATCTGTGGCCGGTTCGGATCGGGTTCAAACCGTTTTCGGATAGACTGCGGCCATGGATACGCCCGGCAAACAGACGGCCCAGGCCAAGTTCGACACCAGCCGCGCACAGGCCCGCTGGCGGGCCGAGGCGAGCGCACGGCAAGCCCGCTCGGTTGCGCTGCTGGCCGATGTGCGGGTAAAGGCAGCTCCGGTTCTGCGCCGCTTCGGCGCCCGCGAGGCGGTGGTCTTCGGCTCGTTGGTGACGGGCACCGCGCGGGCCGACTCAGACATCGACCTAGTGGTGCTCGGCACCGATCCGTTCGCATACTGGGATCTGCGGCGCGAACTGGAGGCGGCGTTAGGGCGGGCGCTAGACCTGTTCACCGAGGCCGATGACGACCGTTTCGTCGCAAAGGCCCGGGCACGCGGGGAGGTGATCTATGCAGCCGAACCTTGAACTCCTGCGCGCGGACGTGGAAGACGAGCTGGCGCGGATCGCGCAGCTTGAGCAGATCTTTAGGTCGGTGCGCGCCAAACTGAGCCTGGAGCCCGAGCAGGTCCAGGCGTACGACCGCGGCGCCATCGGCTACCTGCTGCACAACTTCTACAACGGTTGCGAGAACATCTTTCGCAGAATCGCCGCATTCTTCGAGAACGACATCGGCGCCGACAGTTGGCATGCCGATCTGCTGCGGCGCATGCGATTACAGATCGACGGGTATCGACCGGCGGTCATCGACGATGAGCTCTACCGCTTGCTGGAAGACTTTCGCGGGTTTCGCAACGTCTTCCGCAATGCCTACTCGTTCGAACTGGACTGGGAGCGGGAGCGTTTGGTAGCCAAACGCTTGGAGCGAACGGCATCGTTGCTGCGGGTGCAGGTGACGGCGTTCTTGGCGCGTCTTGATGAGATTGATGACAGCAAGCCGGAAACACCGACAGACGGGTAGGCAGCCCTGAGCCGTCGCATAGCTGATCAGATGGCACGACTCGCCGCCGTCAAGAAGTTGCTCGCCTCCGTAGGCGCGAGCTGTGGCGAAGCGATGCGCCAGGTGTTGCCGACGCCGCCGGGGCCGGCGCTGTCTTCACCGTTTCTTGCGATGCCCTTCCCGCTGAACGTCTACGCCCATCTGCTGCTGCTCGTTCAGGGCGAGACCAAATACCTGCACTACGGTTTGTTCGCCTCCGCCGACGACGACCTGGCGACCGCGCAGCTGCGGTCCAACGCGCTGCTGCGCGAGCGGCTGCCAGCACCGCCGGCGCGCATCCTGGAGGTCGGCATGGGCTTGGGCACCTTCGCCGCGCAGCTGGCGGACGCGGGCTACGAGGTGGTTGCGATCAGCCCGGACCAGACCCAGGCCAAACTGGCAGATGCCCTGGCCGCGGAACGCCCGAATCTCTCGGTGCTGGCCCTCGCGTTCGAGCAAATGCCAGGCCGGTCGGACGCCCCCTTCGACGTCGTGCTGCTGCGGGAGTGCGCCCAATACATCGGCCTCGCCGATCTCTTCACCGGCGCCGCGGCCCTGCTGCGCGAGCACGGCCGGCTGATGCTCATCGACGAGGTCGCGCTCGGGCGGAGCGCCGACGGTCTCCAGAACCTGCATCTGCTGGCGGACATCAAGGCGCACGCGCAACAACCCGGGTTCAACTTGGCCTACGAGCAAGACCTCTCCCGACAGGCCGCGCCCACCGTCGACTTCCTGCTGGAGCACCTGGCCGGTCTGCGCGAAACGCTGAGCCGCGCCCTGCGGCTGGAGCCGACGGAACTGGATGATTTGCAGACAGCGTTGCAGGCCTATCGCGCCGAGTACGCCGCGGGCCGCTTCGGCTATGTGGCGTTGAACTTTGCGATGCCCTAAGCGCTCGGTTCGGAGCAGGTTCCAATAGCACGTTTCGGCCAAAGGTGCGAAGACGTAGTCAGCTATTGATAAGGGGTAGAGAGCGCAAGGGTCGGCAAAAGATGGAGCCCTGAGCTATTGATAATGGTTAGAGGGCGCAGGGTCGCAAAAGAAGGGGACCCTCAGCGCCCGGCAG
>JGI12048J13642_10552765_pt1 | contig 11551 bp, 11 predicted proteins | sample ElkSlonscriptome_16_FD_13642 | JGI IMG/M metagenome (IMG submission 13642) | reverse complement strand
CAATGGTTAGCTTTACAGTGGTTAGCTTTACAGTGGTTAGCTTTACAGTGGTTAGCTCTACGAAGCAGAGCAGTTGAACGTCGCTAGACCAACATCGTTAGACCAACGTCGCTAAACAAGCGTATTGGTGCACATCACCACCAACTGCACCAGAGCCAATACGCATCTCCGTCGCAGATGACGCGAAAACCAGATGACGCGAAAACAATGTGCACGCAACACGCACACGCCATTTGCGACACGCAATACCGAACGAAGAAGGAGGCAATCATGCTAACTGTTGCAGAAATGAGCAGCGACCAAAGCTGCCGTGCATCAGACATCGTGCCAAGCACCTTGGCACACCCAACTCGAACCTTAGAACCCAACGCGGTTCTCTACGAAGCAGGCCGCGAGGCCAGTTCACTCTATATCGTCAATTACGGGGTTCTTAAAGCCGTTGTTCCCACGTCACTAGGGCGTGACCGCATCGCTGACCTTTATGGCTCAGGTGATATTTTGGGCGTCGCTGCTATTGACAAAGCCAAGCACGCTGAGACGGTTATCGCTGTTCACGACGCTTGCCTTACGCCACTTGACCCAGACCAAGCCATGAACGACCGCAAATTGCGCGATTACATTATGCACAGCTTGTCGCGGCAGTTGCGCCGTAGCCGTGAAGCCATTGATGATGCTGAATTGCCTGTAGGCGCACGGGTTACTCGAGCTTTCTTACGCCTGAGTGAACGCTTCGGTCAACCTGCTGACGACCAAGAAGCTGGCATTAAGTTGCCACTCGCGCTTACACACGAAGACTTAGCGTCACTCACAGGCAGTTCTCGGGTTACTATTACTCGCATCTTAGGCGAACTGCGTAGCGAAGGGGCACTTTCTGGCACGCGTGGTGTGTACATCGCCAACCCCGCAGGCCTAGAAGCTGCTACTGACAACTACGTCATGCAGGTCATTTAAGCGATTTTTTGTCTTAGTTTGCTTGTAAAAACTGCAGTGCTGCTTGTGACCAACCCTCGAGCCGTTCAACGTGCGTCCCTACTTCGGAAAGGGGCACAAAATGCCCTGCAAGTTTGTGGGTTTCGCGCACACTCACCGGTTCTGGCACGCTCACAAGATACAAAAGCCCGGTATGCACCCGTTCTACAGCGTTTTCGCTACGGTGAATAAGGGCAACTGCTTCAAACGCAAACCCACCAATCACCAGCTCTTCGCGCAATTCGCGCACTAATGCAGCCTCGAGCACATCCTGCTCCGGGGCTGTTTTTTTTGGGTCTGTTTTTTGCTGGTCGTCTAGGTGATCTTGCGGGTTGATGTGTCCGCCCATGCCAATCGACATTTTATTGTGTAAGCGCGATTCTGAGCCTGCTTTGAGGCGCTCAACAAGCAGCACTTGCCCTTCGCACTGAATCACAGCGTAAGGAATAATCTGCCGCCAGCTGGGGTCTTCTTCGACGTCATCACGGCTTAAGAACTGCCCTTCGTTCACAAGTAACGTGTAAAGGTCATCAGTTAATGCTAGAGCTTCGGGTTGGGGGCTGGGCAAACGTTTTGCTGGGACGCAATAAACCTGTTCTGACACGGTTTTAACCTAACACGCTAGCCCACATGTAAAGCGTCACGGCTTACTTGCTCGAGGCTTCTGAAGCAATTTGTGAGATAGTTCAGAAAAAAAGTTAGGCTACGCCGTTTGGAGGGTGTAGCCTAGATACCCGCTCCGGTTGATTACCGAAGGAATCAATCCGCGCAGAGTGCGTAGAAAAGCTACGGGTGCAGGCAGGAACGAAAAAAAAGTCCGTAGGCGTTTTTACAGTGTAAAGTCGGAATCCGTATTGCAACGCCGAGCTGGTAGTGGTACTAAGTTGTGAAGTATTTGTGTCGATGAAGTCCTGCTCGAGCCAAACAAGTTTGTGTAGTCTTTAACGTGGTCTAACAGCATGACACGTTTGCTAGTGGTTTGCGTGTTGGGGCGCGGCGGTGAGGTATAGCAGTGAGATGTGGCGGTGAGGTATAGCAGTGAGATGTGGTGGTGAGGTATAGCAGTGAGATATGGCGGCGAGGTATGGCGGCGAGCGGTGCAAGCAAGTATGTGATTGCTAAGTGGGTGCTAAACTGACATATTCCACAATGTATTCAAAGGAGTCACTATGCACCTTGCTCGTTTCCCCCGTCGGCGTTACACCCCGTATGCCACCCCGATTGACCCCATGCCCGCGCTTACCCGCGAACTCGGCGGTGCCAATTTGTTTGTTAAGCGTGATGATTTGCTAGGTTTGACGGCTGGCGGCAACAAAACCCGCAAGCTAGAATTTTTACTAGCCGATGCCTTAGACAAAGGCGCAGACACGCTCATTACCACCGGCGCGGTGCAGTCCAATCACTGCCGTTTGACGTTGGCGGCTGCTGTTAAAGAGGGCTTAAAGTGCCGTTTGGTATTAGAAGAACGCGTCCCCGACAGCTACGACCCGAATGCTAGCGGCAACAACTTTTTGTTTAAACTTTTGGGCGTCGAAGACATTACCGTCGTGCCACTGGGGACAGACTTGGCGGCAGCCATGCACGAGGTAGCGGCAGATCTGGCAAAACAAGGGCGCAAAGGTTACATCATTCCGGGGGGTGGCTCAAATCCATTAGGTGCACTTGGGTACGTCGCCTGTGCTGAAGAACTGCTGACGCAAACCTTTGAGATGGGTCTTAAACTAGACGCCATTGTGGCCTCGAGCGGCAGCGGTGGCACCCACGCAGGTATGGTCGTCGGTATGCACGGCAATAACAGTCACATTTCCATTACTGGCATCAGCGTGCGCCGCCCCAAAGACGTACAAGAAGGCAATATCCATAGACTAGCCAGTGCAACGGCGGAACTGTTGGGATTACCTGATGTGCCCAAAGAACAAGTGACCGTGTTTGATGATTATGTGGGTGAAGGGTACTCACTGCCTACTGATAGCATGATTGAAGCGGTGACGATGCTAGCCAAGCTCGAGGGCATCCTACTCGATCCGGTCTATACGGGCAAAACTATGGCTGGCATGATTGATTTGGTGCGCAAAGGGCATTTCAGCAAAGATCAAAACGTGCTCTTTTTGCACACGGGCGGCTCACCTGCGCTCTACGCTTATCAAGATCTGCTCATGGATTGATGCGTTACGTTCACACCAATATTGTTGCTGAAGATTGGCAGGCGCTAGCAACGTTTTACGAAACTGTGTTCGCATGCGTGTCTGTGCCTCCCGTACGCGACCAAGCCGCACCATGGTTGGCAAGTGGGACGGGCGTATCGAATGCGGCGCTAACAGGCGTGCATTTGCTTCTCCCCGGCTTTGCTGATGGTCACGCGCCGACTTTGGAGATTTACAGTTATCAGCACAGTGAACCGCGTTTACCCCCCGCTGCTAACCGCCTAGGCTTAGGACACTTGGCGTTTGCCGTTGACCGTGCTGATGATGTTGCTAACACATTACAAAAGGTGATTGATTACGGCGGGCAAGCCCTTGGTGAGGTGACGCAGGCAGAGGTTTCGGGGGTAGGCAAATTGACCTTTGTCTATGCGGCAGATCCTGAGGGGAATGTGCTCGAGCTACAACACTGGACACGGGAATCATAAGGAATGGTTACATCATGACCGACACAACAACCAGCAAAACAACCAGCAAAACAACCAGCAAAACAACCAGCAAAACAACCAGCAAAACAACCAGCAAAACAATCGGTGTCTTGGGCGGGTTAGGACCTGCGGCAACGGCGGACTTTTTTAGCAAAGTCGTAGCCGCCACACCTGCTGCGACTGACCAAGACCACTTTCACATCATCATTGACAACAACCCCAAAGTACCAAACCGCAACGAGGCGGTTGCTGGCACGGGGGTGTCGCCTGCGCCCGTACTCGCGGAGATGGCGAGCCGCTTAGAAACGGCAGGGGCAGATTTTTTGGTGATGGTCTGCAACGCCGCGCATGCGTTTCAAGAGGCTATTACTGATGCCGTGAGTGTTCCCTTTGTCAGTATCATCGAAGAAACCAGCGACGCCGTGAAAACGCACGTACCTGCTGGCGCGAAAGTGGGGGTGCTAGCCTCGAGCGGGTGCTTGGACACTGACCTCTACCAAAACGCACTAGCAGCCAGAGGTATACACGCCCTTGTTCCCGAAGGTGCCACCAAAGATGCATTTATGCGGCTTCTCTACCGCATTAAAGCAGGCGACAAAGCAGGTGACGACGACGTTCGTGCTGATATGCGCCAATTGGCTGAGTATTTCATCGACCAAGGGGCGCAAGCCATTATTGCGGGGTGTACGGAAGTGCCGTTGGTGTTGTCTCCTGCTGAGCTGAGCGTGCCCCTCATTAACTCGACGGATGTGTTAGTGGCACGCACCATTGCTTACGCTACCGGCGAAGCTGACCTGCAAACGCGTCCGCGAAGTAAACGCATGAGGGTGGTAAACGCATGATTGTGGTGAGCGAAGCCATTCACGATGACGCGTGGCAGCGACTCAAAGACCAAGCTGAACCACATGGCGGATTACAAGGCGCGGGTGACTTGTGGTCGCGGCGCGAGGATTTGAAAGGGTTACTCGCAGATGCCACAGCATTGGTCGTACGCAATCAAACCCAAGTGAACGAAGACTTATTAGCGGCTGCACCCAAATTGAAAGTGGTGGGGCGGGTAGGCGTCGGACTCGATAACCTCGAGCAACCCGCCTTAAAAGCCCGTGGCATCATGGCGACGTGGGCACCGGGTACGAATGCTGCTAGCGTGGCCGAGTATGTCTTGGGAGTGATGCTGGCACTTAGCCGCCGTTTTGCCGCCAATACTGCTAGTGTGCAAGCAGGCGCGTGGGACAGACAAAACGGGCGCGGTATTGAACTGCTCGACAAAACGTTGGGCATTGTGGGTTTGGGCGATATCGGTAGCCGTTTAGCAAAACGGGCACAAGCNTTTGGCATGAATGTCATTGCCCATGACCCAGCCCTTCACAGCAGCAGTTTTGCCGTGCAAGAGTATGGCGTGCCGCTAGTAATGCTCGAGCACCTCCTTGCTCAATCTCACTACGTTTCTTTGCACGCACCGCTGTTATCAAGCACACAACACCTCATTAACGCCACCACGCTTTCGCAGATGCGTCCGGGCAGTTATTTGGTGAATACCTCGAGGGGGGGACTCATTGACGAAGCCGCCTTAGCAGATGCTGTGCGTGCGGGCAAATTAGCCGGGGCAGCGTTAGATGTGCGCGAACAAGAACCACCTGCCCAACCTGATCCCCTTGCCCTTGTGGAAAACGTGATTTTGACGCCACACGTTGCTGGGGTGACGCTCGAGGCCAGCCGCCGCACCTCGATGCACGTGGTAGAAGATGTCTTGCGGGTGCTCAGTGGGCGTAAGCCGGTGTCGGCGTTGCCAAGATTTTGAGGGATAAAGATTTTGAGGGATAAAGGTTTTGAGAGATAAAGATTTTGAGAGGTATTAGCAAAGTAAGTGAAAATGAAGCAAGTGTAAGCGTCCGTCGTGTGCCGTGCGTGTCGTGGTGCGTTGACAGCACCTCGGTGTACTTCCTAGACTAAAGCTAATGCTTCAGCAAGAAACACCGCAACAGGATGATGCCACCCTCAATTTAGCTTCCCTACTGGGGTTTCGCGGCGACGATCTCGTCGTAGAAGGCGTGTGGCATCCCGACGCGGAACGCCTCGAGCCTTTGAATCTCACCCTTTCTGAACCGCTCACATGGCGCATTCGCATTCAGCGCATCAGCGGCGACGAAGATGTGTATCTGTTTGATGCCAAGGTTGCAGCTACGGCGCGTTTGGCGTGCAGGCGCTGCCTGACAGAAGTCGATGTGCCTGTGAGCACCTCACTTGTGTACACCTTGCACTACGAACCTAGTAGCAACCCGGCACCCGGAGCGGTGCTGTTGCGCGAAGCTGAACACCAAGAAGATATACTCGTCTTTCAGCGTCCAGAAGTAGACTTCGGCGATTTGCTGCTAGAGATGTTGGCAGTAGAGTTGCCGCTTACGGTACTATGCCGTGAAGATTGCAAAGGGTTGTCGCTCGAGGGTATCAATCTTAACGAACACCCCGAAGCCGCCCAAGCCCAAGAAAGCCAAGACGAAGATACAAATGAATCGCCGTTTGCAGTACTTCGCGACTTAGACGTGTAGAATAGTAGTTTGTGAATTTCGCGCCGAACGTTTTGGCGCGTCGTGACGGGGTAAACCTGCGGCTAGCGCGTGGGCTTGCGCCTGTCGCGTTTGTGTAGTCGCATTTGTATAGTCGCATTGACATAGACGCTAAGACATAGATGCCAATTGGTATAGATGCCAATTGACATAGATGCTAACTAGAGATGATTGCGTAAAGCAGAAGGAGAACCATTATGGCAAAACACCCTGTCCCTAAAAAACGCGTGTCCCGCTCACGCCGTAACAACCGCCGTTCGCACGATGCTTTGAGTGCCCCTACACTGGCGACCTGTCCTGAGTGTGGTAGCAAAGTACTCCCACATACCGTGTGCCAAGAGTGCGGCAGCTACAAGGGCAAACAAATTATCGAGGTTGAAATCTACTAAGCTTGATGCCAACCTGTTAAGGCTGCTTTGAGCAGTCTTTTTTTTTGCTGTCTGTTGATACCCTGTCCGTTGATACCCTGTCCGTCAGTACGCTGCCTGTTGATACCCTGTCTGTCAGTACACTGCCTGTTGATACAATGACCCGTTTGATATGGTTAGTTACCGCTGTACCCCAAGCTGCGTGGTGATAAATAACTCAGGGTGATTGTTCAGGGTGATTGCTCAGGGTGATGGCTTAAGGCGACGTTCAACCAACACCAGAAACGTCCTGATTTATGTGGCAGAAATACCAAGACAGAAACACGACGACACAGAAATACCACGACAGGGAAACATCACGACGAGAACATCACGACGGGAACATCACGACAGAGACACCGTGACGGGAACATCACGACAGAAACACCCTCACAGGCAGTGCAGACAATTAAGTGGTTGGGTGTCTGCAGTTGAATGTCTATAGCGGGTGTCCCCAAAAGCGAACCGACGAAGACAGGTTTGGAATACAGGTATTGCGAAGCGTGTTATAACTGCGTTTCTAATCGCCAATCAGTTAATTAGCAGACGGGCAAGCGGCAAATACGACGGCAACACATTGACACATGTCACTGCCGCAGCATGCGACTTGCCCTTTGAGGACGTGATAGATGTGAAACCTAGCAGTGGGCGGGCGGGCATTCGGGCGCTTGGTGCGTATGCGCCTTCTAAAATTGTGACCAATAAAGATCTCGAGGCCTTCATGAATACCAGCGACGAATGGATTACCTCGCGCACGGGTATCAAACGGCGGCACGTCGCAGCAGATGACGAATTCACCTCGCACTTGGCCATTCATGCCGTCGAAGACATGGTGAAACGGCATGGTGAGGGGGTGCTCGAGGGTGTCGACATGGTCATCGTGGCGACCAACACCCCAGACGCGTTGTTTCCGGCAACAGCAGCTCTCGTGCAAGATCATTTCAAACTCAACGCGGGGGCATTTGATGTGCTCACTGCTTGTTCAGGCTGGCTCTATGCCCTGTCGGTGGCTAGGGCGTATGTTGACTCGGGAACCTGCCGCAAAGTTTTGACCATCGGCGCTGAAGCCCTCACCAAGTTAATTGACTGGGAAGACCGCAGCACGGCGGTGCTGTTTGGTGATGGGGCGGGTGCTGCCATTGTCGAGGCCGTACCAGCAGAGTATGGGTTGAAGTCGTTTGTACTCGGTTCAGACGGAAGTGGTGCCGATCACCTGCACATTCAAGCCGTCGGTAAGTGTTTGCCGAGTGGCAAGCCTTTGCATCCAAAATTAGAAATGAACGGCCGTGAGGTGTTTAAGTTTGCGGTGCGAGTAATGAACACGGCCACAGTCGACGCGGTGGCCAAAGCCGGGCTTACCAGTGATGATATTTCGCTGTTTGTGCCCCATCAAGCCAACTTGCGCATCATCGAAGCCGCTAGGGAACGCCTCAATCTCACCCCTGAACGGGTAGTAGTAACCGTTGACGAATACGGCAACAACTCTACGGCCAGTATTCCGCTAGCCCTCACTCACGCCCTAGACGATAACCGCATCCACGAAGGTGATAACTTGTTGCTCGTGGCGTTTGGGGGCGGTCTTACGTGGGCAGCGAGCGTGCTTACGTGGGGTGGTTTTTGTGGAGATGGCGCATGAGTCACAAAATTGCGGCTCTTTTTCCCGGTCAAGGCGCACAAACCATCGGCATGGCACAGGATTTTTATCAGCACAGTCCTGCAGCCAAGCAAGTGCTCGAGGCCACTGGTGCGGTCTTGCCCGGTCTGTTGGATATCATGTGGCAAGGCCCTGAAGATACCCTCACCCTGACTACCAACCAACAACCTGCTTTGTTAGCGGCGAGTGCTGCGGCGTTAGCCGCCTACCGTGAAGCCAGTAGAGCGAGTTTTGACGCAGTTGCTGGTCATAGTCTAGGGGAGTTTAGTGCTTACTACGCCGCTGGCAGTTTGCCCTTAGACGCGGCGTTAACACTGGTGCGCCGTCGGGCGGAGCACATGCAGCAGGCGGTACCAGCAGGCACAGGCAGTATGGCAGCCGTACTCAAGGTGTCTGCTGAAGAGGTTGCGGCAGTGTGTCAAAGCACCCCAGGTGTGGTGGAGGTTGCCAATTACAACTCTCCCCAACAGACGGTTATTTCTGGGGAAGTAGACGCAGTCAATACAGCCAGTGAGACACTCAAAGCGGGTAAAGCTCGAGTGATCCCCCTAGCAGTATCAGCGCCCTTTCATAGTTCGTTAATGGAACCAGCGGCTGAGGCGTTTTACGCTGATCTCGAGGCGACGACTTTTGCGCCCTTGACGGTGCCCCTAGTTAGCAACATAGACGCCCAACCCATTACGGACACAACCAACAGTGTGGCACTCCTGACTGCGCAAGTGACCGGTTCGGTGCGCTGGACGGATACCATCAACCGCCTAGTAGCAGGTGGCGTCACGGCGTTTATCGAGTTGGGTTCGGGGGCGGTGCTGACAGGCTTAGTTAAGCGGATTGTTCCCAAAGGAAGCCCTGTAACCGCTGTTGCTGTTAGTGACATGGCCAGTTTGCAAAAAGCTTTGGAGACACTGGCTGCATAATTAGTACATAACAAGTACACAAAAAGTAAATGTAAATCGTATTTTGTTAAGGAGAAGTCATGGAAAGCAAACGTGTGTTGGTAACGGGCTCGAGCCGTGGTCTTGGTAGCGCTATGGCCAAAGAGTTTGCAAGCCAAGGGCATCAGGTAGCCGTGCATTACGTACGTTCTGCCGAACCTGCTGAAGCCTTGGTTGCCGAGATTACCCAAGCAGGCGGCAGCGCCCAAGCCTTTCAAGCTGACGTTGCCGACCCCAAAGCCTGCGAGAGCCTCATCAAAACCGTCAACAAAGCCTTTGGTGGCTTAGATATTCTGGTAAACAACGCGGGCATTACCCGCGACGGATTAACGTTACGCATGAAAGCCGACGACTGGCAAGCAGTGATTGACACCAACTTGTCGAGTGCGTTTTATCTCAGCAAAACCGCCCTGCGGGGTATGTTGAGCGCCAAGTGGGGGCGCATTATTAACGTGGCCAGCGTGGTAGGCCTCACGGGCAATGCCGGACAAGCCAACTACGTGGCCGCCAAAGCAGGTCTCATTGGCCTCACCAAGACGCTTGCCAAAGAATACGCCAGCAAAGGCGTCACCGTGAACGCCGTGGCACCGGGGTTTATCGTTTCTGACATGACTGATGCCCTCGAGGACACCTTACGTGATACCTACTTGGCACAGATTCCGGTGGGGCGTTTTGGTCAAGCGGACGAAGTCGCCAAAGCGGTGGCGTTTCTGGCCAGTGACGACGCAGCCTACATCACCGGACAGACGCTTACCGTGGCAGGGGGTTTGGTTATGTAGTGTGACAGTGCAGCTATGACAGTGCAGCTATGACAGTGCAGCCATTACCTGTTTACCTGTCACCAGCACTTCAACACCAGCACTTCAACACCAGCACTTCAACACCAGCACTTCAACACCAGCACTTTAACTGCAAAAACCATCAAGCAGCTATCAACATAGATTCATAAAATTATATTAAAAAACAGCATCAATACGGATTAACATAAGACCAACATCATTGTCACCAGCGCACTCACGAACGCTGTGCCTTCACACGTTATACTCATAGTGTAGTACTTGTTATGGGTTATGTGTTGTCGCTGTTTTTGTGTGGAAAGCGCAGGGTAATATTGCTGCCTGCACCCCATCAAGTAACGCCTTTTGGGCGTTTGATTCTTGAAGCAATGAGTCTTGTTTGGGTCTTATTGAGATTGAGATAAAGTTTTGCTGAGGCGAGAGGTCAAAGCGAGTGTCAGAGCGAGTGTCAGAGTGAGTGTCAGAGCGAGTGTCAGAGTGGCTGAAGTGGGCATGACGTGTGTTGCATCAACATGTGCTATTTGAACATGTGTTGTGCGGGATTGGTGCGTTCGCAAGTATGGGAATACCGTAACGCTCGAGCTTGAAGCGTTCATGCCTGAGACTATGCCTGCAATGTCTGAGCTGAGACTGTGCCTGCAGTGTTTAAGACGAGACCTGTGCTTGAGACCTGTGCTTGAGACCTGCGCTTAAGACCTGGGCTTGGGGTGTAGACCAATGGTGGTGACACGTGTTTAAATTGCACGATTTAATCAATGACCGCTACGACATCGTGCGTCCGTTGGGGCAAGGGGCGATGGGGGCTGTCTACCTAGCGACTGACGTGGTGACGGGTAGTGACGTGGCCGTTAAAGCACTTATATTATCACCAGGGGAACACAAAACGCGTTTTTATCGCGAATTTCAACTGATGTCGCAGTTGCAGCATCCGCATGTCATCGAGGTCATGGTGGTAGGGGAACACGAAGGCGTCCCTTACTTGGTTATGGCGTATGTGGCAGGGGGCACGTTGCCGGAACATTTTGTCACGCCGCCAGAGAGTTTAGCGGCGTTAACGGCTCGAGTGGACATTGCTTGTCAAGTGAGTGACGCCCTAGCGTACATTCACAACCTCGGTATCATTCACCGCGACCTCAAGCCAGATAACGTCATGCTCGAGGGCGAACACAGTTTTTTGATGGACTTCGGTTTGGCCAAAGCCCGCGACGCTCAGTGGCAGATGCTCACTCGAGCGGGCGATATTCTTGGTACTGCTGCTTATATGAGTCCCGAACAGATTCAAGGACGCACCCTAGACACCCGCAGTGATCTGTATGCGTTGGGGTGTTTGTTGTATTGGCTGTGTACGAATCAAGCCCCGTTTGCCGGCAAAACCCTGCCGGAGCTTGTCGGTGCCCATGTTGAGCAGCTTCCCGAAGTGCCCTCGAGTATCAGCCCACTGATTCCGGCTGAACTTGATGCGTTGATTTTGCGTCTGCTTGCCAAAGACCCAACCGCACGCTACCAACGTGCCGATGATGTGCTATTTGCACTGCGGGCGTGTCGCCGTTCCTTAGAAACCCTCACTTCAGAAACCCTCACTTCAGAAACCCT
>JGI12048J13642_10644181_pt1 | contig 11552 bp, 10 predicted proteins | sample ElkSlonscriptome_16_FD_13642 | JGI IMG/M metagenome (IMG submission 13642) | reverse complement strand
ACCGGAGCCGATCGCCTTCGTTCGCATCACGTAGGACCAGGACGCACATATCCCGGGAATGACCGAAGTTATCGGGGGAAGGCCCCCCGAAGCAAGCGCGGTCTGCCGTGGCGCTGACACCCTGCCGGGGGATCACCACGACCTCGCCGGGGGTTCCTCATGGGCGTGGCTCTCCTTCGCCCCTTTCCTCGCCGGATGCCTTCATGATTCCGACGCGTTCCGTGACCTGGTGCTCCGTCATGGTGCTGGTCGCCTCCCTATGGACGCTGCCGCTGGCGGCCCAGCATGCGGACCACGCCGGGCACGCCACCTACGCCGACCTGGAGCCTGCGGAGGGGACGGCCCTCACCTCCGAGCAGGTAGCGGCCCTCCGTGCCGGCGAGGGCATGGGTCTGGCCCTCCCGGCGGAGCTGAACGGGTACCCGGGCCCCCTCCACGTCCTGGAGTTGGCGGACCGCCTGCAGCTCACCCCGGAACAGCATCGCGACGTGCAGGCCGTGCGGGAGAAGATGCTCACCGAAGCCCGGAGGCTGGGAGAGGAGATCATCGGCATGGAGCGGCACCTGGCCGGGATCTTCCGGTCCGGGGACGCGGACGCCGCCGCGGTGCACCGAATCACGCGCCACCTGGGCGAGACCCGAGGGGCGTTGCAGGCGGTGCACCTGGAGGCCCACCTCGCCACCCTCCGGCTTCTCGAGCCCGGCCAGGTGGAGGCCTACCAGGTGGCCCGGGGCTACACCTCCGGCGGCTGAGGCGGGGCGGTCGGGCCCCTCTGGATGTCCCGCTCAGTCGAATCGGAGCGCGAACCCGTCCTCGTTCATTCCACCCGCGTCGGCGGCGAAGCAGTAGAAGTACCCGTTGCCACCGGTGCCCTGCAGGTCGGCCTGGCTGCAGCCGCGGCTCCCGTGGGCGGAGTTCCAGGACTCCGGGTTGTCGCCGCCACCGGTGCGGTCGTGGTGGCCCACCTGGGCGCTACCGTCGCTGGAGCTCGTCGTCCAGTTCTCGCAGGTGGTGTCCTCTCCGGTGTCGAAGGCCCGCCCGTCCAGGGTGGAGCCGGTGAGGATGTCGTGGGTGTTGGGGGTGTCTCCGCGGCCGTTCACCACGGTCCCCCGCTCGGTGAGGATCGTCTCCTTGGTGAGGTTGGCGTCCTCGGAGTGGAGGTCGGCGACGTCCTGAGCGATCATCACCCCGGCGTGGTTGTACCAGGGCCCGTTCCCGATGCGGTCTCGGGCGTTCTCCCCACCCGGCCCGGTGGTGCTCAGGTAGGCCCGCCACTCCTTGTCGCCGTGGCCCACGCCGTACGCCAGGAAGTCGCAGTGGGCGTCGGCTCCTTCCAGGCCCCCCAGATCGGCGCCGTTTCCGACTCCGCTGGAGGTGATGAAGAAGCTCATGTTCTCGCTCTGGGCCGAGGCGGGAAGCGCCGTGAGCCCGAGGAAGAGGAGCGCCAGGGCGGCGCCGATGAATCGGGTCGTGGTCATGGTCCTATCTCCTGGGTGTGTGCTTGCGGACGGTCTGAGGCCCGACTTCGGCGGTGTAGAGGTTGCCTTCGGCATCAACCATGACCCCCTCGCCCCCGCTGGTGCCCGAGTTGTCCTGGTCGGGCTCCGGATCGGGCACGAAGGCGGTGAGCTCTCCGGTGAGGGCGTTGCCGATGTAGACGCCGCGAGGGACGCCAGGATTGCGGCGGGCGTTGGACTCGGAATCGACGGCGTAGAGCACGTCGTCCTCGGTGATGAAGAGGCCGCTGGGTCGCCCGAAGTGGGTCCAGGTCTCCAGGTGGGTCCCCTCCTGATCGAAGATCTGGATGCGGCTGTTGGCCCGGTCGGCGACGAAGACCCGTCCCTGGGAGTCCATGGCCAGGGCGTGGACGTCCTGGAACTGGCCGTCCTCGGTCCCGGTCTCACCCCAGGCCGTGACGAAGTCGCCCTCGGCGGTGAGCTTCACCACCCGGTTGTTTCCGCCGGCATCGTGGCCGTCGGCGACGAAGATGTGGCCGTCGGGGGCGATGTAGATGTCCGAAGGCTTGGCGAAGTGCTCCTCGTCGTCGCCTGGCACGCCGCGCTCCCCCAGCGTCATGAGGAGCTCGCCCTCGGGGCTGAACTTGTAGACGACGTGGCCCCAGCCCTCTGGCACCTCGGCGTAGCCGGTGGCGTCGGCCACCCAGACGCTCCCGTCCTCCTCCACGAACATTCCGTGGGGCCAGGCGAAGAGCCCCTGACCGAAGGAGGTCAGGAGGTTGCCCTCCAGGTCGAAGCGCATCACCGGGTCCACGTCGGCGTCCAGGCAGACGTTGGCGCCGCAGCGCTCCGCCACCCAGATGGATTGGCCGTCCGGGGCGGGGAAGATGGCGCTCACCGCTCCGAACTCCCGTCCGGCGGACGACTGCCCGAAGGTGGTGTCCGTCATCTGGAAGGGGTTGGGCAGGGTGGTGGGATCCACCTCCTGCGCCATGTCCTGCGAAGAGGTCGGGGCGGCGGCCTCGGCGGTGGCTCCTGCCGCGTCGGCTTCGGCTTCGGAGCCGGCGTCTGCGGAGCAGGCCGCCAGAAGGGCAGCGAGGATCAGGGCTGCGCCTCGGCGTGCAGGGCTGGTGCGGTAGATCGGGACCCGTTCGGTCATGCGTCCCTCGGGGGTTCGGGCGATGGAGGTGGGAAGGGTGCGCGGCCTTGGGGGCCGAGACTCCTTCGCGCACGGACGACAGGCTGCGACGGTACGCCGCAGGCGGCTTGGGGCGCAAGGTATTCCGGGGGGGCGTGGGAGAGTGGGGCCCGTGGCGACTCCGGCCTTCGGAGTGGTAGGTTGGCCTCTCCTTCGATCTCCTCGTTCCCGGAGCCGCGCATGGACCCGAGCCTCGTCCCCCTCCCTTCCCTCCGGTCCGGGCTCACCCGTCCGTCCCGTGGTGTCGTCCGGTCCGGCGGTCTCCTCCTGGCCGCCACCCTGGCCGTGGTGGGGTGCGGAGGAGAATCGGCCGAATCCGCCCTGGACGGGGCCGAGGAGGAGGCTCCGCAGCTTCAGGCCACCGACCAGGACGTCCCGCGCACCGCCGATCCCTTCGAGCGGGGCTACACCGAGGCCGACTTCCCCCGGGTCCAGGAGGTGGCGCCCGACGTCTACACCTACGAGCAGCTCCGGAGCGCCGGCGACGAGCTCTTCACCACGGTGAGCCTCTTCGTAGTCACCTCCGAGGGCGTGCTGGTGGCAGACGGCCAGGGAAGCCGGGAGGAGACGGAGCGTCTCCTGGCCCACATCGCCGAGGTCACCGAGGAGCCCGTCACCCATCTGGTCATCGGTTCGGACCATGGGGATCACACGGCGGGCAATGCGGCCTTCCCCCCCGAGGTGGAGGTCTACGCCCACCCCACCTCCGCCGCGAACCTGGAAGGGATGGCCGCCGACCGTCCCGCCGACGCCGACCCTCTCCCCATGGCCACCGTCCTCGTGGACGATCAGCAGGTCCTGGAGCTGGGGGGCACCACCGTGGAGATCCTCTTCCTGGGCCGGGCCCATACCGGCGGCGACCTGGCGGTCCACCTGCCCGAGGAGTCCGTCCTCTTCCTGAGCGAGGCCTACCTCAACCGGGTCTTTCCCGCCATGCGATCGGCGTATCCCAGCGAGTGGGTGGACATGCTGGACGCCGCGCTGGCCATGGACGTGGAGACCTACGTGCCCGGCCACGGCTTCGTGGAGTCCCCGGAGATCCTGGAGGAGGAACTGCGGATCTATCGGGACGCGGTGGCCACCGTGGTCCAGGAGGCGACGCGCCTCCACCAGATGGGGCTCAGCCTTGAAGAGGCCCAGGCCCAGGCGGACATGGGCGAGCTCGAGGATTGGTCACTGGTGAGCAGCCAGAAGCCCCGCGCCATCCAGCAGGTCTACGCCGAGCTGAACGGGGAGCTGCCGTAGGGTTGTGGGTTGATGGGGTGGCGGGCTCCTACCGCCCTGCCAGCTCCATCCCCGCCCGGATGACGTCATCGGCCTCCGCGCCGAACATGAGGAGGGCCAGGTGTCCCTCGTCCACTCGCTGCTCGATGTTGCTGGCGTCGGCGGTGATGACGCTGGCGTAGCCCGCCGCCTGGCCCCGATCGCGGACCTCGGCGCACATGGCTTCGGCCTGCTCCCCATCGCCGTCCAGAGCTCCGGTCAGGCTTCCAATGCCGCAGGCCAGGACCGAGTAGCCGCCCAGCTCGATGATCTGGTCGAGCTGCGCGATGGCCTGGGGGTCCTCCAGCATGATCATGGCCAGGACGGTCCCGTCGGGGTTGTCCGGCGACCAGACGTCCTGGCCCTCGAAGAGGGAGATGGCCGTGCGGGCCTCGTCCACGTCACGGATGTGGGGCAGCGTCACCCCGTCGGCGCCGGCGGCGAGGATCTCGTCGACCCGCTCCCGGGTGGTGTCCTCCCCGGCGGCGGACATGGGCGGAATGCGCACCAGGAGGATCGGAGGCGAGCCCGCATCGGCCATGCCCACGCCCGCCGAGACGCTCTCCACGGCCGCCGGTTCGTAGGCGCCCTCGAGGTTCAGGAAGAGGAAGTCGTAGAGGGGGTTCGCGGCGAGCTCGGCCGCCCCCGCCTCGGTGTACTGCTCCTGCGGCACGTAGACGCCGAAGCCCATGGCGCCGTCGTTCCAGAGCTCGAAGAGGCTCCGGTCCGTCCCGTCGGCGCCGGCCGATGCGGCCATGGACTCGCCCGCCCCCTCCGTTGCGGCAGCGCCCGGCTCGGTGCCGTCCCCTGCGTCGGCAGGCGCCTCGCCTCCCCCGCAAGCCCACGCGCCCAGCACCAGGGCCAGAGTGGTGGTACGCAGAAGGGTCCTCATCGTCCCGCGTGCTCCATGCCCACCGCAAGCGCCTCGGGCTGCGTGACGATGATGAACCGGAAGCCCTGGTCCAGCCGCTCCCCGATGTCGTCCACGCCGGCGGTGATGCCGCAGGCGACGTCCAGCTCGAGGCAGGCGGCCAGCACCGTCTGGATGGCGTTCTCCACCGCCTCCATGTCGCCTTCGTAGGCCCGGCTCAGGTCGCCGGGGCCGGGGATGGCCACGCTCACGCCGGGGGTGCCCACGATCTCCATGGCGTTGGAGATGCCCTCCTGATCCTCGATGAGCACCACGTTGGTGAGGTGTCCGGTGGGGTCGGTGGGATAGAGACCGTTCCCCAGGAGTTCGCTGGAGAGCGCGGCCTCGTCGGGGGTCACCACGTGGGGATAGACGATCCCGTCGGCCCCGGTGGCCAGCCCTCGGGTGACGTGGTCCCGGGCGGCGGCGGTGTCCAGGTGGATGGGCGGGATGCGTAGCAGCACGGGGTGGGGGGCCACCCCCATCTCCATGGACGCGGTCTGCATGCCCTGGATGTAGGCCTCCATGGCGCCCATGTCGAAGGGCCCGCTCTCCAGCGAGTAGAAGACGAAGTCCGTATTGCGGACGTCGGCCATGGCGGCGCCGGCCTCGGCGGTGTGGTCCCCGGAGAAGATCCCGAAGACGGCTTCCCCGGAGGCGAGGAGCGCGGGCACGTGGGCGTCGGGCATGGACGTCGACTCGTCGGAGGCGCTCGCGGCGGCGGATTCGGCGGGCATGTCGGCCTCGTCCTCGGCGGGGGCGTCACCTCCACCACAGGCCATCAGGCCGAGGGTCAGGAGAAGGGTGGAAAGGGTCGCGGAGGCGCGTGGCACGTACATGGAGTGGTCCTCGAGTGGCTGTGCGGAGGGGGAGGTCGGGCCGGGCGACGGTAGACGCCGGAGCGCCCGCAGCGCAAGAGAAGGGAGGGTGTGGTGGGCCCCACCGTGTCGCCCGAGAACTCCCGGATCGTTACCCACCGATGTCGGACGGCCCGCCGCTCCGTGATGGAGCCCTCCACCTTCCCGGGGTGATCGGCACACCGCCGCTCGTCCGACCCCACGAGAAGGAGGCCACCCGTGGCCACACGTCTACGAATCCGCCGTATCTCCCTCCTGCTGGCTCGGTGCTCTCCGACGGGGAGGGCCGCTACCGCGTACCCGCGCTCGCTGGAGGATCCTCCAGCGTCACGTCCAGCTACATGGGCTATTCAGACGGGTCCGTGAACGTCCGGCATCTACAGCCGTGCAAGCAGGACCAGCATCAGTCCCACGGATCCCGTCGCCAGTCCCGTGCGGAGCGTGTTCCAGCGATTCCAACGCACCTCGAAGGCCATCCGGGCTTCACCCAGCCCTTCGGAATCCAGCTCGCCGATCTCGAGGTTCTGTACACGGTTGTTCAAAGGGAGGTGGACGACGGCCGTCGGCACCTGGACGCCGCCCAGGTAGAGCGCACCTGCGCCAAGCAACAGCATCCGGTCCACCCCTTCGAGGCTCCCGAGGCCCAGCGCCACCGCGAGCACCACCGCCACCACAGAACCGACCCACATCAGCAGGAACCACGGCTGACCGTCCTGGATGACTCCGTCGATGACCTGAAAGGCCCGAAGGTATGCGGCGTCCTCCAGGACCTTCAGACCCGGCATCACCACGAGGGCGAATGCCAGGAGGAACCCGGCGGTGAGCGCGCAGAGGAGGAGCGCGGTCCCGAGGAGGACCATCACCATGGGCGCGCTCATCCGACGTGAGCCGCGCGGGTCCACACACCCGTCGCCGCAATCGAACGGGCCCAGGTGGAGACGTCGGTGGGCTCCCGACCAAGGGCGCGCTGCACCCCGTCGGTGCGGTACGCGTTTCTCCCGTCGAGTACGGTGGAGAAGAGGTAGTCCAGCATCCACACCACCTCCTGGGGAGCTCCGGACTCCCGGGCCCCCTCGATGAAGGCGTCGTGGGGTGCCTCCACGAAGGCGATCTCCCGGCCCGTGGCCTTCGACAGTTCGGCAGCGACCTCGGCGAAGGTCAGGAGGCGTGGCCCCGTCACCTCGTAGAGCCGGCCTCCGTGCTCGTCCTCCGAAAGTGCCGTGACGGCCACTGCGGCGATGTCGTCCGCGTCGATGAAGGGCTCCGGGATTTCGCCCACCGGGAGGGTGATTCGACCAGCCAGCACCATCTCCGTGAAGGCGCCCTCGGAGAAGTTCTGGAAGAACCAGCTCGCGCGGACGATGGTCCACTCGACGCCGCTCTCCTGCACGATGCGCTCGCAGGCCTGCGCCTCGGGCTCTCCACGTCCCGAGAGGAGCACCAGTCGCCGGACGCCGTGCCGCTTCGCCCGATCCACGAAGGCCTGGATGGCGTCCGTCGAGCCGGGCATGGCCAGGTCCGGGGCGTAGCTGATGTAGGCTGCATGGACGCCCTCCAGGCAGGCGTCCCAGCCCCCCTCGTCGTCCCAGTCGAAGGGTGGGGTGCCGCTCCGTGAGCCGATCCGGACCGAGAGGCCGCGGGCGTTCAGTCCGGCTGCGATCCTACGGCCTGTCTTGCCAGTGCCGCCCAGGACGAGGACGCGTCGGATGGGGTCGCCGGATCTCACGTGGGGGTCGTTCATGGTGTGCTCCGTTCGGTTCGGGGGATGAACCCGAACGATGCCCCTGCGGTGGACCGGTGTCTCGACTCGGGGCGACAGATGTTGTGCCCAGCGCGACAGGGCTAGCGGGGCGCCCCCGGCGGGGACGGTTGGGCTCGGAAGGCGCCCGGAGTGCGACCGGTCCAGCGCCGGAAGGCCCGAGTGAAGGCGCTCTGGTCGGCGAAGCCCGTCATGAAGGCGACCTCCATGAGGGTCACGGCGGCCTCCTGGCGGAGGAGGCGCAGGGCGAGGCGCCGGCGCGCACGGTCCACCAGGGACTGGAACGAGCTGCCTTCCTCAGCGAGTCGCCGCTGGAGGGTGCGCCCGCTCATCCCCAGCTCCCGGGCCACCGCCGAGAGCCGAGGGACTCCGGCGCTGAGTTCCGTGGAGATCCGGTCCAGGACCAGTCGCTCGATGGGCACCGTGTCCTCTATGCGGTCGACCTCGGCCTCCAGAAGCGTGTCGAAGAAGCTCGCGATGCTGGTGTCGCCCACCTCGTTCGGGGTGAGGAGCGTGCTCCGGGAGACCCGGAGGGCGTCCTTGTCCGACCCGAAGTGGACGGGGCACTCGAAGTAGGCCTCGTGATCGGCGCTGTCCCCTGGCTCCGGGTGTTTCAGGTACACGGCTTCGGGACGGAACGGCCGGGAGGAGACCTCGCGGCTGATGGCGGCGATGCTGGCGAGGGTGGCCTCGTTGGAGAGCCGCATCCCCAGGCGTCTCTCCCCGTCCCTGTGCAGGTGCATGAAGGCGCCCCCGTAGCACTCCTCGACCTGATAGCCCGCGACGCTGGTCAGCACCAGCGCATACCGCTCGGCGCGTTCGAAGGACCCCAGAAGCGTGGGAGCCGACTTCCAGGCGAATCCGAAGGGCCCGTAGTCGTCGGACCGCATCGACGCGCCGACCCGGAGGGGGAGGGTCGTGGGATCCGGGTCGGCCGCGGCCGCCTGTTCCAGGAAGAGGTAGTAGTCCTCGGCCCGAATCATGAAGGATGGGTCGACGGCTCCGTCGGGCTCGAGCGCGACGGTCGCCAGCAGCGCGTCCACATCTGCGCTGGACGCCATCTGTGCGGCGACCTTTCGCGCGAAGAGAGAGGTGATTCTACCCATCGGTCCCACTCCCCGGGGCCGTCAGGATCTCCGAATGCCAGGCCCGAACCTGCCCTCGTGGTGCTCTCCTACGCAACGATCGGCGGCCTGCACCCTACCCGTCCCTTGTCGCGTTCAGGAGCGGCCCGCACCTTATTCCGGGCCCGCCGACGCGCACGCCTGCCTCGCCCCCTATGAGTTCCGACGATTCCAGACACTGGCTGCGCTCCGTCGCGGCCCATGCAGGCCTGCAGCTCGCCCTGTCGCCCCAGGCGGACAATGCCGAGTTCAGAAAGGCGTGGCCCAAGGTGGTGCGGGCCTGTGAGGTCTCGGAGGAGCAGTTCCTCCAGCGGGTGGCGCGGCACTTCCGGATCGGGGTCGCGGACCTCTCTTCATGGGATCCCCAGGCCGTGCGGCTCCTGCCGCCGGCCGTGGCGCGCACGCACGGGATCCTGCCGCTGAGCCTGACGGACGCCAACGTCATGGTCGCCACCTCGGACCCCCAGGACCGGGCGGCCCGTCGCGACCTCGTCGCCCACACGAGTCGCCAGCCCATCTTCCTCCTGGCGAGCCCGTCCCGGATCGCCGAGGCCCTCGACAAGGCCTACGCCTCCAGTCCCTCCGGGCGGAGCGCGCTCCAGACCCTGGTGGCCGAGGCGGCCTCGGAGGAGTTCTCCGTGGTGTCCTCCGACGGGCGGGGGCGCTTCACCAGCTTCGCCCTGGAGGCGCCGGCGGTGGTGAAGCTCACCGACGTAGTCCTCCAACAGGCGGTCCGGTACCGGGCCACGGAGATCCACCTCCAACCCGGCCGGGAGCGTTGCCGCGTCCGCTACCGCATCGACGGCGTGCTCCAGCACCTGGTGGACCTTCCTCCACAGGCCCATGAGCGCCTGGTGGCCCGCCTCAAGCACATGGCCTTCGAGCGGCTGGACGCCGACGGCACCTTCCCCATCGAGCACGGCGACCGGCAGGTGGAGGGTCACCTGGTGAAGACGGCCACCCCCGACGGCGAGCTGGTCAAGATCCGTCTGATCGCGCCGGAAGCGACGCCGTCGCTGGACCGACTGGGCTTCGACGGCCCCGAGGGCGAGGCGATCCGCCGCGCCGTGGGCGCCAGCGACGGGCTGGTCCTGGTCTCCGGCCCCGCACGCTCCGGGAAGACGACCTTCATCTACGCCTCGCTTCTGGAGGGCAAGCGGCTCAACGCGGTGTCGCTGGAGAATCCGGTCGAGCGGGTGCTGCCCGGGGTCACCCAGATCCAGTACGACCCCTCACAGGGGCGCTCCTTCGCCGAGACCGTGGGAGACCTCCTGGCCCAGGATCCGGACCTGATCTTCGCCGGCGAGCTCCGGGACCTGGCCACGGCCCGGATCGCCTTGCGGGCGGCGGTGACCGGGCGGAAGGTGCTGGCCTCGGTGCACACGTCGGATGCGGTCTCCGGGATCCGGCGACTCGTGGACATGGGGCTGGCGCCGGGTCGGCTGGGTGAGTCGTTGAAGGCGGTGGTCTCGCTCCGCCTGGTCCGCCGCATCTGCTCCCACTGCGCCCAGGTGGTGGACGAGCCTTCCGACCTCCCGTCCCGGGAGCGGAAGCTGGCGGAGACCGCCGGAGTCATGCCGCTGCGGAAGGCGGTGGGCTGCGCCCAGTGCGCCCGGACGGGCTACCGGGGGCAGGTACCGGTGGCCGAGGTCCTCAGCGTGACCCCCGGGCTTCGCGCCCTTCTGGACGGGGACCCCACCGATGCCGAGATCGAGCAGGGGGCCCGGGCGGAGGGAATGCGGAGCTTCGAAGAGGTAGCCATGGATCGGGTGCGTCAGGGCGAGACCACTCTGGAGGAGGTGAGCCGGGTCCTCGGCGTCATTCCGCCCCGGGAGGAGACCACGGACTCGGTGGGACCGGTGCTGGTGGTGGAGGACGAGCCCTCCGACCGCCTCCTCATCCGCAAGGCCCTGGACGGCGTCGGCTTCCGGGTGGTGGAGGCCGAAGACGGTCCGGCGGCCCTGGACATGCTGGCACAAGGCGAGGAAGACGTGTCGCTGGTACTCCTCGACCTCTTCATGCCCGAGATGCACGGCCGCGAGGTGTTGAGCCGCATCCGCAGCTCCCTGGCGACCCAGACCCTGCCGGTCATCGTGCTCACCAGCTCTCAGGAGCTGAAGGACGAGATCGAGCTCCTGGAGGCCGGCGCCGACGACTTCCTCCACAAGCCCATCGTCCCCGAGCGCCTGGTGGCGCGGGTGCGGGCGGTGCTACGCCGGACGGGCGTGCAGCTCGGGGATAGCTGAGGGGCAGGGAGGTTGCGGTAGGTCGGAGCGCGTGGGTATCGACGCCACTCGGTGGGGGGATTCGGTAGGGCCCGCACCAGGAGGGATCCTTTGATGGTGACGCTGACGCCCATGGAGCCCGGTCATCTCGACCCGGTACAGCAGATGAGCGGGCGTCACGCTCGCGCACCATGAAGTCTCCGGACCCTCGGCCTGGTCCTGACCGTTGGGCTGGCGCTGACGGCGTTCGGGGAGTCCCGCGAGAGCGGGATGCGAGGGATGTCGCGCTCCCCCTGAGTCCGCCGCAGTTCCGCTCGGAGCGTCAGGCTCCCCCGCTTCGCCTCGAGGAGCTCCTCCGCCTGTTCCTCGTCCGGCTCCGCACGACCGCCTTTCGCCGGTTGTACGAGCTCGCCTCCGAAATCCAGAGACGCGCCGCTACCTCCTTCAGTGTGTAGCCGCGCTCGACGACCTGCCGCACCACTTCGTCCTTGAACTCCGGCGTGAGAATCCGATGGCTCATGCCTCCTCCCCGGTGGGGATGGAATCCTAGACTCCCCCCGTCCACGAAACCACGGCGAACCGAAGATCTGCATGTAAGGGAATTCGGGTCCCCGCACTCACCGGCCGTGACCAGCCAGGACGCCACTCGGAAACCATGCAATGCGGCGTAAGTTCGCATAAGATAATCTAATGCGTCTTCCAGATTAGATACAATTGACGTATGCATACGCTGTGGTGAGATTGGCCCCTCCAGGCTCT
>JGI12048J13642_10364581_pt1 | contig 11558 bp, 6 predicted proteins | sample ElkSlonscriptome_16_FD_13642 | JGI IMG/M metagenome (IMG submission 13642) | reverse complement strand
GCAGATAGGTTAGGACAGATATTGATGGAGAAGCCGCGCGGTGCGCGGCTTCTCCATCAACTGTTGGTTTTATATCAGCGCGTAGCACTATAATTGCATCTACAGAATATCGCTGTAGGTGCAATCGGTATTGCCGCACACTATAGCTAAATCCGAATAAAGCATGAAGCCCACTCTGTCTTTGCCTTTTACAAGACAGAATGGAATGTAGTAATACAGGTTATGCCTAGGCAAGCCGACGTCCGCTAATTCAGCGTGAGCGACGCAATTGTAAAAAAACATCTAAAATCCGATCGGATTACTCGACTTTATGTAAACCTAGTAAGTCCGTTGCAGTATATGTGTAGCTTGCCCCCTCCCTTCAAAACTTTACGTTAGGCTCTATCAATTCACAGCTTTTAGGGTTGAACGCTCTGAGAGCTTGAGCTGAGGCTTAAAAACTGGCTTGAAATTTTTTCGAAATCTGTAAATCTGGCCCTAGCATAATTCCGAGGAGAACCAATGACTGGTGAAAACGCTTTGACCTGGAAGCACGTCTTAGCCGACAAAATGCCGCCCTCATGGGCCGACGAGATTGACACCTTTGAAAACCAGATGGAATTGCGCCGTCAGGGAAAGCTGGATGAAAAGGTCTTTGCTGAACTACGTCTTCGTCGGGGAGCCTATGGTCAGCGTTATGACAATGGCTATCGGTATGACGGGGTCGAATCGAAGGAAATTCCATTTCCCAATAAGGATCTGACCAAAGGGCCAGAGACAAAATGGGAAGCTCCTGGGATGCAGCGCATCAAGCTGCCCTACGGTGGCATGACGGCTGAGCAAATGGAAGTGCTGGCTGATATCGCAGAAGAATATTCTGACTGCATTGTCCACATCACGACACGTCAAGATATTCAGCTTCACTTCATCTCTTTAGACGATACCCCCGATATGCACCGTCGTCTGGCGGCTGTTGGCATCACGACTCGTGAAGCCTGCGGCAACTCTGTGCGAAACGTCACAGCCTGCCCCATCGCTGGGGTTTGCCGCGATGAGGCGTTTGACGTGACGGGATATGCCAACGAAACGGCTCACTATTTCTTAGGGCATCGGGACGTACAAGACTTTGGTCGTAAGTTTAAAATTGCCTTCTCTGGGTGTAGCAACCATCCCTGCGGTCTTACGTCCATGCACGACTTGGGTTTGATTGCGAAGAAGCAAGTTATTGACGGTGAAGAAAAAGAAGGCTTCGAAATGCATGTGGGTGGAGGTCTAGGTGCCGTTCCCTTCTTAGCTAAGCTCTTTGATGAGTTTGTGCCGCCTGAAGAACTGATGCCTCTGTCTCAGGCGATCGCCCGTGTCTATGCTCGTCTAGGTGAGAAGAAGAATCGCAACAAGGCTCGTATCAAGTTCTTGCTTCAAAAGCTTGGGATTGATGAGTTTCGCCGCTTGGTGAAAGAAGAGAGAGCGACCTTAGAGCATGATCCTGAATGGACAGCTTGGCTCGACAAGGTTGCGTCTTACGAAGAAGCAGGTCTGCCGGAACCTGTGACCCAAGGTCAGACCATCGATCTTGGAGACGATGAAAAGGCTTTCGAGCTGTGGAAATTTACTAATATCTACAAGCAGCGGCAAGAAGGCTTTGCTTGCGTCACGATTTCCTTACCCCTTGGGGATCTGACGGCTCAGCAAATGCGCGACTTAGCTGACGTGGCTCGTAAGTTTACGAACGACAACACACGCACTACTGTCGAGCAAAATATCCTGCTGCGATGGATTCATGAGGCCGATCTGCCTGCATTGTATTTGGCGCTGAAAGAGATCAATTTGCACTTGGCTGGTGCCGAGACCATCGTTGACATCACGGCTTGCCCTGGAACTGACACATGCAAGCTGGGGATTTCTAGCTCTCGGGGACTGGCAGGAGAATTGCGCAACCGCCTTGCTGTCAAAGGCTGGCAATATGACGAATCGCTCAAAGATGTTCGCATCAAAGTTAGCGGGTGCTTCAACTCGTGTAGTCAGCATACTGTTGCTGAAATTGGTTTCTACGGCTCTAGCCGACTCATCGAGCGCCATCGCGTCCCTCACTTCCACTTAGTGTTAGGCGGCGAATGGGACAACAACGCGGCTCAGTACGGTCAATCTTTGGGTGTCATTCCGTCTAAGCGGATTCCTGATGTCGTTGAGTTCTTGGTTGACATGTACATGGTCGAGCGGGAGGACGGTGAAAAATTCTCCCAATTTGTTCGTCGGGTCGGCAAGAAAACCATCAAAGATCGGGTACAGCATTTTACCGCAGTGCCTGCTTACGCCATGGATACGTCTTTCTATCGCGACTGGTCGGACTCCCGCGAATATTCCATCGGAGATATCGGTGTAGGCGAATGTGCGGGTGAAGTGGTGACGCTGACTGATTTTGGCGTTGCGAAAGCAGAAAGCATTTACTTCGATGCAACCCTGCTGTTGGAAGATACCAGCAACGGCAATGTTCAAGCCGCAGCTGACAAGGCGTTGGAAGCTATGCTCAAGGCTGCTCAAGGTCTGCTGAAAGTCGGCAATATCGATATTGGGGATGAGCCTGAAGTGATTGTGAGCGAGTTTCGTAAATACTTTTACGACACTCAGTTATTCTTTGATCCGTTTGCAAAGGGCAAGTTTGCCAGCTATCTGTTCAATGCGTTTGAGCAGCGCGACCAGCCTGCTGATCTTGACCGTGCTAAGCAACTGATTGAAGAGTCTCGCCTGTTCATTGAGGCGGCTCATGATTGCAACGCTCGGATGGTGCAGTCGGGTATCAACAGTCCAACTAGCTTCAATCGTTGGCTTGTCGATCGAGAAATGGCTGGCGTCAACTAACGCTCGAATCTTCCATTTTGGAATGTAGGAGCAGACTGCGGTTTGCTCCTACCAAACGAGTGCATGTCAATCAGAATCTTACGAAGAATATAAGGAGTCCGGAGTGGATTTGGAACGGTTTGCGATCAAATTTTTTATGCGTCCTGAAGTGGATGTGGATGACGCGAAGTTCATCGACATCTTCCATGACTGGATTCGCCATGAGAAGCTGAATCACGTCATGCTGGATGTGGCCGACTATCGCCATGTTCCCCATGGCCCCGGCATTATGCTTGTGACCCACGAGGTTAACTATGCGCTGGATCGTGAGAACGGCGCATTTGGGCTTTACGCTCAGCGCAAGCGCGGAGATGAGACAACGACCGAAGAAAAGCTGTTGGGACTGGTCAAGTCTACGGCTGAGTTTGGAGCGCTTTTGGAATCAGACTCTCGGCTAGATGGCAAATTGAAGCTAGAAGGCGGCAAGTTTCACTACATTGCTAACGATCGCCTCAATGCCCCCAATACTGAAGAAGCTTTCAACGCGCTCAAGCCTGAGCTAGAAGCGATCGCCAATCAGATCTACCCTGGCAAGTCTGTATCCGTGACTCAGCTGGACAATGATCCGAGTGCTCGCCTAACTGCCGTAATAGAGGTGAATGAATCGGTTGAAATCAGCGCTCTAACCGCTGCATAGCCTCACGTTTTCGCAAGGCCGCGCGGCACTACTTTTTATGGTTTTGGAACTGACTTGCAAATACGAGTATTGCTTGCTGGCTTTGCTTGAGCTAGCAGCTGTTTATACGAGCCGTCAGCCGCTACAGATTCGGCAGATTGCGGCTCGACAGAGTATCCCAGAGCGCTATCTTGAACAACTATTGCTCACTCTCAAACGAGGAGGGGTGGTGCAAAGTCAACGAGGCATGAATGGGGGATATCTTTTGGCTCGAAAACCGGAGCAGATATCACTGCTGGATGTGCTGATTTGCATTGAAGGCGGAGACCCGCCCCAGAGCGATCGCCCGTCTTGTTCAGCGGAGTCGGGCAGCTCAGTGATTCATGAGGTCTGGAAGGAGTCTGCTCAGGCGGCTCAGGCGGTGTTGGCTCAGCACACGATGCAAGATTTGCTGGAGCAACGACTGGAGCTGAGTCAGGCTTCGAATCAGATGTATTACATTTAGTGGGATGGGCGATCGCTCCCCAGTTTTTGCAGAGGCGATCGCCAAAATCCCTTCCCTGTTATAGCAATGCGCAGATAGGTTAGGACAGCTATTGATGGAGAAGCCGCGCACCGCGTGGCTTCTCCATCAACTACTGGTTTTATATCAGCGCGTAGCACTATAGCCTTGAGACATTTTTGTGGTGATAACTGCAGTAGACATTACTCAACTGTGACTGACTTCGCAAGATTACGGGGCTGATCCACATCCAGTCCTCTCCGCGCTGCAATGTGATACGACAGCAACTGTAGAGGAACGACCGTGAGCAGAGGTGACAATAGCTCATCCGTTTCTGGAACAGGCAACAGCTGATCGAAGGTTTCTTCAGCTTCCTTGTCGTTGATGCCTACCACTCCAATCAGTTGAGCATCCCGTGCTTTCGCTTCTTGTGCATTCGACAGCACCTTTTCGTAGACGCTACCGGGAACGGCGATCGCCACCACAGGCACTTTTGAGTCGAGCAGAGCAATGGGGCCATGCTTCATCTCACCCGCAGGATATCCCTCGGCGTGGATGTAGCTGATTTCCTTCAGTTTCAAGGCACCTTCCAACGCGATGGGAAAGTTGATGCCTCGACCTAAGAAAACAAAATCATCCGTTTCAGTGAAACTGTGGGCCAGTTCTTCTGCGGCTTGGTTTTGAGCTTCCAAACTCGATTCAATTTGCCCCGGCAGCTGTCGCATTCCATTCAATACCGCTTCTAACCGGCCTGGAGAGATGGTTTTGCGACGGTAGGCTAGGTCGAGGGCAAGGCAATAAAATACGACAAGCTGAGCTGTGAACGTTTTGGTGGCTGCAACGCCAATTTCGATGCCTGCAAAGGTATCGACAACGCTATCGACTAGTCGAGCGAGAGTACTCTGGGTGCGGTTGGTGATGCCTAACAAACGGGGTTGATAGTTGGGTTCTAAATTTTTGCGGCGTTCGAGCTCAGTAGTGAGCGCCGAGAGTGTGTCGGCTGTTTCGCCTGATTGCGTAACGCCAATAGTCAGGGTGTTCGGCGTCAGCGGTGGGGGCGAGTAGCGAAATTCAGAGGCATATTGTACCTGAGTGGGAATGCCTGCGACTTGCTCTAACAAGTACTTTCCAACTAAACTCGCATGCCAGCTTGTACCGCAAGCAACGATTTGAATCTGGCTCAGATCGTTGTACAAAGCATCGGGCAGTCCTAGATGAATCGGATCTTCAGGAGAATCCGCTGTCCAGTTGCTATTGCAGTAGGCTTCCAGACACGAACGCACGACTCCTGGCTGCTCGAAGATTTCCTTCATCATGAAGTGGCGAAACCCCTGTTTTTCAATGGCAACGGAGGTTCCGGTGAGCATGTAAGGCTGTTTGCGAATGCGATCGCCCCTGAAGTTGAAGACTTGTACGCCAAGAGGATTGAGCGTTGCCATCTCGCCATTTTCGAGGGTGATGACGGCCTGAGTGTGGGGTAAAATTGCGGGAATGTCTGAGGCGCAGAAAAACTCACCCTGTCCAAAACCAATCACCAGGGGAGCCGAGTCTTGGCGAGCGATGACCATTTCGTCAGGGTAATCGCGGCTGATCACGGCGATCGCAAAGGAACCCTTCATATCTTTGACAGCACGCCGAACGGCCTCGTTCAATGGCGATAGATATTGACTCTCTTCTCCCGTCGATTGCAGTTGCTTTAAATAGTCAGAAACCAGATTGGGAATGACTTCGGTATCGGTTTCAGTGAAAAATCCGTAGCCTTTTTGCTTCAGGTTTTCCCGCAATTCTCGATAGTTTTCAATGATGCCGTTTTGAACGACGGCCACCACTTTGCTGCAATCCATATGGGGGTGGGCGTTGTGCTCTTCTGGTTTGCCGTGGGTAGCCCAGCGAGTATGACCGATGCCAATCTGAGCTGGATTGACTTCATGTTCAAGCTTGATTTGTAAGTTTTGCAGCTTTCCCTTAGCACGAACGCAGTGAATTTCATCATCTAGGATGGTGGCAATTCCCGCAGAATCGTAACCGCGATACTCTAGTTTGCGTAGCCCTTCTAACAAAATATTGCTTGCGGGTTGCGTTCCAACGTAGCCAACAATTCCACACATGCTCACACCATTCCTTTATCTGGGTTATAGATTTTTAGGCTGAATCTAAAAGATGAATTCCGCTGCAAGAACTTAGACAGATGCAACCTATTGTAGGGATTTCCCCCTGAATCAGGCCACCCTTTGAAATTCTCAGCGATTTTTTTAAGTTAAAAAAATAGAGGACTGCTGTAGTCTCCATCCCTGTTGTTAGTTGCCCCGACGAAAGGGCGGTGACTATTGTTCGATCGTGAGCAAGCCTTTTGAAACTGCGATGACAATTGATTTCTGAATGGCGATCGCCCGACATTCCAAACCCAGCATGATCGACTAGAATCGTCTCAAATCCTAGATTGAACAACTGCATCAGTTCACACGAAATGAAATTGTTGATCCGGACAGTGTTTGCCCTCGGCTGTTCAAAAGAGATGCAACAAGTAGATGGACATCAATAATCATCGGTGTATAGCAATGCGCAGATAGGTGAGGACAGCTATTGATGGAGACGCCGCGCACCGCGCGGCGTCTCCATCAACTATTGGTTTTATATCAGCGCGTAGCACTATAGGATGTCGTTCGCACCTATTTCGTAGGGATTTGATGCGTTACGCTAGCGCTGACGCATCCTTATGGAGATTTGAGACGACATACTTAGCCTCACTCTATGCTGATTTTTCCACGTTGGCTGGTTTTGCGATGTTGTCAAGCTGTTGGTGAACTTGATTGATAGCTTCAATCCATTTCAGAAGCTGTGCTTCGCTCATTTTGCTTGGATTCCAATAGGGTTGCATGACTCGGTTGAGAGTGGCGATCGGATGCCCTGTGTGGTGTCGCCATGCCTGAAACAATTTTTCAGAGTCCACCGGGACAACGCCTAAGCCAAGCGCTTGTTGAATTTGAATTTGCTCTTCGCGTCCCACCACTTCGACGAGGAAACTTGAACTCTCGGCCTTTTGCAATACGCCTGCGAGAGCTTCGATGTACGCACGGCTGCTGTTGGGTTCAGGTTCCTGTAGAGCAACAGGAGGACGGCGACGACGATTGTTCACCCAAAACAGCAGCAGCGTCAGCAATGCCACTTGAATCAAAGCGGGCAAAAAAGGAGTTTGAGCCAAGTAAGCAGTCCAATCTTCAGCAACTTCTTCGACAATCTCTTCTAGATCTCGGTAGCCGTGAATGTATTCATCCACAAGGCGATCGTACCCGTCTTGAACGACAAAACTGGTGAGAAAATCAAAGTTTCCGGGCTCATCTTGATAGGCATTTGCCGCGATGAAAAGCGGTGAAATTGCAATCACGTCGCCTGGGCCGTAAGATTGTCGCCAAGCGAGTACCCCATAGCGATCGCGCAATAACTCTGTGGCTCCAGTTGGAAGGTTGACCCAACGCCGACGGGTATCGAGGGCGATCGCCCCATAGTCACTGTTCACGGTACTGCTGAATTCCGCTTCAGTCACTCTTCCTCTCCCTCCTACAAGAACCAAGCGATTCCCCTGTTCGACCCACGCTTGTTGTTCAGGACTGAGGGAGTTGTAAGTATTTCCTGCTCCAATTCTGACTAATACGGTATTGGATCGAGCTTCTAGCTGATCAAAACGTTTTTGCCAGCGAGTAATTGGGGTTCCCGCTTGCTCTAGAGACGCGTGCCAAGCCCCATAGCCATCGGGCGATCGCCCATAGGTTGAACCGCTGAGGCCACCAGCATTTGACGAATTGTCCCCCGGAAACACAATCCAAGAAAGGATGAGTAACCCCAAGATCGCTAGGGCTGCCAGAATCCAGGCACGAGGCGATCGCGGAGCAAGAAAAGGGCGATCGCTCATGGGTCTAACATCTCCTGATAGGCTTGCTGGCACTGTTGCGCCATCTGTTCTGAGGCGACAGCATTCCCGAATACAGTTTGTTCGTGGGTGTCGATCAGCAGGCTGTAAGCATGAGCCTCAGACAACGGCTGCACCGACTGTCGATAGTCTCCATCGGTGGCACTGTCACGTTGAGGTACGAATTTTTTGTCCTGCAACTGCTGCACCATGCCTAGATAGAGGGCACGGCATGCGTCAGCATAGCGTTTTTGCTTTTGCAAAGCTTGTGCCTCTTGCAGCCATTGCTGGGGCGATCGCCTCAGTTCAGAAGAGGGAGAATTTCTATTCTGAACGCTATATCGGCGCGATCGCATCTCCCGAATATAGGGAAGCAAAATCACATAGAGCATCCATGCAGCCCAAACGGCTAACCCAGCGACAATTGACCAGAAAACGACAACTCGCAGGGTCGGCAACAGAGCTAGAAGCCACTCAGGCCAGTACACAGAAGTCTGAGCATCAGGTGTATCAGGGCTTTGTAATTGATACAGCTGATACTCGACCCATTCGCTCAATTGACGACCAAATTTTTGCAGCTTCCAGCTTGTGCTATCGCTTTGAAACGTTGCCCCAATCGTTGTTGTGAGATTCATAAATCTGAGTTCATCGCCCACTGTTCATCGCCCACTGTTCATCGCCTACTATTGAGGCTTTTGAATACGGATGTAGTTACAGTATGGCAAGTAAAAGCCTCTCATCAAATATGGCTGGGGTTTTGCTGCAAGGAAAATACACCGTGCGTCAAAAACCTGTCACCAAACTTTGAGATTCAACATGATTCTCTGATGCCGTAGGGCAGCTTGAATGAGCAAGAGTAGAACTTGCTCTCAACCTATCTTGAGACACAAAACTATGTCGAACTTACGGTAGCGTCCTGGCCAGCAGCAGCACGAACTTACTTTGACTTACGCCGACAATGACTGACTGTTCGTAGCCCAATCGATTGCTGTATTGCTCAGTTAGTACTAGAAAATATCTTGCTTTTAATCCACAACGATTGCGCCTTTGAAAGTATTGCTTAAATACGATCGCTTCAGCATCTTTGTTTTGAAGCTTAAGAGGATGTTTGAAAAGTATTAGACAACACGCTGGAACAAGACTGATCCCCCTAAATCCCCCTTGAGAAGGGGGACTTTGATTCCGGTTCCCCCTTTTTCAAGGGGGGCTAGGGGGGATCTGAAGTAGCATTGACGACTTCTCAAACATCCTCTAAGTCTTCTTAGGGGAAGGGCGATCGCCTTTTCCTAACGCTTTATCAGGGGCGATCGCCTAAAACGAGAGCAACATCCTTGGCATGTCTCCAGGAGGTGTTGCACAGCATGGAATGATGCAGAAAGATTCAACTCATGGATGACCTGCTGTAGGGGCATCGCATTGCGATGCCCCTACCAAAATCATTCTTCGAATGTGCAACGCCCTCCTGGAGAAGTTCTGGTGGTTATGAGATCAGCCTGAGTGTAGCAACCGTCTTTGGCTGGTTGTTGGATGAGGGAGTAATACGAGTTACGCCCAGGCAAGCCAACACCCTTCTCTCTTCTTCATAGGGGCGATCGCAGGAAAATTCAGCCAAAAGGTTAAGTATTAATTCTATTGCGAGGAGAAATATCTTTCCAATACTTTCGGTTTCCACGGGTAGTAGACCGCACACGCCCACAACAGACGCGAGTTTGAAGCGTATCAGGCAATTATGAAATTCATCGATCCCTAAGAGATACAAGATTTGTCTCTGCTGAAATTGGGATGACTTTCGGGTTAGTCTGCCGTTAGATGAGAGTGAGTAGGATACGTGTTGGTGCGTTTGCATAATGGTGGAAACCGATGTCAGACCAAGGAAATGAAGGACTATACATCGCTCTAATCAGTATTCATGGCTTAATCCGAGGCAAAGAGCTAGAGCTAGGACGCGATGCTGATACGGGTGGGCAGACCAAATACGTTGTTGAGTTAGCTCGTGCCTTAGTTCGACAGCCTGAAGTTGCAGCAGTCGATCTGTTTACCCGCCTGATTACTGATCCCGATGTTGATTTATCTTACGGCGAAGAAATTGAACCGTTGGGAGAAGGAGCACGCATTGTTCGAGTCACAGCAGGGCCATCAGAAGAATACATTCACAAAGAAGCCTTGTGGGATCATTTGGACAGCTTTGTGGATAATATGCTGGCCTTTATCCGGGAGACAGGCAGGGTACCTGACCTCATTCACAGCCACTATGCTGATGCGGGATATGTCGGCAGCCGTCTATCGCATTTTCTCGACGTTCCTTTGGTGCATACGGGACATTCTCTAGGCCGAGTGAAACGGCGTCGCTTGCTAGCAAGCGGTCTGTCGTCTGATGAAATCGACCGTCGCTACAACATGCTGCGTCGCATCGAAGCAGAAGAAATCACCCTGACGAGTGCAGATCGGGTGATTACAAGCACTCATCAGGAAATTGAAGAGCAGTACGAATTTTACGACTGCTACCAACCCAATCGGATGCGTGTTATTCCTCCAGGGACTGATCTCGCATTGTTTTATCCGCCTAAGGGAAATGAATGGCAAACCCATATCGGTGATGAAATTCGTCGCTTTCTCCGAGAGCCAGACAAACCTGTTATTTTGGCGCTGTCTCGCCCTGACACGCGTAAAAATATCGGTGCATTGGTCGATGCTTATGGANGCTCGCCTCAGCTTCAGAAATTAGCCAATTTGGTGATCATTGCAGGCAATCGCAATGATATCAACGATATGGACGAAGGCGCGCAAGAAGTTCTCACCGATCTATTTTTGTCGATCGATCGTTATGATCTCTACGGTCGAGTTGCTTATCCTAAGCATCACAAGTCTGACGAAGTTTCCGAAATCTATCGCATTGCTGCTCTGTCGGGTGGCGTATTCGTCAATCCAGCTCTGACAGAACCCTTTGGACTGACTCTGATCGAAGCAGCAGCTAGCGGCTTACCTCTTGTTGCAACAGAAGACGGTGGCCCTCGTGATATTACTCGCAACTGCAATAACGGCATTCTTATCGATCCCCTCAACAGTGATGCGATCGCCAAAGCACTGCTTGCGCTGCTAGAAAATCCTGAAAAATGGCAGCAATTAGTGGATAACGGGCTGCGCGGCGTCCGCAAAAACTATTCCTGGGAGGCTCATGTCAAAAACTATCTAGAAACCATCCGTCCACTAGTCGATCAGACTGAAATTGTCGAGTCGGTTCCTTTAACCCGTCGCCTTATGGTCTATCACGATCGCGCAATCTTCAGCGACCTCGATCAAAACCTTTTGGGTGAACCTGAACGGCTGCCCGATTTTATCGAACTTCTTCGCGAGCACCGCAGAGCGGCAACTTTTGGAATTGCGACAGGCCGACGATTGGATACAGCTCTCCAGACCCTACGTGCGTATAACATTCCTGAACCGGACATTCTCATCACCAGTTGCGGCACGGCCATCTACTACAGTCCAGAGCTGCTTGAAGATAAATGGTGGGCTCAGCACATCGATCGTCGCTGGACTCCCCCCGAAGTGCGGCGAGCCTTGTCAGATTTGCCCGGTCTTGAATTGCAGCCTAGAGAGCATCAGAGCCGGTTTAAAATTAGCTATTTCTACCATGCTGGTGTTGCGCCTACAGT
>JGI12048J13642_10490432_pt1 | contig 11562 bp, 6 predicted proteins | sample ElkSlonscriptome_16_FD_13642 | JGI IMG/M metagenome (IMG submission 13642) | reverse complement strand
TGAGAAATCGCGCAGGGTTGTTACGGATTGGTCATTAGTCATTAGTCCTTTGTCATTGGTATATAGCAATTCCAAATAAAAACCAGCAGCCCCTCTCGGAGTGGGAGAGGGGTTTGGGGTGAGGGCGGTTCAGGGAGAATACGATACCTTTATTGGGAGATGACTGTACGGAAACTAATTGTAATGACTATAGCAACCGCAACATGGGTCAGGACAACATATTCATCCTTAAAAAATAAGTCCCTCTCGGAGTGGGAGAGGGGTTGGGGTGAGGGCAAACCTCAAATAAAACGTCCTAACTGTTTTGCTTGCTGCTATACGAAGACAAATGACAAAGGACTAAGGGTTTATTCGGTGTCAGAGGGTGCTTCAGCCGTCTCTGGGGCTTCAGCGTCTTCTGGGGTTTCGGTTTCGTCGCTATCTTCACCCGGAGGTACAATGGCCACCGCCGCGATCGCGTCGTCACTATCGAGTTTTTGAACCCGTACCCCTGTGGCTTTGCGCGATTGCAGAGAAATCGCATTCACCGCTTGACGAATAATAATCCCCCGATTGGTAATCACCATCAACTCGTCTTCGTGATTAACCATACAAAGGGCGACTAATTCATCATTTTTCGAGCGGAACTTAATCGCTTTGACTCCCATTCCTGCCCGATTTTGTAAGCGGAACTGCTCGACGGGAACCCGCTTACCATAACCGCCACTGGTGACGGCGAGTAACCAAGGCCCTTCCCCGATATCAGCCATTACTTCTTCGTCGGGGCTGTCGTCGTCGTTGTCGCTATCGTTGCTGCTGTCGAAGTTAGCCAACACCACACTTGGTAAGATATCCATGCCGATTAGTTCATCTTCACCCCGCAGTTTCATGGCTTTTACACCCCGCGTCGCTCGACCGAGGGGACGCAGTTGTTGATGATCGGTTTTGAAGTGAATGGCCATACCATTACGCGACCCAATAATGGCACTATCTTCGGCCCGAGCCAACCGCACCCAGCGTAACTCATCCCCTTCATTCAGGGAAATCGCGATCAAACCATTGGAGCGAATGCTACTAAAGGCCGCCAGTTGAGTTTTCTTGATGTAGCCCTTTTGAGTCAGCATAATCAGATACTCATCCTCGGTAAATTCCGTGACCGGAACCACTGAGGTAATGCGTTCTTCGCGGCTAATCGGTAACATCTGTAAGATGGGAATGCCGCGAGCAGTACGAGAAGATGCCGGGATTTGATAGGCACTGACGGAATAGACAACACCGCGATCGCTAAAGAACAAAACATGATCGTGGTCGCAGCAGGTAATAAAGTGGTTTACGCCGTCGTCTTCCTTCATTTTCGCCCCTAAACGCCCCCGTGTCGCTCGGTTTTGCGCCTCGAAGGTGTCTACAGGCATCCGTTTGATGTAGCCCTGTTCGGTGAGCAAAATGGCGACGGGTTCGTTGGCGATTAAGTCGGTGTCGAGGAGTTCTCCTTCGGCTTGGATGATTTCAGTGCGTCGCGGGGTCGCGTGAGTGTCTTTGATTTGCGAAACTTCATCGACGATGATTTGCTCAATGCGTTCGCGACGAGCCAAGATGTCTTCTAAGTCGGCAATTTTGGCTAAAAGTTCTTGGTGTTCGGCTTGAATTTTCTCGGCTTCTAGGGCGGTGAGGCGACGCAGTTGCATTTGCAGAATGGCATCGGCTTGCGTGGTAGACAAGCCAAAGCCATCTACTAATTCTTGACGGGCTGAGGCGGTGTCTGCCGCGGCCCGAATCAAGCGAATAACGGCATCGAGGTTGCTCAATGCAATCAGCAAGCCTTGTAAGATATGGTCGCGCTCTTGAGCTTTGCGGAGTTCGTACTGAGTCCGGCGGGTAATAGCTTCGACCCGGAAGTCGAGGAAGACTTGCAGGAATTGTTTGAGGTCGAGGAGTTGCGGTTCACCGTTGACCAACGCCAGCATATTTGCGCCAAAGTTGGTTTGTATGGGGGTTTGCTTGTAAAGGTTGTTGAGGACGACCCTGGGATAAGCATCCCGCTTTAGTTCAATGACAATCCGCATCCCGTCGCGATCGCTCTCATCGCGAATATCGGCAATGCCTTCGATTTTCTTGTCGTTGACGAGATCGGCGATTTTTTCAATGAGGGAGGCTTTGTTGGTTTGATAGGGAAGTTCGGTAATAATGACCGCTTCGCGATCGGGACGGCCTCTTTGTTCGAGGGTTTCGATTTGGGCGACCCCCCGCATGGTAATTGAGCCGCGACCGTTAAGAAAAGCATCGTGAATCCCAGATTTGCCGAGGATTTGTCCTCCGGTGGGAAAGTCCGGCCCCTTGATGTATTGCATCAATTCTTTGGTGGTAATGGCCGGATTGTGAATGAGCGCCACTACCCCTTCAATTAATTCTCCGAGGTTGTGGGGGGGAATGTTGGTGGCCATCCCCACGGCAATTCCCGACGAACCGTTTAACAATAACTGGGGTACGCGGGCCGGCAGAACCACGGGTTCTTGTTGGGAACCGTCGAAGTTATCGAGAAAGTCAACGGTTTCGGCTTCGATATCCCGTAATAAGGCGTTAGTGGTCAGACTTTGCAAGCGGCATTCGGTGTAACGCATGGCCGCGGGGGGGTCGTTGTCCACCGAACCGAAGTTGCCGTGACCTTCAATGAGGGGATTACGCATCGAGAAGCTTTGCGCCATCCGCACCAAGGCATCATAAACTGCGCTGTCGCCGTGGGGGTGATATTTACCCAACACTTCCCCTACGACACGGGCGCATTTCCGAAAGGGGCGATCGTGGGTTAACCCCAATTCGTACATGGCGTACAAAATCCGCCGATGGACGGGTTTTAGGCCGTCTCTGGCATCAGGGAGCGCTCGCCCCACAATGACGCTCATGGCGTACTCTAGATACGACCGGGACATTTCATTGCTGAGGTCGGTGGGAACAATTCGCTCCGGGGAAGATGTCATAGGGGAAAAACTCCAGTAAAATTCAGATTTTGACCAACAGACATAAAAAAGCAGCAAAAATCGCTACTTTTTCCGCTAAAAGCTGCCAAATATTAATGCTTTTCTTTAACATTTTAACACATTTCTCCTAAGTTCTCATGGGTTCTAACAAACCGAGAATGGGCGCGATCGCGGGGTTGGGAAATTTGTACGGAAATCAGCAAAAGTGAGACGTAGTAGGAAAAAAGAAGTCAGGGAAACCTGAGTTAAGAGAAAATTAGTAACGAGTATCTCGATTGGTAACCCACCCCCTTGATAGGAGACGAATACTGTGGAAGTTATAGTAGCTGCTTTGGCAATTAGTACTATTTGTTTTGGTGTTTTTAAGGGTTCGGCTGGCGGGTCTTCTGAAAGCAAAAAAAGCGATGACAAAACCTGCGCGGTCATCGAAATTAAGGTTAAATGCTCTGACTGCAAATGCGAGAAAAAAGCATAAAGAATGAACAAGTAAAGGTCGTTAACGAGTTAGATTGAGCAAAGCTCTAGGGGATATTTTGCCTAAATTAATTCTTTTATAGCAGCAAGCAAAACAGTTAGGACGTTTTGACTCGCAAGGATCGCCCTCACCACGTCCCAACCCGAAGTGCTACTGCTATATCTCCAATTCCTTCACCATCGCTACCATGAGCCAAAAAGCCGACATTACCCCCATATTCCCAACCCATACAGCGCTACAGCTTGAAATGGAGGCGATCGCGTTCGCAACTGAAAATCTTTTTCATTAGTATTGACATTAAATCTCAACAAGGCTATATTGAATTCAGTGTTCTCCTCTTGTAAAAAGATCGGCAGGCGGGACTGGTAAGCTTACAGCGTTCTAGTCCCTCATTTTTTTTTAGCGCTACACTAAAAACCGATACAGATAGAGGCGGAAATTCAGAACATGAGTGCTACTGACGCACAGCTAAATTCAGATTGGGATGCGATTGTCATTGGTTCGGGGATGGGGGGCTTGGTTACCGCAACCCAACTCGCGGCCAAAGGCGCACAGGTATTAGTATTAGAGCGATATTTGATTCCCGGTGGCAGCGCGGGCTATTTTGAGCGCAACGGCTATCGGTTTGATGTTGGGGCTTCGATGATTTTTGGTTTTGGGGAAGAAGGGACAACCAATTTGTTGACGCGGGCATTAGCGGCGGTCAATATGAAGATGGAAACTCTCCCCGATCCGGTGCAAATTCACTATCATCTTCCCAACGATTTAGAGGTGAAAGTGCATCGCGATTATGAGAAGTTTTTGCAAGAACTGAGCGATCGCTTCCCCCATGAAAAACAAGGGATTCGTCGCTTTTATGACGAATGTTGGCAAATCTTTAACTGTCTCAACGCCATGGAATTGCTATCCCTCGAAGAACCCCGCTATCTCACGCGGGTCTTTTTCCAGCATCCCTTCGCTTGTTTGGGCTTGGTGAAGTATTTACCGCAAAATGTCGGTGATATCGCCCGCCGTCACATTTCTGACCCAGAATTGCTCAAATTTATTGATATGGAATGTTACTGCTGGTCAGTTGTTCCCGCGTCTCAGACTCCTGCGATTAATGGGGGAATGGTGTTTAGCGATCGCCACTACGGGGGCATCAACTATCCTAAAGGGGGAGTTGGTCAAATTGCCCAAAAACTCGCAGACGGACTGGAAAAAGCAGGCAGTCGCATCGAATATAAAGCCAGAGTCACCGAAATTATTATCGAAAATAACAAAGCGGTTGGGGTAAAACTAGCCAACGGTAAAGAATATCGCGCCCAACGCATCGTTTCTAATGCCACGCGGTGGGACACCTTCGAGAAACTACTGCCCAAAGTTAATATGCCCAAAAGCGAGCAAAAATGGCAAAATCGCTACCAAAAATCCCCCAGTTTTCTCAGCATCCATCTCGGAGTCCAAGCCGACTTACTCCCCCCCGACACCGAATGTCACCACATTCTGCTCGAAAACTGGGACAACATGACCGACGAACAAGGTACGATTTTCGTCTCCATCCCCACCCTCCTCGACCCCAGTTTAGCCCCAGAAGGCTGTCATATCATCCACACCTTCACCCCAAGCTGGATATCCGAATGGCAAAACCTTTCCCCTAGCGAATACGAAGCCAAAAAAGAACAAGCCGCCGCCCAACTGATTCAACGTCTCGAAGCCATCTTCCCCGGTATAGAAGCCAAACTGGATTACCAAGAAATCGGCACACCGCGCACCCATCGCCGCTTTCTCGGTCGCGATGACGGCACTTATGGCCCCATTCCCCAACGCAAACTTTTAGGATTGTTGGGAATGCCTTTCAACCGGACTGCGATTAAAAATTTGTACTGTGTGGGCGATAGTACCTTTCCCGGTCAAGGCTTAAATGCGGTGGCTTTTTCCGGTTTCGCTTGCGCCCATCGCATTAAAGTAGATTTGGGGCTGTAAGAGGCAGTAGGGGCGAGGTTTCCTCGCCCAATCTCAACTTTAGGCAATTATGATTTAATGCCGTTCCGTAGGAGGGTTAACGGGATAGGCGGTATATTGAAACTGGATTTTGTATCAGTCCGTGAAAGCGGACTTTGTTCTTGTTGGTTCCCCAGATTTTAATCTGTGGGCGGGTTGTTGGTTTTGACTTGAAATGACTTATACAATCGCGAATTGGGCGGGGAAACCCCGCCCCTACAAGACTACTGCCTAAAAGCCGCCATTGGCTTCGAGATACTTGGCCACCGTTTGTACATCCTTGTCGCCGCGACCGGAACAATTAATGACAATGCGGGGACTGCCGTCGAGTTGGGGGCATAATGTATCTAAGTACGCGATCGCGTGAGAGGTTTCTAGCGCCGGAATAATCCCTTCTAACTTCGACAAGCTTAAAAATGCCTGTACCGCCTCATCATCGGTAACGCTGTAATACTCCGCCCGCTTCGTATCCATCAAATAACTATGTTCCGGGCCAACCCCAGGATAATCCAACCCCGCACTAATGGAATGGGCTTCGGTAACCTGGCCTTCTGTATCTTGCAGCAAATAGCTCATCGCCCCGTGTAACACCCCTGGACGACCTTTGGTGAGGGTGGCGGCGTGTTTGCTGGTTTCCGTGCCGGTTCCGGCAGCTTCTACGCCGATAATGCGAATCGAAGTATCCCCTAAAAACTCATGAAATAAGCCAATGGCATTAGAACCACCGCCCACACAAGCCATGAGAATATCCGGTAAACCGCCCCACTTTTCTTGACATTGGCGACGGGTTTCTTGACCGATAATCGCGTGGAAATCCCGCACCATCATGGGATAGGGATGGGGCCCGGCCACGGAACCTAAAATGTAGTGAGTGGTTTCGACATTGGTAACCCAATCGCGAATCGCCTCAGAGGTGGCATCCTTGAGAGTTCCGGTTCCGGCTTCGACGGGTTGCACCGTTGCCCCTAATAATTTCATGCGGAATACATTTAGGGCTTGTCGTTCCATATCCTGAACGCCCATATAAATAATGCACTCCAAGCCAAAACGAGCGCAGACGGTGGCTGTAGCGACTCCATGCTGTCCTGCCCCGGTTTCGGCAATAATGCGCTTTTTACCCATGCGTTTCGCCAGTAAACCTTGGGCGAGGGCGTTATTAATCTTATGGGCCCCGGTATGGTTTAAATCTTCTCGTTTCAGGTAAATTTGCGGCCCCGTACCGTCAGGACGCGCATATTTTTCCGTGAGGCGTTCGGCAAAATATAAAGGACTGGGCCGCCCGACATAATCCCGCAATAATCCTTGCAGTTCGGCTTGAAAGGCGGGGTCGTTGCGATATTTTTGATAGGCGGTTTCGAGTTCGGCTAAGGCAGGCATTAGGGTTTCGGGGACGTATTTCCCCCCGAAGCGACCAAAACGCCCTAGGTTGTCGGGTTGGGAGTTGGTGGTGGCAGTGGGATGAATGGGAGTGGTAGTCACGGGTTTTGTTGTCTAGGTTGCACAGGTTTTTATTGTAATCAGTCGTGGCGGTTAAAATCTAGATTTTTTGGTCATTGGTCGTTTGTCATTGGTCATTCGTAATTGAGTCCTAAATTTGTGTAGGGTTGAGGTTCCCTAATCCAATCCCCACTTTGGGGAAATGATGATTTGACTGGGATCGCGCCTAATAATGTAAATTTGGACGGGGAAACCCCGCCCCTACTGGATTGTTTCACTTTAAATGGTGCATTAAGAAAACGCTCAAAACTTAATTCAATTAACAAACAGACCCAAAATCTATTGCCCTAAATTAGCTGAAACAATCCACTACTGGTTCGACACAGCTAAAATGAGGCGATAGGTAGTGTCGTTAGCGCAGCGTAACGCACCGAAATGCAAGCATTTTAACTGGTTCGACACAGCTAAAATGAGGCGATAGGTAGGGTGTCGTTAGCGCAGCGTAACGCACCGAAATGCAAGCATTTTAACGATGGTAACTATCGCACAACTTAAGCTGTGTCACGGCACTACTGGCGCGACACACTTTAAATGGTGGGTTACGGCGGATAACTAGATTGCAGTCATAGCCTAGATTCTAGCCGCCTAACCCACCCTACTGCCGTGACACACCTTAAATAGGGCTTTAGAAAACCCTCGAAACTGGCTTCAACATGAATATAGACCGAAAATCTATCGCACATTTTTAGCTGTGTCGCGCCACTACTGGCTCAGAGTTAGAGTCAAACAACCAATAACCCGTCAATTATCGGGAAAACGTGCCACTATCGTCACTATATTCGCTTTCTTCCCCCAATTCTTCATCTGGGGTATCGGGGGTCATGGGTAGCCGCTTGCTGTACCAGTCTGTGCCGATGCGGAGGGTTAAATCCGAACCGAGATCGCCGGTAGAGTCGGCTTCGATGCGGCCTAAGCCCAAGGATTCTTGGAGCATTTTGGCGGCGGTGGTGTTGCCTTGCTGGACGATAATTTCAGTGGTGCGGTCGGGTTGGGTGAGTTGTCGGGGTGAAACGTAAACGTTGCGGAAATTGCGTTCTCGGAGGTAATCGAGGGCTTGTTGGGTAACTTCGGGGTCGTCGGTGGTATTTTGGATGGCGATGCGGACTCGTTTGAAGCTGCGGAGATCGAGGTCGAGTTCGCGATCGCTCTCCACATTAAAATATTCTTGCATAACGCGATCGCGATCGCGGCGAGACATAATCCAATAGCTCATGCCGTCAAACTCCTCAGCATTACTAAAGCGCCCCGGTAACATGACCATTTTGATATCTTCTTTTTCTAAATTTAGCCCAAAACCGACTAAGGACAGCATTTCTTCAAGACTCAAGTTGGTATCGACAAACTGCTGCATCAGTTGTACGGCTTGGGGGATTTTGGGTAATACCGCAGGGCTTTGTAACTGTTGACGTAATGCCTTGAGGAGAATTTGTTGCCGTTGGACGCGGCCAATGTCGCCGTATTCGTCCATCCGAAAGCGAGCAAATTGTTCGGCTTGAGAACCGTCGAGAGTTTGCAAGCCTTGTTCGAGGTCAATTTCTAGCTGTTGGGTGACATCTGTGTATTTCATGGGGTGGGGAACATAAACTTCGATTCCCCCGACCAAATCCACTAACTCGCGAAAGGCATCATTGGTAACGCGCACATAGCGGTCAATGCGAACCTCATTCAAGGTTTCCTCGACGGTTTCTAGGGCTAAATCTGCACCGCCGTAAACATTGGCATCGTTGATTTTGGCAACGCCCACGGTGGGAATATACACTTGGGTATCGCGGGGAATGGATAACATACTTAAACTGTTATCCTGGGGATCGAAGCGCACCAATAGCATAGTGTCGCTGTGTCCTTCAAAGGCTTCCTCTGAGCCAACTTCGGCATCTAATACCCGGTCAATACCCATGACTAAAATATTAATCGGGCGTTCAATTTTGTACTGGAATAATGAAGCCCAAGCCTTTTTGCCTTGGATGCCTAAGTCGGGTAAATTGGCGATCGCGTCAGGAGTGGCGAGAAATCCCTGCCAATTTTGGGGGAGTGGACTCACCATCGCTAATGTCGCCCCCAAAATTGCCGAAGTCCCTGCTGCAATTCCCAAAATAATGCCCTGAGTTAATCCTCGTCCCCATCCTTGGGCAGAAGTCTGAGTTTGAGCCTTTGGGGGAATTTGTTTAGAAGTCGATGGCGCGATCGCGCCACGCTGAAGCCCTCGCGAGGCAATGGCCTGCGGTTCCTGAAGGCGGCTTTTCTGTTTCACACTTACCTCAACACCAAAATAGTCAACCGGAGCGTTTGCTCTCTGGGCGTAAACCAAACTCATGCAGGATTATAACGTTACGAGATGTTAATCGGTGAGAAGATTGCGATAATCCTCTGATTTATTTTTGGGTCACGCCAGAGTTTAGTTAGTTCTTTCTTACAGGGGTAAGTTGAGAAATCAGTCTTTTGTCATTTGTCTTTTGTCCTTTGTTCTTTGTCATTTGTCCTTTGTCCTTTGTCTTTTGTCCTTTGTCCTTGGTTGTTGGTTGTTGGTTGTTGATTATTTTTCGCCCCTCCTCCCCCTCCTCCCCCTCCTCCCTCTCCCCACTCCCCACTGCCTACTACCCAAAACCCGATCGCGCCCTCTTGCCCAATTCACAGTCAATTCAGCGAGTTCGGGAAACCGTACCCATAGGAGAGTTGCTATTGGCATACAACTTTAGTTAAATTAGCACTCGTAAGGTGAGAGTGCTAAAAACGAAATTTCAACTCTCGCTGACTACAAAAAAGCAGCGATTGAGCCAGGTATTCATTGCCGGTCATCTCAATCGCAGAACCCAACTATACATTCTATTCGTTAGGAGTAACTTGAATGCCAGCATTATCCATCAACGTTTCTACCGTTAACCCCTTGGGCGATCGCGTTTTCGTCAAAGTCAGCCCGTCCGAAGAAAAAACCGACGGCGGTATCTACTTACCCGATAACGTCAAAGAAAAGCCCCAAGTTGGCGAAGTCGTTGCCGTTGGCCCGGGTAAAGTCCAAGACAGTGGCGATCGCGTCCCGATGGAAGTCAAAATCGGCGACAAAGTTCTCTATTCCAAATACGCCGGAACCGACATCAAACTAGGCGGCGAAGACTACGTTCTGCTGTCTGAAAAAGACATCCTTGCTTCCGTTGCTTAAATCGCCTCGACTAGCTTTCGTAGAAGCTTAAAGTATTCTCTACCAACCATCCATTAGTAATCTGTAGCAAGCATCCATTATGGCTAAAAGTATTATCTACAACGACGAAGCCCGTCGCGCTCTCGAACGCGGTATCGACCTCCTCGCAGAAGCCGTGGCTGTCACCCTCGGCCCCAAAGGTCGCAACGTAGTCCTTGAGAAGAAATTTGGCGCACCTCAAATCGTTAACGACGGTGTAACCATTGCCAAAGAAATCGAACTCGAAGACCACATCGAAAACACTGGCGTTTCCCTCATTCGTCAAGCTGCTTCTAAAACCAACGACGTAGCCGGAGACGGAACCACCACCGCTACAGTTCTGGCTCACGCCATGGTTAAAGAAGGCTTACGCAACGTGGCCGCAGGCGCTAACCCCATCGCCCTGAAGCGCGGTGTGGACAAAGCCACCGAATACTTGGTGAGCAAAATCGCTTCCCACGCTCGCGACATTAGCGATTCTAAATCCATTGCTCAAGTCGGTTCCATCTCTGCGGGGAACGACGAAGAAGTCGGTCAAATGATTTCCCAAGCGATGGACAAAGTGGGCAAAGAAGGGGTCATTTCCTTAGAAGAAGGGAAGTCCATGACCACCGAACTCGAAATCACCGAAGGGATGCGCTTTGACAAAGGCTACATCTCCCCTTACTTCGTCACCGACACCGAACGGATGGAAGTGGTGATGGAAGAACCCTACATCTTGATCACCGACAAGAAAATCGCGTTGGTACAAGACCTCGTTCCCGTCCTCGAACAAGTGGCCCGTCAAGGTCGTCCCTTGTTCATCATCGCTGAAGACATCGAGAAAGAAGCCCTCGCGACTTTGGTTGTGAACCGTTTGCGCGGTGTTCTCAACGTGGCTGCGGTTAAAGCCCCTGGTTTTGGCGATCGCCGTAAGCAAATGCTCGAAGATATTGCCGTTCTCACAGGGGGTCAATTGATCACCGAAGACGCGGGTCTGAAACTCGACAGCACCAAGCTCGAAATGCTCGGTTCTGCCCGTCGCATCACCGTGACCAAGGAAAACACCACGGTTGTAGCTGAAGGTAACGAAGCTGCGGTTAAAACCCGTTGCGACCAAATCCGCCGTCAAATCGAAGAAAGCGATTCTTCCTACGACCAAGAAAAACTGCAAGAGCGTTTAGCTAAACTCTCTGGTGGTGTGGCGGTAATCAAAGTCGGTGCGGCCACCGAAACCGAAATGAAAGACCGCAAACTGCGCCTCGAAGATGCCATCAACGCTACCAAAGCGGCAGTTGAAGAAGGTATCGTTCCTGGGGGTGGTACAACCTTGGCTCACCTCGTTCCCGATGTGGAAGCCTGGGCCAACGAAACTTTGAAAAACGAAGAACTCACGGGTGCAACCTTAGTGGCTCGTGCCTTGACTGCTCCTCTGAAGCGCATCGCTGAAAATGCCGGACAAAACGGTGCGGTAATCGCCGAGCGCGTCAAAGAAAAAG
>JGI12048J13642_10218144_pt1 | contig 11564 bp, 8 predicted proteins | sample ElkSlonscriptome_16_FD_13642 | JGI IMG/M metagenome (IMG submission 13642) | reverse complement strand
ATTTTACTACATGACTAATCTCCACACGATGATTTCTATTAGAAGCTTGTTTACATTATGTCTCGCAACTTTGGTTTCGATATCACTTATGGCTCAAGCTGATCTGTTTACCAAACAAGCTGATAACGCTTTTGAAAATGAAGCTTATTTCGAAGCAATTGACCTTTATAAAAAGGCCTATTCCAAGGAGTCCGACCCCGACGAAAAAGGGCGAATGCTCTTTCAAATTGCCGAATCCTATCGCAAAATTTTGGATTACGACCAGCAGATCATTTGGTACAATAAGGCTTTAAAAGCTCAGTATGACAATCCTGATGCATTTTTGTACCTGGCCAAAGCGTATCATAGACAGGGAGATTTTACCCAAGCCATCGAGTACTACAACAAATACATCGATGCGTCTCCTGATCCATTAAAGGGCGAAATTGGATTAGAGCAAGCGGAGATTGCCAAAGAATTCAGGGATAATCCCTCTCGCTACATTGTTCAAAATGAAATTTTATTGAACTCAGCCGAGTATGATTTCTCTCCGGGATGGGCAGGCGATAATTATAATACCATCTACTTCAGTTCATCTCGTCAAGGAGCTCAGGGTATGGAAATTGACCTGAGAACGGGTGAAAGTTTTCAAGATATCTTCTTTACCACACGAGACCAGAAAGGAAAGTGGAGTGAGCCCGAACGTTTGACTTATCGTATCAATACCATTCACAATGAAGCTACCCCTCGACTCACAAGCACCTTTGACATGATGCTGTTTACACGATGCGAGAGCACCAAGGATAACAATAAGGGGTGTAACGTCATGATAACTCGTAAAACAGCCGACGAGTGGTCGACTGCCCAAATGGTTGAAGTAAAGAATGAGCAGAGTACTGACATCACAACAGCAGGTCACCCGGCTCTCACCGTTGATGAGTCGCATATTATTTTTGCCAGCGATATGCCGGGAGGAATGGGAGGAAAAGATCTTTGGATTGCTCCTTTCGATAAAGCCTCAATGACTACAGGCCAAGCCGTAAACCTCGGGCCCAACATCAATACCAAAGGTGATGAGATGTTTCCATTCGTTCGAAAGAACGGAGCCCTTTACTTCTCTTCCGATGGATTGATCGGAATGGGTGGATTAGACATCTTCGTTGCCGAAAGTACCGGTGATAATGAGTGGGGGAACGTAGTGAATGTAGGAGCTCCTATGAATTCGGTTGGTCACGATTTTGGAATTATTTGGGAAGGTGATTCAGAAAGAGGATACTTCTCTTCGGACAGAAATGGAGGAAAAGGTAAAGATGATATCTACTCTTTCAATCTGCCGCCGCTTCTCTTTGCCCTAGAGGGTGTGGTTTATGATAAAGATACGCAACAGCCTGTTCCGGAAGCTGTCATTAAGGTTATTGGCAGCGATGGAGCTTCTTTCGAAGCAGCCACAGATGCAGGTGGTGCTTTCTCTTTTGCAGAAAAAGGAGAAGACAGATACATCAACCCCGAAACAAATTACTCCATCGAGGTCTCAAAACCCGATTACCTGGTAGCCAAAGACCAAATCAGCACGGTTGGTATTCCCGAATCAACGACCTTTTTAAAGGAGTACTTTATCACTTTCACTGCGCCTGATAAAGCCATCGAATTTCCCGAGGTACGTTATGCATACAACAAAGCAGAACTTCAGGTAAATGATGAAGTGAATTCTCTGGATTCACTCGATTTCCTTTACAATGTTTTGGTAGACAATCCTACGATTATCATCGAGTTGCAGGCACACACGGATTCACGTGGTCGTGATGCTTACAACCTTGACCTATCGCAAAGACGCGCGGAAAGCTGTGTTGAGTATTTGAAGTCTAAGGGAATACCCTCGGAGAGAATGGTTCCGAAAGGCTATGGTGAAGGCCGGTTGAGAATTACGGATAGTCAAATTGCCAAAATGAATACGGAAGAAGAAAAAGAGGCGGCACATCAAAAGAATAGGCGTACGGAATTTACCGTCTTGAGTTTTGATTACATACCGATGGAAGAGTCGGATAACTAGATACGTTTAAATAATTTCAAGGCATCCCGATCAGTGTTGGGGTGCCTTTTTTTATTTCAAAATGAGTCAAGAGAAAAGATATCAAGCCAGAGGGGTAAGCGCGGGCAAGGAAGATGTTCACGCTGCCATTAAGAACGTTGACAAGGGACTTTTTCCCAAGGCATTCTGCAAAATTATTCCCGATTACTTAACGGGAAGTGAAGAGCACTGTTTGGTAATGCACGCCGACGGTGCAGGTACAAAATCTTCTTTGGCTTATGCCTACTGGAAGGAAACAGGAGATCTTTCCGTTTGGAAAGGAATAGCTCAAGACGCGTTGATCATGAATATTGATGACCTTCTTTGTGTGGGTTGTACCGATAAGATCTTGGTGAGTTCGACCATTGGCCGAAACAAAAACCTCATTCCCGGAGAAGTAATCAAAGCATTGATTGAAGGAACGGAAGAAGTTTTGGAAAATCTTCGTTCACTCGGACTAGAGGTGAGAAGTACCGGCGGCGAAACTGCCGATGTTGGAGATCTGGTTCGCACGGTCATCGTAGATAGTACCGTAACTTCTCGAATGCGTCGAGATGAGGTGGTTGATAATTCGAATATAGCCCCGGGACAAGTCATTGTGGGATTATCTTCGACAGGGCAAGCGACATATGAACAATCCTACAATGCGGGAATGGGCAGTAACGGACTAACATCAGCCCGACATGATGTTTTTAAATCAGAAATAGGCAAAAAATACCCCGAAACATTTGATCCCGCTGTTCCGAAAGATTTGGTATACAGCGGAAATTATGGCCTGACAGATCGCGTAGATTCCATGCCGATTGACATGGGAAAAGCCGTCCTTTCACCCACGCGCACATATGCACCTGTGATCAAAGCGATTCTTGAAAAAGACCGAAATCAAATAGGCGGTATGGTACACTGCAGTGGAGGGGCTCAAACCAAAGTGCTCCATTTTATTGAAGAACACCACGTGATCAAGGATAATCTTTTTCCCGTTCCGCCACTTTTTGATATTATCCAAAAAACATCAGGAACGGATTGGAAAGAAATGTACAAGGTTTTCAATATGGGGCACCGTATGGAAATATACTGTGAAGAGCATTATGCCAATTCTATTATCGAGATTTCAAACTCCTTTGATGTGGATGCACGCATAGTAGGTAGGGTAGAAGAGGGTAAAAAAGCATTGACCATTACCGGCCCGACCGGAACATTCCAATACAGCTAGTCCATGAATGAGAAAGAAATATTATCAAAATTGGGTGCCATCAAAGATCATTACCTGGAGGTAGGCAAAATGATCATTGACCCTGATGTGATATCAGATACCAAGCGGTATGTGAAATTTTCCAAAGAGTATAAAGATTTGGAACCAGTAGCCGAAGCCTATGACAGCTATAAGCTTTTGAACGATAATATTGCCAATGCCAGAGACATCATCAAAAATGAGGAAGACGCTGACTTCAAGGAAATGGCGAAGGAAGAGTTGAATGAATTGCTGGAAGAGAAAGAAAAAATGGAGGAGGAAATCAAATTTCTTCTGATTCCAAAAGATCCTGAAGATTCTAAAAATGCCGTCGTTGAAATACGGGGTGGAACAGGTGGCGATGAAGCAGCCATTTTTGCGGGAGACCTTTTCAGAATGTATTCCAAATACATCGAAACAAAAGGCTGGAAGCTCGAGCTGGTTGATACCAACCACGGTTCATCGGGTGGTTTCAAAGAGGTGATATTTAACGTAACGGGTGATAACGTCTACGGAATTATGAAATATGAAGGCGGAGTCCACCGGGTTCAACGGGTTCCGCAAACCGAGACTCAAGGCAGGGTTCATACTAGTGCCGCAACGGTTATTGTATTGCCGGAGGCAGAAGAATTTGATGTTGAAATCAAAGAGTCCGACTTGCGGGTTGATAGTTACTGCAGTTCCGGGCCGGGAGGACAGTCGGTAAATACGACTTACTCTGCCATTCGCCTGACGCATATTCCCACCGGTGTGGTGGCGCAATGTCAGGACCAGAAGTCCAAATTGAAAAATTACGACAAAGCCTTGAGCGTTTTGCGTTCTCGAATCTACGAGATAGAACTCCAAAAGAAATTGGCCGAAGATGCAGAGAAACGAAAATCTATGGTTTCTTCCGGAGACCGCTCGGCGAAGATCAGAACCTACAACTATCCTCAAGGTCGAGTAACCGATCATCGAATTAACCTGACACTATACAATCTTTCGGGGGTGATGGATGGTGATATTGATGAAATTATCGAAGCACTGCGCGTGGCTGAAAATGCTGAAAAACTTCAAGCGAGTATAGAGTAAAAGCAATGAGAAAAGCAGAATTGGTAAGCTTGATCAGGGAGAAGAAGAGTTTTCTCTGTGTCGGATTGGATCCGAATCCCGACAAAATGCCAAAGCATATTTTAGAGATGGAGAATCCCTTTTTCGAATTTAATAAGCGCATCATTGATGCTACCCGCGATTTTTGTGTGGCTTATAAACCGAATACTGCTTTTTATGAATCTCAAGGTGCTGCGGGCTGGGAAGCGCTGGGTAAAACGCGGGATTACATCGGAAATTCGCATTTCACAATAGCTGATGCAAAACGTGGGGATATAGGTAATACTTCGGGTATGTATGCCAAGGCTTTCTTTGAAGGATTAGATTTTGATTCCATTACGGTTGCCCCCTACATGGGCATAGATTCAGTTAAACCCTTTCTGAACCATGGAGAAAAGTGGGTGATCCTGTTGGCCTTGACTTCCAATAAAGGGGCAGATGACTTTCAGTTTTTCTGCTCCGATAATGGTGAAAGGCTCTTTGAAAGAGTATTGCGCGTGAGTCAGAACTGGGGTAATGATGAGAATATGATGTACGTAGTCGGCGCTACCCGACCGGAAAAACTGGAAGAAATCCGACAATTAATACCGAATCATTTTCTCTTGGTTCCGGGGGTTGGCGCTCAGGGAGGCAGTTTGCAAGAAGTCTGTAGATATGGCCTGAATGATGATGTCGGCCTCTTGGTAAATTCCAGTCGTGGAATCATACACGCTTCGAGCGAGAAAGATTTTGATCAAGCTGCCCGAGCTGAAGCTAAGAAGATTGCCGATGAAATGAAGGCGATCCTAACCTGAAAAATTTTTATCTTGAGGAAAATTCATGGCGATGAACGAGGATTTTCTTCACTATCTCTGGAAACATCGGCAATTTGATCTTTCCGATCTGCAAACGGAACGGGATGAAACTCTTGAAATTATCCATTCCGGATACCACAACCCGAATGCCGGCCCGGATTTTTTAGATGCCCGACTTCGAATCAACGGCACACTTTGGGCAGGGAATGTCGAAATTCACATAACCTCTTCCGATTGGTATAAGCACGGACATCAACATGATCCTGCCTACGAAAATGTCATCCTCCACGTTGTTTTTAATCAAAACAAAGAAGTGGAAGCACCCAAAGGAACGGTCATTCCTTCACTTGTATTGAAGGATCGAATCGATTATCAATCCTATCGAAAATATAAGGCTTGGGTGGCTGAAGGGAAGTTTATTCCTTGTGATAAGATAGTTAAGGGTGTTCCCCAACTCATAAAAACATCTGCCGTTCAAGGTTCGGCGGTTGAGCGACTTTCAATAAAATCGTCCATCTCGCGTGACCATTTGGTGCAAACCAAGGGGGACATGGAAGGAGCATTCTACAGAGTATTCCTAAGAGCATTGGGAATGAAAGTCAATGCACTTCCTTTTGAGCAGTTGGCAAAAATTACTCCCATTGAAGTTCTTCGAAAAGTAAGGCAGGATAAGAAGCAGCTCGAATCTTTATTACTCGGTCAAGCCGGGTTTTTAGCTGAAGCCACCTCCCAAGATCCTTATGTGACAGAGCTGAAAGAGCAATATGAATTCTTGGTTTCTAAATACAAATTGAACTCCATGCCGAAATCAGCTTGGAAGCTTTTTCGATTAAGACCTCAAAATTTCCCCCAAGTAAGGCTGGCACAACTCGCGGTCTTCTATCATCGCCATTCTTCCGTGGCTGCCGATATCTCAGAAATGGATACACCCAAGGAGATATTCGATTTTTTCGCGGTGAATATTGACCACGGGTTTTGGTTGAATCACTATACTTTGGATGCTGAATCGGCTGCACGAAAAAAATCTTTTGGCAATGATTTTCTCAAGCACTTGGTCATAAATGCCGTGGTACCTTATGTGTTTTCGTTGGCCGATTATAACCGCGACGAGACCTATAGAGAGCGAGCGATAAGCCTTTTGGAAGAGATTCCCTCGGAATCCAATGCTATTATTCGTAATTTTGAAAGTCTTGGCTTTAATCTTGAATCATCACTGGATTCCCAAGGTGTCATACAATTGAAGAATAAATTTTGTGATGCAAAAAGGTGTCTTAGATGTAAAGTTGGTATTCATATAATGAAGAATTATGCAGAAGTTGGTTAACCATATCTACACGTTTTTTGAAAAACAAGCCTTTGGAGTGTGCGACTGGTGGGGTCGAAAATTGGGCATTTCCTCCTCAAAGGTTAGGATGTATTTCATCTATATTTCCTTTATCACGCTGGGCTCCCCACTGATTATGTATTTGTTCATGGCCTTTTGGCTTGAACACAAGGATTTCTTCAAACTGCGCCATAAAAAGACCATCTGGGATCTTTAGGATCAATTCGCCCTCTTTTCAATTTTGTCAGAACACGGAATTTTAGTTCTTTAGCGGGTTCCGCCATCAGTGGTGTGAGCTTAGTTTAAATTATGAAGAAAATTCTCTCACTCTCAGGAGCTGTATTGGCCACTGCTCTATCCTTGAATGCCCAGATTCAAGCATCTCTTGAAATTGCCAACGACAGCGAAGAAATAAATGACGGTAGGGCGGTTGTTACCGTTGAAAGTGGAAGCCCACCTTATATTTACAAGTGGTCCAATCCGGATACCCCACTCAACTCTTCCTCAAGTAGTGGCTTGGTGGAGGGACTTCCATTTTCTGTAACGGTTGTTGATGCCAGCGGAAGCGAGCTTTTGCTGGAATCAGAGGTGCCCGCCGAATCTACTGAAGAAGTTATTAATTCACTTTTTCTTCCGGTGGTAAGTGGGCTGTCATCCGTACTCTTTTGGGATCCTTTTGAAGCAATAGGAATTTATGATCCGGTAGTTTACGCCGATCAAATTCCCGTTTTTGCCGCGGGTTTTAAGGAGGATAACGTGCAGCGCATATTTTTGATGAAGTGGTATGCTGAGGAAGGCGAAAAAGTAAATAAAGGTGATAGAATAGCTCTGATTCGCAGAAATTCAAATGATACTTTGAGCATCTACGCCAAAGACAGTGGCGCCCTGATACATGAATATTCTGAGGGTGAAATAGTTTTTAATCGAAGTGACATAGAAGCTATGGCGAGTATCGAAACGGGGATAATGGCTCGGATCAGATACGATGAACCAAAACCTTTGCTCACGGCAAACGGAGATGTGCAGAAAAAGAATATTCCGTTTATCGTTGTCTGGCTTGTTGCAGGAGCTATTTTCTTTACTGTAAGAATGAAGTTTATCAACTTCAGAGGAGTTAAGCACGCATTTCAATTGGTAGCAGGAAAGTATGACGACCCTGAGGATCAAGGAGAGGTGTCACATTTTCAGGCACTCACTACGGCTTTGTCGGCTACAGTTGGTTTAGGAAATATCGCCGGGGTAGCAGTGGCTATTGTCATCGGTGGGCCGGGAGCCACTTTTTGGATGATCATCGCAGGACTGTTGGGAATGGCTTCTAAATTTACCGAATGCACCTTGGGTGTGAAGTACCGCTTGATTAATGACAAAGGCGAAGTTTCGGGTGGGCCGATGTACTACCTGAGTCAAGGTCTCGAAAAGAGAAACATGAAAGGGCTGGGGAAAGTCTTGGCTGTATTGTTCGCCATTCTCTGTATCGGAGGGTCTTTCGGTGGTGGAAACATGTTTCAGGCCAATCAAGCATTTGCTCAGGTCTCGGCTAAAATGCCGGAACTGTTTGCCGGAAACGGAGCATTGTTTGGAGTGATTCTGGCCATTCTCGTTGGCTTGGTCATTCTCGGTGGAATAAAAAGTATTGCCAAAGTGACGGACAAAATTGTTCCTATAATGGTAGGAGTTTATGTGGGGTTCGCCATTATTATCATTTTAATTCATGCGGGCAACATTGGTGCAGCGTTCCAAGCAATTTATGATGGTGCCTTTTCGCCGACCGCACTGAAAGGTGGGGTAATAGGAGTTTTGATAGTGGGATTTCAACGAGCTGCCTTCTCCAACGAAGCAGGCGTAGGTTCGGCTTCTATCGCCCACTCTGCCTCCAAGACAAAACATCCTGTTAGCGAAGGAGTAGTCGCACTTTTAGAACCTTTTGTAGATACTGTTTTGGTATGTACGATGACTGCCTTGGTACTGATTTTTACGGGTTATGCTACAGATCCTGGCGGATTGAATGGCTCCGAGCTTACATCTGCGGCCTTCAGTAATGTCTTCCCATGGTTTGATTGGGTTCTGTTAGTCGCTATACTTCTCTTTGCCTTCTCCACTATGATTTCATGGTCGTACTACGGACTGAAAGCATGGAGTTATCTCTTCGGCAGAACCAAAAGGGCGGAATACATGTACAAATTAATTTTTCTCATCTTCATCGTGATCGGTTCTTCAATAGGGTTAGGCAGCGTATTGACTTTTTCTGATTTAATGATTCTCGGAATGGCTTTCCCTAATATTTTGGGGCTCCTGCTACTTTCAGGTGAGGTTAGGAATGATTTAAAATCGTATTTTAAACGAATCAAATCAGGAGAGATTAAACGGTTTAAATAAACGGATTGATAGACGATGTTCGAGCGAGTAAAGTCATATTTTATTCATTACCGCTCAGAGCGTCGTGGTATCATCGTACTTCTGATCCTTATTTTTCTGAGTATCGTTGGCGTAGAACTATTTCGATTTTTCTACACGCCGGACATCGAGCGAATTGATGTACTGGTAATTAATGATGGAGAAGAATCAATGGAAGCAAGCGCCGCTTCTTTCAGGCAACAGGCTAAAGCTAAGGAGTTCTTTAAGTTTAATCCAAATACGCTTAGCGACTCGGGATATTCTAAACTCGGTTTTACCGAAAAGGAGATTAAAACCCTCAGAAATTACCAAAAAGCAGGTGGGAGCTTTGAGGTTAAAGACGACTTTTCCAAGTTGTTCTTTGTAGATGAAGAAGAGTATGAGGCACTCGAAGAATACGTCGACCTGCCTGCAGAAAAACCACTAGTAAAGGAGGGTTTTGCATATACCTCTACTCGGAAAGATTCTCCGAAGCAAAAGATCAGCTGGTCTGACACTGCAGATACAAAAGGATATTCCTATAGCACGTATACCTGCAATATCAACACCGCGGACACCAATGAATTGAAAAGACTCAGAGGGATTGGTTCGTTTTATGCCAATAGAATAATAGAGCGCCGAGAGGCATTGGGTGGATATCATACGCTTGCTCAACTCATGGAATTGTGGAACATGACTCCGGAGAAAATTGACAAATTTGCCGAACAGGTGATCATAAATGCTGAGGAAATCCGTCAGATAAATATAAATCGCGCCTCGGCATATGAATTATCTCAACATCCTTATTTGAGTTTTGGTCAGTCGAGTGAGATAGTTTTGAAAAGGGAAGAAATCGGGAGCTTCGTCGATTCGGATTCATTCTGTTCCGCAGGTTTGTTAGATGCTGAATTATGCCGTAAACTTGTGCCCTACCTTAATTTTGCTGAATGAATCTTCGAGAAGAGCTCCTTACTATAATTCGCGATGTGCCTGATTTTCCAAAGCCCGGAATCCTTTTCAGAGATATTACCCCTATTTTGGAAAACCCTACGGTAAGCAGAGCTGTTGTAACTGAAATAATGCATCAATTTGATGGAATGAAAATCGATGCCGTTGCGGGAATAGAAAGCCGAGGCTTTTTGTTTGGACTACCGCTGGCCATGGAAATGAATGTACCGTTCATCGCCATTCGCAAAAAAGGTAAGCTGCCTGCAGAAACGGTAGAGTATAGCTATAACTTGGAATATGGAAATGCCACCATTGAAATGCATCGCGGTGTGGTACAGCCAGGGATGAATATTTTGATTCACGATGACCTTTTGGCAACTGGCGGTACCGCCGTAGCCAGCCGCGAGCTCATTCATTTGGAAGGTGGCTCGATAGCCGGATTTTCCTTCCTCATTGAATTAAAGAGTTTACTCGGAAGAGAAAAGCTCGCTTCCATCGACAAGCCTATTTTGAGCGTTGTCGATTATGATTGAACCACCAACTAAAAAAATAGATGAATTCACACTTAACTGAAAACCAAAAGATGATTGCACAGATGGTGCAGGATTTTGGTGAGCGCGAGATTAGACCGCATTTTATGGAATGGGATGAGAGCCAAGATTTCCCTATCGACACAATGAAGAAAATGGGAGAACTTGGACTATTGGGTGTTTTTGTTCCTGAAGAATATGGCGGGTCCGGTTTTGGCTATTATGAGTATTACACGGCCGTTTCTGAAATAGCTAAAATTTGTGGTTCTATCGGTCTTTCGGTAGCTGCGCATAACTCTTTGTGCACGGGCCATATTTTGGCTTTCGGAAACGAAGAGCAAAAGAAAAAATGGCTTCCTAAGCTGGCCTCCGGAGAATGGATTGGCGCTTGGGGTTTGACTGAGAGTAATACAGGCTCAGATGCGTTGAGGATGAAAACCACCGCCGTTAAGGACGGAAACGAATGGGTTTTAAACGGCACGAAAAACTGGATTACCCATGGCATCAGTGGTGATGTGGCGGTTGTTCTAGTTCGGACGGGAGACTTACTTGATTCCCGTGGAATTACAGCCTTCGTTGTAGAGCGTGGAACACCCGGGTTCAAAGCGGGCAAAAAGGAAAACAAACTTGGTATGCGCGCTTCCGAAACCGCGGAAATGATATTCGAAGATTGTAGGGTCCCTGAGGAGAATGTTCTCGGAAATCCGGGTGAAGGATTTATTCAAGCAATGAAAGTTTTGGACGGAGGTCGAATTTCTATAGCGGCCTTGTCTTTGGGAATTGCCAAAGGAGCTTATGAGGCTGCTTTGAAATACAGCAAAGAACGTGAGCAATTTGGAAAGCCGATTTCGAACTTTCAAGCCATCGCTTTCAAGTTGGCCGATATGGCAACCCAAATTGAAGCAGCCGAATTACTGACCCTTCAAGCTGCCGATATGAAAAACCGAAAAGAAGAAATGACGAAAGAGTCGGCTATGGCCAAGTACTATGCTTCTGAAGTTGCCGTAAAGGTTTCAACTGAAGCCGTACAGATTTTTGGTGGATATGGTTATACCAAGGATTTCCCCGTTGAAAAGTTCTATCGCGACAGCAAACTGTGCACAATTGGAGAGGGGACGAGTGAAATACAAAAATTGGTGATTTCAAGAAAAATTCTTTCTTGAGTATTTCTCCAATTAATTCTTATATTTGCAGCCCAAATTTGAATACAGACACATGCTTATTATAC
>JGI12048J13642_10356275_pt1 | contig 11565 bp, 13 predicted proteins | sample ElkSlonscriptome_16_FD_13642 | JGI IMG/M metagenome (IMG submission 13642) | reverse complement strand
CACCGCTTTGGTGGCCCCGGTCGAGGTCGGCGACGGCGCCACCATCGGGGCGGGCTCGGTCATCAATCGCGACGCGCCGGCCGAGCAGCTGACCTTGGCACGAAGCCGGCAGGTCACCCTCGGGCACTGGGTGCGTCCGCGCAAGCCACCGAAGGACTGAGAGAGGGCATCCTTATGTGCGGTATCGTCGGGGCGATCGCCCAACGTCCGGTCGCTGCGATTCTAATGGAAGGCCTGCGGCGGCTCGAATACCGCGGTTATGACTCGGCCGGGGTCGCGGTGCTCGGTTCCGACGATCGCCTATATCGGGTTCGCACCCTGGGCAAGGTCGCGCGCCTGCGCGAGGAGGTCGAGCGCGACCCGATGCCCGGCACCCTGGGCGTTGCCCACACGCGGTGGGCGACGCACGGCGAGCCGGCGACCCGCAACGCCCATCCGCACGTTTGTCGCGAGCGTTGTGTGATCGTGCACAACGGGATCGTCGAAAACCATGAGAGCCTGCGGCGCGAGCAGGCGGAGGCCGGACACTGCTTCACGAGCGATACCGACACCGAGGTGATCGTCCACGCGATCTACGACGAGCTTCAGAGTGGCGATGGCCTAATCGAAGCGGTGCGGCGTGCGACTCGACGGCTTTCTGGGGCCTACGCCCTCGGTGTCATCGACGCGCAGGACCCCGAGCACTTGGTCGCCGCCCGTCAGGGGAGCCCCCTCGTCATCGGGATCGGCTTCGGCGAGCACTTCATCGCCTCTGACGTCTTTGCCCTGCTGCCGGTGACGCACCGCTTCATCTTCCTCGAAGAGGGCGACATTGCCGAGCTCAGCCGGCACGAGGTGCGCATCTGGGATGCGCAGGGCGAGCGGGTCGAGCGGCCGGTCAGGGAGTCCACCGTTGCGCTCGACGCAGTCGAGCGCGGCGAGTATCGCCACTTCATGCTGAAGGAGATCTACGAGCAGCCGCGCGCGGTCGCCGACACGCTGGAAGGGCGTCTCAGCGAGCGGCGCGCCTTGCCCGAGGCCTTCGGCAGGCAAGCCGACGCGATCTTTGGTGCGGTCCGCGCGGTGACCATCGTCGCTTGTGGAACCAGCTATCATGCTGGCCTGGTCGCTCGCTACTGGATGGAGTCGCTGGCCGGTTTGCCCTGTCAGGTCGAGGTCGCCAGCGAGTACCGCTATCGGCACCACGTGGTACCGGAGGGATCTCTGTTCGTGACCATCTCTCAATCCGGGGAGACGGCCGACACACTGGCAGCCCTGCGCCTCGCCAAGGCGTCGGGCTACGCCGCGAGCCTCGCGATCTGCAACGTGCCCGAGAGCTCGCTCGTGCGCGAGTCCGATTTGGTTCTGCTGACGCGGGCCGGTCCGGAGATCGGCGTGGCCTCGACCAAGGCCTTTACGACCCAGCTCGTCTCCTTGCTGCTGTTGACCTTGGTGTTGGGTCGCTACCATGGCCTGAACGAAGACGAGGAGGCGCGGGTCGTCGACCTGCTCCGCTCGCTGCCGGGGAAGCTCGAGCAGGTGCTCGCGCTCGATGAGGAGGTTGCCAGGTTGGCGGAGGCGTTCGTCGAAAAGCGCCATACCCTATTCCTCGGGCGCGGTGAGCAATACCCGATCGCGATGGAAGGGGCCCTGAAGCTCAAGGAGATTTCCTACATCCACGCCGAGGCCTATCCCGCCGGGGAGCTGAAGCATGGGCCATTGGCTCTGATCGACGAGGATATGCCCGTGGTCGCGGTTGCGGCCAACAACGCGCTGATCGAGAAGCTCAAGTCGAACCTCGAAGAGGTGCGTGCGCGGGGCGGTTTGCTCTTCGTCTTCGCTGACTTTCAGGTTTCGCTCGAGGCCGCTGCAGGCATCACGCTAATCCGCCTGCCGCCGACCGACGATCTGATCGATCCGCTCATTTTCGCCGTTCCGCTACAGCTGTTGGCCTACCACGTCGCGGTGCTCAAGGGGACCGACGTTGACCAGCCCCGCAACCTGGCCAAGTCGGTGACGGTCGAGTGAAATCGTAATCGCACAAGGCAATTGACCGAGGTAACTGACCGATGTCGCAGGTCCTCTACGATGCCCACCCCTCGCTGATCCGGTCCAGACCGTTCGGCACCGTGCTCGCCTTGCTGATGGTGGTCGGCGGGATTGCGGTCGCCTTGTTCGGCCGGGGCTTGATGCCGCCCCTGCCCGCCGAAGTTCCAGCGGGCGCCCTGGGGATCGGCCTCTTCGGTGTCGGGTTCCTTCTGCTTTTGTCCTGGTCGATTGCGGTCAGGATGGATCGCCTGCAGATCAAAGACGGCGAGATCGTCTGGACGCACGGCCTGATCAGCAAGCAATACACAGAAATCAACATGACTTCGGTGCGTACGGTAAGGGTCAGTCAGAGCATCCTGCAGCGCCTTCTCGGCGCCGGAGACCTGGCGGTCTATACCGCGGGGGATCGCCCGGAGATGGTGATCAAGGGTCTGCCGGAGCCGACCCGGATCCGCGATCTCATCAAGGGCTAGTCACAGTGCAACGCCAACCCCAACAGGGTCCCGCAGCATTGTCCCATCGGCCCAACCCGTCTCCCCGCTGGGGCGATGGGCGCTCCGGCAGTTTGCGCCAGTCGTTCTTGAACCCTTTCCTGGCGCCGCCTGCGCGCGACGAGTGCAGCGGCATCGGCCAGGCGCACCATGGGATCCGATAACCGAAGCGATCTCAAGCTCTTGGCGGTCATCCTGATGGCGGCCGCCGTGCTTCTGGCCGCCATCGTGGTGCTCGTGTTGCCCGCTGGTGAGGAGTTCGTCGTAACCCTGAGTGACGGAGTCGGGCTCAAGTCGGGGCTGCTCTGGGGCTTCGCGACGACGGTGACCTTGTTCATTGTCTTCGCCCTTGTGGCCGGCGATAGTCTCCTCGGCGAGCTCCAGTTCATGCTGGGGTCCTTCTTTCTGTTCTTTTTCGTCCTATCCCTGTTGATTGCCTGGGTCTTCTGAGCCGACCGGCGAGTGCGTTGGCGGTCTACTCGCGTTTTGTGTCCCCATGGTGCACAATGTCGCGAGGACGCTGCGCTGCGGCCGGGCGTCCTTTCCCATCACCACTCTGACGCGAAGGAGTCAACAGTTATGTCCGATAAGCCAATGAACAAGAGCCGTCGTGACGCTGTGAAAATGATGCTGGGCGGCTTTGCCGCTGTCCCGGTCGTCAACCTCGTCGGCCTGGGCAGCGTTCAGGCTGAAGAGCTGCCGCATGTGGACCCGGCGACCGACCCGATCGCGCAGGCGCTGCAGTACGTGCATGATGCCACTGAATCGGAGGCGCGGGCGGAGAACACCGGCAAGGGCGCGCCGCCCGAGGAACAGCTCTGCAGCAACTGCAGCTTCATCCAGGCCGATAGCGGTGAGTGGCGCCCGTGCAGCCTCTTCCCGGGCAAGGCGATTCACGAGACCGGGTGGTGCACCTCCTGGACCCTGAAGGCCTAAGCAGGTCTAACTCACAAGGGTTTGCGGTGGCGGGGCTTCGGCCCCGCTTCTCGTTGGGGCCCCAGAGCTCGCTCGCCGGGTTCTCCAGGGCGGCCGTCGGACGATGCGTGGGAGTTCCTGCGCCGGCGACGAGTTTTGGCCAAGGCACGCCAGGACAAAGACCTCTCTATCAGTGGGCAGATTTCGGCGGCAGGGTTAAGATAGTCGCCGAGACCGAATCCTGGGTCGGCGTGGGGCGCCGCCAGCGCCGCCGAGACCGCCTTGCGGCGCATCGAAGAGGCGGGCCGGTGCACCTGCGCACGAGGTGTTCCATCACATCATAGAGGGGGTTATTCGTGTCCGAATCGAGCGATACGTCCACCAACCCGGCGGCTGCCGAGACGAGCGATGCCGGCGAGTCGAAGGCCGATAAGAAACCGCGCAAATCTGCTGTTCAGCGCAGCCTGCATGGGCGCCTGTGGGAACTGGTCACCTATGCCTTGCTCTACGCCTTGGCGGTCGGCGGGGTCATCTATATGCAGGCCAACGCGGAGGCCGCTGTACCCTATTGGGAGCTGGTCGTCGGCATTGTCGCGGTCATCGCGATCCTCGCCGGTTGGAGCCGCGGCAAGAAAGGCGGCGGAGGCCAGCTCGGCTATCTGACCAAGGCGCTGCTGCACTGGGTCGGCGTCATCGGGGTCCTCTATCTGCTACTGCTGTACCAAGGGCACCTCGAGCTGGACTTCCAAAGCATGGACCTGCTCTTGATCTATCTTCTCGGCCTCGGCTGCTTCCTGGCCGGCGTCCACCTCGATGGCCGAATGTTCATCCTGGGCGTCTTTCTGGTCGGCGCGGGGTTGCATAGCCAGGCGTTGCTCGACACGAGTGGGATCGACACCACTGCGGTCGAGGGGTTCATCAGCCATAGCAATGCGGTCCTGATCGGCGCTGCCGTGATCGCCATGGTCCTGACGACCTTCTTGGATCTGATCACGCCGAAGCGTTAGAAGCGCCCTTCTGTCGGGCGTTTCCCGCGGCACATGGATGTGTCGCCGTTGTCGATCACCGAAGCGATCGACAACGGCGTCGTCCTAGTCACACGCAGGGGTTGGGGCCGGCAATCCGCGCCCGGGTTGTGGGGCCGTTTTCACTGGGTTCCATAGCGGGTGCGTACGTAGTCGTCGACGAGCGCCATGAACTGCTCGGCGATACGCTCGCCCTTCAGCGTGGCGACCTTCTCGCCGTCGACGAAGACCGGGGCCGACGGGCGTTCGCCGGTGCCGGGCAGGCTGATGCCGATCTGGGCGTGCTTGCTCTCGCCCGGGCCGTTGACGACACAGCCCATCACAGCCACCTGCATCGCCTCCACGCCTGGATACTCACGCCGCCAGTTGGGCATCTGGGCGCGTAGGTGGGCCTGGATGTCCCGCGCCAACTCCTGAAATAGGGTACTGGTCGTGCGCCCACACCCCGGACAGGCCGTGACCATCGGCGCGAAGGAGCGCAGGCCCATGGTCTGCAGGATCTCTTGGGCGACGACGACCTCCCGAGTACGGGATTCGCCTGGCTCCGGGGTCAGCGAAACGCGAATGGTGTCGCCGATGCCGTCCTGGAGCAGGATCGCCAGTGCGGCCGTGGAGGCGACGATCCCTTTGGACCCCATCCCCGCCTCGGTGAGGCCGAGATGCAATGCGTAGTCGCCGCGCGCAGCCAGGGCCCGGTAGACGGCGATCAAATCCTGGACGCCGCTCATCTTGCAGGACAAAAGGATACGATCGCGCGGCAGGCCGAGTTCCTCGGCGCGGGCGGCGCTCTCGAGCGCCGACTGGACCATGGCCTCACGCATGACCTCGTCGGCAGGCTTCGGCTGCGTGCGGTGGGCGTTTTCGTCCATCAGCCGGACAACGAGATCCTGATCCAGGCTCCCCCAGTTGACCCCGATGCGCACCGGGCGGTCGTAGCGGCAGGCGATCTCGATCATGGTCGCGAACTGGCTGTCGCGCTTTTCGCCGCGCCCGACATTGCCGGGATTGATCCGGTACTTGGCGAGGGCCGCGGCGCAGTCGGGATAGTCGGTCAGCAGCCGGTGGCCATTGAAGTGGAAGTCGCCGATCAGCGGAACGCCGACACCGAGACCGTCCAGCGCCTCGCGGATCCGTGGGACGGCCTGGGCGGCTGACTCGTTGTTCACGGTCAGGCGGACGAGCTCGGAACCGGCACGGGCGAGCTCGGCGACTTGCTCGACGGTTGCGGTGACATCGGCGGTGTCGGTGTTGGTCATCGACTGGACGACGATGGGGCTTTCGCCGCCGATGGCGACGGGGCCGACGCGCACGGCAAGGCTGGCGCGGCGTTGGATGGCATTCGTGGTCATGTGGCGGTGTCTATGGCAGATGCGACGGTGGAAGGACCGGCCGCAGTCGAGTAGTGGATAGGCGTCGTGTCGATGGCTCAGGGTAGCGGGGCGCGCAGCCCTTGCACGAGGGCAAGATAATCGCGGTCGGCCGGGCCGAGGACGCCGTGCCGGATCATAAAGTCGATGATGACCAGGTTGCAGTTGAGCTTGAAGTCGTCGCTATCGCGCACCGTCGCGAGGACTTGCTCGACCGGACAGCGGAAGAATTCCGCGACCTCGCCGTCGGTGCAGACGGGCGTAAAGCCCGCCGGTAGCTCCAAATCATAGCAGTAGATCACGTCCGGCTTCAGCCCGGCCGCGGAACTGCGGCAATAGGTGATGGCGCCGACCGGTACCGCGCGATCGGCGAGGTTCGCTGCGATACCGGCCTCTTCGTGACATTCCTTGCGCAGGTTATCGGCCAAGGTGACGCCCCATGGGAGGCCGCCGGCGACCAGGTGATCGAGGCGTCCGGGGTAGTTACGACGATCGGCAGCCCGCCGTCCGACCCAGAGCTCAAGGCCGTTTGCCGTCCTGACGTAGCCGTTGAGATGCTGACCGAAGGCGCGGACCCCGAAATAGGGTGCCGCGGCGCGGTCGATCAGGAAGCGTGTCTGCTCACGGTCGCCGGCACAAACCGGGTAGGGCTCGCCATGGCGATGGCTGATGAGGCCATCGTCGATGAGCTCACTGAGCATGCGCTGAAAGCGCTCGCTACGGGCGGCGAAACCGGCCGGCGCAGCGTGCCAGCTCAAGCCGGCGGCATCGAGCTGAAAATCCTGCCCGCGCCCGCTCAGGGCGTCGGCGAAGTCCCGTCGTACCCAGCCAAGCCGTTCGCCGGCCAGCAGGAAGGGGACATAATCATCCGCTGTCCAGTCGTTGCAGGCCCGAATCTTGTCTAGCAAGCTCATATCATTCAGGAGCCGGCAAGATGGTGCAGATGATGGTCCGTTCGCGGCGAGGGCCGTCGAAATCGCAGAGAAAGATATTCTGCCAGGTGGAAAGCCCCAGCTGCCCGTCGATGAGCGGTATCGTCTCGGAGGGTCCGACGAGGCCAGCCTTGAGGTGGGCGTCGCCGTTGCCGTCCTGCGCGTCGTGGCGCCAGACGCCGCGCGGGATCAGCTTGCGCAGCAGTTCGATCACATCGGTCTGGACACTGTCGTCCCAATTCTCCTGGATCATGATCGCGGCCGTCGCACCCTGGGCATAGACCGCGACCAGCCCGTCGCGGACGCTGCTGCGTGCAACGGCATCGCGGACCTGAGGCGTGATATCGACGAGGGTCTCGCGCGCCTTGGTCGGGACTCGAATCGCCTCGCGCATCAGTGCTCCTCTGCCTTGGCCAATTGCCAGAGCCGTTCCATCTCGTCGCGCAGCGACGCGCTCGGTGCCTGGCCGCTTTGACGCAGGCGCCCTTCGATAGACGCAAAGCGCCGCTCGAAACGATGCGTGGCGCCGCGCAGGGCCTGTTCGGCATCGACGCCCATATGGCGGGCCAGATTGACGCAGGAGAAGAGCAGATCGCCGAGCTCGTGGACACGCTCCTCGGGCGCGGCCTGTTCGGCCAGGCTCGCGCGGCACTCGGCGAGCTCTTCTGCAACCTTGTCGAAGACCCCGTCGACGCTATCCCAGTCGAAGCCGACCTGGGCCGCGCGCCGTTGCAGCTTCTCGGCACGGACCAGCGCCGGCAGCGTCCGGGCGACGCCGGCGAGGACGCCGCCCGAGTGCTCGGCTGGGCCCTTCTCGGCACGTTCGTCGGCCTTGGTGCGCTCCCAATTGGCCCGCACCTCCGCCTCCGTGTGTAAGGGCGCATCCGCGAAGACGTGCGGATGGCGGCGGATCAGCTTGTCACAGATCCGCTGCACGACACTGGCGAAATCGAAATCGCCTTGTTCCTCGGCCATGCGGGCATGGAACACGACTTGAAGCAGCAGGTCGCCGAGCTCGTCGCGCAGCGCCTCCATGTCGCCGTCTTCGATCGCCTCGGCGACCTCGTAGGCCTCCTCGAGCGTATACGGCAGGATGGTGCGGAAGTTCTGCCGAAGGTCCCAGGGACAACCCCCTTGGGGGTCCCGCAGGCGCGCCATGATGGCTAGCAGCTCGTCGATCTCAGCGGTTTGACTCATGCCCCGAAGGCCTCCAAGACGAGGCCGACCACGACAGCCGCCACACCGCTCCAAAGCCAGTAGCGATTCGGCACGCCAATGGTCCTGCCGGGCTGTGACCTGGCAGGGTCCTGGAAAATGGCCCACAGATGAGGGCCACTGAGCAGCCACGGGATCAGCCCCAGGGTCGCGGGGACGACCAGCCAGAGCGGCGCCGGATCGTTGAAGTAGAGTATCAGGGCCGCCACCGGCCAGAGCAGGAGATAAGCCGCGCTCAGGTGGGCGTCGAGGCCCTTGCCCTGGGTGTAGACGACGGCCAGTACGGCACCGCTGCCCCAGACGGCGACAATGAGGATCAGCAGCAGACGCATCGGTGAACTAGCCCCAACACTGGGTCCATCAGTGGCCGAAATAGTGACGAATGGCCAGCATGGTAACGGAGCCGGACGGCGCAACCAAGGGCTTCGCGTCCCTGTTGCAGCAATACGGGTTGACGGCGTCCCGCCGCATCGAGATAATGCTCGTTCTAGCTTGGTGAGGCCAGCAGCCGCTCAATCAGTCCGTAGGCATGCGCGACTGGATAGAGCCTCCAAGGACGGAGCAACACCAATTCGCAAGCGCCCGTAGCTCAGCTGGATAGAGTACCTGGCTACGAACCAGGGGGTCGGGAGTTCGAATCTCTCCGGGCGCGCCAATAAAAACAGAGCCTTAAAGGCGATCGGCGAGGGGGCGGCAAGCCCCCTTTTTCGTTTTGTCCCACCATTTTGTCCCACCAGCGGCGCCGATTATTGCAGCGCCGATTTTCTCTCTCCCTGTTTCTGTTTGTTGCGAGCGCGGATCGAGACTGGGCCGGCAAGCCGTACACAGACCAAACCTATAGCCTCTAGTAAATCTGGCACGCTTTGCGTAACGCAGTACACGTCTACAGGAGGGGTGCTCCGATGGCCCCGGCGTTACAAGAGCGACCTGACCCCCTGCCTCCCGGGCCGCCAAACCTCGGCGGTCCCACCCGGGATCGCCGAGCCCCAGCTCGGCCAACAGCGGCGGCGGATGACGCTCGAACCGTCGCCCACGGGAGCCAGTGCCAAAGACAATCAGCCCGATGTTGCAGAGCTCCAGACCCAATGGCAGATTAGCCCCATGATCTCGAGTGTCGCCCTCTACGAAGCCCTGACCAATGCCCCCGACGATCGTGCGCGTGCGCGCGTCATCGCCGAGGCGTTCGAGCGTTTGGAGGAGCGCTATCCGCATCTTCCGGAATTGGCGACCCAGGGTCACATCCGCGAGAGCGAGCTGCGCCTGCAGAAGGAGATCGAGCAGGTCCGCGCCGAGGTTGAGCAGGTTCGTGCCGGGTTGCGTGAGACCGAGTTGCGTCTCCTCAAGGAAATCGAGCAGGTGCGTGGCGAAGTGGCGCGCACCAAGGTTGACCTTATCAAATGGATCGTCCCGCTGATGTTTGCCCAAGTTGCCGCGATTGCCGCCCTGGTGAAACTGCTCTGAGCCGCCGGCTGGGCGTTCGTCTCAGAGCCCAGGGCCGAGCCGCGAAGCGATGCGGCCTCGCCCGTGCACCGGCTCATAGCCAGAGCGCAACTTCGGTGCCGAGTGTTCCGCGGGCCTAATTGGCCTTGGGCCAGCTGATCGTTGTGTCGAGCAAGACAACTGTCGGCCCCAACCAGGCCAGATCGCCGGTTTGTATGCCCTGGCCGCGTACCCCCGGTAGAGCGCTGTTGGTCTCGTGCACGTAACAAGACCTGACGCCCTGGCCCGTGGCCCGCGACCTGGTCCCGATCGCCGCCCTAGTGAAGCTGCTCTGAGCCGCCCGCTGGGGGTTTTTCCGAGAGCCCAGGGCCGAGCCGCGAGGTGATGCGGCGCCCCCCGTGCACCGGTTCCCTGCGGGATGGCAACGTCAGTGCCGAGCGTCCCGCGGGCTTGATCGGTCTTATGCCGAAGTGATCGTTGGGCCAAGCGAGACAACTGTCGGCCGCGGGCAGGCAGAATGTTGATTTGCGAGACCCGGCACCTCGATAACCGGTACCCGTCCGTTAGTCTCTATGCGTATTGCGAGAAGAAGTCGACAGACGCCGCAGGCTTGGTGAGCCTATCATGACTCGCAAGCACGAAGTTGGCGCCGGCCAGGCTGGGCGTCAGCGGACCCCGAGCTGGTCTCTACCGAGGCAGATGATGGCAGAGAACACTTTTGCCCTGATTGGCGCCGCCGGCTTTGTTGCGCCGCGGCATATGAAGGCTATTGCCGAGGTCGGGGGCGATCTGGTGGCCGCCCTTGATCCCAATGACAGCGTGGGTGTCATCGACGGCTATTTCCCTGCCGCCGACTTTTTCACCGAGTTCGAGCGCTTCGATCGCCACATTGACAAGCAGCGCCGCAAGGGGCAGCCGATCGACTACGTCAGCATCTGCTCACCGAACTACCTGCACGATGCCCATATCCGCTTTGCGCTGCGCAGCCATGCGCACGCGATTTGCGAGAAGCCGCTCGTCCTGAATCCGTGGAACATCGAAGGCTTGAGCGAGATTGAAGCCGAATCCGGAAGACGCGTCTTCAACATCCTACAATTGCGCCTGCACCCCGCGATCCGTCAGCTCCGAGAGCGCATGCCGACGACACCCTCGCCGCAGCTCCACGACATCGAGTTGACCTACATCACCTCACGCGGGAACTGGTACGCGCGCAGTTGGAAGGGGGACATACAGAAGTCCGGCGGCATCCCGACCAATATCGGCGTGCATTTCTTCGATATGCTCGCCTGGATCTTCGGTGACGTCGAGCAGAGCACAGTACATTTGAGCAGAGCCGATTGCGCAGCGGGGCATCTGGTGTTGAAGCGCGCCAATGTCCGTTGGTTCCTCTCCATCAACGCCGAGCATCTGCCCGAGGTGGCCCGCGCGCAAGGCCAACGAACCTATCGGTCGATCCGCGTCAATGGCGGGGAGGTCGAGTTCTCCACCGGCTTTACCGACCTCCATACCGAGAGCTATCGCCAGATTCTCGCTGGGCACGGGTATGGCCTAGAGGATGCCCATACCGCGATCGAGATGGTCCATGGCATCCGCAACGCCACACCGAGACCATTGACTGGCGACTATCATCCGCGTTGTGAACGGATTGGCTGACGCACAGAGCGCAGAATGGCCTACGTCGCCCACCCCACCGCCATCATCGACGACGGCGCCCGGATTGGGGAGGGCACACGCATCTGGCATTGGGTGCACATCTGCGCCGGCGCCCACATCGGCGCCGCGTGCTCGCTCGGGCAGAATGTCTTCGTGGCCAATGACGTCGTCATCGGCGACCGCTGCAAGATCCAAAATAACGTCAGCCTTTACGACGCTGTGACCCTCGAAGACGACGTCTTCTGCGGCCCCAGCATGGTCTTCACCAATGTCCACAATCCGCGGGCGGCCGTCTCCCGTAAGGACGAGTACCGCCGCACCCTGGTGCGGCAAGGGGCCACGATCGGGGCCAATGCCACCATCGTGTGTGGCATCACGCTCGGCGCGTACGCGTTCGTCGGGGCCGGGGCCGTCGTCACCAAGGACGTCAAGCCCTATGCCCTCGTGATCGGCGTTCCCTCCCGGCAGGTCGGCTGGGTGAGTGAGCACGGCGAGCGGC
>JGI12048J13642_10361143_pt1 | contig 11566 bp, 8 predicted proteins | sample ElkSlonscriptome_16_FD_13642 | JGI IMG/M metagenome (IMG submission 13642) | reverse complement strand
ATTCCGATTCCGACCGGAAATTAGGAATCAGTGATCCACCCCCGGGATCCTAGGGGCTTTCACTTAACCAAGCGTTCCTGAAAGAGTTTAGCGGTTTTTGAAAAATGTTTGTGTCTTTTTTAGAGGTCGATTCAGAACGCCAGCCGTACACTCATTGAGGTGTTTGTTTTCACTGAATGATATGTCTTGAATCACAGGTGCAAGCTGTTGGTTATGCAACTTTCTTGGCGATCTGGTTTCGACGTCGCTCGATCATTGCATCGGTGAACCGGAGCCGCCGATGTCGCGCGATTTGGAATCAAAGTTTTCTGGCGGCGGCCCCGTTACCGCTGCCGTTCCCCGACTGAAGATGCTCGAATGCCATGGGACATCGAACGAATCGCTGACATCCTTCGTGCAACCGAAGAACCGTACGCGAACGTGGAACAGCCGCCTGTTTACCATCGCCTACTTTTTCGCGATGCAAGATTGAAGTACGTACTCAATCTCATGCCTGAAACATTTGGTGTATTCCTCGCCGCTGACCCGGATGAACCCGAACAGGGGTGTCCAATGCTCGAATACGGATTCACATGCACCGACATCGAAATTGGACCAAGCGCGTACGGTGAAAACGAGACCGCAATTCGGTTCTTTGAACACCGCGACACTTATGGTGGGTTGCGACTAACAGTCACGCCGCGAGTAAGCACCGTAAGCACAGGAGTAAGACCGTCGCTGTCCCTATGCATTCCTGACGAACCGCCAGAGCGAAATCCGTTTAAGGATGTCTTTTGGACGGCACGGTGACGTTCAGCGATGCAGTTAACGCGATCGGGACGAACGTTGCCTACGATCTTGATCACTGCCGCCGCGGCGGATGTCTCGACTTCCTCGTTCGGTACCTCTTTGCGAACTCGTGGAGGCGGGCACTTCGCCCATTTCGATCTGCGGCGATAGCATCTCCAACGCCTGCATCACTTCGCTTTGAATGCCTTCGGGCATCGTGATCACCTCGATCGTCGGCTGTCGTTCTCGAGCCGCTTCGTCTCTTTGTTTGACAACCGACTCAATCTCTTTGAACAATTGATCGTTGCAAGCGACCAACAATTCGCCGGTGACGGTATCGACAGCCAGCGTCAAGCGAATGCCGGGGGAGTCGGAGGTTGGAGTGGGGCTGCGATTTTGGGTGGACCGGCCACGCGACTCGTCGTCATCATCAGCACGATCACGATCATCGTTGCTTCGCGACCGTCGTGCTCGAGCCCGTTCGGCGACCGGATCGACCAGGTAGTCCTTGTACAGGGTACGAAGCAATTCCGCGACCTCATTCACATCTGCGTATTGAACTTCGATCGCATGTGGTTTTCGATCGATAAAAGAACCGGGAACCTCGGTTGCATCAATGAACCCCAAGAATTTCTCGACTTCGTCCACCTGCTCTTGCACCCCACTAACAAACAAGGCGTTCGTACGCTGATCGGGAATAATCCGCAGAGGCTCAACCGTTTGGTCGGTTAGAAAAACGCCATTGCCGCTTGTCATCAGCAGAGAGTCATTCACAAGCTCGTACAACTGGGTGGCTGCCCGTTGCGCCTCGGCAACGCGAAGGTAGAAAACGGTCCAGCTCGTCCGGCTGGGCATTTGCCGAACCAGTTCGCGAATCGTACTTTCAACAGCCTGGAGCGCTTCTGGATCGCCGGACGAGATCATCAAGTCATCGCCAGCGACTTCGATACGCACCTTCGCACGATCACTCACTTGAGCTGGCAATGCGGCGGAGGGATCCTGGCGTGTCACTAGCGACGAACTCACAACGGCATCGGTTAGAAGAATCGAATCGTCCAGTCGAGAAACACGTTCGCGCGGCGTCGAATTGCAACTGTGATTAAGCGTTTCAATTGTTTCAATGGTTGTCTCTGGAGCAACTTGATTGCCAGAGCCCGTTCGATTCTGTCTAAGTGGCCTTTCATTGCCAACCGAATCGTTCCCTTCACCGGGAATCACCACGCGAATGTCGATGCCATTGGGGCTATCCATAGAAAACAGCCGCTCAGCCGACTTGGCCACTTGCCCCGCACGGCTTTTCCCGACTTCGATTCGTCGAATTCGTGGAGTGCTTTGCAATCGAGATTCGTCGATTCCTGGCTCGCCGAACTCCTGCAAAGCATCTCGCACTTGTTCAATTTGGTTGTCCGTTCCTCGGACGATGATGGAGCGACTGGCCAATTCAGCTCGGACCATCGGCCGTTCATCGCGATCATCGTTCGAAAACATTTCATTCAAAAACGAAGCCACGGCTGATGGATTCGATCGACGCAGCGGGATTACTTCCACATCACGTTTTCCGCCTTCGTTGACATCCAAAATCCGAATTAGCCGCTCGACTTCGCGGTGTTGCTGCTCATCACCAAAAACGTGAATCGTGTCTTGGCGTCGGTCCTCATTGACAATGACTCCTGGCATGAGAACATCGATGGTCTTCGCGACTTCACCCTCATCAGCCGACACCATCCCATAGACACGCAAATCGGGCTGGTTGCTCGATACCAGAGCGGGCGTCGAGCTTCCCGATGGAACATCGATTGATTCGAGCACGTCCTCGACCAAACCGAGGCCTTCTGGGGTGGCGGTTACCAACAGGGTGTTTGTTCTTTCCAGCGACGATACCTGCATGTTCATCGCGACACGTTTGAGTAGCGGGATCGTCGGCGCCGCGTTCTGATCGCGATCACGGTCGTTATCACGACCACCACGTTCTCGATAAAATCTCATTCGGTCCATGTCGGACCTGGCTCCACTAACATTTCGCGCGGTGCCCGGACCTTCTACCCCAAACAAATTTCGGATCTGTCTTTCCGCGTCCGCCACAGGAAGAAACTTAATCGGGTAGGATCGAAAATCGAGCTTGTCATCCGTCACAGGCGGCCGGCTGACGCTTAGGATATCAAGAGCTTGGCGGAGTCCGCTACCGAAGCCACGCAGCATGATCGATCGAGATGAGGGAAGCGGCGTTGCCTCTCCGAACGGACCTAGCACATCACCGACCTCTTCGGCAGCCGCATCAGGCGTAATTTCCTCCACCGGCACGATGACACGAACCAAGTCGTTCTCACCCAAAGAATCAAGTTTCTCGACCGATACCGTTGGAATCAAGTTCGACAGCATCTCGTTGTCGGTCGCTAGACAGACGAGAAACTTATCACGTCGCAGCAGCACATAGCCACGCGGGAGCAAATAGCCATTGAGAATATCGATCGCTTCCTGAGGCGTGTGCATTCGGTTATCAAAGTAGCTGAAGTCACCGGGTGGCGTATCGGACATATCCAACGTCAGTCCCGCCCACTGTGAAAATTCGCGAAGCACCTCCGACCACGCCGCGTTTTGGAACGTAAAACGGACACGATCGGGTGAGGAACCCAAGTCGATCACCGAAGCAGCTTTCGTTACGGCATTCTCCTCTAAAACGCTAGACTTCGTTGAATCGGTAGACTCGACGCGAACGGCTGCATCAGAGGTCGCTTCTTGCGCCTGGCTAGTCGCTGTTCCAAACAGGCAAGCTGCGAAGACAAGCAAGCGGCAATCATAAAACGAGTCGATTCGGCAATGAAGTTTCATATTCATATGGGAAGGAAAACAAGGATTATTGGCGGGCGGACGTTTGCGGTCGACTCTTCGGTAGATCCACGATGACATGTTAGTCACCAAGGGAAGAACGTGACGCCTGTTCACTTTTTCAGGCATCTCATGCTTCAGCTTATTCGCAGAGATGCCAAACCCAAGCGTAAACCGATGAATTGCTTCGAATCATTCATTCGCGGTGGTACCTTGGTGGTAACGCATTTGACAGGCATACTCGACACAACGAGCTCACCGACTCTTCTTCAAGAGCTTGCTTGTAGCACGCCGATGCTGTTAGGAACGGCAGTGCCCAACCCAAGGAACTTGGCCGCCGAAAAAGTCACCGGAGAGACTGCTTGTGAGTACCAAAACGAACGACGACGCAGACGACGTCTTACCACGACGCTGTGAAACATCGGGGCTTCAAACCTTGCGACTGCGAGATGATCGCATTGTCGAAACGGTTTCGAAGCTACAGATCCGCGTTAGTGAACGTTTTCCTGAATCGGGGCTATCCAACCTGTGTGCCCATTTGAATCACGTTGCGTTGTCGGCGGCCGAACGGTCCGTCTGGATCGGGCAACCGATTTTGTGGATTCGGGTGGTAGGGTATTCCTTGGCGATCGGCTTGATCGCTGTGTTGATCGCGATAGCGGCTCATGCCGCACAACTGCGTACCGATGGCATCACCTTTATTGATTTCATCCAAACGTTTGAATCGGGAGTGAACGAGATCGCGTTTGTCTGCATAGCGATCTATTTCTTAACCAGTCTTGAGACTCGGATTAAACGACGTCGTGCGCTGGCCGCCGTCCACGAATTGCGTTCGATTGCGCACATCATCGACATGCACCAATTGACCAAGGACCCCGAACGAATCCAAGTCGACTGGCAAGCGACGGAGAGTTCACCGCGTGCGACCATGACGCCGTTCTTGCTAAGTCGTTATCTCGATTACTGCAGCGAAATGTTGTCGCTAATCGGAAAGATCGCGGCGTTATATGTCGAGCGGTTCGATGATGGTGTTTCGGTCGCTGCGGTCAGCGAAGTGGAACAATTGAGCACCTCGTTGAGTCGTAAGATTTGGCAAAAGATCATGATTCTGAATCAATCGCGACCTTCTCGCTTTGAATGATGCCCTATCTGACCGATCCGGGAACGAACTCAACGACCAAGTTTAGTTCCCCCGAATCTGGCGCGACCCCTTCGAATGCAACCATTTGGGTGCCTGGATTTGGAGAATCCCAATCGTGACGGGGGCTCTCGGTGTCGATTGTTTGCCATTTTGCCGATGAAGGACTATGAATCCTCATTTGCAATGTTTCCTCTTTTTGAGAAAGTTGGATTGCGTTTGACGGACTTTGACTGTTGAGTTTCGCATCGGTTACCATTCCCCAGCGAACTATTGATCCCGGTTTGATTCCCTTGATGGTGTCTTCGACGGTCACGATCCCGGTGGGGTCCATTTTGAAACGACGATGAATCAACGTGGCTTGACCACGATAGACGTCCGTCAGGTCAATGACCGTAAAAGCGTTGCTTGGATCATCGCTAAAATCGATCACTTTGGCAAAGCCTGAGGCATTCTGTCGTTGTCCATCAATGACAAGCGTATTGTGACCATCGTTGCGTTGGCGAAAAATCGTCCAACGGTCTGAATCCTGATCTCGGCTCCACAAATTCATGCCACGTTCTTCGATACCATGGTATCTTTCAGCTCCTAGATCGACAGCCCAACGCACCCCATCCGCATCGAGCACGAAGGAGCCAATATCCATTTGACCGTGGCTCGCCGAGGGTGAGCCCGCCTTCGTGCCCAAGAAAGTTGCTGGACGTTTCGTCCAGTGACTGCGGTGGATGGTAATGGGTACAGCTCCCTCGCTGCTAAAGTGCAACGGCAATGATTCAAATGGTTCGAGAAGACTCGCTTCAACGATCTCGTCATCCATCCATACAAGTGCCAACGGCAACAAGCGATTCGCTCCGGTTCCCGCGTTGCGTTTATCCAATTCGCTGGCAAGTTCCGTCATTCGAAATGCTTCGCCTTGCAAAGAGGCGGGCGAATGGTATCGAGAGGCGAACCAAAACAATGATTCCTGAGGTCGTCGCCCCGCACCGCCGTCGGCATAGTTGAACGTCAATCCAGATGGCCCTGTCACCATTGCTAGGTATTTGCCTGTTTCAGCAAATCCCGGAGCATGACTCAGTCCAAAATCGGTTTCTAAAACCGACTCTAGTGCATCGATTAGCACCACGTTGAACCCGATCCCATAAGCCCAATAGCCGGGTCCCTCAGGATAACTTCCCTTCGGTGCGATGGCACGCATGGAAACCGGCACATTGGTGACAGCGCTGTGGACCGTTTTGGCTGCCAACTCAGGATAGTCGTCCATGACGGCCAATGCTCCAGCAACCATTCCGGCATGACACACCTGTCCCCAATTGTTACTCGCTCGGACCCAGCGATTGTGCTTTGTTGTCCAAGGCAGCTTGAGCCCCTTTTCAACAATGGCTGAAGCGATCGAATGCCGTGATTCGACGCTAAGTTCATCGTAAAGCCAATCATAACCAATCGCGAGTGCAAGCGTCATCTCGGCGACATCAAGATAATGATCCGGGTTCCAGTCAGAGAACGCAGCGGCTGAGAGCATTTCTTTTTCACAGCGATCGACAAACTTGACGTCGCCGGTAAGGTGAAACGCAGTGGAGAGAGTCGTCACGCGATCGAGACACGTTCGTGATTTTCCCAATAATCGCCGCCCCTCGAGTTGCCGTGTAATCGGGGGAACCGCATCGAGGTAACGAGCTTCTTGAACCACCATGTTCGCAAGCGTCTTCTTAAGAGAGGAGGCGTCCGATAAATCGGATAGTCGAGCGAGTTTTTTTGCATCTGCAAACAAACGAGGATGAGGTTTTGAAGCCGCTTCCATACGATCACTCACCACATTCAAGGTGACATCGGGCGGATAGGAAGCACTGGAGTCAGACGTCGCTTGCGCAAAGAGCTCCGAAGCTAATAGGGACGTCAGCGTTATCAGAATCAGAGAAACGAAACGATAGGCGGGGGAGAACATGGTTCATTCGGTGGGTGGGAGGGAGGAGGTGAGCGAAGTATCATTCTAAGCCCAACCGACCGAGATGTCCAATCCAGAGAACCCCCGAGCGATCAATCGACCACGACGGTTCGTCTAGATGCAGCTTGTCGCATCCGTTCTAGACAGCGGTTAAAGAGTTGAACGGTCCGGGTGGTGCTAAGCTTGATTTCATCTGCGATGACGTGAAACGCAGCTCCCCCCGTTGACCGACCAATCCCGAATCGTGCCATGACAATTCTTCGGTCGCGGTCGTCGAGTGATTGCATTAGCTCATAAACTTGCTCTTTCGCTTCGTTTGCCTCGAACTCCGTACGGTCTGATTCTCCCGCGTCGCCGTCACACGACGCTAAGCAATTCTCTCCGTTAACGACTAGCTTTGCCCGCAAGCGGTTCTCACGTCGATACAAACCGTAAATCGACCGTTCGATTGCTTGGTAGGCATAAGTGCTAAGTCGGGTACCACGGCGAAAATCAAAACCTTCAATCGCTCGCATCAGAGCTTCGTTGCCGACGCAAACGAGTTCCTCGAACGACTCACTTGAGGGCGTAGCGTGGCGTTTGGCAATCGAGACAACCAGCCGCAAGTTCGACTCGATCAAGAAGTTTCGCACCTGGTCGATACTCTCTTGCAGTGCCTTTAGCTCCTCGGTGTTCCGCGCTTGATCTTTCTGCGCTTGATCGGCAGCGAATTTGGAGTTCTGCTTCGATCGGTCCAACAAGAACTTCAAGTAATTCAGCTGCTTGAAACAATGCTGTTCTTGCTCGGGGGAAAGGACTTGCATTTGCCATAAGTGATTCAAGTAGGCTGGCAATCCGCTCGGAGGCGTCTTGGGGTTCGCTTGCGGCGGCGCCAGCGGCATCGCTGCCATGAATGTTTCATCAGCTCCTTCCTCAGCAAATTCTTTGATAAAAAAGTAAGTCGGATCGGTCTCCTCTGTGGCTCTTCTTTTGACCTGCTGCAAGCCGTTCACGTCAGAATGCGGATGGCGTTTGGCGAGAATCATGACCAAGTCCCTCAAGAAGCAATGGAGTGTTTCGACGAAGTAGAAGCAAGAAGTCGACGATGGAATGATTCACCGAATCTACCTTCGTGTGATGGGTAGGAAGGGGCAAGCTGCTACGTTTTCTCAGTTAATCGATAGTAGGCGGACCGTGTGAAAATAGGCAAATAGAAAGAACCGTCAATTTGCATTGAAAAATACTAACATTGAGAAAAACCATTCAAATTCTACTTGAAATGAATTGGCCGATTGACCGAATCGGACGTAGAATTGAGGTGGCTTTCGATGTTCGAAATGCCCTTTTCAATGAACCCATTTGCGAAGGTAAACCACAATGATGCTCTCGACCCATTTCGGAAACCTGGAAGCTTCACCTTCTGTTCGAAGAGATGTAGAGGATTTACTTCTAGCGGCTGTCGATCGATTTCGCTCGCGAGTGCGAACGGTGAACGTCAGTGTTACGGATGTAAATGGTCCGCGAGGTGGGATCGACAAGAAGTGTCGTTGTGTGGTGCATCTGAAAAAGATGGCACCAATCGTGATTGAAGATGCTGACCACAATTATCGCAACTTGTTCAATCGAGTTGCCGAGCGAGTTGCCTACACGCTAAGCCAAAAGGTGGATCGAGTGCAAAAGAAAGGTCGTTCGAAGAAGTCGAAAGAGAAACCGAAGGGGCTGGCACTCAGCTCGCAAGACCAATAAGTTTTGATCGGTTGGGCGATGGCCTGCGAAGCGTATCAGCCGCGCTGCCTGTTAGCCGCGCTGCCTGTTAGCCACGCGGTCAAACGACAAAAAAAGGACAGGCCTTTTGGGGCTTGTCCTTTTTGTTTTTTCGAGGGCGTTGTTAAGTCTAATACTTAAGTTGGGCACCGAAGTTGAAGCCGATGACAAAGAAGTCGTCGTCGTTATCAACCGTTTGGAAGGAACCGCGTGTGATCACTTGCCTCGCTTGATCTTGAGCGTTGGCGACTCCGGTCACATACCAACCTTCCACGCCAGCTCGCATCGAGAGCATTTGGCCAACATCGTATCGGTAACCTGCACCGAGTTCGAAGACTCCTGCGAGATCGCTATCGTCCGAATCGGAGAAGGGTTGGAAGGTCTGCGTTCCTGCGACGTTCTTGAGCCCACTAACATTCGATTCAGCAAAATTGATATATCCGCCCGCTCGGCCTCGTAAATCCATGTAGCCGTGGCAGGAAACGGGGAACAGCATATCCAAGCCAACTTGCAAGCCGTACATCGAATTGTCGGTTTCGCTAATGAAGCTACCCGCGGCGCCAGGTTGGCTGAAGGAATATCGGTAGGTTTCATCGTAGTCGATATAGCGACCACCGAAGAGGACTTTTGCGACTTCCCAACCTATCAGTGTCTTATTCGCTTCGAGGCTCCAGAATTCAGCATTGTATTCGGTTTGCTCGGAGTTGACATTGGTAAAGTCATCGAAGAACGGTCCAAGCAGTGAATCGGAAGAGATTGCACCACCGGTCCCAGCAAAATTCAGTGCCGGGCTTAAGGGGCCGCCCGTTGCCAAGTCCCACTCAAAAGGACCGACATAGGTCGCTTCCATCCCGTGAACACAATCGGGGACCGATCCGATGGTTAGCCGGGTGCCCCATTCGAAGTCAAAATCGTCACTTCGGAAACTTTGGCCAATCAAAGGACGCGCATCGCCTTGGTGTTGCATGTAGAGTGCTTCGACTGTGACAAAACAGTAGGGATTACAGGGCGTTCCACAACCGGAGAAGCCACCGCTGCCGAAGCTACCGCCGCCACCGTATTGATTGCCAAACCCGCCGTAGGAGCTGCCGCAGTTGCCGGTGCTGCATGAGTCGCCGTAGCCGCCACCGACGATGCCGCCGCAAGAACCGCCACAGCTTGTTCCGCACGATTGACAACCGGTTTGCATGACCGAGCCGACAAGGTCGCTTTGCGGAATGCTGCCGACGGTCGCCACCCGGCTAGCACTTGCTGCGGTAGGAACGCCATCAGCCGTCATTACTTTGTACTCTCGGTCGCCGTGAACGATCGACCGGGAGCCATCCGCTTTGGTCGATTGAACCGAAGCAGACGGGTTCGGTGAACCGAGTGCTTTCAGGTTGGCGTTTTGCCCCCAAGCTGTGCTGGACGCGAAACCACTTGTTAGTAATGCACCGGCCATCAACCCACACGTCGCAAACGTGCGAGCGGCTTTGCGACCGAAGCGTTGTTGAATTGAACAGATCTTCATGATCGAACCTCGTAGACTCGAAGTGCCATCGATTGGCACCGCTGGGTGTGACCGGTTGGCAGTAGTTTGGATAAACGAAAAACAGTAGAGTTGACGAAACGTTAACGCACGCCGAGTTCATCGCGAACGGGAACTAAGCAGGCTTTGCGAACCATGCGAACAATTTGCTTGGCCGATGCTTCGCTATCACAGTTGCCTGAGATGACCAATTCGCTGTCCTGCATGTGGACGTCGACTTGAGCACTAGGAAACGTTTTGGCTATCGTTCGATTGAGCACACTGACTTTGTCTCCGACGGAGTCATTGGTCGCCGCCACTGCGTCTTGAACGTGGATATCAAATTGTCGAACCTTGGTTGGCATGTTTGTGGCCGTGTCGGCCCAAACCACCAACCGCGTCACTCCGCTACCCGCTCCGATCAATTTGATCTGGCTAGACCCGGAAGTGAATGCTCGGCAGATGTTCGGATTTTGAACACTCACTCGGCGAAGCTCACCCTCGACCGTTAAGGAACGGACTTGGGCAAGATTAATGTAGAGCGGTATGGGTTGGCTTGATCCAGCCGCGGGCATTTTGGCATCGCCCATGTCCAAGACGACGCGAGCGTTCGATTGAGTTTGTGATGCGTCCAGATTATTAGTTTGGGATCCGTCCAACTGCGGTGCAACAACTGCCGTGACCACCGGCCTCACGATCGAAGCGGTTGGATCGAGCGGGCCACGCTCGGAACCGAGTGGTACTGACTTGACATCGACCGGTGGACGGTAGCGTTTCTTGCGTAGACTTGCCGTACGCGAGTCGCTACTGACAACGTTGGTTTCATCAATGTGCGGAACGAGGTCGATCGCGATCGGCTTGGCCGGATCATGACTTTGGATACGCTCACTCGTTTCAAACGGTTGCAGATCCGCGGGAGCGGAATCGGCAATCACCTCACTACTGAGCTCATCCTCTTCGTTGAGCATGAGTTTGAGCATTGCCATTTCTTCTTCGCTATATTCACCGCCGCGCTCGATCACCACTGGTTCGGGTACAGCCGGTTCGGGCATCGGAGCTGCTTCAACTGCTTGCTCGGGCACGACTCTTTGCTCTGCTTCGCTAATCGCGGGCAAGGCATCTTCGTCGTCGCTCATCGAGAACAGGATTGGCTGCGACCGGGTGACAAGCTCGTCCTCGACTAGCTCAACCGTTTCCACCGGTTTTGACTGTATTTCTGCCGACGTGCAAGCTTTCACTTTGGCTGGCGGACGGAAACTCAGTTCGGAAGAATCGCTGAAAGTCGGACCGTCGGGTTCCATCAGTTCAGCAGGAACCAATTCACGATTTTCGTGGTGCTCCGATGCCAACATCGGATTCGTTCGTACGGGAGCCGAAGGTGGCATTTCAATGGTCATCGCCGATCGACCATCGCTCGGCAACTTGGGACTGCCGATCGGATGCAAGCCAATCGCCGCACCGATCGGTTTGAGCCGTACCGCCGATGCATCGTCGCCCGATAAAATGTCGCCCGAGGCGAGCTTGATCAGCGGATCAACTTGAACGGCTAGTTCACCACAGTATGGATTCACTTGGATATCCGTTCCCGAAACCTGGGTGACCGGGAATGGTTCCATTGACTCGATCGGCAGTGGCGGCAGCA
>JGI12048J13642_10097476_pt1 | contig 11569 bp, 11 predicted proteins | sample ElkSlonscriptome_16_FD_13642 | JGI IMG/M metagenome (IMG submission 13642) | reverse complement strand
GTGACCGCACCGGATGAGACATATACACTTGTTGATCTCGATAGCGCGTACATCATCAATGACGGCAATCTACAAACACAATGCGGATGGTCACCATTTTCCGGTATGCGTGTTTCTAGTAAGGTTATGGAAACGTGGATTCGTGGCACAAAAGTTTATGATGGAGAGCAAGTGCTCGTCGAAGAAGGCTTTGGTCAGGGGATTTATGGCTAATACAGCATTCCTTCATGCCTCAAAAAGTCTGTATCAACTCGTTCGTCCGTTGCTCTTTACGCAATCCGCACAGGATGCACACGCCCGTGTATCGAACGTACTAAAAAGATTGGACAACAATGAAACCGCAATACTTACATTGCGTAATATACACAAAATGTCGTTTCAGAAAATGGTCATTTCTGCTGGTGATGTGTGGTTAGATAACCCCTTTATTCTGGCGGCAGGTTTTGTTAAGGGTATGGGCTTTGAGGACGAAAAGAGTGCACTCAACGCGATTCGGCAAGGGATAAACATTATGCCGGGTTGGCGAGCAATGCCATCCTTGGTTGGTGCGGTAGAATTCGGTTCTTTCACCCGTCACCCGCGTATTGGTAATTCTGGAACGGTCATGTGGCGGGATCAAACGACCTATTCCACACAGAATCGCGTTGGACTCAAAAACCCTGGTGCTGTTGCCGCCGCCGCTTTTTTATACATTAAACTTAATCAATTGCCGAAAATATTTGGTATCAACATTGCAATGAGTCCGGGCGTAGATGATCCTGATCGAGAAAAACAGGACGTAATAGAAGCGGTCAACGCCTTTTTGATGCGCGGAATCTATCCATCGTGGTTTACATTAAATATCAGTTGTCCAAATACTGAGGATGATCCCGAAGGTAATCAAACAGAAAGCGGGGCGAGAACACTCTGTGAAGCAGTCGTTAACCTGCTAAAGACTGCGCAAGAAGAAATCGGTAACCACATTCCCCTGTGGGTCAAGGTCAGTCCATCTTTATCTTCTGCTCAATATGAAGGATTAATGCACGCCTTCCACGAAACGGGCGTGAAAGCGGTGATCGCTACCAATACACTTCCAGCATCGACACCGGACAAAAACGCACATATCGCAGGTGTTGGCGGTGGACGATTGCACAGCGAAGCGGTCAAAGCCACACAGTTACTCGTTGGATATGCCAAGAAACACGATTATGCGCTAGATGTGGTTGGTTGCGGTGGGGTACAAGACCCGCAAACGTATCACGATTTTGTGCATGCAGGTGCAGATGTCGTTCAATACTGGTCATCAATGATTTATCGTGGACCACTGGTGGCGGCACTTATCTTAAATGACCTCAAATAATTAGGTGAATCGTAAATGACAAATGCCGATGATTAACAAAGATGCACAGGATGTTGCACAAGCCTTACTCGAGATTGGTGCAGTAGGCTTTACTCCACATGCGCCAGTACAGTTTAAATCAGGGGTGTTATCACCGGTTTATGTTGATAACCGCCGCCTACCCTATCATCCACGACAATGGCATACAATAATTGTTGCTTTCGCGGAACTCATTGAGAACATCGGATTGCAGTTTGATGTTATTGCCGGTGTAGCTGTGGGTGGTGTACCGCATAGTTCAGCGCTTGCTTATCATATGGCACGCCCGTCTGTCTTCGTTCGTAAAGAGGCAAAAGAACATGGAAAAGGACAACGGATTGAAGGTGGAGATGTTGCGGATAAACGCATATTACTTATAGAAGATCTAGTGACAACAGGCGGTAGTAGTCTTTCAAGTATAGAGACATTACGAAAAAATGGTGCGATTGTCGAGCATTGTCTGGCAATTGTAAGCTACGGGTTTGAGGAAGCACAGACGGCATTCGCTGGAGCGCAGGTATCGCTTCATACGCTTACAAACTTCCAGGTTATCATGGCGCAGGTAAAATCAAGTAATCAGTATGATGTTGAGCACATAAACATTGTGCAAGATTGGTTTGAAGATGCATCGGGCTGGACAAAAAGACAGGGATTAGAATAACAAAATGAATTTTATCGAGAAATATAACGCCCGGGTTGATGCCGTTAATTCGCTTGTTTGTATTGGTTTGGACAGTGACTATACGAAGTTGCCAGCACACTTCCAGCATGAAGAATTTCCACAATTCGCCTTTAATCAATGGATTATCGAGCAAACACATCAGTTTGTCAGCGCATATAAGCCAAACATTGCCTTTTATGAAGCACGCGGAAATGACGGACTCAATGAACTCAAGCTCACAATTGACTATCTACAAGAGAACCATCCCGATATTTTTACTATCTGTGACGCAAAACGCGCAGACATCGGCAGTACCAATCAAGGGTATGTGACGGCTGTTTTCGATTGGTTTGGCTTTGATGCAATCACTTTACAACCGTATCTTGGCGGAGAGGCATTACAGCCATTCCTTGACCGCACGGATAAGGGCTGTATTATACTGTGCCGTACCTCGAATCCCGGTTCAGGTGAATTTCAGAATCTCGATTTTGAGGGAAAACCATTCTGGCAACACATCGCCGAACAGGTGCGGGATCATTGGAATAAAAACCATAATTGTATGCTTGTTGTTGGTGCAACATATCCAGAAGAAGTCAAACTTGTCCGCCAAATCACGGGCGATATGACACTACTTGTACCGGGAATAGGTGTGCAAGGTGGCAATGTCGAGCAAACAGTGAAAAATGGGCTAAATCAGCAGAGGCGTGGATTAGTGATAAATTCCTCCCGTGGCGTGATCTTCTCAGAAAATCCCGCTCGCGCCGCCCAAGAATTGCGTGATGCGATCAATCAATTTCGTTAGGCGCTTCAGTCAAGGTTTTTCAGCGCTATTTGTGTCGCTTTAACAATAAGTTGATGCTCTGCATCATGTAACCGTTGTGAAAATCGATCCATCGTATCATTTGTCGCAAACGGTACAATCACGTCCAAGATGACCGGTCCAGCATCAACTTCAGGAATTACATAATGTACCATACACCCGCTATGTGTTATCTCCCCCAGTTCATAGGCTTCAAACGCCCGCTCTATCGCGTTAATTCCGGCAAACTGCCCAGGCAACGCGGGATGTAGGTTAATTACCTGATTAGGAAAATGGTCAAGAAATGCGGACGTGAGTATTCGCATCCATCCGGCTAGCACAATTAGATCGGGCGCAAACCCTTTCACTTGTTCAGCAAGATCAGCATCATAAACTTCGCGTGACTTATTAGCCTGATTATAGGGTTTCGCTGGAAAATAAAGTGTCGCAATGTTCGCATTTTGGGCACGGGTTAACCCATATGCACTTTTTTTGTTAGAGACGACGGCACCAATTTCCGTATTTTGAATTTTTTCATCAGCGATAGCGTCAATTAACGCCTGTAAATTCGTACCACCACCAGAAATCATCACGACAATGCGTTTGGTCATAGGAGTTTAACTCCAGTATGTTCGGCTACAATCTCGCCAACGATTGCGACATCAGGCAATAGTGCTGACTTCACAATCCGCGCACTTTGCTCCGCAGACACCACCACCAACATACCCAATCCCATGTTGAATGTATGGTACATATCGTCATCGCTAATATCGCCAACAGACTGTATCAACGAGAAAATCGGTGGGATTTCCCATGTTCCTTTGTGGATGAATGCGCCTAAACCTTCAGGCAAAATACGGGGCAAATTGTCGATTACCCCACCGCCGGTAATGTGCGCTAAACCATGAACATCAACCTGAAACTGACGTAACTTCTCCACGTCTGTTAAGTAACATCGATGCACCGCTAACAATGCCTCACCAATCGACTGCCCATAAAGTGTATCATCCGGTTGTAACCAATCATGATTTTCAAGCACTTTACGCGCTAACGAAAACCCATTAGTGTGTAGTCCAGTGGACGGCAATGATAAGATAACCTCTCCGGCTTGTATGCGCGATCCATCAATAAGCCGTTTTTTATCCAACACACCAACAATTGTCCCAGCAACGTCAATCTCATCATCCTGATACACACCGGGCATTTCCGCAGTTTCGCCACCTAATAACGCCGCACCAACCGCTTTACACGCTTTCGCACACCCGCTTACAATAGACGCAATCTGTTCAGGGTCAAGTTTTGAAGATGCTACATAATCCAAAAAAAATAGCGGTTTCGCGCCCTGCACCAGAATATCATTCACACAATGATTGACCAGATCTTGCCCGATGGTGTCCCAGCATCCCATTTTCGACGCGACCATCGTTTTCGTACCGACTCCATCAGTAGAAGCGACAAGTATCGGCTCATCCATCGACTTCAACGCCACAGCAGAGAATAATCCGCCAAATGCACCCGTGTCTGATAATACCTCCGCACCATAAGTAGCGCGTACCGCCTCTCTCATTAAAGATGTTGCACGGCTCCCAGCAGAAATATCTACACCGGCTTTGCTATAGGCATCACTCATGAATAATCGCCTCCACTTCAATTTCGACCAGCATCTTCGGGTCAATCAACCCGCTTACTTCTACCAGCATGGACGCGGGACGAATTTCGCGAAAAAATTCACCGTGCGCTTTACCAATCTGCTCCCAATCAGCGACATTAACGACAAACATGCGCGTACGAACCACATGCTCAAGCGATGCGCCTGCCTCTTGCAATGCAGTCTGAATTTTCGTGAAAATGTGCTTTGTCTGTGTGTACGGGTCGTCAATGCCAACAATCTCACCCTGTGCATCAGTAGCGGTTGTGCCTGCAACATATACAAACTTACCAACACGCACCGCCCGTGAATAACCGACAATACTTTCCCATTTTGCGCCACTAGAGATTAATTGGCGTTCTTTCATAATACTTATCTATCTCCATCTTCGTCTTGTGTGATTGTGGCTAGCCATCGTGCTGTCTGTGATGGGTTACGAAATGTATGTACCTGTAAATGCTGATATTCTGGTTTTTCAAGCACGTCAGGGTAGACTCGGCGTTGTTTACGTTTGCTCTTTATCGCCCATAAAAACAGTGAATCGCGACTCAAAAACTGAGCGCGCAATGATTCATGATTGCCAGAGTTCCATAGATTTTCTCGGGTTCTTGCCCGTTTTATTGTCCGCAAAAATAAGCGTGGATAAATGACATAGTAAGGATAGTCAAGCCATATAAGCGTATCTGCACGCCTCCATACGATCTCCCTTACAGCAGAATAATTACCATCGATGACCCAATTATCGGACGATAATGCTTGACGGACACGTTCCCTAAATACGTCTTTATCAGGTTTTTGCCAGTCCGGTTGTTGCCAAAAAAGCGCGTCCAATTCAATTGCAGGCAGGTTAAGCCGGTTGGATAAATCTCGCCCCAAGGTGGATTTTCCGCTTCCTGTTGTACCCACAATGACAACACGACGCATTGCAATTACGTCCGACCAATGTCAGTACGATAATGTACACCGTCAAAATGAATATGCTGAAGTTCCCGATACGCGCTCTCAAGCGCATTGTCCATCGAAGCACCCAATGCACTCACCGAGATCACTCGCCCACCAGAAGTCACCGTTTGACCATCTTTATGCGCTGTACCGGCATGAAAAACTAGTGCCTCGTTTACGTGATCCAAGCCAGAGATCAATAAGCCTTTCGGGTATGATTCAGGATACCCCGGTGAAGTTAATACTACCGTCGCACAAGCATCATCCGCCCACTTCAGCCCAAGTTGATCCAGTGTGCCGTCAATACAGGCGAGCAAAATTCGAGCGAGATCGGTCTGCAAACGGGGTAAAATCACCTGCGTTTCAGGATCACCAAATCGACAATTATATTCCAACGTGCGTGGTCCGCTTTCGGTGAGCATCAAGCCAGCATATAAAACCCCTTTATAGGGTATTCCTCGCGCTTTCATCCCATCAACGATAGGCTGAATAACCGTATGAGCAATTTCATCGATCTGCTCTGCTGATACATCCGGCACGGGCGAAAAAGCGCCCATCCCGCCAGTGTTTAATCCTTTATCATTATCCAATGCCCGTTTATGATCTCGCGCAGGTGGCATCACAGCAATATTTTCGCCATCACAAAATGCCATTACCGATACTTCAGGTCCTTCCAGACGCTCTTCAATAATTACTTTTGATCCGGCTTGTCCAAAGGCTTTATCTAGCATGATGTCTTTTAGCGCATTTTGAGCATCGGTTTTGTTTTCGCACACAATCACCCCTTTGCCCGCCGCCAAGCCATCAGCCTTGACCACAACGTTATAATCCAACGTATCCAGATAGGCTTTTCCATCTTCATAGGCGGTAAATGCGCCATAGCGTGCTGTTGGGATACCAAGTGCTTGCATCAATTGCTTAGAAAATGCTTTGGAGGCTTCGACCTGTGCGGCAGATTTTGATGGACCAAAAGCGGGAACATCGACTGATTGCAGAGCATCAACTAACCCCATAGCAAGTGGTACTTCCGGACCCACTACCACTAAGTCAATTGCCTGCTCAACGGCAAACTTCACCTGTGCATCAAGGTCTTCTGCACCAATAGCGACATTCTCACAAGGGGCGATTCCATCATCTGCTGTCCATTGAGTCCCCGCGTTACCAGGTGCAACAAGTACCTGAGTAACATCCGTCGAACGTGCGAGTGCCCAGGCGAGTGTATGTTCTCGTCCGCCACCACCAACAACAAGTACCTTCATCGCGCTCAATTCCCCCACGCACCGGTCAATTGCACCCGTTCAGATTGATCTTTGAACAGCCACGCCGGAATACTCACCGGATAACTACCGGAAAAACACGCCGTACAATGCCCGGTAGATTGGTCAGGCGATAAGCCTGCTTTTACCGCATCGACCATCCCCGGCAAGCTCAAATAATCGAGCGTGTCCGCGCCGGTGCGCTTTCGGATGTCATCAATTTCGAGGTTGTGAGCGATTAATTGGCGATATGTTGCCATATCGATGCCCATAAAACACGGATGCTTCACGGGAGGTGAAGAAACACGAAGATGCACTTCGCTAGCACCTGCTTCGCGGATAAGCTTCACCAGCGGTGCAGATGTGTTACCACGCACTATCGAATCATCAACGAGAATGACCCGCTTCCCCTTAAGATTGGATGTCAGCGCATTATATTTGAGCTTCACGCTATTTTTACGCATACTATCGTCCGGGTTGATGAACGTGCGCCCGATATACCGATTCTTAGTTAAGCCTTCCGTATATGGCAAGCCAGTTTCTAAACTATAACCAATAGCCGCTGGCGTAGCAGAATCCGGCACACCAACCACAATATCGGCATCTACATGCGTTTCTCTTGCCAACTGTCGCCCAAAGCGTTGTCGCACCTCATGAATAACCTGACCTTCAAACATAGAATCAGGACGTGCGAAGTAAACATACTCGAAAATACACAATGCACGGCGTTCAGAGACTTTGCCCGTAATCGAGTGTATGCCGTCATCATCAATCCGAATAATTTCTCCGGGTTCAACCTCACGCACAAATTCTGCGCCTATGGTTGATAATGCACATGATTCTGATGATACGACGTAGCCACTATCGCCCTCTAGTTTACCGATGCAAAGTGGGCGCAATCCAAGTGGATCTCTGACCGCATAAATAGCATTACGCGTCAAAATCGCAAGCGAGTAGGCACCATCTACAACCTGCATCATCGCACGGATACGATGTTGCCACAGATCATGATAATCGCCGTTAATATCCATATATTCACCAGATTCCAACCACACTTCTGGTGGCGCGGCGAGCATCTGCGTCAAAACTTCGCTATCTGTCGTGGACGATAATCCCACGCCTCGTCGTAATAACATTTGGCGTAATTGCCCGGTATTGGTCAAGTTCCCGTTATGCGCTAACCCTAAAGGACCATCAATAGTCTCGATAACATATGGCGAGATATTGCGATCATGCGCGCCACCGGTAGTTGAATAACGATTATGCCCGATAGCCAGATGCCCTTTTAGTGGTTTAAGGTTTTCTTCGTTAAATACCTGAGACACTAACCCCGCCGACTTCTGTATATAGGCAGATTGCCCGTCACAGGTAGCAATTCCCGCGCCCTCCTGACCACGGTGCTGTAAGGCGTAGAGCGCAAAAAATGTTATTCGTGCGACATCACGCCCTTTAGCGTATACACCAAAAACGCCACACTCTTCTTTTGGTTTATCATCCAGTATATCGTCTGGAAAGATCATTGTTTCCCTTGTACTTTTCTCATTTTAATGTGTTGATTGTTAACTTGATTATTCGATGCTACCGAACTTTCTCAAAACTTAACGCAAAGGATATAAGACACAAAATTGCAAAGGTTATTAGCCATTGACAACATGATGAATACCATCCTTCACATATCGCTCCCCGAAATTGATTACAAGTGCTAACTTTAATGTAAGTCAGCGCAGATAGGTTAATGTTTGTGATTGAGTCTCTATATCTACTACTCATGATTGCGTCTTTGCGTTATGCAATTAACACACACGTAATATGGCACATCACTCATGCATCCAGCGCATTAAGTTCTCTTGAATACGTGTGTCCGCGGGCAATACTCCAGGCGAAAATGTAAGCCCTGTCAACTGCTCGTAAGCGGTGATATACCGTCCCGCTACCGATGCAACAAATTCAGGTGGCATCGTAGGTGGTGTACCCTCACCTGTATAACCCTGTGATGCAAACCATAAACGTAAGTATTCTTTGTCGAAATGTTCGGGATCACCCCCGCCGTCATAGGAATCTTTTGTCCAATACCGGCTAGAATCCGGTGTATGAACCTCATCAATCAATGTCAATTCACCGTCAATAAGACCAAACTCATATTTAGTATCTACCAGAATTAGCCCCGCATCATTGGCGATTTTCTGTCCACGCTTAAATATTTTTACTGCCACCTGTTCAATTTGTTTCCATAATGCGGTTGGAACAATCTGTCGTTCCAGAATTTCATCAACAGTGAGGCGCTCGTCATGCCCGCCATAAGTCGCCTTGGTAGTCGGCGTGATAACAGGTTGTGGCAAGGGGTCGTTTTTCTGTAATCCTTCCGGCAATGAAATACCATAGGGTGTACGGTCACCATTATCGTATAGTGTCCACATAGAGGTGTCGGTCACACCCGTGATGTATCCACGTACGACAATTTCTATAGGTATGGTCTGTGCTTCTCGCGCTATAGTTACATTTGGATCAGGAGAGGTGACCACATGGTTTTTTACTAGATCACGGATCTGCTCAAACCACCACAGACTGAGTTGATTCAATACCTGACCACGATATGGGATTAAGCCCAAGATGCGGTCAAAGGCAGAAACGCGATCTGTTGCCACAAGAATTCGTTGGTCGCCATGTGCATAACTATCACGCACTTTGCCACTCATCTTGTAACCAAATCCCGTCAGATCAACCGTTTCTAGTGCAGACGGAATCAGGTCAACTAGCGTACTATGAACCAGCATAACTTAACCCTTTCGCCAGCGCCGCCCGCATCATACCCGCCACATTCCGCGCACGTTCCGGCGCATCGCCCACATGCCCACTTGCATCCAGCAATTCATGCACTTTTTCTGGTGGCATGAGCGCAATCAGCCGTGCATCTGAAGCAAGGTTATCTGTCAGCGGATTATCGTTACCCTGTCGCAACTGTTCCCAGGCGGTCAAACTATGTTCACGGATAATTTCGTGCAATTCTTGACGATTACCACCCTGTCGCACACCTTCCATGAGCACACGCTCGGTCGCGGCAAACACGCCATAAACAGATAAATTTCGTGCAATACCTGCTTCATCAATGCGTAATCCGGTTAACACGCGTTTGAACCGTTTGAGCAATTCATCTGTTGCAAGAAACGCTTCCGGCAACATCACCCGTCGATTACCAGAATCATCCAATGTGCGTTCCAATAAATTATGAGCGCTATTGTCCCACGCCACACGCGGTAATGTCGCGACATAACGCGCAAGGCTGTTCATATTTTCCGCATTGATCGGGTTACGTTTAAATGGCATTGCAGACGAACCAACCTGTTTACTACCGAATGGTTCCGCCCATTCACCAAATGGTGGTGATTGTAATAAGCGTAAGTCAAACGCAAACTTGTATATCGTCATCGCTATACCTGCTAACACATTCATTACATCCCAATCCTGACGACGGGTATATGTTTGTGTGGCAATTTCATAGGCAGGTAGATTAAGTTTTTGCATCAATTGAGACTCGAATTGGCGTGGTGTCATGCCTGAACCATGGAGTAATTCTGCATAAGAAGCGGAGGTACCGACAGCACCCTTAAAGCCCTTACCTTTGATATTGTCGCGCATCTGAATTAACGCATCCCAATCGGTCAATAAATCTTGTGCATATACTGCCATACGATAACCAATAGTGGTCGGCTCTGCCGGTTGCAAATGTGTGAACGCCATACAAACCTGATCAGCATGGGCGAATATCAGATCAGTCAGTGTCAACATAACTGGCTTCATACGCTCTATCAACAAATCAAGACTTTCGCGCAAGCGCAGAGCATCAGCATTATCTTCAATGTCCATACTCGTCGCACCGAGATGAATAATTCCACCGCCTATGGTTGCCTGTTCAGCATAAGTCCGCACCTCTGCCATCAAATCATGATGTATTTCTGCCTCAATTTCATGGGCACGGGCAATATCGACTTTATGTTGATTCTGCCGTAAATCCTCAACCTGTTCCGCCGTAACAAGACCAATCTGCTGTTGCACCTCCGCCAATGCGATCCAGATTTTGCGCCACAAATCACGCTTATAGCCATCAGACCAGATCCGGCGCATCTCATCGCTACCATAACGCCATGTAAATGGGCTGAGAAAAGTTTCATGTGTGAAGTTTTCTGTCAAGAGACTGTGTTCCTTTGCATCATTTTGTACTTGTGTTGCGCTATAAGGCTAAAATCGACGATGATTTGTATCACCTACATCTTAATTAATCTATTTACGCGAATTTGATACCATTTTTGAACAGACGTAAACCGTCCATACCCTGCTCACCACGACGGAAACGCGGATGTTGCCACGGAAATACATGGTTTTCAGGATGGGGCATCAAGCCAAACACATTACCCATCGGGTTACATAGCCCGGCAATGTTATATGAAGATCCGTTTGGATTCACCGGATAGCCCGCTGGCTTACCTTGAGCATCTACATAGATCAACGGTGCCAGTCCATCATTAATCAATTGTTGCAATACGACATCATTCGTAGCAACAACACGCCCTTCGCCATGGGCAACGGGGCAATGAATCGGCTCGGTGATGCCTTCAGTAAACAAACATGGACTGTTCGTCACAGGCTTTAAATAAACCCAACGACATTCAAATTTGCCTTTTTGGTTATACGTCAGTGTAATGGCACGATCAGTATGTGCCGCCCGCACATCAGGTGACCAATCCGCATCAGGCAAAACCCCCGCTTTCACCAATGTCTGGAAGCCATTACAAATCCCTAAAACAGGACGACCATTGTCGATAAACTTTTGCAGATCTACACCGAGCTTACGTCGTAAGTCCTGTGCCCACAGCACCCCCGCGCCAAGATCATCACCATAACTAAAGCC
>JGI12048J13642_10933518_pt1 | contig 11575 bp, 10 predicted proteins | sample ElkSlonscriptome_16_FD_13642 | JGI IMG/M metagenome (IMG submission 13642) | reverse complement strand
AGACTGATCCCCCTAAATCCCCCTTGAGAAGGGGGACTTTGATCCGGTTCCCCCTTTTTCAAGGGGGGCTAGGGGGGATCTGAAGTAGCATTGACGACTTCTCAAACATCCTCTAAGCGATAGCGAACCCAACGAAAAGATTGAATCTGGTGGGTTTCGTGATCTCAACCCAGCCTACTATTTTAGCTGAGTCGCGCCAGTCGGGTGAGGTTAGGCACAGCCGCAGCGCACCACTCATGATTGATACTTGGCCGATTTTGAAAAGATTTAGCCCCGACGATCTCCTCGAAAAACTCTTCGCTTTGATTCGAACTTGTCGCTACAGAACAGAATAGAGAGGGCGGTTTGCTGTTCCGACAATCGGACACAACCAGACTAGACTCAAACGAAATTACTACAACTATGATATTAAAAGCAAAAATGATATCCAGACTACAGTCACATCTTCGTACCGCGTAGTACTAATCTTAGACCGGCAAAAGTACATACTGATACGAAGGACGGTAAGCAAACAACTGCAACGCTACAGCAGATTGGAATTCAGAGCTTATTTGGGTGCCTTCGGCAGCCCTGTGCAAAGGAGAAACTAGCAAAAGGTTGTATCTCCTTCAATTTTTTTATGGAATTCATTACATATTCTTAACCTCGACTTTACGTTGAAGTTGTAATGTGCGACAGGGATAGCACATTGAAAAAAACTTCAAACGTACAATTTCAAAAATTGAGAGAGTTGATTTTATGACATTCCAGAAGCGTATGTTTCGTTTAGCGTCCACAGTGTCGCTGGTTGCTGTAGTCGGTGGACTCGCTGCATGTTCTGGGACTGACACTGCAACCACTGATGATGCCGCAACCGAAGAGACGGCTGATTCAGGCTCTGGTGTGAGTGGTTCGATTGCAATTGATGGTTCTAGTACCGTTTTCCCTATCTCTGAAGCAATGGCCGAAGAGTATCAAAAAGTTAATCCTGATGTTCAAATTACAGTCGGTGCCTCCGGTACAGGTGGTGGCTTCGAGAAGTTTTGTAATGGTGAAACTCAGATTTCCGATGCTTCTCGTGAAGTGAAGCCCGAAGAGATTGAAGCTTGTGCTGAAAATGGTATCGAGATGATCGAGATACCTGTCGCAACGGATGCCTTGACTGTTGTGGTCAACCCCGAAAACGATTGGGTGAGCTGCATTACGATTGACGAGCTTGGCACCATTTGGGAGCCTGATGCCCAAGGCAACATCAACAACTGGAGTCAGGTCAATCCTGAATGGCCTGATGCAGAGTTGGTGCTTTACGGTCCAGGAACTGACTCCGGTACTTTCGACTACTTTACCGAAATCGTCGGTGGAGAAGAGGGTGCAAGCCGAGGCGACTACACCTCTAGTGAAGACGACAACGTTTTGGTTCAGGGTGTTGTTGGAGATGCCAATGCAATGGCCTACTTTGGCTACGCGTACTACTTCGAGAACCAAGATCAGATGAAGTCTCTCGAAATTGACGCTGGTGAGGGCTGTGTGGCTCCGACGGAAGAGAACGTGCTCGAAGGAGAATACACTCCTTTATCTCGTCCTCTATTTATCTATGTGAGCAAGAACGCTCTAGAAGAAGATCCGGCTGTTCAAGACTTTGTTGACTTCTATCTCAACCCAGAGAACAGTCAGTTTGTTGCTGACACAGGATATGTCACTCTTAACGAAGAGAAATATGCTGCTTCTCAAGAGAAAATCGAAAGCGGTGAAGTTAAAACGGCTGAATAAGCTTGAAGCTTAGGAGCTAGGGCTGGCGATCGCACGTCTTCTGTTTTGCAGGTGTTTAGGGTCTGCCAGCCCTAACTCTTTAAAGATATGAGTTCTTTTTCGCTTGTCCCTCCCGGATAAGAGTTAACACGATTAACTTAGAGAAATGCTTTCTTGTCTTCAGCATCTATCAATCGATAAGCATTTACACTTGAACGCACTAAATTTTCATTTGCTAGTTTCACTATGGCAGACAGTGTTTTTCCAAATTCCTCATCGGGTGACACAGCTCATACAGAGCTTTGGCAACCAAATCGCGCAGCTAGCAAAATCTCCCAGCGGATTGTTGCTACTATCTGTGGAGCATTTGCCCTAGTTTCAGTCGCAACAACAATAGGAATTGTTTGCACATTAATTTTTGAAGCCCTTGAATTTTTCCAGGAAGTATCGATTTGGCGATACCTGACAGAAACGCAGTGGACACCTTTATTTGTGAATCCACAGTTTGGCGTCATCGTCCTTATATGTGGTACGTTTCTAACTTCTCTGATTGGTCTTATTGTTGCAATTCCGTTGGGGCTACTGGCAGCAGTCTGCCTTAGTGAGTATGCTCCTCGAGGACTCAGAGCTTGGTTAAAGCCTGCACTAGAGGTATTGGCAGGGATTCCTACCGTTGTATTTGGTTACTTTGCACTTCTGTTTCTGACTCCCATCTTGAAGACCTTCATTCCAAGCTTAGGTGCGTTTAATGCTCTTAGCGCTGGTATTGTCTTAGGGTTTGCGATCTTACCAACGATTGCGTCTTTGAGTGAAGATGCGATTTTTGCTGTTCCTCATAGCCTCAGACAAGGAACGTATGCTCTAGGAGCAACAAAGCGTGAGGCGATTACTGGAGTTGTGCTTCCGGCAGCTTTGTCCGGTATCGTCGCGTCGATTGTGCTGGGTGTCTCCCGTGCTGTCGGTGAGACGATGATTGTGACGCTTGCAGCGGGTTCAAGACCAACACTGACCCTTGACCCAAGAAGCTCAGTTCAAACCATGACTTCATTCATGGTTCAGGTTGCTAAAGGAGATGCTCCCTACGGGTCTACAGAATACTTGACCCTCTTTGCTGTCGGAATGACGCTCTTTATCATCACACTGGTGCTGAATATTTTCAGTTTCTGGTTTGTTCGAAAGTATCAGGAGAAGTACGAATGACAACCCAGCAGGTTTCAGAGTCCATACTCCCCAAAGGAGACAATACAAATTTCGAGCCTGCCCTCCACAAGCGCTATAAGATTGACAAGATCTTCAAGACTATTTGCTGGATAGCGACCTTCTCTGGCTTAGTTGTGCTGGTATTCCTAATCGGCGATATTTTGGTTGATGGGATCGGTGCGCTCGACTGGAACTTTATTGTCAGTCCTCCTTCCCGCAAGCCGGAGGATGCTGGCATTTGGCCTCCCCTTGTTGCATCTGTTTACCTCATTGCTATCACAGCTCTTGTTGTTATTCCTATCGGTGTGGGAGCAGGGATCTATCTGCAAGAGTTTGGAGGAAACAACTTCTTTACAAAAGCAATTGAGGTCAACATCAGCAACTTGGCCGCTGTTCCATCCATTATCTACGGTCTATTGGGACTATTTATATTTGCGCGAGTTTTGTCGCCTCTCACTGGAGGGCGCTCGATCATATCTGCCGGCTTGACGTTGGCTTTGCTCATTCTGCCTGTGATTATCGTGGCAACTCGTGAATCTTTGAAGGCTGTTCCTGACAGTATTCGAATGGCGGGTATGGCTCTGGGATCGACTCGTTGGCAGACTGTACGAGCCCATGTTTTGCCTCAGGCCATTCCTGGCATCATGACGGGAACAATTTTGGCTCTTTCTCGTGCGATCGGCGAAACTGCTCCGCTAATCGCGGTGGGTGCGGTTGCATATGTGCCCTTTGCTCCTGACTTCTCTTTTGAGGGACTAAGTTCTAAGTTTTCGGCTCTGCCAATCCAAATTTTTAACTGGGTTGGGCGTCCTCAAGAGGAGTTCCACACCCTTGCAGCAGGTGCCAGCATTATTCTGCTAGGTCTGCTTCTGACGATGAATGCAACTGCGATCTCTATCCGCAATCGCTTCCAAAAGTCCCAATAGATGTCTGGTAAGTATGTGGTTATAGCTAAAACGAACGGGAGTGTGGTCCCCGGCGGGGGGAAACCTTAACTATCATCGTTTACTGATAGCTACCTACTTGAGTATCAGGTTCATCTTTTTTCTGTTTGTTTTGTTATTCTTTGCTGTTCGTTTTCTAAGTTTTAGAGGCTGTCTTTCATGCAATCTCAATCTTCCACAGCTGCTGTTGGAACTGAAAACGTTTTCCAAGTCGATAACACCAGCTATTACTACGGCTCAAATATGGCCGTTCGGGGAGTGAACCTTGATATCCCCGGCAACAAAATTACGGCGTTTATTGGCCCATCGGGCTGTGGGAAAAGTACGGTGGTTCGCTGCTTCAACCGCCTGAATGACCTGATTCCGGGAGCCCACATCAAGGGAAAAATCACCTATCACGGCGTTGATTTGTATGACAAGCGCGTTGACCCGACAGATCTACGTCGCCGCATTGGCATGGTTTTTCAAAAACCGAATCCGTTTCCTAAGTCCATATATGACAACATTGCCTTTGGCGCTCGTATCAATGGCTATCAGGGGGACATGGATGAACTCATTGAGAAATCGTTGCGAGACGCGGCTCTCTGGGAAGAGGTAAAAGACAAGCTGAAGGAAAGTGGTCTGTCTCTTTCGGGTGGTCAGCAGCAGCGTCTGTGTATTGCGCGGGCGATCGCCATCGAACCTGAAGTGATTTTGATGGACGAGCCTTGCTCAGCTCTCGACCCCATTTCGACCTTGCGGATTGAGGAACTGATGCAAGATTTGAAGGAAAAATACACCATCGTCATCGTCACTCACAACATGCAGCAAGCATCACGAGTATCTGACATGACGGCTTTCTTCAACGCTGAGGCTACAGACGCGGGTGGCAAGGTGGGATACCTAGTCGAATATGACAACACCGCCAAAATTTTCCAGAATCCTGCTGAAGAATCGACTCAAGAATATGTTTCAGGTCGATTTGGCTAATGGGTTTTGGCACTTCACGCGGATACTTTAGCGTAAGTGCATCACCCAGTTTTTTGTGAAAGAGTACACGTTGATTTAGACGTGTGCTTTTTGCTGTTGAGCCTGCGCCACACTTTGTCTGCGCCAAAGAACCTGATAGGCTTTTAGCGATCGCCCACCTGTGTGCTTTGCCACATCCATTGTCAATGACTGATTCTCTCGACTCATCGACAACAACCTCAACGTTTACTCCACTCTCCAACAGTCGTAATCTGCAATTGTCTCCAATGGGATGCGGCACCTGGGCTTGGGGCAATCGTCTCCTTTGGGGATACGATGCCACCATGGATGCTGAGCTTCGGCAAGTCTTTAACCGTTGTGTTCAACAAGGAGTTACTCTATTCGACACTGGGGACTCTTACGGCACAGGACGGCTGAGTGGGCAAAGCGAAAAGCTGTTGGGGCAATTCTCCCAGAAGTACACCGGGACAAATGCGGAGCATATTTGTCTAGCAACCAAGCTTGCCCCCTATCCATGGCGACTGACCCGCAGTTCTATGGTCAAAGCTTGCGATGCCTCTGCTGAGCGGCTACAGCGCCCTATCGACCTAGCTCAGCTACACTGGTCAACTGCCAACTATTTTCCCTGGCAAGAGTTGCCCCTGCTGGATGGTCTGATGGATCTCTATGAGCAGGAGCACATTCGTGGCATTGGCGTCTCCAATTTTGGGCCAAAGCGACTGCGACGCATTCACAAACGATTTGCTGAACGAGGACTGGCGATCGCCACCTTGCAAGTGCAATATTCACTGCTATCGACGGCTCCCGTAACCGAACTGGGTGTCAAGGAAGTCTGCGACGAATTGGGGATTCAGCTTATTGCCTACAGTCCTCTCGCTCTCGGTATCCTAACTGGAAAATACAGTACAAATTATCTACCATCGGGACTGAGAGGGCTAGCATTCCGGCAAATTCTGCCGGGTGTACAGGGGTTGCTGAGCTGTCTTATGGCGATCGCCAAAGAGCGACAGAAAACTCCGGCTCAAGTTGCCATCAACTGGTGTATGTGCAAAGAAACAATTCCCATTCCCGGAGCAAAAACGCTGAACCAGGCAGAGCAAAATATCGGAGCCCTAGGATGGCGGCTCAGCGACGGTGAAGTGAGCGAACTTGACAACGCGGCTAGCCGTACCGACAAAACAATGGTTCAAAATATTTTTCAGTCGCGCTGAGCAATTGAAATAAAATTGCCTGCCAACTTTATAGCTGCGAGTTTCGGACAGAGCATTAGAGGGTGTGGGAGGAGTTGTCAAAGTTCCCACAAATCTCTCTTTGTCCCCTTCGAGAAGCGGGGAAGAAACTTTTAAGTCCTCTTTTCTAAGGGAGAGTTGGAGGAGTTCAAATTGTTTCGGCGCATCTACCGACAGTTTCGAGTCCCCCTTAGGGATTATTTAAGGGAACATCAGGATTTAGCGTTTCATCAACGGGTGGGTCTGAATCAATCGCCGCTTCGCCTTCCTCATCGTCCTTTTCGAAAGAAAGACCGCATACCCGACAAAACTTAGCGTCTCCATCGTGAAATTCAGTTCCACAGGATAAGCAGGGCGTTTTGACCTGCTTTGCACCCTTGACTAAGTGCTTAACCAAATCTCCCACCTGCCAAGGAATCACAATGATACCTGTCCAGATCATCAAAATTGTGAGGAGTCGCCCTGTTTCAGATTCGGGAGTAATATCGCCAAAACCCACAGTCGTCATCGTAGCTACAGCAAAGTAGAGAGCATCTAGAAACGTACGAAATTTTTCACCGTTGCTAGGATGTTCGACCTGGTAAATCAACCCAGAATAAATAAAAACGATAGCAAACAAGGAAAATAGAATTCGCGTCAAAATAACGCCGTCTTCGCTGCTCACATACCCAATAATCGTGCGACCTTTGATGAAACGCAGCAGTTTTAGAATGCGTACCCAACGCAAGACCAGAACGAAGCTAGTATGAACCGACCCTACAAAAAACGGTACGATCGCCACTAAATCGATAATGGAATAGGGACTCACAACATAGCGCCACTTCTGCTCTGCACTCCACAGACGGAGCAGGTATTCTACAGAGAAAACAATCAAAATCCCTGTATTAATACTTTGCAACGCTGACCGAATCGACTCCGGCAGCGGATAGGTTTCTGCGACAAAAATCACAGCTGACAGCAGCACGAGTACAGCAAGACTGCCATTGATGATTTTTCCCGGCGTCTCGTTTAGATTTTCGAGATAATCCGATAGGCGCGATCGCACACGCTCAGAACTTAGCGTCATTTCAAAAAAGCCAAAACTTTTCTCACTCCTACCCCCCTCGTTTCCTTGTCTATCATCAAAGACTTCTCTCAATTCTCACAAAACTCGATATGGGATGACTGAAATGGTTTAGTCTGAGAGGTATCTTTTCATCCATCTCTTTGCAGAGGAACTTTCCCTGTTCTGAGCAACGCTCAAATTACGTTATTGCTTGAAGTCGCCATGGAATGGCATATCTCCGACGCTCAAAGTCTCAGAATTATCGACCGAGAGATTGGTGACCATACCTTCTCACCTTCAGAGTACGAAATCGTTCGTCGTGTTATCTACGCAACGGCTGACTTCGACTATTTAAACCTAATTCGGTTCTCAGATCAGGCTCTCCAGTCGGGAGCAGCAGCTCTTGCAGCCCGCAGTACCATTGTGGTCGATGTCCCTATGGTACAAGTGGGCATTGCACCGATCATTCAGGGAACGTTTGCGAATCCTGTCTATTGCAGTATGGACGCTATCACTCGTCCTCAACGAGAGAGAACTCGCGCAGCCTGGGGTATGGAAACCCTCGCACGACGATATCCCGAAGCCATTTTTGTGGTCGGTCAAGCGCAAACAGCTCTGACGGCGTTGGTTGATCTGATTGACGCAGAGGAAATTCGACCGGCGTTGATTGTTGGGACTCCAGCTGGATTTCTCGGCATCGACGCCATTGAGGATCGCCTTAAAAATTCTCTTGTTCCCCATATTCAAATTGAAGGGCGGAAAGGCAGCGCAGTCGTTGCTTCAGCTATCATGGGTGGCTTAGTTGATCTCTCTTGGCAAGCTTATGGCCGAGAAAGCAACGGAATCAGCTAGCCTTTTTGCGAGATTCGCCAGGATCAATGCTTCCCTCATCCTTCCTGACAGGCTGATGTCGCATGGTTGAGAAAGTTTGATACGATAGTCAGGGATGCGGCGACATAGCCAAGTGGTAAGGCAAGGGTCTGCAAAACCTTCATCCCCCGGTTCGAATCCGGGTGTCGCCTTTAATTTTGCAAAGTAAAAGTGAGTAGGCTCAAGAAGCTTATGAAATCTTTTATGCAGCATTCTCTCTGTTGCCCATAGACCAATGTTGCTTAAATATCAATTCTGTGGAGTGTGAGTGCGATCGCTCTTCGGCCTCACACTCTGTGCGAAACTTCGCTTATTTGCAATCCTGCTGAACTCTCTCGCGAACCATGAGGCTTGGATTGCTGAATACCAGTTCAACACCATCAAATTCAATATCAGATGCAACACAAAGCTTGCACTTCCACTCCGTTTCGTCTCTCATAATTTGTAACGAATCGTCTCATTTTGACGAACCACGCGAGCAACTTTAAAGTTTTTTGTGTTAGTAGAAACGGCTAAACCTTACCCTGAAGCGCTTTTCAGAAGTGCAGTGGATATTAACTTTTGCGAAGAAACTTAGAAAATTGGTTGTGCCTACTCAATTTGGCTAATACATTAATCAATGGGCAGCATTAAGAATTGTTCAAGTCACAAGATTGAAGTGTCTTGTTCCTTGCATCAATAACGTTGCACAAAGTAGGGCACTCAGACCAAGTAGGAGATTAATCTATGTTTGATGCGTTTGCTAGGGTTGTCTCTCAGGCAGACACCAGGGGTGACTACCTCAGTACCGAGCAGCTGGACGGCCTAATGGCAATGGTTCAGGATGGCAATAAGCGGATGGATATTGTCAACCGAATCACCAGCAATGCATCTTCTATCGTTGCAGATGCAGCTCGTGAACTGTTCGCAGAACAGCCTCAGTTGATTGCGCCAGGTGGAAATGCTTACACCAACCGTCGCATGGCTGCTTGTCTCCGTGACATGGAAATTATCCTGCGCTACGTGACTTATGCCATGTTTGCAGGTGACGCAAGTGTTCTCGAAGATCGCTGCTTGAATGGTTTGCGCGAGACTTACTTAGCGCTAGGCACTCCTGGACAGTCAGTCGCTGTTGGTGTTGGCAAAATGAAGGATACTGCTGTGGCGATCGCCAACGACAGCAATGGCGTCACTTCTGGCGACTGTAGCTCTTTGATTTCTGAGCTGTCTACCTACTTCGATCGAGCAGCTTCATCGGTCGCATAGCTCTGGCGAAGAATGCGTGACTGCAAGGCTTTTGTCAAAAAGTCATTGAGACTTAAGACGTTAGCTTTGTAGTCACTAATATTCATTCAAAATCTTTACTCCACAACATATTCTCAAAACATCGGGAGATTCCTTGATTCTATGAAAACTCCTCTGACTGAAGCTGTGTCTACAGCAGATTCTCAAGGTCGTTTTCTGAGCAGCTCAGAAATACAGATGGCATTTGGTCGGATGCAGCAGGCTGCTGCTGGACTAGAGGCAGCAAAAGCATTGACTTCCAATGCTGATAGCCTCATCAACGGCGCAGCTCAAGCCGTTTACAACAAGTTTCCCTACACTACTCAAATGGAAGGGCCTAACTACGCATCCACCGAAACAGGTAAGTCGAAGTGCTCTCGCGACATCGGCTACTATCTGCGGATGGTGACCTACTGTCTCGTAACAGGCAGCACAGGCCCCATGGATGACTACTTGGTTGCCGGACTCGCTGAGATCAACAAAACATTTGAGTTATCTCCAAGCTGGTACGTAGAAGCTCTAAAGCACATCAAATCTAATCACGGTCTATCCGGAGACCCTGCTGTTGAAGCTAATTCTTACATTGACTATGCAATCAACGCACTGAGCTAGTTGTATCGCGACATCCAGGAGGGTTGGGACACTTTTGTGAGCACTCGCCCGCGTGTCATGAAAGTGTTTCTTTCCTCAATAGTCTGACTATAGTTGTGGCAGCATGCCCAAAGAATTAAGGAGTTGTTCAAAGCCTCTCGTTTCTTTGGGCAGTGTTGTGTTTATTTTCAAAACAGTTGAATTCGAAAGTATTCAAGTATGCGATAGTTCGTAGCAATCAACTCTAAAGATATAGTGCTACGCGCTGATATAAAACCAATAGTTGATGGAGAAGCCGCGCACCGCGCGGCTTCTCCATCAATATCTGTCCTAACCTATCTGCGCATTGCTATACATGGAGCAGTTCCACCTATCTACATCATTTTGGCAAGCGTTTTATCGATACTCCTTTCTGCCGTGGCTGAGAAGAGGTTGGGTCTGATAAGATCCTGATGGACAATATTGGTTGCTCTGTATGCTGACTCTCGAAAGTACCAAACCATCTTCAAATACAGCTTTGGGGCGAGTTTTAGTCGTAGAAGATGAAGAAACGATCCGAGAAACGATCGCGCTTTCACTTTCGGATGAAGGATACGATGTCATCACAGCTGAAGACGGAAGCAAAGCACTAGAAATTGCTTGTCGAACTCACCAATCCACTGCACAGCTAGGGTCTCCTATTGATCTGATCGTTCTTGACTTGATGCTTCCTCATGTCAATGGACTAGACCTATGCCGCTTGATTCGGCATGAAGGCAACAACGTTCCTATCTTGATTTTGAGCGCAAAAGGGAGCGAAACAGATCGCGTTGTTGGCTTGGAAGTGGGCGCAGATGACTACCTCACTAAGCCGTTCGGCATGCGAGAGCTGATTGCGCGCTGTCGAGCATTGCTCAGACGCTCCAACCACGGCAATTCTCAATCGCAAGAGACTGCACTAACGTTCAAAGATATTGTGCTTTACCCTCAAGAATGTAGGGTCGTGGTGCGAGGTAGCGAAATCAATCTCTCCCCGAAAGAGTTTCGCATGTTGGAACTGTTTATGGGTCATCCTCGTCGGGTGTGGTCGCGCGAACGACTGATCGAGAGAATCTGGGGGCCTGACTTTATGGGAGACAGTAAAACGGTCGATGTTCATATTCGATGGCTAAGAGAAAAGTTGGAGCGCGATCCCAGTCATCCTGACTATTTGATTACCGTTCGTGGATTTGGCTATCGATTTGGCTAGAGTAGAAGGAACACATTTTTTCTCAGGCCAATTTGAGCTTTGTGTGTCAGACCCAAGGCGGAGTGAAGTTGTATTGTGGGAATTTTGGGATTTGTCTTAGGTTTGTTGGCAGGACTGATCCTGCTTTTTGGGCAGCGATCGCACTCCAACCGCAAAATGAAGAGGCTGCTAAAGAACCTCAGACCCGACGTTGAGAAAACGTCATTTTCCATAGCCTCCCAGTTGTCTCTGTCAATTGCTTACCAGCAACGCGTCCGGCAAGAACTAGAGGTTCAGCTCGATACGTTTAGAAGCATCATCAGCTTTGCGCCCATCGGATTTTTGCAGGTTGATGATGAAAATCAAATGCTTGTATGTAACGCTGAGGCTCAGCGTTTGCTCTGCATCTCGCCTTCTTTGGAATCTGATGAGGAACCCCGGCTGCTTTTGGAGTGGGTTCGCTCTTATGAGTTAGATCATTTGATTGAGAACACTCGAACTTCTCAAGTTCCATGCCAGAGCGACTGGG
>JGI12048J13642_10032248_pt1 | contig 11579 bp, 9 predicted proteins | sample ElkSlonscriptome_16_FD_13642 | JGI IMG/M metagenome (IMG submission 13642) | reverse complement strand
CTACTACTTGCCGAAGAAGGATCGGCTCGGGCGTTTCTACGCCCTGCTGTTGCTCTTCCAGGGTGCGATGCTCGGCATCGTGCTCGCGGACAACCTGCTGTTACTGCTGATTTTCTGGGAGTTGACGAGCCTCAGCTCCTTCCTGTTGGTCGCCTATAAGCCGCACACGCGGGTCGCCCGACAGGGGGCGAGGATGGCCTTGGCGATCACGGCCGGCGGCGGACTGACGCTGCTCGCAGGCTTCCTGCTATTGGGCCACATCGTTGGCAGCTTCCAGCTCACCGAGGTGTTGGCAGCCGGTGAGCTGGTGCGCGGGCATCCCTTGTACTTGCCGACCCTCTTGCTCATCCTGATCGGGGCCTTCACCAAGTCGGCGCAGTTCCCGTTCCATTTCTGGCTGCCGAACGCGATGGCCGCGCCGACGCCGGTCTCGGCCTATCTGCACTCAGCGACGATGGTCAAGGCGGGGGTCTTCCTGCTGGCGCGCCTCTTCCCCGTCTTCTCGGGGACCGAGGTCTGGTTCTATGTGGTCGGGGGGGTCGGCCTCTTCACGATGCTGTTCGGGGCCTATGTCGCGATCTTCAAGCACGACCTGAAGGGCCTGCTCGCCTACTCGACCATCAGTCACCTCGGTCTGATCACCTTCCTGTTCGGGCTGGGGACGCCCCTAGGGGCCGTGGCGGGGCTGTTCCACGTCGGCAACCATGCCGTGTTCAAGGCCTCGCTGTTCATGGGTGCCGGCATCATCGACCACGAGACCGGCACCCGCGATATGCGCGAAATCAACGGCCTCTGGTCCTTCATGCCCTATACGGCGACGCTCGCAATGGTCGCCGCCGCGGCGATGGCGGGGGTGCCGCTGCTCAACGGTTTTCTGAGCAAGGAGATGTTCTTTGCCGAGACCATCCATCACGATTGGCTCGGCCCGCTGGACTGGCTGATCCCGGCGATTGCCACCCTGGCAGGCATCTTTGCCGTCGCCTATTCCGTGCGCTTTATCCACGACGTCTTCTTCAACGGTGAGCCGGTGCACCTCCCTTGCACGCCCCAGGAGCCGCCTTTTTGGATGAAGATCCCGGTCGAGATCCTGGTCGCCATGTGCCTGCTGATCGGGATCTTTCCGTCGCAGACCGTCCGGCCGCTGCTCGATGTCGGGGTGGCCAGCCTGTTGGGCTTCGAGCCGGACTACAGCCTGGCGATTTGGCATGGCTTCTCCCTCCCTTTCCTGATGAGCCTGATTGCACTGATCGGTGGCGCGGCGCTCTACAGCCAACGCCAGCGGCTTTTCGCCGCCCACGACCGCTACTTCCCGCGCACCAGTGGCGCTGCGGGCTTCCAGTACTTCGTCTCGCGAGTGCGGCATTTGGCCAACAATCTGATCGCGCGGATCGACAACGAGTCACTGCAGCGCTACGTCGCCTGGCTCATCGTCGCAGCCATCGGCCTCGGCGCCTTGCCGTTGCTCTCGGCGGGGACTGCGCTCTATGGCGGGCGCGCGTTGAGCCCGGTCGACGGCGTGAGCCTGGCGATGGCGCTCATCCTCGCCGTTGCTGCCGTAGGGGTTGTCGTGTTGCGGCGGCGGCGGATGCTGGCGCTCATCATGACCAGCCTTGTCGGCCTGGTCGTGACGCTGACTTTTGTCCACTTCTCGGCGCCGGACCTGGCCCTGACGCAGCTCTCGGTCGAACTCATCACGACGGTGCTGATGCTGCTCGCGCTGCTCTTCCTGCCGGGCGGCCGGATCCCGGCGATCTCCCGCTGGCGCTTGCGTCGCGACCTCGTCATTGCGGGGGCCGCTGGGATCGGAGTCGCCGTTATCGCCTTCGCGCTGATGACGCGTCCCCCGGCCTCGATTGCCGACTATTTCCTAGCCAACGCCAAACCCCTCGGGGGCGGCAAGAATGTCGTCAACGTCATCCTCGTCGACTTCCGCGGCATCGATACGCTCGGCGAAATCACCGTTCTGGCGATTGCTGCCATCGGCATCCTCGCCCTGCTGTCGCGGTTGCGCCTACCGATTCCGCAGACCCACCCGTCGGGGCGCCGCTGGTCCGGCGAGGTGAGCCCGCTCATCATGTCGACCATTTCCCGCCCGCTGCTCCCGATGGCGCTGATGGTGGCCGTGTTCATCCTCTTGCGTGGGCACAGCCATCCCGGGGGCGGCTTCATCGCCGGCCTGATCGCGGCGATCGGCCTGATCCTGCAGCAGATTGCGAGCGGCATCGCCTGGACCCAAGCGCGGTTGCGTCTCAGCTACCTGACGCTGATCGGCACCGGCTTGTTGCTGGCCGTCGGGACCGGCCTCGGTGCTTGGGTCTTCGGCCGCCCCTTTCTGACATCCGCGACCCTGCATCCGAAGGTCGCAGTGCTGGGCGAATTGGAGCTGGCCAGTGCCATGCTCTTTGACGTCGGCGTCTTCCTCACGGTCGTCGGCACCGTCCTGCTGATCCTCGAGGGCCTGGGACGGCTCAGCGGCGCGAGCGAACGGGCACCGGAGCCCGAGGAAGGCTTGACGGAACGCTATCCGAGCGCGCCAACGACCGCGGAGCAAGAGACGGCTGTCGAGGCGCGAGGTGACGCGGCGATGACCGCTCGTGGCGAACCCATGCACGCAGGAGATCCTCGCCCGCCGCAACCGCGCCCTGGTCAGGAGCTGCCTTGATGGAAGTGCTACTCGCAGTCGTCATTGGTCTATTGGTCGCTTGCGGGCTCTTCCTGGTTTTGCGCGCGCAGAGCTACTCCGTCGTGTTGGGCCTGGTGTTGCTGTCCTATGCGACGAACTTGTTCCTCTTTGCCTCCGGACGCCTGGCGACCCACCAACCAGCCCTGATCGGCGAAGGCCCTCCCTATGCGGACCCGCTGCCCCAAGCCCTGGTGCTCACGGCGATCGTGATCGGCTTCGCGATGACTGCCTTCGTCGTCGTGCTGGCCCTTCGCGCCCGGGCCGAGCTCGGCTCCGAGCATGTCGACGGGACCCCGCCCGAGGGCGAATGATGAAACACCTTCTCATCCTGCCACTCCTTGTCCCGCTGACGGCGGGCGCCATACTGGTCATCGCGGCGCGGGCGCCTTTGGCGCTGCGACGCAGCCTCAGCCTGGCCGCGATGGCGATCCTGTTGGCGGTGTCGCTGCAGCTGTTTTGGCTAGCGCAGGCGGGTGGCATCGAGGTCTACCTGACCGGCGACTGGCCGGCCCCCTTCGGCATCGTCTTCGTCCTGGACCGCCTGGCGGCGCTCATGGTGATGATGACGGCGATTTTGGCGAGCGGTGCGCTCGCCTATGCCCTACTCGGGACGGACCGGGCCGGCCCTGGCTTCCACGCCCTGTTCCAGTTCCAGCTGCTGGGTTTGAACGGCGCCTTCCTGACCGGCGACCTGTTCAACTTATTCGTCTTCTTCGAGATCATGCTGATTTCGTCCTACGGGCTTCTGCTCCACGGGGGCGGGCGGCTCCGTACCCGGGCAGGCTTGCACTATGTGGTGTTGAACCTGATCGGCTCCTCGCTCTTCCTGATTGCCATCGGCATCCTCTATGGTGTCACGGGTACGCTGAACATGGCCGACTTGGGGCGCGCGATGGCCAGCCTGGCGCCGCAGGACGTCGCGCTCGCCAAGACCGGCGCCCTACTGCTGCTGAGCGTCTTCGCACTCAAAGCGGCCGTGCTCCCCCTGCACTTCTGGCTGCCGCACGCGTATGGCACGGCTTCCGGGCCAGTTGCGGCGCTGTTCGCGGTCATGACCAAGGTCGGTGTCTACGGAATCGTGCGCGTGTTCACGCTCCTGGGCCATGACGGGAGCGCGATCACGGGTGTCGCTACGCCCTGGCTCGCCGGGGCATCCCTGCTGACCCTGGCGGCGGGCACTTTCGGGGCGATGGCCAGCCGAGACCTACGGCGCAAGGTCGCCTATCTCGTCATGGTCTCGGTAGGGACTTTGTTGGTCGCGGTGAGCCTCGGTTCGCGCGCCGGGCTGACGGGGGCCTTTTTCTACCTGGTCCACACGACCTTGGTGACGGCCGCATTCTTCCTACTCGCCGATCTGATCGCACAGGGCCGCCCAGAGGGGTCCCGAATCCTTTGGGGTGAGCGGCCGATCGGCAGTGCGCCGCTGGCGGTCTTGTTCTTCGTCGCGGCGATCGCGGTAATCGGTATGCCGCCGCTGAGCGGCCTGGTCGGCAAGGTGCTGATCCTCAAAGCGTCCACGGGGCTTGCCTGGACGGGGTGGATCTGGACTGCGCTGCTGCTGTCTGGCTTCCTCCTGCTCGTCAGCCTGACCCGCGCCGGCAGCGATCTTTTCTGGCGCGGCGGGGTCTCGTCCCACCGCCTGGCCCCGGGATGGATACCGATCGCCCCGGCCGCCCTCCTCCTCTCGACCAGTCCGCTCTTGGTCCTTTTTGGAGGACCGATGACCGAGTACGCGCAGGCCACGGCGGAGCAGATCGCCGATACCGGCCGCTACATCGACGCCGTGCTCGGCTGGGAGCCGGCGTCCTCGAAGATCCCCCGCGAGGCGCCCTGATGCGACGCTGGCTGCCCCATCCACTATTAACGCTGACCCTGATCCTGCTGTGGCTCTTCCTCGTCAACGAGATCGGGCCCGGTCATCTGCTGCTCGGGACGGCGCTGGGTATCCTGATCCCCTACCTGACCGCAGGCTTCTGGCCGAACCGCCCGCGGCTGCGTCGCCCATTGCTCCTGGGCGCGTACTTGGCTCGCGTCCTCAGCGATATCCTGCTCGCCAATGTCGAGGTGGCGCGCCTGGTGCTTGGGCCCATGCAGCGATTGAGTCCCGCCTTCATAGAGGTGCCGCTCGATCTGCGCGACGAGTTCGCGATCACCCTGCTTGCGAACACCGTTTCGCTGACGCCGGGGTCGGTCTCCGCCGATATCAGCGCCGACCGCCGGACCTTGCTCGTGCACGTGCTCGATGCGCCGGATCCCGACGCCCTAGTCGGGGAAATCAAGGCGCGTTACGAGGCGCCGCTTAGAGAGATACTCGGATGATCCTGCAGACTGCGATCTACATCGCCTTTGCGATGATGGTGTTGGCGATGCTCCTAAATCTATGGCGCTTGATCATCGGTCCGGACGATCCCGATCGGATCCTCGCCCTCGACACCTTTTTCGTCAACACGATCGCCCTACTCGTCCTGCTGGGAATCCATTTCGACAGCAGCGTCTACTTCGAGTCGGCCCTGGTCCTGGCGATGATCGGCTTCATCGGCACCGCGGCCTTCTGCAAATACCTGATGCGCGGTGACGTGATCGAATAGGGAGGCGCCAGTGCTGCTCGAGATCGTCGTTTCTTTCTTCCTGTTGGTAGGTGCCGGTTTTGCTCTCGTCGGCTCGATCGGGCTGGTGCGTCTGCCCGACTTCTTCTCGCGACTGCACAGTCCCACCAAGTCGACGACCCTGGGTGTTGGGGGCATGCTCGCCGCCTCCCTCGTCTATTTCAGCTTCCGAGGGCAAGGCGTGAGCTTGCACGAGGTGTTGGTGACCCTCTTTTTGTTCATGACCGCTCCGATCAGCGCCCAATTGCTGGCGAAGGCGGCGATGCATTTCAAAGTCCCCACGCGAGCGCAGGTCCCCCCGCGGTTCGATCCCGAAACCGATCCCGACGGATGACCGACTGCGCTGGCGATCCCAGAGGATGCATCTCGCCTCGCCCCAGATCCTTCCCTCACGCCTCTCCCCGCTGGGGCGAGGGGCTTTCGAGCAAGTTGTGCCAGTTGTTTTTGAACCCGTCCTCAGGTGCGAGCTTCTCGGTACGGTGGCCTGCTGTCGACCTGGTCTGAGTCGCTGGCAATACAGTTACGGCCCTGCTCTTTGGCCACGTAGAGGTTGGCATCGGCGCGTGCGGTCAGGTCCTGAAGATCCTCGCTGCGTCTCCAGCTGGCCACGCCGACGCTGATGGTGACGACCAGATTCTTGTGCGGGACTCGCACCTCCTCTGACACGCGGCGACGCAGATCTTCGGCGATCCGCCGTGCGCTCGCTGGATCACAGTCCGCCAGGAGCATCACGAATTCGTCGCCGCCCCAGCGCGAGGCGATGTCGGTGTCACGCCGGCCGGTCTTGAGGATGGCAGCGATCTGCTGGATCACCGCGTCTCCCGCGAGGTGTCCGTATTCGTCATTGATGGCCTTGAAAAGATCGATGTCGAATAGGATCAAGGCGAGCCCATAGTCATGACGTCGCGCCGTATTCAGCGCATTGTCGAACAGGGCCTCGAAAAAGTGACGATTGAAGAGCCCCGAAAGCGGGTCAATGGTTGCGAGCCGCTGCAGGCGCGCCTGAAAGCGGTGCACGGTGTAGCCGCTGATCACCAAAACGAGCAGCGTGATCAAGGCGCCGATCAGCAGGTTCGTATACAACGACTGGCGTAACGGCGCCAGCGTGGCGTTTTCGGGGCCTTCGACGACCAGGTACCAGTCGAGCTCGGGAATGAAACGGTAACGCACGAAGACCTGGCCATCATCGCCCTTATAGTTCGTGGCCCCATCGTCGCCGCTGAGGATCGCATCGGCCACCGACCCAATCCCGGCCTGATCGCGTATGTTGACGCGGCCGACGAAGCGGTCGTCGCGGTGGCTCTTGATGCCGCCTTCGCGGTCCACGAAGAAGATCTCGCGACCATAGCGTGCGCGGTAGTGCTCGATCAGTTCGGCGACGGCCGTGACGTCGAGGCCGAGGCCGGTGACGCCGATGAACCGGCCCTTGTCGTCGTAGATCTTGTGGTTGACAAAGATGGTCAGCCGGTTTGCAGCTGCTTCGTTGGCATCGAGGTCGACACGGTAGCCCTGATCGTGATCCTCCATCGTGAAAAACCATTGGTCTTTCGCCGAGGCCGGCGAGACCTCCTTCAGGACACCGGTAAAATGATAGTAGCGCCGCGTGATGGCCGAGACGACGAAGGTCGAGAAGACATCGTAACGCCGCTGGATCTCGCGCAGATAGCGGGTCACTTTGTCTGGGTTGCGCTCGCCACCGACCATCCAATCCTTGAGGAAGGTGTCATGGGCCATCACCGACGAGATATAGATCGGGCGCAGCAGGCTGGCCTGGATCTCGGAGTAGATGTTGTCGCTGGTCAGCGGCAGTTCGTGCTCGACGAGGGCCTCCCGGACGGCCTTGCGCGACACCTGGAAGCTCAGAATGTTCACCGCCAGAAATCCCATCAGGAGGATCACAGCGAGGGCCATGATCAGCCTGTGCGTCTTGTTGAACGCCAGGTGGGACAAGAGACCGGGATTCAATCGCATAGACGGACGGGGGCGGTTCCGTTGCGCACGGGCCAAGGCCTTGCGCACGGCAGGGTTGAGGGGTCAGCGCTGCAGCGCGCGCACAAGACCCAATAGTTCCACATCATCCCAGTCGCGTTCACCCTCGGCCCGATAGGCGAGCCGTCCGTCGGGATCGACGACAAAGGTGGTCGGCAAGCCTTTCAAAGGCCAGCTTTGTGTCACCTCGGAATCGGTGTCCAACGGCAGAGGGAAGTCGACCGGTACCTCCGCGAGGAACTCGCGGACAGTCGCCGCGTCCTCGCCGACGTTGATGGCAAGGATCAGTATGCCCTCCTCTTCAACGGCTTCCCATGCCCTCTGCAGTGACGGCATCTCGGCACGGCACGGCGGACACCAGGTCGCCCAGAAGTTGACGATGATAGGCTTGCCTCGCATATCGCTGAAACGGTAAAGCTCGCCATGGGGACCGGAGAGCGTGAAGTCCGGTGCCGCCGGTCGTGGCTCGATCGGCTCCAGAGGCGCGCCCGCATCCTTGCTATCCTGCGCCGCAGACGCCGTCTCGGCGCCGATGCCAGGGCTCAGCAGCAGCCACAGGGCCGTAGCGGCTAGAACATTGGGGCGAAGTTTCAAGGTCTGGCTTCCTCTTGTCGCGGTTTCGAGTAAGACATGATTTCAGCTCAACAGATCTCGATCCGCATCACCGAATTGGTCTGGCAGACACCACCCTCGGCTCTAGGGCCTGGTCAACGCGTGCTGCAACGCGCCGCCCGGGTGATTTACGCGCTCAGCCGTGATCTGTCGTCGGGACAACTGACGCTGCAGGCCATGAGTCTCGTCTACACGACCCTGCTGTCCCTCGTACCCCTGCTCGCTGTCAGCTTCTCGGTGCTGAAAGGCTTTGGTGTGCACAACCAGCTTGAACCGCTGCTGCTGCGGGCGTTGGCGCCGCTTGGCCCTCAGGGTCAAGAGATCGCTGAGCGCCTGATCGGGTACGTCGACAATACCAAGGTTGGGGTGCTCGGGTCTCTCGGACTCGCATTGCTCCTCTACTCGGTCATCACCCTAATCTCGAAGATCGAGCAGGTCTTCAATCTCACCTGGCGCGTCGAGAAGCCGCGACCGCTGACGCAGCGACTGAGTCAGTATCTCAGTGTGCTCCTCGTCGGCCCGGTGCTCTTTTTCTCGGCCGTTGGCGCCACGGCGTCACTGCGCAGCGCCGCGATCGTGCAGCGTATCATCGAGATCGAGCCGTTCGGGATGCTGATCGAGACTGGCGGGCGTCTGATACCCTACGCCCTGATCATACTCGCCTTTGCGTTCGCCTATCTGTTCGTTCCCAACACCCGGGTGCGGGCCCGGTCCGCGCTGATCGGCGCCTTGGTCGCCGGCGTCCTCTGGCAGACCGTGGGCGGCCTATTTGCGACCTTCATGGGCAGCGCTGCCAGCTTCGCCGCCATCTATTCCAGCCTGGCGATCCTGATACTCTTTATGATCTGGGTCTACATCGCCTGGCTCATCCTTCTGACCGGCGCCAACATCGCCTTCTACGACCAGTATCCCGAGTACCTCGCATCGCCGGAGTCGGAGCCGGCCCTGAGCAATCGGTTGCGCGAGCATGCCGCACTCACGATCGCCTCGCGCATCGCCGCGAGCCACTATCAGGGTACGCCCGCTTGGTCTGCCGAGCGACTCTCTCACGCAATGGCGATGCCCTTGAGCAATGTCCGGCGCCTCTTGGCGATGCTTGAGCAAGGCCGTTATCTGACCCGCACCGCCGATGACCCGCCCTACTATCTGCCGTTACGGGCGCCCGAAACCATCGCGGTCAGTGACTTGTTAGACTTTGTCCGGCACTTCGGCGAGAACGGCGCGGCGATGGATGTCGATATCGCCGGCGGAAAACTCGAGGAGATCGAGCGGCGCATCGCGGAGGCAACGCGCGCGGCGCTGCAAGGCGTCACGCTTGCGGATCTGGTCGCGGCGGGCGCCGCTGACGATCCGAAGCCGAACAGACTGACCGCCAAGGCTTCACGGGAGCCTTGGCAAGGGCGATCTTTCGAGGGCACGGCTGGCCCAAAACCACCGATGTCGGGGTAAAACAACCAAAGCGACGGCACGTCGTCATGGGAGAGAAGGGTCACTCCTCGAACTGGCCGATCAATTTGCCCAAGCGATGGCGCCGAAAGCGCGGCAAACGCTCCTCCAGCGCCGCCCCGCAACGATACCGCCAAGTCGCTTGGCGGGAATCCTTGCCTTTCGTCATTTTCGGCACGACAAGCCGGCACGACAATTGATGTGTCGAGGGAAGGCCGAGCACGATCTGTCGCGGGCGCGTTCTTCGAGCGTTCCCGACAGCAGTGCCGCGCGATAACGGCGATTGAGCACCCGGGAGACCAGACATGTTGAGAAGTATTCTATCGCTGAAAGGCTACACGCTCGCGGCGACTGATGACACCATCGGCCATTGTCGCGATTTCCTGTTCGACGATCGCGACTGGGTCGTGCGTTACATGGTGGCCGACACCGGCGGCTGGCTGAGCGGGCGCAAGGTCCTGATCTCGCCCCTGGCGCTGCTCGACCCGGATTGGGCGACGCAGCACTTCCCGGTGGCCATGACCAGCCGGCAGATCGAGGAGAGTCCATCGCTCGATGAGCATGCGCCGGTCTCGCGGCAGTACGAGATCGACTACCACCGTTTCTTCTCCCTGCCCTTCTACTGGGTCGGCTCAGAGCTGTGGGGAAGCTACCCGGATCCGAACGGCGTCATTCGGCCCGTGCCGGCGCAAGGCCAGGAGCCAGGACCTGAGGGCGAGGAGGTCAAAGAGGGCCACCTGCGTTCGTGCAAAGAGGTGGCTGGCTACCACATCGAGGCGAGCGACGGTGGGACTGAGCCGATCGATGACCTGATCGTCGACGATTCTCGCTGGGCGATCCGCTTCCTGGTCGCGAATACGCGGCGCTGGCTGCCCGGTGGACAGGTCCTCGTGCCGACGCACGGTATCGAGTCTGTGGACTGGACCGATCAGGTCGTCAAGTCGACACTGACGGTCGAGGAAATCAAGAACAGTCCCCCCTACGACCCGAAACTGCCAGTCAATGTCGAGTTCGAGCAGCGCCTCTACGACTACTACGGGCGGCCGAGGTCTTAAGATCGAGGAACGCCATGGCCGTCGCGTCGCCACCCGAAGCCGCAGGTGAAACGAAGAAGGCCATCTGCGGCATTTGCCCGGCGGGCTGCTGGGTCGAGGTGACCTACGACGACGCAGGTCGCCTCGATGCTGTGCGCGCCGACCCCGACCACCCGCTCGGCGCCATCTGCACCCTCGGCGAGCACGCCAAGGAGATCGTCTACTCCGAGCACCGCCTGCGCCAACCCATGCGGCGCAAGGGCCCCAAGGGCAACCTGGAATTCGAGCCGATCGGCTGGGACCAAGCCCTCGAGCTGATCGTCGCGCGCCTCGAAGCCATCAAGGCCGAGTCCGGCGCAGAGGCGACCGCGATCTACACCGGCCGCGGCAGCTTCGAGCTGGCGATGTGCGACCTCTTCCAGCCCGAGGGGGTGCCGGTCTCCTCGGCCTCGAGCGTGCTCTTCCCCTTCGGCTCCCCGAACACCCTCGGCGTCGGTGCCCTGTGTTATGTCTCGATGGCGATGATCGCGCCGCACGTTACCATGGGCGGCCTGTTCATCAACATGTACTCGGACCTCGAGCAGGCCGCCCTGATCGTCGTCTGGGGCGCCAACCCGGCGACCGACTGCCCGCCGCGCGATCTCGAGCGCATCCTCGCGGCGCGGCGCCGCGGGGCCGAGGTCGTCGTCATCGACCCTAGGCGCACGCGCACGGCCAAGCTGGCCGACGCCGAGTGGATCCCAATCCGCCCGGGGACCGACGGGGCGCTGGCCCTTGGCCTGGCGAATGTCATCATCGAGGAGGAGCTCTTCGACGAGGGCTTCGTCGAGCACTGGACCCTTGGCTTCGAGGACTTCAACCAGTACGTCCAGCACTTCCGGGCCGAGGCGGTCGAGCGCATCACCGGCGTGCCGGCCGAGACGATCCGCCGGCTCGCGCGGCGCATCGCCGCTGCCGATGGCGCCAGCCCCGTCATGTACACCGGCCTCGAGTACAGCGACTCGGGGGTCCAGGCGATCCGGGCGACCATGGTCCTCTGGGCCCTGGCCGGGCAGCTCGATGTGCCCGGCGGGCGCTGCTTCGCGATGCGCGACAGCACCTTCCCGATCAATCGCAGCGGCCTGATCGCCAACCCCGACGTCGGCAAGGCCCTAGGGCGCGACCGCTTTCCGATCTACAGCGGCTATCGCGGCGAGTCGCACGCCATCG
>JGI12048J13642_10769040_pt1 | contig 11580 bp, 6 predicted proteins | sample ElkSlonscriptome_16_FD_13642 | JGI IMG/M metagenome (IMG submission 13642) | reverse complement strand
GCCATCGATTTTGCTGCCGAACTGGTTCCAGCCAAAGCGACTAGAAAGAGTGTGAAACGGAGCAGCGACCGAGTCCACAGCGGTCGGTGAGGTGCGAGCATGGGGGTGAATGTCATAGAGATTTGTATAGTTCGAGAAACGTTGGGCGGGAATGGTGTCATTGGGTTGCTTGTTTCGTCGTCAAAGTCATTTGATGCTCTCCCGATCCCAACCGGATCGACTGCTTCTTTTGAACCACCGCAGTACGATTGAGTACGTGCAGTTGATAGTCATCGAGGTATTGTGATTGGCCGTTGAGCAGGATTGATTCAACCGACCCTGCCGCGAATACCAACTCACCCGTACAGTTCGCTGGAACGGTCAAGTCAATGGCGTATTCATTTTCGCCGCTTCGCTGCCAATGAATGCTGACCGGGCCATGAATCGAATCGAAGCAATACTCGGCATCATCCACTTGGCGGATCAACTGCGGCTCGAACAGGATGTTCTTGAATCCTGGTTTTGTGAGGTCACAACGAATTCCAGCGATGTAGCGAGTCAAATAGTTGTCGACGTACCCCAGGAAATGATGGATGTGGGAACCACCGCCTGTCCAATGTTCCCACACCGACGTGGCACCGTCCGCGAGCATGTCTCCATAACCGGGGTAGGTGTCGGTCGAAAGCACATCATGAGCGAGTTCCGCGTGACCTGATTGCGGCATCACCTCCCAGGCAGCTTGGCCTGTGAAAATTCCTCCATAAACATGATACTGGCGTTCAAGCTTAATGTCTTCGATCAAACGCTGCAGAACCGCTTCGCAGTGCTCTGGCTTAGCGATTCGGCAGTACAACGCCATTGCGTTAGGACCTTGCCGATAACCGGAAGATTGCGTTCCGGTAAAGATCGTTTGTTCCTCATCAAAGCAGTGCGAGTAGAGAGCGTCACGAACTTCTTTAGCTTGCGAATTGAATTTTGCAGCATCGTCGTGCTTGCCCAAAACGTCAGCCATGTGGGCCATCCGCTGTAGCACCAAAAAGAAATTCATCGTGGCGTAAACCTCGACACCTTCTTCACCTTTGTTGCCATGTGGTGATGTCCAGTCGCCGTAACCATCGCTAAAGATCCCGTGCTGTCCTGGTACACCATTGTGCTTCCACACGCCCTTGGTGAAGAGCGCAAGCTTGTCCCAATTCTGCTCGAAGATTCGAGTATCACCGTAGGTTTGATACAGATACCAGGAAACGTGCACGCAAGCGGCTGACCATAGTGGCGAACGCCCCCGTTTGCGGGCGTTGCTGTTGCAAGGTGCGATCGCAGCCATGCGGCCCTCGGCATCCTGAGTGTCGAGCATATCACCGACGAACTTGGTCATCAAAGCGGCTAAGTCATAATTGGCCATGCCATACTCCATGCCGGTCGTTGCATCACCCATCCAACCATTCTTTTCACGGTGCGGACAATCGGTGGGAATACTATGCAGGTTCGAAGTCAGCGACCGGCGACAGATCGTGTGCAGTCGATTGACCTTTGTGTCGGAAGTATGGAACGTCGACACATCGGTCACATCGGAGTTGACTTGACAGACCTCAATGTCATCGACGGTCAACCGATTTTCGTGTCCCTTGATCAGCGCATAGCGGAAGCCCTTGTAGGAGAAGTGGCACTCGGCTACTTCACCCGGTTGGCCTTTGGCAACATAGGCGTTTTGCTGATATCCGCCAGGTTGACCATGCTCGAGCGGATTCGAGTCTTCGCCGTAATAGATGGTGATCGGTGTGCCTTTGGGAGCATTCACTTTCACTCGCAGCCAGCCCGCTAAATTGGTGCCGGAATCGACCAGGAAACTTCCTCGCCCGCCTGGTTTGACACTAACAGGGCGGAACGTTTCCACCACACGGATCGGCTCACAGAGCTGCGATTTCAATTCGCCATCGGGCGCAGGGGCCGAATGAACAGAATCCCAGTGGGCATCGTCAAAGTCGGGCGTGTTCCAACCAGGGATTTCCTTGGTCGCGTCATAAACCTCGCCCATGTGCGGGCAATCATACTGAATCGGCCCACCCGTCACTTTCCAACTCAGGTCACTCACCACGTTCTCGGTCGTTCCATCATCGTACTGGATCTTGACGATGCACTTCAGCTTCGGTTGCCCGATGTAGCCGTTCTTCTTGTAAAAGCCCCAATGATCCAAAGCGATCATGCCATAGTTACCCCGTCCCAACATCACCCCGATGGCATTGTCACCGCTGCGGATCAAATCCGTCACATCGTGCGCGACGTACAGCGCCGTTCGGTTGTACTGTGTCCATCCAGGATCGAGCACATGGTCGCTAATCCGCGAACCGTTGATGAACAGTTCGTAATACCCCAGCCCGCAAATGAAAGCCTTGGCACTGGCGATCGTCTTATCGACCGCAAATGTTTTGCGTAGCAGCGGTGCCGGGTCGTATCGATCGTCGCCATGAAAGTACATGCGTTCGAACATGTTCAATCGAGCACCGAAATAGGAAGGAAGATAGAACTCCTGACATTTCAATTCGATATCCTTGCGTCTCCACCACGCATCGGCCCACACGTCGTGATCTCGCCAAGCGATCCACTGGGAATCGTCCCAATCCGATGCTTGCATCAAACCGGTGCCAAAAGTGGCTGCTCGGCTCCAGACGGACGGTTTGTCATCTCGTCCCCAAACACGGACCTTCCAAAAGTAGTCCGTAGTTGACAACAGCGGCTTTCCGTCGTAGACCACTTGAATGCTGCGGTCATCCTGGATTTTTCCCGAATCAAAAACATCGCCGGTGTTTTCTGCGAGCACCGATTCGCTCGACGCAACGATCAATTGATAGGCGGTTTGGACAGCGTCGTTTTTATCCGATGCGATCTGCCAAAAGAAACGTGGATCGGGCATGTCGATACCTTGCGGATCGACTAAGTATTCGCACTTCAGTTCGGTCGGTTTGATGTCGGCGAAAACGTGCGTCGCGGAAACGAAGACCGCGACCAAAATGACGATTGATCGAATGCTCATCGATTCTCCCATCGGATGTGATAAACGCCCGCTGAAAGCTCGAAGGAAGAGGCGTCTGGAGGCGATAGCTCATTATCAATCGTGATTTTTTTGGCATCAGCAGGAATGTGAACTTCAGCATAGCTGTTTGGCGGGATCTCGATTTGCCAGTCGACCCATCCACCGTCGTTTTGCCAGTGACTCCTCACCATCCCGTAGGAAGTCCGGAGCGTCCCACTGGCTCGATCGAGCTCTTTGGGGACATGCGGAGCCAGCAACAAACGTTGCATGCCAGGATGATTTGGATGTGCGCGAATGCCGGCGATGTCATTGAGCAGCCACGCAGTGGGATGATTCATCGCATGATGATCGAGCGATTGACGCAACTGGGCTCGGCGTGAATCGTGGTGAAACCTTTCGAAGATGGTCGTCGCATCGTAATCACGAATGCTTTGAGCAATGCCTGGATAGTCAGGGTTTCGCAGCATCTCCAAGGCGAGATCCACGTAGCCATACTTCGTCAATTCGGGATAAATGTTATACGACATGAATCCGCCGTCAAACTTCTTTCCGTTCTCTTGGTAGATTTTTGCAAGCGATGCCGCCACTTCGGATCGTTCGGAGCGATCGACCATGCCGAATGCCAACGCCAGACTGTCGTGGGTGCCGTTGCCGAAGGTCTTTTGTTTTGCGTCGTAATATTTCGCCTTGATCGATGTTGCGATTCGCTTGGCCAGGTTGCGACTCCAGGCGGCGTCTTTATCTTTCCCAAGAGCCTCGGCGAAATCAGCAAAACGATTCGCGGCGGCAAAGAAGTTTAGCGAGGCGATCAGCTTGGGATCGGCGGGGGTTCGTTCAATGCCGATCGGAGCCGCATGGTCGCCGTAGCGGTAAATCGTCGGCAGCAGATCCGAGGACTCCTCTTCAAAGAAGCGGAGAAAGCTGAGCATTTCTTGGTAGTGATCTTCGGCCGATTGCAGGTCGCCACTAAGTTGGTAGTGTCGCCAAGCAGTGAACAGTGGTGAAACCGACCAAGTGAAATCGAGCGTCTTGTCGGTAGAACGCTTCCCAACCCCAATCCGACCGGGTATTCCCAACGGATCGATCGGCGGGGTGTAAAACAGTCGGGTTTGTTGGCGATAGAATGATCCTGAATCGAGCGTGTACAATCCGGTCGCCCACGACGAGTGCAGGTCCCCGCCCCACAAGCATTTCTCGCGGTGGGGACAATCTTCCAAGATCGAGTGCATGTTGTTTAAGTGCGTCTGAATCCCCATCGCAAAAATGCGATCCAATAGCGGATCCGAAGACTCGAACGTAGCAATCACGGGCGTATCGGTATGAACAACCAAGCCCTTGATCTGGCCGGCGGTCGGCGGATTGCTCAGCCCGCTGACTTCGGCAAATCGAAATCCGTGATAACTAAAGTAGGGACGCCAGGAATGCGGCTTGCCATCTGCGACGATACGATGATGTTGAGGTGCAGCGTGGCAGCTCCAAAAGGATGCCGGCACGTTGTCCAAATGCTTTTCGTCTTGAGCCAACATTTCAGTGCAACGTACACGAATCACCGTACCCGATGGTTCGTTGAAATCGAGACCAATCCATCCACTGATGTTCTGCCCCAAATCAACGACCCAAGTTTTCTCTCCGATTTGCCAAGTTTTAACCGGCTCGATTTCTCGCACCACACGAATCGGCGGAAAATCTTGAGCGACCAATTTTGGCGATAGCGGTTTGACTTTCTGGACCGGCTTCCAACCTTTGGGAGTCCCCGGCCTTTCCCACTCGTCATGCCAATTGCGGTAATCAATGTAGTCGCCACGAAACACGCTCGACTCAGTCAACCCAGATTCTTTCCAGTGCCAGCTATCGTCCGAAACAATGTGTTCGTGAGTACCATCGGTATAGCGTACATCCACGTAGGCTCGCAGTCCCGGGTTGCCGTAGCGGAACCGCGAGTGCGAGAACATGCGGATGTTGTTGTACCAACCATCGCCCAATAAAACCGCAAGCGTGTTGTCGCCCTCCTTCAACTGATTCGCAATATCAAAGGTTTGGTAATGAGCGAAATGGTCGTAGTCGGTTTGGCCCGGATCGAGCACATGGTCGCCCACTTTCGATCCGTTCAAGTACGTTTCGTGATAGCCCAGTCCGCAAACGTAAAGCTTCGCCGCAGCGACTTCTTTGCTGACTTGAAAATCCTTCTTGTACCATGTGGCAGCCAGTGGCGCACGAGGAGATATTTTGGCCTCACCCAACGGCGATTCGCCGTACTTGCAAACCACTTTCGCTGGCATGACCGCATCACCCACCTGAACCTGCCAATCCGTACTCGTGCCGATGGCTTGCCCCGTGCCATCGGCAAACACCACTTGCATCCCAAAAGAAACCGGCGTCGATGCGTCGGCGTCCGACAGGGTGATTGTGATGTCGTTTTTCGCTTTCAATTGGAAACTAAAATCTTTGTAAAAGACCGTTGGCGGTCCTTCGGGACCACTGAGTCCTTTGGTACCGTTAATGAGAAGTTCCGTCGTCCCCTTATCGACGTGGTTCCACCATACCCCAGCATAGACAACATGTTTATCCGGCAGCGTGAAGCTATAAGCGTAGGTGATCTGATCACTCTTTTGCGGCTTGCCCGACGCAGTGATCCAATCGCCCATTACCTCGGCGGGGGCGTATTCATTTTCTTGCTTGCGGGTGCAAGAGATCCAACTTGCACCACGCCAATCGCGATCGGCAAGCAATCCGGTATCGAACCAAGTCACATCAGACCAAGGCAGGATCTCTCCTCGATCGTCCTTGATGCGAACTCGCCAATAGACACGTTGTTTGGCAACCTGCTCTTTTCCCTCATAAGCAATCGCATGTGACTCGCTTTCGCCAATCCAGCCTGTATCCCAAAGGTCCGCTTGTTTAATTTTCTCGAGCGAAGATGCCGCCTGGATTTGATAGGCCGTCTGCGCCAACCCTTCCCGTGTGCCTTCCAACCGCCATGACAACAACGGATCGCTTTGCTCGACTGCGAGCGGTGTCACTCGGAAGTCACAACGCAAATCAACCGCCTGTTCAGCCAGGCAATTCTTGAGGGTACCAAGCAAAATGAAGGCGGTGAAAACAGTCGATGCTCGTGCGGCAAACTTCATGAAGGACTCAATTCCAGGCGGGTGATGACGCTCGTTTCACGCTTTGTTAAGGCGTTTCACCAAGAAACGTTCTGGTTATCCGGCGGCATGACTATCACCCTGCCGAATCTACCTTTTTTGCGCGAATTCCTTAGAGAACGCGTCACTTTTCGGTGAAAACCACCACGAGAGCATCCCCCACACGCGATGACCCCCTCATGCGGTGACCGCCGCCCAAGCCTGTTCCGCCGGAGAAATCAATTCGGATGACTGCCAATTCGCAACCCGGACCGAAGCCGGGTGTTTGATGTCCAATTAGGGCAACAGAATGGCTGATCGCAGTGAGGTTGATGCACGTGGCGTACCGCCTAATCCTGTTCCCCCAAAAGCAATTTCTTGATCTCGGTCGGCTTTGACAGTGCATTCCCGCCACGATCGGCTCCGGTGATCCACCAGTAAATCATTCCAGCGTCGGAGCAATCGTATTTGTTCGTTTGAAACTTTACCATTCCATCTTGCTCTGCGTAGGCAATACCACTCCATCTTGCTCTGCGTAGGCAAGCTGATAGTCCACAACGGTCAACGGCGAAGGCATTCCATCAACCGGTCCTGGTCGGTCGGTCCGGATCATTTTCGATGGTGCTTCTTGGCCGTAGATCGATAAAACCCTTTCCGCTTCCCAACGCTGCTGATCCAACACCGCATCCCCACAAACGGAATGCGGCTGCGGAAGTTTCACCGCGCTCCATCGCCATCCGGTCTGATCCGTATGCGGGCGCCCTTCGGCGATGTGCAGCCACTCTCGCTCATCATTTTCTTCATCCTCATCGGTATAGACGAGAACCAATCTGCGATCACTTGTTCCCACCAACTTGGGCCGACTGCCTGAAAAGGGTAACGCTTCGGATTTCCAAACACCTTGGCTCGTTCGCCAATAATGGTGATAGCGATTGTCCTGTGTACCTTTCAGGCGGTGCCGCAGAATCACGTGAACGCTGCTGTCGGGGTAGGCATAATGGGTGTTCTGGTTCGTCAGTCCGTAGTGGGACGGAATCGAAGCGACGACCAAGCCAGGCGAGTCGAGATGGATGAATTGCGATCCCGTTTTGCCAATCGTGACTCCCTCGGAATTGCACCATGTGCGGCCGTAATCGTCGCTATATGCGTAACAGAGGTCGTGTTGGTTGCCGACATTGGTTCGTTCAAAACGATCTCGCCATACCCATGAGGCATGCAACCGTCCCCCTGCGTAAGACAATGAGTTCATGTACGGACAACGATACTGACTGGTATTGCCGCCATAGGTGTAGGTGCCAATGTCACGCGCGATGAATTTGCCCAATCCAGGCGTCCAGTCGTGTTTTTCGCCATCATATTCCTCGATCATGCCGTCTCCGTCGCCCGAGGTGACGGCACGATAATAGAGCATCAGTTTGCCATTGGGTGACGAAAAGAATCTCGGGTAGGTGACTCGCTCGTCAGTCATGACCGAGCCCAACGAATGCATGACCCCAGCAAACAGATCGGCATTCCAAGGGACGGACTCCGGATGATGAGCAGCCCCCAATTTTGAAACGCGATAGTTTAATGGCGATGCATGATGGTCAAACGCCAGATGGATCGTGCCATCTTTGTCACAGATGCCAATGACCGATGCGTTGTGCGAATCGTTGGACTCAAATCGGTGATCCTTAAATTGGATAACTTCCCATGAACCACTGGGCAATTTCCTGCGGCCGACACAGAGCCTTCTTTGAGCGTCGAAATAGGTGACGTATTGATAGCCTCGATAAGTCGTCAAAGGTGTTTGCTGATGGGTTCGCCCATTGACGGTTTGGCCGAATCGAGCGGCGGGCCCCACTGCAAAAGTGAGTGCCTTCTCGGTAACGGTGGACTTGCCGACAAGTTCTACTTCAGTCGCCGATACTTCATCGCATTGGAGAATGGTAAGAAAAGCCGAGAGGACAATGCCTGTCGCAAAGTAAGTTGATGTTGTTCGCATGATTTGGTAGGGGGCAAAGGAGGGAGGAAGACGCACGACCGCGAAGGTTGGAGTGTAGCCTTTAGGCGATTGCAGGAGACGCGTACATCGGCTAAAGCCTGGACTCCAACTTATCGCAATATTACTTCACTTCGATTGTGACCGCTCCGCTGACTTTGTCCTTGAGTATCCAACGATCCGCCGTCTTCGTCGCTTGGGCGGATTTTCCATCGACCAGTACCGCCGTGGTCCCGTCGGCTGCGGGTAACTCAACGATCGCATCGATCCCATCGGGAAGGGCAAGAGAGAGCGTGAACGTCGAGTCGTTTTTCCAATCGACTTCGACCGATCCAAGCGGCGTTGGAACACGACCACGTGCGAATTGGAGATTGCCGCCGCAGGGGCGGATGATCGCTTCGGTCCAGCCCGGCGACGCAGGTCCAACACCCAACACAAAACGTGGCAACAGGTTCGCGGGAGCGGCACCCCATGCGTGGTTCCAATCTTGATTGGGCTTGTACTTCATGTCCCAAGCTTCCCAGCTAATGGTGGTTCCGCTATCGACCATGTGCTTCCAACTGCGATCACCGTCGGCGACCATCAATTCGATCGCCTTGCGATCGCTGCCGTGATCGAACAAGCCTTCCAAGAAGTACTGCGCCGCGTAGACGCTGCATTGCATCTGTTTCTGCTCGAGCCAATCGATCACGCCATCGATTTTGTCTTCGGGTACTAGTCCGAATGCCAAAGGAAAAAAGTTAGCGTGAATACTGCTGTGATCGGTGCCGACACCGTCACGATAAATTCCCGCAGTTTCATCGAACAACGTCTTCTGGAACGCGCTGCGTGCCATCTTGATTCGATCTTCAAAAGCTTTCGCGTCCTCGTTTTTTCCAAGTGCGCGGGCCATTTCAGCCATCCGCTCAAGCGCCCTAATGTGGAAGGCATTGACGACGGTGTTGATTTCCGTGAACACAAATTCGTCGCGTTCATTCTGTGGCCAATCCACGATGTCATGCCGCGATTGATCCAAATCGTCGCTGTGAACCAAACCGTCATCACCACTGCGATGCATTAACGTTTTTGCTTTTAGCGATTCATAGCGATGCTTGAGCCATGTGTTGTCGCCTGAGTACATCCACTCGGCATACGCCATGAACACCATGTGCGGTGCCCATTCGGTTGGCCATGTGCCGTTTTCCATCAACCAATCGAATGTGCGGGCGGCCATCTTGACGTTATCATCGGTTGTGTAGTGGCTAAGTTGATTCAAATAGGCGTCGGCTTCGTAGGGGATACGTTCGCGATCACCATCGACGTAAACGCCCGCGAAGGTCGTTGCTTTAATGCTGTATTTGCACAAGTCCCAAATGCGATTGAGTGTTTCGTCGGAGCACTCAAATGAGCTGGCATCGTCATTCCATGTTGCCGAGTAGGCGGCTCGCCGGCGGACAAGCTCAAATCGATAGTCTGGATCAAGTCCCTCGATCTCGATCCAGCGAAACGGGATCACCGATTGCCACGCCGATGGCGTCAGTACAGCAGGTGGGTTCGCATTCATTAGCCCAGACTGCCCGACATTACGAGTATCGACCGGAGCCGGCACAACCCAATTCCCAAGTTGTCCACCACGACGCATCGGCGTCATTCCATACCGCACGGTTCCCGGCGGCGACTGGTCAATCCGACTATCCTTGAGTTTTTCACCAAAGTGGACGCTGGCCGTTCCACGACCATCGGGAACCGGCATGACAATGTTTCCGAAGGCGACCTTGCCGAAATCGATCTGAGTGACGGTGTCACTGATCCGCTTGATCGAAACAGGCTCCTGCTCCGTCAACGCGACATGCTCTTCGGCGGGAATCTCGGGCAGCTCCTTAATGAACAGGTTTCGAAAGCGATAGGTTTGTCCCTTTTCACCGTGATGTTGAATCCCGATGAATCCACTCGAATCGGCAGCATCACGAAATCGAACGGTTTGGATGCCATTGACTTCGATCGTGATTACATCTTGAACACAGGTGATGACGAAGCGATTCCAGCCGTATCGATCAAGCGCATCGCGAACCGTTGGTTTGGCAAAAGCCTGTTTGGACTCTTCGGCGTGCTCCAGGAACTGATCCGTCGAACGCCCTTTTGTGCTGGGCCAAATCCAACCTCGCCGCCCCTCGTCATAAAAACCGCCCGACCAGCGACGATCCGACCCGTCGCACTCCGCTTGATAGCCGTAGACTTTCTTCTTCGGCGCGTCTTCATCGACATGGCAACGAAACATCACCCCCGAATTGGCTTTCCCCTTGGGAAGCTGGATCTCAACACTGACGCGAAAGTCCGAGTACTTCTTTTCGGTTACCAAAAAGAACTTCTCGTCGCCGAGCAAATGAATTTCTCCGTCAACCACCTTGGCTTTGCCATGTGGATACGGGTTTCGCCATCCGGTTAGATCTTTGCCATTGAATAGCGGCGTGTACCCGCGGCTGAGCATCGCGTTGAACCCAGCGGAACCGTCTTGCTCAATCACTGGCTTGGAGATGGAAACCGAAGTGGATTCTTCAGCACCGCAATGAGAAGTCAACAATAGCAGCAACGAAACGAATGTTGCATTTGGGCCATGAAATAATCGTAGCATGATGAAGTAGAGTCAATGGTATTTTTTAAGGAAAACAATGAAATCGCAGGCGACCTTACACTCAAAAAAGGCTGATATGAAAAGCCACATCAGCCTCGGATGCCGTCGCTACGAGTTAAGCCGGGGAGAATGAACAAAAACACATGCTCCATTCACCACAAACAGAATGACCGACCTAAAAATCCTCAACACTATCCGGATCGCTGGGATCGATGTAGGGAACAGGATTCTCTTCTGCATACTTTTCGAGTTCGCTCTTGTCGAACGCTGAAGTGGCTTCATTTGAACCACCGCAACCAACAAACGTCGAGACTAAAACCAACACAAGCGAAGCAAATGAAACACGTAGCATTGCAATGACACCTTGAAATTATCGTGGGATGAAAAACGAACGAAGGGCGCCCGGATGGGACGCCCGGCTAAATTGTCCGAATCGAAAATTTTCGACTATTCCTCGAGAGACCTCGTTTCTTTCGAAGCTCGGGTTCCCAATGCCCCCCAAAGCCCGAATGGACTCATGCGACCGGCAGCGAGGAAATTGGCGCCGTTCCCGACATGAGCGCTGTTTTGATCGCCTGCTTCAATCGAATCGGTAATAAACTTCACAGCACCATCGCCCATCAGTACATGGACTCCGCCCTGATGCCGACTGCTCGGCGGAGCGATCATAGGAGATCCCGAGAATCGGCTTCCGCATACCGCTTTATTTGGCGGCGAACATGTGGTCACCCCACAGAATATGGGACGCCCGTACGCCCATTTGAAGCCACGACGTTGCTCGCCCTCTGGCCCCAAGCTCGCATTGAATTGGACATCGACCCAGCCCGCTCCCCAGAATTGAGGCCGATTGGGA
>JGI12048J13642_10729994_pt1 | contig 11582 bp, 7 predicted proteins | sample ElkSlonscriptome_16_FD_13642 | JGI IMG/M metagenome (IMG submission 13642) | reverse complement strand
ATCCGATCAAAACAGCAATATTATTTTGAAAGCAAAAAGATCGTTCATAGGGATGTTTACTACCACTATTAAACCCATAGTCTACTGAAAATTCATAGCCACCAAACCGAATATTGATTGGAAGTTGAGAACAATTCTGGATGAAATTCAGAAAACCATGAAAATCAACAATTCGAGATTCTTCTCGTCTTTCCAAAAACCACTGACTCAAAATTCCTTGTTCAGTTTTTACGCCTTCACAACCCAAAAGAGTCGCGTGAATAGACTCTAACGGATAACATTCAAAAACGCCAGGAAGTAAATTAGACAACTGTTGCTGTAATTCTAGAATTAATCTCGTAAATTCTGGAGATTTATTTCCATAAAAAGCAACCAAACTAACATTCGGAAAATTTGGAATTAAGCCTTGAGACATCATCTGCTAGGATATATAAAAGGTGTTAATAATAACCTAGCGCATGACAAAAAAATTATTCACGAGAAACAGTCCTCCCCAGTCTTGACAGCAACAGGAAGAAAGAGGAGGACTAACAGTATTTAGGGGGGTGAAGCACGATAAAATTACCCTTTCACACAAACCACTTGTTTTAAAGTTGCAACAATTTCGACTAAATCAGATTGTTGGTTCATCACTTCCTCAATGGGTTTATAAGCACCGGGAATCTCATCAATAACCCTGTGATCTTTTCGACATTCAATTCCAGCAGTTTGCTGAACTAAATCATCAACCGTAAACTGTTTTTTGGCTTTAGTTCGAGACATTAGACGTCCGGCACCATGCGAACAGTTATGTACAAGCAATGGGGTGTAATATTCAGTGAAGACAATATAATTGTGGTTGTCTTCTACGGTAAAGTTGTAGACGGCTTTTTTCAAGTCTGATTCAACTTTAAATACTCTATTCATTACCAAAGTTCGATCAAGAGATTCCCCTTTAAACTTCGAGATGTCTACCATCTTTCCCCACCTAGCCATAGTCGCGAGATTCTTACACTGCAATGTTCCTCCTGCGACTGAATTCGCCAATAGTAGTTTATCAGAATAGATTCTAGATGGGGGTTCATTAATCACAAGTCGGCGACACATAGAAGACAATTTGCTCAATACAATATTATCACGAAATTCTACAACATAGTTAGTCCTATTACGGTAAACTTTGTAAGCCACACCCAGAGACAAAAGAGTACAAACTAGAGTAGAAAACATCTCATTTTTGCCGACACTGATAGACACAATTCCCTTGTTATAACTTCCATCACCATCCAAATAGCCCGCTAAAAAATAGAGGGATAAAAATGGATTACCCATCATAATATTAGGTAAATCTGGTAAAATCTGTTGAACTTTATCGACAAAAGACAGTTCACTTATGGTTAACTCAACCAGTCCCACACCTGTTATTGCTCGTCCTCGTAAATGAGAAGTTCTTGGTGCTTGTATTCGAGAAGAAACCTTTGCAGTGTAGGACTTAAATAGTTCCTCTAAATGCTGTATGAAAGGTTGTTTGGATGGTTCTTGGGACTGGTAAATCCGAATATAGGAATTTAAGTATTTACCATTGCGGATTCTATCCTGTATTTGGGGTGCATTTTTCCGTTCTTTTCTGTATATTGTACCGTCAGACAAGATAACACCAAGTAAGTAATAAAAATTGAGATCTTGTTCTTCTGCTGACAAACTAGAGGGAATGTTTATATTTGTGGGTACGATGGCTCCTCCGGGGAATGAAGTAATATCTTCTATGGGAAGATAGGATAATATACCTTGTTGGTAGGTTGCAAAAGGATGATTGGGAGTACAGGTAATTGTGTTTTCTAATCGGCGTCTCGTTTGAGAAAAAGAATATTTGTTCGCGGAGGCTATCCGTTCACTTTTGTCCAAAATATTTTTAGCCTCAAACTTTTTGAGTTTTTCGTTATAGGAGATTAACTTTATAGGTAGAGATGAATTGAATATATCTTCTATGTTCATCAAACCAAACTCAGTTAAAACCTTAGTTCCAGTCGCAAAACAGCTACAATAACTTTCAGCATTTCCTTTCCCTTTCACAATGAAAGATTTTGCCCCCATTGAACCGGGAATAATCCCATAATCATTTTCTTGCGCCCTCACCGCACCTTTACGAGTTACATAAACATCCTCACCAAAATGCACTTCTTTTTCAGCATAATTGTGATGACAATTGACTTCTAAAAGCGGTTTTGTTGGCTTTCCTCCAGCAATTGCTTGTTCAACAATTCGTTTAAACCGTGCCATCATTACTTCTCGGTTATAACGAGCGTAATTTTGCGCCCATTGTAAATCTCGCCAATACGCAGAAAATTCAGGAGTTCCGGCAATAAAATAAGCTAAATCTGGGTCAGGAAGCTTCATTTCTGCCAGTTTAGCTAAGGCTTTGGCACTCTCAATATGACGTTGGGCTAGCATATTTCCAATATTGCGAGAACCGGAATGCAACATTAACCAAACAGCGTTTTCACTATCGATACACAGTTCAATAAAGTGATTTCCACTGCCGAGAGAACCGAGTTGTTTTAATGCTTTTGATTCGAGGTTTTGAACTTTTGAATGTAAGTCTTTAAACTGTCGCCAACCTTGCCAATTGCTAACTGATTTTTCGATATCTTTATTGGCGTTAAATCCCACTGGAATAGCCGCTTCTATTTCCAGACGAATTTGCTTCAGTTTTCCCTCTAATTGTTCGCCTGAAAACGGCATTTTTACCGCACACATTCCGCAACCAATATCGACCCCCACGGCTGCGGGAATAATTGCATCTTTGGTGGCAATGACAGACCCAACTAACGCACCTTTTCCTAAGTGTACATCCGGCATTAATGCCACGTGTTTGAACACAAAGGGTAGGGAGGCGACATTTTTAGCCATTTGGGTTTCTTGGGAGGCTAAGGAATGATTTGCCCAAGATAATACGGGTTTTGGTGTTGATATTTCTAAGGGTTTGTAGGGCATGGTTGTAGTAGTTTGTTTGTATAACAGCGTTTGTATAATTTAATTGTAGTATTTTTGTATTACACTTGTCAAGTGGGTGTAATATCTGGGCGGAAGCTACAGGTTTTAGAGGACAATTAAACTATCGAGAGGTTCTGATAGAGAAGGGGGAACGTCGGTTAACTGACGGTGCATTTTGAGAATAATTTCTTCGGGGACTTGGCGAAGGCGGTTTTGGTTGCGTTGCAGACATATTTCTAACGGAGTATTCACCCAAACGGCAAAAATCGGATCAAAACCAATTTCTCGTGCTACAGTAATCACCTCTTTTCGTTGACGACGTTGGGTGTTTGTGGCATCATAAATGGCGTCTGTGCCTTCTCCAACGGCTTGTTTAAATTGATATTGAACTTGACTCCAAACCCTTAACCAAGGCCCTTGAATTCCCTCATCACCAAACAGTTGCGCCCGGATAGTATCAGTCGAAATGAGTTGATATTGAGGATGATTGATTTGAAGTTGGGTGGCAAAAAAAGACTTCCCGCTTCCAGGAAGTCCAATCATTAAAATGAGTTTGCTCATTGAAGAACGCTAAACTTAAATAACCGTTCCATCAGGAATAACCGCATTTTTCAAGATGGTAACAATTCCACTGCGGATATAGAACCCAAGTTCCTCGCGCTCTGCTTGTTCGACATCTTCTTTGTTGGTGATGGTAACATTACTACCAATGTGAGCATTTTTATCAACAATTGCTCGACGAATCGTTGTATCGGCACCAATTCCCATCGGAATTTTACCTTGTTGGATATTAGATTGACGTTCAGCAAAGGGTTCATAAAAATCAGAACCCATAACAAGGGTATCTTCAATCACACAACCCGCTTCAATGCGAGAACGCAGGCCTAATACACTGTGATCAACTCGGCATTTTTTAAGAATACACCCTTCGGAAATAATCGATTCTGTGATGTGACAATCGAGAATTTTAGACGGCGGTAAATACCGAGAACGAGTGTAAATAGGGGCTTTTTCGTCGTAGAAACTAAAGGGAGGTTGAGGTTGCTGCGTTAACGCCAAGTTAGCATTGTAAAACGCTTCAATCGTTCCGATATCTTCCCAATAATCGTTAAACAGATAAGCTTGAACATTGTGGTCTGGGGCGGCACTCGGCAGGATTTCTTTACCGAAATCAGTTTGTTCGGTATTTTCAGTGAGTAACTTAATCAGAGTTTCTCGATTGAATACATAAATCCCCATCGACGCAATATAGGGGTTTTCCTTCGCTTCTTCGGCGGAAAGTCCTAAGGTGGTGGTGTCAACAGCCATTTTTTTCAGGGCATCGCCTTTGGGCTTTTCGCTAAAATCAATAATACGGCCAGTATCATTAATCTTCATCAACCCAAAATCAGAAGCCCGTTTCTCATCAATGGGAAGTACAGACAGGGTAATATCTGCTTTCGTATCAATGTGACGCTGAACAAACTCTCGGTAGTCCATGCGGTAGAGATGGTCGCCTGATAGAATCAAGAAATAGTCAACATCCCACTCTGCAAATAGCCAGATATATTGACGAACGGCATCAGCAGTACCCTGGAACCAATTGGGGTTACTTACAGTTTGTTGGGCGGCGAGAACCTCTGTAAACCCATCCGTGAAGCCTGAAAAGTTGTAAGCCCGAGAAATATGGCGGTTCAGAGAGGCGGAGTTAAACTGAGTCAGAACATAAATTTTAAGAATTTCCGAGTTGATACAGTTACTGATAGGAATGTCAATCAGTCGATATTTACCTGCTAAGGGGACTGCTGGCTTGGCCCTTAACTTGGTTAGGGGATAAAGACGAGTACCAGCACCGCCACCTAAAATAATCGATAAAACTTTTTTCACAAAAACTACCTCTGATCTGCCAATGTTTTCCCAAGTTTAGTGTCCGACTGTAAGCCCAAATTGACAAGGGGGAACGGGAAAAATGTCGGTTAAGATTGGGTTATGATTCCACCCAAGTTCAAATTAGACCTAATGAATCAACTCTATTCGACTACAAGCACCCTGTTCCGTTCCCCAATTTCAAAATGCAGTGATCAGCAGAAATATTCCCTAAAACCCTGACTGCTACAGTCGTCTAAGGAATAGATTTCTAGCCCTACAATTGCAGACACTTCACGCAATCGGTGATTCCATACATTTATTTTTTCGGGTTCAGTTTACCACTGTCTCCCGGAATTATTCCTCTATCATCAGACAGAGCCAGACCATCAATCAAGACAAATGGACATCCGTTCGCTGAATCTCGCAATTCGGGACTTTCTAAAACGCACCGATGAGCGTACTAGAAAGCAGACTCAACTTTACGGGGATCACTGCTTGTGTGCCTGCATATCATACCATCTGCGGGGGACTCTAGTAAGAAGTCTCACAAGACAGCAATTTTCTCGTCTTTTTTAAGGAAATTTCCCTCGAAAACCGGATTTTTCGCCAATAGCATGAAGAAAACAGTGGTTGACTCTCACAACGTGCGTAAACTCTCTAAAAATATTTCCTGAACAAAAAGTGCATATTATTCTCAAACCAAACGTATAGAACAATACCGAGAATGGTTACAGCGTAAACATCGCGCTTATTCTATCAGACCGACCTATTCATTTCTCTCATAGGAGATGTTCCAATGACGTTCTTACTAGCTGAAACAACTCAACTGAGGTTGGAAATCTCCCCAACCCTACAACATCAAGCCTGGCAGCAAAGTATGCCCTACTCAACTCCGAGTCGTCGCTGGAGTGCATATCTCAATCAACTCTGTCTCGAGACAGTGGTTCCTTGGTTACAGGAAGACTATGATTGCACAGTTCAATCTTCAACTCTACTCCCCAATATTGGAGAACGGGTTGAGGGTGCTGTGATTACCCTTGCTGATCAAACTCGACTGATTTTAATTCCCAGCGAAACCATTGACACTGAAGAATTTCGAGTTCCTCAAGAATGGGTTGATGTTCCCAGTTTGATTGGAGATTATTACCTCGCCGTCCAAGTCAATCCCGATGAACAGTCGGTGAAGGTTTGGGGATACACTACCCATGCTCACCTGAAAACTGAGGGTGACTACAACTGGAGAGATCGCACTTACAGTTTAGATGGCTCCGAACTGATCAGTGATCTTAATGTTCTCTGGGTGGCCCGTCAACTCTGCCCGACTGAACAAACTCGCAGTGCAGTTGCCCCCCTATCGACATTAACCCCGACTCAAGCCGAAAACTTAGTTCAACGCTTGAACCATCCCGATGTTTTGATGCCTCGACTGGCTGTTCCTTTTGAACTCTGGGGCGCTTTGATCGAATACAATCAAAGACAAGTCACCCATAACTTAGGCCGTTGGTTAGACAATCTCTTTGATAGCGGTTGGCAGTCGATAGAAGCCCTATTCCCAACCTCCCAATCTCTGGCAAATAGCTTCCGTCGGACGGCAAATGCTCCAGAACGAGAAGTTCAACGCATTAAACAAATTACTTTAGGAAACGAAGATGCCTCGAATAACGTCGTTTTGCTCGTCGGATTGAGTACCGAAAGCGATAGCCGCGTCGGAGTGCGTGTACAGCTTCATCCTCAACCGAATAGTTCTTATCTTCCCGTTGAAACCTGCTTAACCTTACGCTCAGAATCGGGTGAAGTGTTGCGCTCTGTGGTTGCCCGCACTCAAGATAACTATATTCAAATCCCTCGATTTAAGTGTTCATCAGGATTTCGCTTTAGTGTCGAAATTACCAAAGAAGATACAACCGTAACCGAATATTTCCAAGTTTAAATTTTCTTCACTCCGATCGCGGATCAGCCATCAGAAGAAAAATTTTAAGCGGAGCATCAATACAGAATTTGGAAATTGTGATCACTGTCTCATGCCTAGTCTAACGTCCTCAATCATTCGCCCAAAATCTGTCAAATCAGAAAGTCTGTCTGTTGTCTTAAATTTCGGAAACGGCAACACTCAACAAGGCTGTGACATGATTGTGGCTAATTTGTGGACTTCGGGAAATCATCCCCCCATTCGATTAACGGGGAGTTTGCCTCCAGCTTTAGAATTAGCTGAACTCTATCAACGTTGGCGCACGCTCTACGAAGCTTTAAATCAGCGTTTGAGTTGGCGACGGGGAGTTGTAGATACACGGATTGAATTTGACGAGCAAGAAATCGCTCAAGTTTCTCAAGTTGAGTTTTCAGACTTATCAAGACAGTTAAAACGCTCTCTCAATCGTTGGTTAGATTCGGGATCGTTTGGCCGTATAGAACGGAAGTTACGCACCCAACTCTCGCCTCACGAAGAAATTCGCGTCATTATTGAAACAGACGATCCCTTACTGCGGCGACTTCCTTGGCATCTGTGGAATTTTTTTGAAGACTACCCCACATCAGAAGTCGGTTTGAGCAGTACCTTAGAAGCTGAACGGATCGAACCGATGCACCGATCTCCGGGAGGGGCGGTGAGAATTTTAGCCATTTTGGGTAACTCTCACGGAATTAATATCGAACAGGATCGCGCCTTGCTAGAACGCTTACCTGGCGCTAATACCGTTTTTTTGGTTGAACCGCAACGCAGTGAACTCAACCGCCTTCTCTGGGATGAACAAGGATGGGATATTCTCTTTTTTGCTGGACATAGTTCGAGTCATACTAGCGGCGCGACGGGATATATTAATATCAATCAATATGAAGCGATTACGATCTTTGAGTTAAAATTTGCTCTGCAAGCGGCGATCGCCCGAGGGTTACAACTCGCTGTTTTTAACTCCTGTGATGGTCTAGGACTGGCTAGACAACTGGCCGATGTCCAGATTCCTCAACTGGTGATTATGCGCGAACCCGTACCGGATCAAGTCGCACAAGCGTTTTTAAAACATTGGTTGAGTGCTTTTTCTAAAGGAACATCTTTTTATCAATCTGTTCGAGAAGCCCGAGAAAAATTACAGGATTTAGAGCCAGAATATCCCTGTGCTTGTTGGCTCCCTGTCATTTGTCAAAATCCGACTGTTATTCCTCCGACTTGGCAACAACTCCGAGGCTCTCAGCAGCCCTCAGCCCCTCATCTTATGGGTTTAGGGGTGATTGCAACTGTTTTAGTGATTGCTGCGCGATCGCTCGGTTTAATGCAAGGATGGGAACTGATTGCCTATGATCAGTTATTACGACTGCGGCCTGGAGAAAGCCTAGAAAATCGAGTATTAGTCGTAGAAGCGACGGAAAAGGATATCCAAAAATACGGGGGTTTTCCTCTCCCTGATCAGACTTTAGTCAAACTGCTCAACAAACTCGAATCTTATCAACCCCGAGTCATGGGAATCGATATTTATCGAGATGTTCCCCGAGAACCCGGTCACATGGAGTTGACAAAGCAGTTGACTCAAAATCCTAACTTGATTGCGGTTTGTAGTGCGTCTCATGTCAACGATGCCAATAAACCGGGTGTGAGTCCTCCTCCGAATGTCCCCGAACATCGGCTCGGATTTACGGATGTTGTCGTAGATTCTGATGATATTCTGCGTCGCCACTTATTATTTATGACGCCCGAGAGTAATTCTCCTTGTCAAACCGAATTTTCTTTGAGTTTTCAACTCGCCCAACATTTCCTCATGCAAGAGGGAATTACACCCAAATTAAGAGATGACGAATCGGTTCAACTCGGTGAAGTGGTCTTAAAACCGCTTGGCGAACGTGCCGGGGGCTATCAAAATTTCAACCATCAGGGATTTCAACTTCTACTCAACTATCGCACACAAAACAGTCAACCTCAACGAGTCACCTTTTCTCAAGTTCTAGAAGGTGAAATTGATCCCGACTGGATCAAAGATCGTTTGGTTTTAATTGGTATTAGTGCGCCGATCTCTACTGACTACTTTTCTACACCTTATAGTCTTCATGCGACTGAGTATCAAAAAATGCCAGGAGTGCTACTACAAGCTCAAATGATTAGTCAAATTCTCAGTAGCGTATTGGACGGACGCCCACTGATTTGGGTTTGGAATCAATGGGGGGATTGGGTTTGGATTGGAAGTTGGTCTATAGTAGGAGGTATTATTGCTTGGAACTGCCGTCGATTCGACCATTGCGGAGCGACAGTTACAGTTGCTGTTTTGATGTTATCCGGTGTCTGTTACATCTTTTTCCTATGGGGAGGATGGATTCCATTAGTACCGTCTAGTTTAACTTTGGTGATCACTGCTATTTGTCCATTTTTGTTGAGAAATCAGTAAAATAAAGCAGTTGAGAAAGCCTTAAGAAAGCGAGCGATTATTTGTGCATCAAATCGTACTGAATGGATCAAAGTAAACGCAACTCAACTCAAAGTTTTCAACTGACTTCCTTGAATTCCAACTCAACTGGATTGAGGAAATATTAACAAAGCATTTTACGAGTCAACCAGGGAGTATAAATAGTCATGCCGTCGTTAAACCGATCCTGTCAGTCCATTCAACTCATTGGACTGTTCATTTTAGCCGGAATTGAGTGGGCTAACCCTCAGTTAGCACTGTCTCATCCCAGCCAAACCAATGTCAGTGAACCCTCTACTCAAGAAAACGTTCGGGGGTTAGAGGCCGAAGATGAGAATCCTAACTCACTGATTGTACAAACTTTTGAGTTTCAGCCTCCTGACCGGGGTGCGCCAGGAAACCGATCCGATGCCGGGAGTCGAGGTGGAGACTGTTCTCAGTTGAAAAAACCGATGACAGCTTTGATCCCGACAACCAACTGGGGTGAAACCATAGCGGCTCATCCGACGTTTTGGTTGTATCTTCCCAGTCAAGCGGCGGCGATAGAGTTTATTCTTAAAGACGAAGCAGGTCAGAAAGAGTTGTATAAGGTTGATTTTCCAGTTACACAAGGGCCTGGTATTGTTAGTTTCCGTCTACCGGATACCGCTCCTCCCCTCCAAGAAGGCAAAGCTTATCGCTGGATGTTTAACTTTACTTGTGCATCTGAGTCGAACGGTAACTCGACTAACGTTGATGTCCAAAACCCAAGTGTCAGCGGAATTGTGGCTCGTATTACCCCGTCAGCCCAACTCACCCAACAGCTAGAAAAAGCTTCTCTGAGTGACAAAATCGTTCTTTATGCCCAAAATGGTCTTTGGTATGAAATGCTGACTCAACTGGCTGAACTGCGTCGCACTCAACCTGACAATCGAGACGTGACTGCTCAATGGATTAGTCTATTAGAACATGAAGCCGTTCGCTTGAATAATATCACCCAAGAACCGATATTAACTTGCTGTCAGGTTGATCAAGTCAATTCCCTCTATTTTCCGGTTAAACAAACGGGATCAAAAGGGGAAATGGGGAGGTAAGGAGGTGGGGAAGTAGGGAAGTAGGGAGGTGGGGAGGTGGGGAGGTAGGGAGGTGGGGAAGTAGGGAGGTGGGGAAGTGGGGAGGATTTTTATTAATAAAAAGCTATTTTTCATGTTTAAAAAAACCCTCACACCACCCCCCCGGAAACCGCCGGGCCGCAAGGCAAGCGCTGTTCCCTGATCCGGTGTTCCCTGTTCCCTAGCGCTACGCGCTATATTTATTTTGAAAGCCAGGGACGACTCACTTGTTCAAGTTGGTCGAGTTCGGCTTGGCTCATTTCCCACCCTAAAGCCCCGGCATCATCTTTAACTTGAGCGGCGTTTTTAGCCCCGGCGATCGCAATCACTCCGGTTTGAGCATTAATCCAATTTAACGCCACTTGAGCGGGTGTACGTTGATATTTGGTGGCAATTTGACGCACCACAGACATGACTGGTTCTACTTGTTGGAGTCCGGCTGGTGAAAAGCGAGCATCTATCCGCCGCCCACCGACAGGCGGGTTACTGGGGGTATATTTCCCGGTCAGGAGTCCTTGGGCTAACGGACTATAAGCGAGTAAAGTCACACCCAACTGACGCGCCTTCGCTAAAATTCCTTTTTGTTCGATTTTGCGGTTGAGCAAGGAATATTTTACTTGATTTGTGGCTAACGGTATCCCCCGTCGTGCTAAAACATCATAGGCGAGTTCCATTTCCGAGGCTGAATAGTTACTCACCCCAACCGCTAAAATTCGGCCTTGTTGGACTTCATCAGCGAGGGCATTCATTAACGTTTCCTGGGTCATAAAAAAGGTAAACGGCCAATGAACTTGGTACAACGCCACTTGAGGCACCTGTAAGCGTTTCAGGCTTGCTGTGACCGCATCAGCCACCGCATTTCCCCAAATTCGCCAGGGTAACGGGCCATACTTGGTTGCCATGATCACTGGCTCGTCGGTTTTTTGCATGAACTTTCCGAGTAACGCCTCAGATAAGCCCTGTCCATAGACTTCTGCGGTATCAAAAAAATTGATCCCCAATTCTAAAGCGGTATTAAATGCAGCTTCAACTTCTGCTTCACCGAAGCTTTTACCATAGTCCCAGAAGAAGTTATCACCCCAAGACCAGGTGCCAATACACAGTGAGGGAACGATGATTCCCGTTTTTCCGAGTGTGGTCGTGGTTGTCGTGGATGTCACAGTCAAATACTCCTGGCACGGTTCATTTCTTTAATATTGTGCCGTGATCCCCAGAAAAAATCCTTGTTTGCTGTGAACTGATAGTTATAACTTATGATTAATAAAATCAAACAAAATAGATTATT
>JGI12048J13642_10491084_pt1 | contig 11582 bp, 10 predicted proteins | sample ElkSlonscriptome_16_FD_13642 | JGI IMG/M metagenome (IMG submission 13642) | reverse complement strand
TAAATACTCAGCTTAACCATTGTCCATGCGAACTAGTGGTTGGCTGAATTTGAGTATTCGTCATTTGGGATTAAGTCGGCCATTTGCCAGCGGCTGTCAGGATGATAATTCCACCCAGTACTAAGTTGGTCGCTACTGCGATTCTTATCTGATTCAGGGATTTTGCTGCCTCGCTCCAGATATGCTCGAGACAACGCTTTTTCAACAGGCGGAAGGGTATAAAAAACACTAGTATGAAAATGATGGTCATTAGTGCGGCAAGCGTCATCATAATATGAACATAGGTGGGTAGTGCCGCTCCTAATACCGCCATCAATCCAAAACCGCTTAGCCAAAGCACAACGATAGCTAACCAAACCCAGCGAAAAAAATAAGTCAGGGTTTCGGCCCACAGAGGGAGTCTTTGTGGTGGCTGAAGTTGTGAACTCATAGCGGGTCGCAAGGCAAAATATGCAAAGAACATCCCGCCTAACCAGACGATGACGGCTAGTACATGCAATATAATTAATAATTGATACACAAAAACTCCGGTTTGTTAGGACAAAAATGCGTTTAAATGAGCGTTTGCCGGCTCACGAAACAACGCTTGAAATTGCGGTACTCGTTTTTCCCAGGTATTAGTTGAAAAAGTAAATGGTTTTTAAAACAAGGGGTTGAACGCTCTGTCAAACCATTGAATACAACTCTGGAGAGCTGCTGTCGGACAATTGAATAAGCTGATGAGTACTATATCAAGAGCGCTCACTGATATGAACAGGCCCTGCTGTCACTGCGGTTTTTTGTTTTGCGGACCGTTCTGAGAGTTCCGGGCATGCTAATAGCTAATAGCTACCAATATGATAGCTGGTTTTCATCCTGAAACGGCTTCCATGCCGTTTCGTGGAGTCGCAAAGTAATAGGCAGCCATCAATGAATCCCAGTCTATGAGCGAGAACATGCCTGATTTAAAAAATCACTTTGCTTCCTTGCAGGGTCGCTTCAACCAGAGTATTTATGGCACTAGCAAGGGTCGGCTGCGGTTGGATATACTGGCAGAAGACTTTCGGGAGACGATTATTCCGAGCTTGAATGGCGATGCGCAAGTTCTGGATATAGGTTGCGGCGAAGCTTTCGTCAGCGAGTGGCTTATTGCGGCTGATTATGCCGTTACCTTGCTCGATGCTTGCCCAGAGGTTATAGCAGCAGCAAAAATCAGGCTGCGGGAAAACCATCGGGATCTGACCAAGGTGTGTTGGTGCCAAGGGTTTTTACAAAACGAGTTGACTGCTGCCGGACATAACTACGACCTAATCATTATGCATGCGGTACTGGAGTGGTTGGATGATCCTTTGACCGCTCTGCAATTAGCCTGTGACCGACTCGCTGCCGGTGGGGTGATTTCTTTGGCTTTTTATAATCGAAACAGTCTGCTGTACCGAAACTTGCTACAAGGCAATTTCAACAAAATAAAACGGGATGATTGGCAACAAAGTTCTACTGGCCTGACACCTCAAAATCCAATTGATCCAACTGAAATCCGAGAGTTTTTTGACAGCAGGAAGTTTACCTTGGTATCTCAACGGGGAATCCGGTGTTTTTATGATTTTATGAGAGAACCACTTAAGCGTGAGCGCAGTTATGACGATGTTCTGGCGATGGAAAAGCGCTTCTCTCAGCAGCAACCCTTTATGTCATTGGGACGCTATCTCCATGTGGTGTGGAAGAAGCCGGTTTAATTGTGGGTAAAACTAACCGATCGGTTTTGCGGAAGCTGCTGCTGCTTGCAAAGGGCTACTAAGCTGTTGATGAAAGCGTCAAGGCAGGCTGACAAAGTATGGATTCTTAAGCGAGTCCATACTCTGACAGCCCGGGCGACAGAGGCAAAGGCTTGATGAGTTAATTGCTACATGCTGTTGTCCAACACTGTAGCTTAACCGGTCATGCTAAGCCCAGAGTGGTCAGCGTCCACGATCTTATTCTTGCGGTCAGTTCCGCATCTTCCTCCAACGATTGGCCGTAGGATGGAATGATAGTTTTCATGCGTTCCTGCCATTCGTGTGAGGCCAGGCGATCGTCAAAACAGCGTTCTATCACTTCCAACATGGTTTGGGTGGCAATTGAAGCGCCCGGAGAGGCACCGAGCAGTGCGGCCAGTGAGCCATCTCTGGAGGTAACGACTTCGGTGCCGAATTGCAGAATGCCACCACCCTCTGTTTTCTTGATGATTTGCACACGCTGCCCCGCTGTCTGTAAAGTCCAATCCTCGTCTTTTGCTTCGGGGTAAAAATGTCTGAGACTTTCCATGCGGGCGGATTGGGACTTGAACACTTCCCCAATCAGATACTTAGTCAGGTCTATATTATCCATACTGGCGGAAATAATCGGTTTCAGGTTGTCTGCTCGCAGTGAGTAGAGAAGATCCAGCACCGAGCCTTTTTTCAGGAATTTGGTGGTGAAACCGGCGAACGGACCAAACAGCAGCGCAGGTTTCCCGTCAATGATCCGAGTGTCCAAATGAGGTACTGACATGGGAGCATCTTGAGGTGCCTGCCCATAGACCTTAGCGTGATGTTTTCTCACCACTTCAGGCTCGGTACACACCAACCATTGGCCACTGACGGGAAAGCCGCCAAAGCCATCCGCTTCCGGGATTTCAGATTTCTGTAGCAGATGTAGTGATGCGCCCCCTGCTCCGATAAACACAAACTTGGCCCGGATATTATCCACTAATCCGGTCTTTTCGTTGTTAACCAGTACTTTCCAATGATTATCTTGATGGAACAAATCATCCACCGTGTGATTGAGCAGCAGTTTGAAATTGGAATGTTGCTTCAGGCTATTGACCATGCTCCGGGTCAGTGAGCCAAAATCCACATCGGAGCCATAGCGGACCCGGGTGGCGGCTACCCGTTCTTGTTGGTCTCTGCCAGCAAGCACCAGAGGCATCCATTGTTCTAGCTGGCGGGGGTCCTCACTGTACTCCATATCTTTAAAGAGATGGTGTTGACTTAAATTGGCATAGCGGGTCTGCAGAAAGTTAATGTCTTTCTCGCCCCACACAAAGCTCAGATGCGGAGCGGGGTTGATGAAATGGGAAGGATGGGGGAGTTGATTACGCTCAACCAGATGGGACCAGAACTGTAAACTCCTTTCGAAAGCGGCATTGATTTTAACTGCCCGATCTATGGGTACTGACCCGTCTGCAGACTGGGTCGTATAATTCAATTCACAATAGGCTGCATGTCCGGTGCCAGCGTTGTTCCAACCATCTGTGCTCTCATGAGCAACATGGTCCAAGCCTTCCACCATGATGATTTTAAGTGACGGGTCCAGTTCCTTTAGGAGCATACCCAGGGTGGTGCTCATGACACCACCGCCTACTAGTAACACATCAGCTTCGTTTGCAGTCATTGGTTCTATACCTTTAACTAGTTGGTTGTCTTCCTTCAACACGTTCCCCGGCGTGATGGCTTTTGCGCCCATCCCAGTGCCTTTGCTTGTGTTTTCCGGAGTCGCAAGCGGAAGCCGCAGGCTTCCACTTGCTCGCACATCCAATCGCAATAGCGACCGGATTTGGCGGAGATTCCCTGTTCCGCACCAATCAGCCCGCCGGTGTGGGTGTTACCAGCGGGTGATCAATTTGCTTTTACTCGAACTATTGTTGTTTTTGTTTGGTAGGGTCCAAAGACAGGCCGGCAGGAGCGCCTTTCACCAATGGCTTTGGAGGTAGAATGTTGCTTGACTAGTTATTCGGATGAAGAAACGGGACAGCCTTATCCCTGTTTAGTAGCCACCAGAATGGCTCTTCTTGGTGCTGGATACCCCTCTACCGTTTTACTGCTATCGTCAGGGTCCAGAAAATCGGTTAACGAATTAAAGGTCATCCAATCCGTACGGCGTTGCTCTGCTGCGGTAGTCATTGTTTCATTGACAATGTTAACGTTGATAAAGCCGCATCGGGTTAACCACCGTTGGGTGGCTAAGGCACTGCCTATAAACCACACGTTGCGCATTTTTGCATACCGGTTTGATGGTGACAATACGCTGTTTTCGTCGCCAGGGATCACCAGGGTTTCCAATACCAGCTCGCCACCCGGCCTGATAGCGCCTTTCAATTCTTCGATATGCTCAAAAGGGGAGCGGCAATGGTAGATCACGCCCATCGAAAAGACGGTATCGAAGCATTGCATTTTGCCGGGTAGGCAATCCGACCGCAGTGGCAGGTAGTGCACGGGTGCATGAGGAGTATATTTTTTGACTGCTTGAAATTGGAATAAGAATTTAGGTGAAGAATCAATGCCCAGCACATAGCGGGCTCCGGCGCCCCACATGCGCCAACAATGGTAGCCACTGCCGCAACCCACATCCAGCACAGTGCGACCTTGCAAGGGGGAAATGGCCGGAAGTAAACGCTGCCACTTGAAGTCGGAGCGCCATTCAGTATCGATATGGTGGCCGAAAAAGTTGAACGGGCCTTTTCGCCAGGGCATTAATGCGCGCAAAGCTTCAATCAATGCTGCATGTTCGCTGGCGGTCAAATCCTCTGACCGACCCACATAAATAGTGTCAACATTAGTGGCCACCGTGGACCCGGGCACTTCAGGCAGTAAACCGAAAGCCTGCGTCCATCGGCCGTAATCTCCATGCAGATGCGGTTGGTAGTGGTGGGCTAACTGCTGCTCAAATGCTGGTTGGAAATCTTCTAAACCGGACTCTGCTATGGTGGCTAGAAAATCTTCAAAAAACTTCAACATTTGATGGCCAAAAAGGAGACAAAACTGGCACACTGAAACCAGACTTCCCCATAGCGGAACCCTGCTTTTTTAAGACGCTGTTGATGACAGTCGATGGACTCGGGTAACAACACTTTTTCCAGTGCGCTTCTTTTATGAGAGATTTCAAGTGCACTGTAACCCCTGGCGCGCTTAAAATTGTGGTGGAGTTGAGTCATCATGTCATCACTATCCGATCCGGCGAATGACACTTTTTCAGAGATAACCAAGGCACCTCCTGCGACCATGCCATCAGCTATCCGGTTTACAATCGATTGTCTTTCATCAACCGGAATGAACTGTAAGGTGAAGTTGAGGACTACAAGGGAGGCATGACTGATGGTGGTTTGCTGGATGCTTTGGCAGTTTATTTCCGTAGGTGTGGAACTGGGAATTCTGGCCAGATTGACCCGGCAACGATCGATCATAGCAGGGGATGAATCCACAGCGATGACTCGGTAGTGTTCGTCGTCTGGCGATTTCATATCATCTAAGCGACAGCGGATCGCTAATGTGGACGCGCCGAGGGAGCAGCCCAGATCGTAGCAGCGTGTGGCGGGTTGTGCATAATTTGCAGTAATCACTCCCAGCATTTCCAATATTAATGAATAACCGGGTACCGATCTGTGAATCATATCGGTGAATACATGGGCGACCCGCTCATCAAAAACAAAGTCGCCGACAGGGCCGGTGATCTCTTTGTAGAGTTGATCGCGTTTATTCATAAAGGTAATTGATTTCCGAGCTAGTAAGGCCAAGCCTGCCTGTTTTTATTTCCGGTTTCTAATCCAAATCCTGGGCGGTTTCAGGTTCCGATTAAGGCGCTGATTCTAGCGAGTTTGTAATTGATCTGCCAATGCAGCGGTTTAATTTAACAATGCACAGGCAAAGCGGGCATTTTGTGACCCTGTTGTTCTCATGTTATCTCCATATTGCGTCCATGTGCTTACTGGGAAGTAGTCTATCTCCGCAGGGCCTGTCAGCCATCGTCATATTCTGGCGTGGAATAGATTTGTTCTATTGGAGCTGTGGCTTGTCAGGTTAATAATAGTACTTGCACTTCCATTGCTAGAAAGTGACACTTCAGCAAAAATCAAATAGAGAGCTGGGACCAGAAGATGACATCATATTTTTCCGTTAAAACGCTGCTTACCGATGCGGTGGCTTTGGGCACCCGAGTCAGTGTTAAAGGATGGTTGCGTTCTCGTCGGGATTCCAAAGCAGGACTATCTTTTTTGCATATCCATGATGGCTCCTGTTTTGATCCTATACAGGCTATTGCGGGCAACGACCTGAATAATTACGAAGATGATGTATTGAGCCTGACCACGGGATGCTCGGTTATAGTCGAAGGTGTTTTAGTGGAATCTCCCGCCAAGGGTCAATCCTGTGAGATTCAAGTGGATAAGCTATGTGTGGAAGGACGGGTCGACGATCCGGAAACTTATCCGGTGGCCAAGAAAAGGCATACTCTTGAATATCTTCGAAGTGTGGCTCACCTGCGACCCCGCACCAATGCCATTGGCGCGGTGACCCGGATTCGCACCACCTTGTCCCATGCGGTGCATCAATACTTTTATGAGCGTGGATTTCAATGGATCAATACACCGATTATTACCGCTAGTGATTGTGAAGGGGCCGGTGAATTATTCAGAGTCAGTACTTTGGATATGGTCAATCCACCTCGTAATGATCAGGGTAAGGTGGATTTTTCCAGCGACTTTTTTGGTAAGGAAACCTTTTTGACGGTGTCTGGTCAATTAAATGTTGAAGCTTATTGTTTGGCCATGTCTAAGGTATACACCTTTGGCCCTACCTTCCGGGCTGAAAACTCCAATACCAGCCGTCATCTCGCCGAATTCTGGATGATCGAACCGGAAATCGCCTTTGCTGATCTGAACGATGACGCCGACCTCGCTGAAGACTTTTTAAAATATCTGTGCCAGCGAGTGCTGGCTGAAAGGCCCGATGATATGGCTTTTTTCGCCCAACGCATCAATCCCGATGTGATTACTAGACTTGAAAAGATTATTGAGCAACCCTTCGTCAGCATGGATTACACGGACGCTATTGATATCTTGCTGAAGAGCCAACAGAAATTCGGGTTTCCAGTGGTCTGGGGTAGTGATTTGCAGTCCGAACATGAGCGTTATCTTGCCGAAACTCATGTGGGTGGGCCCGTGATCATAAAAAACTATCCCAAAGAAATTAAAGCCTTTTACATGCGACTCAATGATGATGGCAAAACGGTGGCGGCAATGGATGTATTAGTGCCTGGCATAGGCGAAATTATTGGCGGTAGTCAACGCGAGGAGCGTCTGGATATACTGGATTCGCGCATGGGTAAACTGGCGGAGGAGTTGGGCTGGTACCGTGATTTGCGTCGTTATGGCACCGTGCCTCACGCCGGATTTGGCTTGGGTTTCGAGCGTCTGATCGCTTACATCACCGGCATGGAGAACATTCGTGATGTGATTCCCTTCCCGCGAACCCCCCATAATGCCGCATTCTGAGTCTGGTCTTCAGATTTTTTGTTTACAAAACCCGGGGGTCAGAATAGTCCGAAGGCTTTAGCCAGGGCGGCAACGGCGGCGACGAGTGCCAGACCAGCTACGACCATGCCGCCATTGCCGGAAGTAGAACCCGGTGATGCCGTCTGATTTTCTTGCATGGTATTCACCCGCTCCATGATCGCATCCTGGCGCCGGTCGAGTTCACCAATTCTCTCTACAATAGACTGAAGCTCTTGCTGTGGCAGGCTTTCCGTGCCAGCGCTTACACTTTCAGCGCCAGATTCCGGTAGTTGAACAGCGATTGCGGACTTGGTCGTATTTTCAATGAGTGTAATAAGTTTTGGATCATCGGTCAGGTTTTCAGCATTGACCGCATTCTGATCTTTAAATAATTCCAGCTCGTCTTGAACTTTGTTGGTGATTTCACTCAGTTTATCTTCAAGGTTCGCATTGAGCATGGCAGCGGCCGATTGAGTGGCAATATCAGCTACTTCGCTACGAACGCTAGAGAGTAATTCCTCTGTATCTGAGGATTCTTTGTTGGTCTGAGATTCCGCCGCCAATTTACTAATGGTGTTTTGTAGTTGTTCATCCAGATCTTTCCTGGCTTCACTGATAGAGCTATCTGTGGCAGCACCCAGTTTGTCTTCGAGTTCTTTAAGGTCTCCGTCAAATAGAGATTTCAATGTATTTTCAATATCCCCAGTCAAGCGCGCAGCCAAGGCTTCTTCATCAAAGACAGGGGCAGGTTCCTGAGCTGGGACCAGACCATCTATGCTTGCACTTACCTTGTCAGCAACTTTCTCAGCGACATTCTGCTCCACTTCTGCCATCAGTTGAGACTTCAGCTCACTGGGATCTACTTGGCTGCTTTTGAGTGCTTCCAGTTGAGGCTCTATTTCTTTCTGTATCGCTGCTTTTACGGATTCAGTAATATTGTCAATGGATGGTGCTGGCTCATTGGCCGAATTTTGCAAGGAAATAACGGACTCTTGTAGCGTGGTTAGCGAGTTTTCCGACTGACTCAGTCGTTCCTTCACTTCGTTTAGTAAGTCACTACTGGCAGACGCTTTCTCAATTTGAGCCAGCCTTTCAAATACGGCTTTAAGGTCATCGCTGGTTGGCTGTAATGCGTCTTTGCCGACCGCTTCGATAGTTGACGCGCCTGCTTCGGTGTTAACAATGGATAGTTCAGGTTTACCCATCGCTTCTGACGCTCCGGTAACCAGATTTTCCCCGGATTGGGCAGCCGCCAATATCAAAGCGAGTTGGTCCGCTTGAGGTGGTTTAGACAAGGTGCCCGATGCACCAATTCCTTTGGCTTGTTCATCGTAATTATCAGTATCTTCTTTGCCTGTACACATGATCACGGGGATGTGTGAGGTTTCAGGATCTGCCTTTATCTTTTGGGTTGCTTCAAATCCATCCAGTTCTGGCATCAGATGATCCATGAAAATAATATCTGGCTTGCTGGACTTCAGTCTTTCCAGAGCGGCGACGCCGGATTCAGCTACCTCTACCTTAAGATTGTGTTTCTGTAACAATCTTTGGAGAGTAATTCGTGCAAGCTTAGAATCGTCAACGACCATGGCATGATTTAAAGACATCGAAATAACCCTTCATTAGCTCAAAAAAATAATTCTTGTATTAAATCTAGCACAAAGTCAGGCGAGTCCAGGTAAAAATGCAGGAACCCCGGAAATAAATTTGTAAGCCATAGTAATGTAAGTCTTTTGGTCTTTCTGGTATGACTGGCAGAGGTGCTTTAGTGGCATTGGAGAGCGCTTGGACAGTCAGAGAATGGTCAGTAAAGGGCAGAAAACGCTCCGAAAGAAATCTTAAACAAGAGGAGATTGCTCTTATAAGAAAACTTTATGAATTTTTATTTGTCCTGGTGTGGCATCGTGCGCTGTCACAACATACAACGAATTATGGTTTTGAATCGTAGAAATATGAGAAGCCAGGCTTTCTGGTTTTCATCCTGAAACGGCTTCCATGCCGTTCCGCGGAGTCGCAAAGTAAAATGTCGATTTTACTTTGCTCGCAAAATCAATCGCTGAGGCGATCGATTTTGGCAGTACTTCCTTGTACTGCGTTAGTGCCCTTCAAAAACTGGCGTTTCTGGATGAGCACTATCTATATTCGGGTAAATTGTTATTGGTTGCCCCTGACTGGGATAGTCTGATTTTAGTCATAGCAGATAACCTACAGGCAACTGCTAGTTTGCCACTCTTATATTGACTGATTAAAAGCCACTCACTTTAGGGAGAATAAAATCAATGTTCAGTTTTGCAGACAAATTAGCCAGAAAATCAAAACTGCCTGATGCCGCCCAGCAATTGCCTGGCCGCAATGAGCCACTGAAAGTGAACCCGCGTCATCATGTGCTCGGGGTCGATTTTACCGGCAACTATCCTGCCTCAACGGAGAAAGTGGTATTTGCTATGGGATGTTTCTGGGGCGCAGAGCGGTTATTTTGGAAGCTGAAGGGCGTTTATGCCACGGCCGTTGGATACACCGGGGGAGGAACTCCGAATCCAACCTACGAAGAAGTGTGCTCGGGTATGACCGGACACACCGAAGGCGTTTTGGTGGTTTTCAATCCCCAAATCACTAGTTTCAATCAATTACTTAAGTGTTTCTGGGAAGAGCATAATCCTACCCAGGGAATGAGGCAGGGCAATGACGTGGGTACTCAGTATCGTTCTGGTATCTATTGCTTTTCTGATGAGCAGCGTGAACTGGCGGAACTCAGCAAACAAAATTATCAAAAGCAGTTGGATGCAAAAGGTTTGGGGATTATTACCACGGAAATCGATGCAGCCGAGGAGTTTTACTTCGCCGAAACTTATCATCAGCAGTACTTAGCCAAGAATCCCAATGGATATTGTGGTCTGAATGGTGTCGGTGCCTGCTTGGAAATTTGAAGATCTCACGAGGGCTGGTTTCAGTGCTGACTGTGAGGAAAGCAGAAAGGAAATAGATGGATGCGAGATTAGTGAACAGCAAGGGCTTGATAACCAATGGAAGGTGTAACAACTAAGTTCCGATAGGAGCCATTTAAAAAGTCAGCGAAACCAGCCACCAAGAAAAACTTAAAGATGTGATTGTCCAAAAAAAAGGCCCCGGAGGACACTCGGGGCCAACATTCTCAGCTCTAACTTTAGTGAGAAAATCTGTTGGTTAGTTCTTGAGCCTTCTCAACCAGTTCGTTGGTCTTGGACTCAACCGTAGTCATGTAGGTATCAATTTTGGGTTTGACCACGTCAGTCATGGTTTTGTCCAGCTGCCAGAGTGCGTAGGCGGACAGCATATGAGCGTCCCAATTCATTTTGACCCGGACATCATAAGTAGCTGAATCGAGATTAGTGACGAAGCGCTTAAAATTGGGGTTTTGCTGGCGAATTCTGGAGAGAACAGCGCCCATACTCTTGTCTTCATTTACTAAGTCAGCGCCCATGGAGTTAAGCATTCGTTTGCCTTCCAATTCGACCTGATTCCAGCCTGATTGCAGCTTAGCTTTAATTGACTCGTCTTTATTCGCGACTCTTTTTTTGTTGGAGTTTTGTTTAGCCATCGAGACTCTCCTCGTTTGTTTTTGAATCTTGGTGCTAATAGTATGCCTAAAAATTAGAATAAACATCCTGGGGGGAGGCAGAAAAACCGGGGGTTCCAGCGGGTGTATAGTCAGGCATCTGCCTGGCCAGATAAATGCTGGGTTTGTTTCAGGTAATGTTGTTGGTGTTTTCAGACCCTGAAAAAGGGTATCGGGTCGTGGCTATCAAGCAGGGCCAACCACGACCGGTATTGCTTATGACATATTACATTTCATACTGACTACTATCTCGTTTTCATCCTGAAACGGCTTCCATGCCGTTTCGCGGAGTCGCAAAGTAAAATGTCGATTTTACTTTGCTCGCAAAATCAATCACTTAGGCGATCGATTTTGGCAGTACTTCCTTGTACTGCGTTAGTGTTCATCAAAAACTGGCGTTTCTGGATGAGTACTATCTCGTCCAGGCAGATATTTGAGCCACTAACTTATTAATGCCGCTGGCAGCCTCTGATATGCGATTGGCTAGCATATAAGCCGGCGTGGTCACCACTTTTTTGGCTTCATCGACGACGATATTATTAACGTCACAGGTGATGTGCTCTCCGCCCATCGTCTTAATGGCGCCCGCAACATCATCTGCATTTCCGATGGTGCACTGGACACCAGATCCATAAATCTTCGCTAGCATGGCGGGGGCTATGCACATATAACCGGCCGGTTTGCCCGCTGCAGCAAAACTTTTGGCTACGGATTCTACTGTGG
>JGI12048J13642_10555215_pt1 | contig 11583 bp, 9 predicted proteins | sample ElkSlonscriptome_16_FD_13642 | JGI IMG/M metagenome (IMG submission 13642) | reverse complement strand
CAGGTTTGATGAGGAGAATATAGACTTCATAAGGATGTATACCGCCGGGCTGCGCAGGGTAGAGGTAGATGGAACGGGCCGTTTGCTGATTCCTAAGGATTTGGTGAACATGGCCGGTATTGCCAAGGAAGTCACCATTGCGCCCATAGGCAAGCGGTTGGAGATATGGGACAAGGCCAAGTATGATAAGAAGATCATGGCGCCCAAGGACGAAAAGAAAAAACTGGCCAAGCAAGTGATGTCAGAGGCTAAACCCAAGGACAATGTATCATGAGCCAGTACTCCTTAAGGAGGCTGTGGACGGTTTGGGTATAAAGGCGGATGGTGTATATGTGGATGTCACTTTTGGCGGCGGCGGCCATTCCCGGGAAATAGTGTCAAGATTGGGCCCGCAGGGCAAATTGTACGCCTTTGACCAAGATGAGGACGCGCAGGCCAATCGTCTGGACGATGAAAGGTTTATACTGATTGGGGAGAATTTTAGGTACATCACCCAATTTTTAAAGTTCTATGGCATTCGGAAAGTAGATGGTATCCTTGCGGATTTTGGCGTATCGTCCCATCAATTTGATCAGGCCCAAAGGGGGTTTTCCACCCGTTTTGAATCTGAGTTGGATATGCGCATGAGCCGGCGGAGCGAAAGGTCTGCCCGCGAGGTGGTGAACGGGTATTCCTATGACGACCTCAGAAACGTGCTCTTTGAATACGGGGAGCTCCGAAACGCGAATGCCATGGCCAGGGCCATTGTGGGGCAACGGGAAGAGAGCCCTATAACCAGTTCGGAAGATTTGAAAAAAGCCCTGCACGGGTTTCTGCCAGAGCATAAAAGGCATAAGATCTTGGCCCAGGTCTACCAAGCCATACGGATAGAGGTAAACCAAGAAGTACAGGTCATAAAGGAGTTTTTGGAACAGGTGCCCGCATTATTGCCTATAGGAGGCAGGCTCAGCGCCATTAGCTATCACTCCTTAGAAGATAGATTGGTAAAGCGCTTTATCCGCGCCGGGAAATTTGATGGGGAGCCAGAGAAGGATTTTTACGGGAACACAAACGTTCCCTTGAAAAAAGTGGGGCCGTTGATCGTGCCCTCAAAAACAGAGATAAAACGGAACAATAGGGCGCGGAGCGCCAAACTCCGCATAGCTGAACGAATATAAGGATGTAGGAACGATAGGATAAAAATTACGGAAATGAAAAAAGGGGTTTTGAATCTTTTAAAGGGAACATTTTTAGTGAGCGGTGATGCCCCCAAAAATTGGTTGTTCATCATTTTTGCCTCCTTTCTTGCCGTGATCATGATCAGCAGCTCGCACAGCGCGGATAAAAAGGTGCACAGGATTGCGGCCCTCAATGAGGAGGTAAAGGAATTGCGGAGCCAATTTGTGGACGTTCGCTCTGATGTTCAGCAATTGAAATTGGAATCCACCATATTGGGTGCCGTTTCCGAAAAAGGCCTGGTGCCCTCGGAGGCTCCTCCAAAGAAAATCAAAGTAAAATCCCGTAAAACAGACAATCAATAATGCCGGTAACCGAAAAGAAAATACTAACAAGACTTTACGTGGTGGCGGCTGGGCTGGTCTTGTTTGCCGGTGCCGTGATCTTTAAGTTGGTCTCCATACAAGTGGTGGACGGGGAGAAGTACCTGGCCCTGGCCGAAACAAGGACCACCAAAATGTTCACCATAGAGCCCAATAGGGGCAATCTCTATTCTGATGACGGCAGTCTTTTGGCCACATCGGTTTCCAAATACACCATCCGTTTTGATGCGGTAACGGTCAGCGATAAGGACTTTAAGCAAAATGTGAAACCGCTCTCTGATGCCTTGGCCGATCTGTTTGGAAAGAGCTCCACACATTATCAGCAACTCTTGCGTAAGGCCCGGCAGAACAAAAACCGTTATGCCCTGATCGCCCGCAATCTTGACTATTCGGACTACATGGCCGTAAAGGGCTTTCCCTTGTTCAATAAAGGGGCGTTCAAGGGCGGACTCATCATAGAGCAGAAAACAAAGAGGGAGCACCCCTTGGGGAAAATCGCCGAACGCAGCGTGGGCTATGAGCGCGTAGATGAAAATGGGTATCGGACCCGGGTGGGCATGGAAGGCGCCTTCAGTGAGTATTTAAGTGGGGTGGCGGGCAAGCGCTCCAAGCAAAAAATCGCCAAGGGCCAATGGAAGCCCATTGGCATGGACAATATTGTGGAGCCCAAAGATGGCTATGATGTGTATTCCACCATAGACATCAATATACAGGACATAGCGCACCACGCGCTACTGAAACAGTTGGAACATTACAAAGCAGACCATGGGTCCGTCATTGTCATGGAGACAAAGACCGGGGAGGTCAAGGCCATCTCCAATTTGGGCCGTACCGAGGCCGGGAAATATTATGAACGCCTCAATTACGCCATTGGTGAATCTCACGAGCCCGGCTCCACCTTTAAGCTCATGAACTTGGTAGCGGCCTTGGAAGAAGGCGTGGTGGACACCAGTACCGTGGTGGATACGGAAAAGGGCAGATGGCGCTTGTACGATCGTACCGTGAGGGATTCCAAATGGGGTGGTTATGGAGAGATCAGCGTGGCCCAGGCCTTTGAGGTTTCCTCCAATACGGCATTTGCCAAAATCATCCATAACAATTTCAAGGATGACCCAGAGCGCTATGTCAACCGACTTATGAGCATGGGGGTACACCAAGAATTGGGGCTTCCGGTAAAAGGGGAGGGCACTCCCGTGATCAGATACCCTGGTGATAAGGGATGGTCTGGGGTTTCCCTGGCCTGGATGGGCTATGGGTATGAAGTGGCCTTGACACCCTTGCAGACCCTGGCGTTTTACAATGCCATAGCCAATGATGGTGAATTGATAAAGCCAAGGCTCATCAAAGAAGTGAAGGAATGGAACAAAACCATTAAAAAGTTTGAAAAGGAAGTGCTCATTCCCTCCATTTGCTCTAAGGAAACTGCAAAAAAAGTACAGCAACTCCTAAAGAATGTGGTAGAGAAAGAACATGGTACGGGCCATGGCCTGTATTCTTCCACCTTTTCCATGGCCGGTAAAACAGGTACGTGTCAGAAGAACTACGTGGCCAAGGACCCTGATAAATTGAAGTACATTTCCACCTTTGCCGGTTATTTTCCGGCAGATGACCCCAAATATTCCTGTATCGTGGTCATCCATGAACCAGATAAGAGTGTGGGCTATTATGGTGCTGATGTGTCCGGACCGGTCTTTAAATCCATTGCCCAAAAGGTATTTACAACGTCCCCATCAACAGATGAGGTGGATATACAGGAGGCCTTAGTGGCCGATCTGGACAAAGCCTACGAAGGTTTTTTTGAAAATGCGGCCAAGGTGCACACCAGTATGCCCAATGTGAAAGGGATGAGTGGAATGGACGCCGTATCCATTTTGGAAAATCTGGGATTGGAAGTGGAGGTGAAGGGCAACGGAAAAGTTAGAAGACAATCCATAGCCTCAGGAACGGATATCCGAAAAGGACATAAAATAGTATTGGAACTTTCATGAAATTGCTCAAGGACATATTATACGGGGTAAGCCTTAGGGCCGTAAGCGGCACTACCAATTGTAGTGTGGCCCAGATATGTTTTGATTCAAGAAAGGTGGGCAAGGGTGATGTTTTCGTGGCCATAAAGGGCACGTTGACAGATGGCCATGCCTATATCAAGGATGTGGTGCAAGCCGGGGCACGGGCAGTGGTGTGTGAGCAGCTTCCCAAGCAGATGGAGGAAGAGGTGACCTATGTACAGGTAGACCAAGGCAATAGGGCCTTAGCCATCATGGCATCCAACTACTATGACAATCCGTCCAAAAATTTAAAATTGGTCGGGGTTACGGGAACCAACGGCAAGACAACGGTAAGCAGCTTGCTGTATCAATTGTTCAAAAGGGCCGGTTATAAGGTAGGGCTTCTCAGCACCATTAAGATCATGATAGATGATGAGGAGCTGCCCGCTACCCATACCACACCAGATGCATTGAGCATCAACCAGAACCTGAAGCGCATGAACGCGGCAGGGGTGGAGTTTTGTTTCATGGAGGCCAGCTCGCACGGCATCCATCAAAGAAGAACGGAGGGCCTGGTGTTCGCCGGGGCCATTTTCACCAATCTTTCCCATGATCATTTGGATTACCATAAAACATTCGCGGATTATAGGGATGCCAAGAAAATGTTGTTTGACAACCTCTCCAAAAAAGCCTTTGCCCTGACCAATGTAGACGATAAGAACGGCCTGGTAATGCTGCAGAACACCCCCGCAAAAAAATACACCTATGCCCTAAAAAATTATGCGGATTACAGGGCCCAGGTCCTGGAGAACCAATTGGATGGTCAATTGGTGAAAATAAATGAAAATGATCTATGGACGCGCCTCATTGGAGAGTTCAATGCCTATAATATCCTGGCCATATATGCCACGGCCGATTTATTGGGCCTTGAAACGCTGGAAATCTTGCGGCTATTGAGCGAGCTGGACAATGTGGACGGCAGGTTCCAATATTTCATATCTAAAAATAAAATTACGGCAATTGTTGATTATGCCCATACGCCGGATGCTTTAAAAAATGTGTTGATGACCATCAATACATTGAGGACTGGAAATGAAAACGTCATCACCGTTGTGGGGTGTGGTGGCGATAGAGACAAGTCTAAGCGTCCGGTCATGGGCAATATCGCATCAGAAATGAGCAACAAGGCCATTTTCACATCAGACAATCCACGTTCGGAATCCCCTACAGCCATCATTGCGGATATGGAGGCCGGCGTAGAGCCCCAAAATATGGGGAAGATCATTTGTATTGAAAATAGAAAACAGGCCATAAAGGCGGCATGCCAAATGGCGACTGACAATGACATCATCCTTGTGGCCGGGAAAGGTCACGAGACCTACCAAGAGACCCTTGGAAAAAGGGAAGCGTTTGATGATTTTAAGATAATAAGGGAGCTGTTGCAGGATATGGGCAAGTAAACGCTACAGCGTAAGAAGAGGAATACTATGTTGACCTATTTGTTTGAGTATTTAGAAAAACAATACCAGTTTCCGGGAGCTTCGCTCTTTGGGTTCCTGACATTTAGGGCGGCCTTGGCCATATTGTTCTCCTTGGGCATTGCTACGATCTATGGAAAAAGGGTGATCCTTTTTCTTCAGAGAAAGCAAATAGGTGAAACCGTGCGCGATCTTGGTCTACAAGGCCAGGCGCAAAAGGCGGGCACACCTACCATGGGCGGCTTGATCATTATCATGTCCACCTTGGTTCCGGTATTGCTGTTCGCGGACATTACCAATATCTATGTCATTCTGCTGATCGTGACCACGGTATGGATGGGCATTATCGGCTTTGTTGATGATTACATTAAGATCTTCAAAAAAAACAAGGAGGGCCTAAAGGGCAGGTTCAAGATATTGGGTCAGGTGGTACTGGGCCTTGTGGTGGGGGCCACCCTGTATTTTCATCCGGAGGTGACCATGCGCGATCATGATACCACGGCCATCAATGCCAATTATGAGGTGGTGAACGTGAAGGGGAAAGACGTTAAATCCACCGTCACCACCGTGCCTTTTTTCAAAAACAATGAGTTGGACTACAGCAGCCTTATTTCATGGATGGGGGAAGGAGTGGCTTCCTATACATGGTTGATTTTCATTCCTATCATCATATTGATCGTTACCGCCGTCTCCAATGGTGCCAACCTTACGGATGGCATAGATGGTCTGGCGGCGGGCTCGTCTGCCATTATCGTTTTCACCCTGGGTATTTTCGCCTGGATATCGGGAAATATCATTTTTTCTGATTATTTGGATGTGATGTACATTTTTGGGGCAGGGGAACTGTTGGTCTTTATCACTGCATTTGTGGGGGCCTTGGTGGGCTTTTTATGGTACAATGCCTTTCCGGCCCAGGTCTTTATGGGAGATACGGGCAGCTTGACCATAGGCGGGGTCATAGCGGTCATTGCCATCATTATACGAAAGGAATTGTTGATTCCCATCCTGTGCGGAATATTCTTCGCGGAGTCATTATCGGTGATGCTGCAAGTGGGGTATTTCAAATACACCAAGCGGAAATTGGGGGAAGGGCAGCGTATTTTTTTAATGGCCCCCCTGCACCACCATTACCAGAAGAAAGGCTACCATGAAAGCAAGATCGTAACCCGTTTTTGGATCATTGGTATCCTCTTGGCCATTGTGACCATTGTGACCTTAAAGATACGCTGATGGAATTTTTGGTGATACTGGGTGGTGGGGAAAGTGGCGTGGGAACGGCCATCTTGGCGAAAAAAAAAGGGTATGCCGTCTTTGTCTCGGATAAGGGCGAAATACAGAAAAAATATAAGGACGTTCTTGAACATTTTGGAATTGAATGGGAAGAGAAACAACATAGTGAGGAACGGATATTGGGCGCGGACATCGTTATGAAAAGTCCGGGCATACCGGATAAGGTGCCCCTCGTAAAGGCTTTGGTGGCCAAAGGCGTGCCGGTTATCTCAGAGATTGAGTTTGCCGCGCAATATACAGAGGCTACGTTGATCGCCATCACTGGCAGTAATGGGAAGACCACTACGACCATGTTGGCCCACCATATCCTAAAGGAGGCGGGCCTCAATGTGGGCATGGCCGGTAATATTGGGGACAGCTTCGCTAAAATGGTGGCGGAAAGACAACATGACTATTATGTGCTGGAGGTCAGCAGCTTTCAGCTGGATGGGGTGGCCACTTTCAAACCACATATTGCAGTGCTCACCAATATTACGCCCGATCACTTGGACCGCTATGACTATGTGTTTGAGAAGTACATCGCCTCTAAGTTTCGCATCGCCATGAACCAGGACACGACCGATTATTTTGTGTACGATCAAGATGATGAAGTCATTGCCCCATGGCTGGCGAAGCATCCCGTTCATTCCAAGAAAATGCCTTTTTCACTCACGGAAACCGTGGAACAGGGCGCTTTTGTTAGGGAAGGACAATTACATGTAATAACAGAAACAGATACTATAAAAATGACAACAGATACCTTGGCGCTGGAAGGGCAGCACAATCTAAAGAACACCATGGCCGCGGCCACCATTGCCAAACTTGTGGGTATCCGAAAGGAGACCATACGGGCGTGCATCTCCAATTTTCAAGGTGCCCCCCACCGTTTGGAGAAGGTCTTGAAAATTCACCATGTACAATACATCAATGATAGTAAGGCCACGAATGTGAATGCCACCTATTACGCCCTGGAAAGTGTAAAGACGCCCATTGTTTGGATCGTGGGCGGCGTGGACAAAGGAAATGAGTACAAACAGCTGATGCCTTTGGTACGGGAAAAGGTAAAGGCCATGGTCTGCCTAGGTACGGACAATACCAAAGTAAAGGAGGTGTTCGGCAATGTGGTAGATCTTATTGTAGAGACCTATGCTATGGAAGAGGCGGTAAAAGTGGCCTACAAGATAGGGGAGCGCGGGGATACCGTACTGCTGTCCCCGGCCTGTGCCAGTTTTGACCTTTTCAAAAACTACGAAGACCGTGGTGATCAATTTAAGAACTGTGTGAAAAACCTATAGAAAAGTGCTCAGGATTTTTGAATATATAAAAGGGGATAAGGCCATTTGGGCCATTGCCGCCTTGTTGGCACTTTTCTCTTTTTTGCCCGTATACAGTGCCAGTAGCAATTTAGTGTATGTAGTGGGCAATGGCACCACAGTGGGGCATTTGGTAAAACATGCCCTGCTCCTGTTCTTAGGTTTTGGTATCATGTATGGGATCCACAAGGTACCCACGCATTTTTTCAAGGGGCTGAGCCTTATTGCCCTGCCCATTGTACTGTTCCTGTTGGTCTTTGTCCTGGCACAAGGTACCTCTATAGGAGGGGCCAACGCCAGCCGCTGGATCAGGATTCCCGTAGTGGGGTTTGGTTTTCAGCCTTCCAACTTGGCCGCCGTGGTGCTTATGGTCTATGTGGCCCGGTACCTTTCTAAGATACGGGATGTTAAGGTGACCTTCAAAGAAAGTGTCCTACCCCTTTGGATGCCCGTTTTTTTCGTGGTCTTTTTGATATTGCCGGCCAATTTCTCAACAGCAGCGATCATATTTTCCATGGTTTTGATGCTGTGCTTTTTAGGCGGCTATCCTATGAAATATCTTATGGGCATTGTGGGCACGGGCGCGTTGTGCCTTACCCTGTTCGTGCTTTTGGCAAAAGCAGCGCCCAATTTGTTTCCCAATAGGGTGGATACGTGGATGAGCCGTTTGGATAGCTTCGCCAACCCAGAGGATACGGAAGCCAACTATCAGATAGAAAAAGCCAAGATCGCCATAGCCTCTGGTGGGCTGGTGGGCAAAGGAGCGGGAAAGAGCGTTCAAAAGAACTTTCTTCCCCAGAGTTCCTCAGATTTCATATATGCCATTATCGTGGAGGAATACGGCCTAATGGGCGGTTTGGCCCTCATGTTCTTTTACCTGTTCCTGTTGTTTCGCATTGTAGTGGTGGCCAATGGGTGCAATACCATTTTCAGTAAGCTGTTGGTGCTCGGCGTGGGCCTGCCCATTGTGTTCCAGGCCCTGATCAACATGGCCGTGGCCGTTGAACTGTTTCCCGTTACGGGACAAAACCTGCCCTTGATCAGCAGTGGCGGCACCTCTAGTTGGATGACCTGTTTGGCCATAGGCATCATCTTGAGTGCCAGCAACAAACATTTTGAGGGCCGTAGTGATGCTTCTGATCTGGATGAAAACAACCCTTTAGAAGTGTTGAGTGGGCAATTATAGGTTCATACTATCCGGTGGGGGGACGGGCGGACATATTTATCCGGCCATTGCCATTGCCAACGAATTAAAGAGCAGGTACCCAAAGGCCAAGTTCCTCTTTGTAGGGGCCAAGGATCGGATGGAGATGGAAAAAGTACCCCAGGCAGGGTACCACATTGAAGGATTATGGATTACTGGGTTACAACGGAAACTGACCCTTAAAAATGTGATGTTTCCCATAAAATTGATACATAGTTTGTATAACGCACGGAAAATAGTCAATCGGTTTAAGCCTCATCTTGTCATAGGTACAGGAGGGTTTGCCAGTGGCCCTTTGTTGAAGGTGGCCACGGCCAAGGGCATACCCTGCGTCCTCCAGGAACAGAATTCGTTTGCGGGTATAACCAATAGGCTTTTAAAGGATAAGGTGCAAAAAATCTGCGTGGCCTATGCGGATATGGAGCAATTCTTTCCTAGGGATAAGATCGTCATGACCGGCAACCCGGTACGCTCGGATATAGTGCATATGGATATACCCAAGGCATCAGCGCTCAATTTCTACGGCCTACAAGAGGGCAGGCCCACCCTATTGGTGCTTGGTGGTAGCTTGGGAGCCAGGCGTATCAACCAATTGGTCGCACAAAAAATCGATGCAATACAGGCCATGGGTCTGCAAGTAATTTGGCAGTGTGGCAAAGGCTATATACAACAGTATGGGGCCCATAATTCAGATACAGTGAAGGTGCATGCCTTTCTCAACGATATGGAAAAAGCCTATGCCGCTGCGGACATTATCATTTCCAGGGCGGGGGCAGGAGCTGTTTCAGAGCTTTGTTTGGTGGGTAAGCCCACGGTCTTCATCCCTTCGCCCACGGTGGCCGAGGACCATCAGACCAAAAACGCCATGGCCTTGACACAAAAGCAGGCCGCCATCATGATACATGAAAAAGACCTGGATGCGCAGTTTGAGGACAGGTTCACGGAGTTGGTGGCCTCAAAGGAACTACAGCGGACCTTGGGCGATAACATGAAAGAAATGGCCCTCCCCCACGCCACCGCGGATATTTGTGATGTCATAACCGAAATATTGGAGCAGGAATGAACATGACTACGGTACATAGGGTCTATTTTATAGGTATAGGGGGCATAGGTATGTCCGCACTGGCGCGGTATTTCAAATTCTTGGGCAAGGAGGTGGCCGGCTACGACAAAACAGCCTCCCCTTTGACGAAGGCCTTGGAAAAGGACGGGCTCGCCATCCATTATGCAGAGGATATGGACTTGGTGCCCCGATCATTTTTGGACAGCGAAGGTACCCTGGTCGTCTATACCCCGGCCGTGCCAAGTTCCCATAAGGAATTGCATTATTTCAAAGCACAGGGCCATGTCCTAAAAAAGCGTTCCGAGGTGTTGGGCATGATCACCAACAGTACCTTCAGTCTGGCAGTAGCGGGTACCCATGGCAAGACCACCACCTCTTGTATATTGGCCCATCTCTTGAAGGAGGCAGGCGCTCCCCTTACGGCTTTTTTGGGCGGTATATCCGAGGATTTTGGCAGTAATTTTCTTTTGGAAGGCACCGATTTCTCGGTAGTGGAGGCGGATGAATTTGACCGTTCCTTTTTGCACCTCACCCCTAACGTGGCCTGTATCACCTCTATGGACGCAGACCATCTGGATATCTACGGGAATAAGGCCGAATTAGAGCGGTCCTTCATGGAATTTTCTAAGCGCCTTAAGCCCAATGGCAAGCTCTTGGTGCGCAATGGTCTGCCTTTGGAAGGGTTGCGGTATGGTATTGAGGACGACTCTGAATACTGTATAAAAAACATACGTGTAGAAGAAGGCACCTACCTATTTGATTTGGTTGCCCCTAATACTGAGCTATCAGGGGTCAGGTTCAGCAAGCCGGGCCGGCACAATCTGCTCAATGCTCTGGCCGCTTTCGCAATGGCCATGGAGGCAGGTTTTGCGCCCCAAGGCTTGGCAGCAGCGCTGGCTACCTTCAAAGGGGTTGTACGGCGGTTTACCTACCGCATCAAAAACAGTGATTTTGTTTTTATTGATGATTACGCCCATCATCCAACGGAAATAGAGGCCGTGCACCAAGCCTTACAGGAGATGCACCCGGAAAAAAAGACCGTGGCCATTTTTCAACCGCACCTCTATTCCAGAACACGGGATTTTGCCGATGCCTTTGCCGACAGCCTTTCAAAGTTTGACCATGTGCTCTTACTGGAGATCTATCCGGCCAGGGAAGAGCCCATACCGGGAATCACCTCGGCCTGGCTGATGGAAAAAATGAGCAGCCCCAGTGTAAAACTAGTGGAAAAAGGAGCGTTGGCAGGAGCAATTAAAGCCCTGGATCCAGAGGTCTTAGTGGCCATGGGCGCTGGGGATATAGGACTGGAAATACAAGAACTGACAAAACAATGGGAACATGCGCATTAATTGGAACATTTTAAAGATAGTAGGGTTGGGCCTAGCGCTTACGGGGCTTTATGCCTTTTCCGCTCACAGAAACGCGCTAAGGACGGTGAGCAAGGTACATGTGGATTTTTTGGGAGATGAAAATCTGTACATCACGGAGGGCACGGTTAATAAATTGTTAATACAAAAATATGGGGCGCTCAAAAATGTGCCTAAAGAAAATTTAGTTTTGAATACGGTAGAAAGGGCCTTGGAGGCCAATGAAATGGTGAAAAGTGCCCAAGTCTATCTTACCATAGATGGTGAGCTTACGTCTAAAATCGTACAACGTAAACCAATCGGTCGTATAGAGGGGAATGCCAAATTTTATCTGGACGATGAAGGAAAGCGTATGCCGTTTTC